>Ga0307488_10001635_pt1 | contig 18741 bp, 16 predicted proteins | sample SB02metaG_FD_202248 | JGI IMG/M metagenome (GOLD analysis project Ga0307488, IMG submission 202248) | Sea-ice brine microbial communities from Beaufort Sea near Barrow, Alaska, United States - SB 0.2 | ecosystem: Environmental > Aquatic > Marine > Coastal | place: USA: Alaska | collected... | reverse complement strand
AATACCCACGATTGGCACTTAAAGGAGAAGGGTGACCACTTTCAAGAACCTGGTGTTTTTCCCTATTGATTTTCTTTCCTTTTTTCTTGGCAACTCCTCCCCAAAGCAAGAAAATAACATCTTGTTTATTATCTGAAATATATTGGATAACAGTATCCGTAAACTCTTCCCATCCTTTTTTCTGATGACTTCCCGCTTCATGCGCACGAACCGTCAATGTTGCATTGAGTAATAAGACTCCTTGCCTAGCCCATCGTTCTAGATTTCCACTTTCAGGGATTTGTTTTCCTAAATCTGTTTCTATTTCTTTAAAAATATTTTTTAACGATGGTGGATGCTTTACTCCATCTGCAACTGAAAAACAAAGACCATTCGCTTGACCATTATCATGATATGGATCTTGACCAATGATAACGACTTTTATATCTTCAAAAGAACACTGATTAAATGCAGAGAATACTTTGTTTTTGGGCGGAAAACAACTGTGCTTATCATACTCTTCATCCACAAAACTGACCAATTCTTTAAAATAGTTTTTGTTAAATTCGTCTTGAAGTCTGTTATTCCAATCTTCTGGTAGTTCAATGTTCATAGATTGTATTAAATAGTATGAGAGTTTTAAAATTTCCTTTATTTTTACATCCGATTCAAAAATACAATTTTGGGAAATAATATATCAGAAAAAACATTGAATGATTTAGAATTTGGGACTATTATAGACCGAATTCAGTCTTTTTGTATTTCTGATTTAGGAAGAGAAGCCACCAAAGCGATTCGACCTATTTCCAATAAAGAATTACTATTATCAGAACTTAAAAAAGTGGATGAATATGCGACTTCATTTGAAAATGACAATCGCCTTCCAAATCATTTTTTTGAGGATATTACTAAAGAAATCAATTTTTTACAGATAGAAAATAGTTATTTAACTCCAGAAGGGTTTTTAAAAATTGCTTCCGTTTCTGAAACTGTAAACGAGCAATTGAAATTTTTAAAAAAGTTTAAAGAACTCTATCCTATATTATTCAACGCTTCTTATAATGTTGAATACACAACTGAAATTGTAGATCCAATAAAAAAGATCATCACACAGTTTGCCGAAGTAAATGACAAGGCTTCAGAAAATTTAAAATTAATTCGGAAACAAATCACATCAGTTCGTGGTGAAATAAACGGAAGTTTCAATCGTGCATTGAGTAAATTTCATACGGCAGGATATCTAGATGATATCCGAGAATCAGTCGTGGAAAATCAGCGTGTATTGGCAGTAATTCCAATGCATAAAAAGAAAATAAAAGGGACACTTCTTGGCACTTCAAGAACAGGAAGCATCATTTTTATTGCTCCTCAGGCATCGTTACAATTCACACGTGAATTGGAAAATTTAGTGTTTGAAGAAAAGCAAGAAGTGATCTTAATTCTAAAGAGACTTACTCAAGATTTAAGACCTTTTCAATCACTATTACTTGACTATCTCACATATCTAACTCAATTGGATATTATTAGTGCTAAAGCCAAGTATGCCAATCATATCAATGCTGTATTTCCAAAAATTTCATCGACTAAAAAAATATATTTAAAGGATGCCTACCATCCTATCCTGTTTGAAAAAAATAATTCAAATAAAATAAAGACAATTTCGCAGACATTGGAATTGAATGAAAAGCAACAAATTATTGTTATTTCTGGTCCGAATGCAGGAGGAAAAAGTATTACTTTAAAAACAATAGGCCTGTTACAAGTCATGTTACAAAGTGCTATTTTAATTCCTGTAGATCCTAAAAGTGAATTGTATGTGTTTGACAGAATCTTAACGGATATTGGAGATAATCAATCTATTGAAAATCAATTAAGTACTTACAGTTATCGCTTAAAAAATATGCGCCAGTTTTTAAAGAAGTGCAACGGCGAAACACTCTTTTTGATTGACGAATTTGGTACTGGTTCCGATCCAGAATTGGGAGGGGCATTAGCAGAAATATTTTTAGAAGAATTCTACGAAAAAAAGGCTTACGGAATTATCACAACACATTATTCCAACTTAAAAGTGCTGGCGGACGAATTGGAAAATGTCAGTAACGCTAATATGCAATTTGATGAGCGAAGTTTAGAGCCTTTATTTAGGCTTTTCGTCGGTCAGGCTGGAAGTTCGTTCACATTTGAAGTAGCACAAAAAAACGGCATACCTTATAGCCTGATTAACCGAGCCAAAAAGAAAGTAGAAGGTGAAAAAATAAGGCTAGACAAGACCATTTCTAAACTTCAAAAAGAGCGCAACAAACTCCAGAAAAATTCTGAAAATCTTGAAAAAGAACAATCTAAAGCCAAAGAATACACCCGAAATTTATCTGAAAAGGAAGAAAAAGTACAACAAAAACTAGAGTTATTTCAAAAAATGTATGATTCCAATCAGAAAATGCTCGTTACTGGAAGAAAAGTAAATGAACTAGCCAATAAATTTTTTCAAACCAATAATAAAAAAGAATTAATTGCTGAGTTCACAAAATGGGCAATGATAGAACGAAGTAAATATCTAAAGAAAAATACTCCTGTAAAAAAAACCAAAACAGAGAAAAAGAAAGAAAAAATTACTGAAAAAGTCCAAAAAGAAAAATTTCAAAAAATTGAAAAAGAAATTCTTATAAAAGTCGAAAAAGTAAGAGAAGTTAAAAAAGAAGTCGCAAAAAAAGTTGCCAAGCAAAAAGCCGATTACAATTTTAAAATCAATGATACAGTTCGATTAATAGACGGAAAATCTTCCGGAACAATCGACAGAATTGAAAAAAATATTGCCACAATTAACTACGGAATATTTACAACACAGGCCAGTTTAAATAAACTGGAACTAGTCCAAGCAGCAAAGTAAATCCCTGAAAAACTTCTTGTAAATCGTTCTTTTTTATGAATCGTAACGTTCCATTTCTCGATCATAAAAAGCACTCGCCTCTTCTATCAATCCAGCAACCTCAATAGAAAGTTGTTCTTCATCAGTACGTTCAAGTGACTCTAACCATTCTATTTCATCATCTACTAAATTGATGATAAAACGCGGATAGTCCATATGTAGTATATAAATGGCATCTTTATGATCTGTATTGTCGCAAAATAAAAATCTAGGTAGTTCCATGTTTTATTCTTATTAATTTATTAGTTAAATAATTAAAGCGTAAAAATAATAAAATTGCGGCTACTGACAACCCTGCCAATAATCCTAGCCATATTCCAAAACTTCCAAAAGCATCCGCTTTACCCAAATAGTAACTAACTGGAAGACCTATTACAAAATAGGATATAAAACAAATAAGTGTTGGGATCCATACATCTTGCATTCCACGAAGCGCTCCTAAAACAACAACTTGTATACCGTCGGAAATTTGAAAAATTGCAGCAGCTAGTAAAAGTTTCGAAGCAATAGCAATTACTTCTCTATTATCAACATAGTTGGTTACATCATTCATATCGACATATAACTTGGGAAACTCTTCTCGGAATAATAAAAAACAAATTGCAAATACACCTTCAAAAAGTGCCGTCAATAAAAATATAGAAAAAGCAATTCTACGCAATTCTTTAAACTGCTTAAATCCTTTTTGATTCCCTACTCTAATCATTACGGCAGCTCCCATTCCCATTGCCACCATAAAAGTCATTGAGGATAAATTTAAAGCAATCTGATTGGCTGCTTGAGGATTCTTTCCTAATGTGCCACTTAACCAAATCGCTGCAGTAAAAATTCCAACTTCAAAGAACATTTGCATAGCACTTGGAAATCCTAAACTCAATATTTTTTGTATCATTGAACTATTAAGGACAAATAATTTTATGTTGGTCACCAAGCTCTTAGACTTTTCTTTTCCACGTAATAACCACCATAAATAAAACCACATAACAAATCTCGATATTAAGGTCCCATAGGCTGCGCCAACAATTCCTAATTCTGGAAAACCGAACTTCCCGAAAATTAATATATAATTCAACACAACGTTTATAACATTTCCAATAAGTGTTGCATACATTGGATAACGAGTCATAGACAATCCATCAGCAAATTGCTTAAAGCCTTGAAAAACAATCAAAGGAAATAAAGATAATGCTACCAATTCTAAATATGGTATAGCATATGCTACAACTTCTTCAGGTTGATCCATATAATACATCAACGGCTTACACAGCAATACCAATAAAAACAAACCAATTCCTAGAACGGTACATAAAAATAATCCATGCTTAAAAGCAGATTTAGCCTTTACAGCATCATCTTCAGCATCTGCTTCGGCAACAAGAGGTGTAATTGCGGTGGAAAAACCTATTCCGATAGCCATTGCAATAAAAATAAAACTGTTCCCAAGAGATACAGCCGCCAATTGTGCTGTTCCCAATTGACCAACCATAATATTATCTACAAATCCTACAAACGTATGACCTAACATTCCCAATATTATTGGCCATGCAAGTTTTAAGTTTGTTGAAAATTCGGATGTATAACTGCTAAGATTCAATGGTTAGTTTATTTGAATATGCGAAGTTACAATTCTCTATTAGTTTTCTAATAAAAAAGGTTGAAATGTTGAAAATTTATCAAGATTTTAAAATCAATTATTTAGCCACTTTTTTCTTCCAAGGATACTTGACCTCAGTTCCATGTCCAGACATAAGGCCAGCAATAACTATCGTGTTCGGAAACTGTTCGAGAATTATCTTAATAACTACCGTAATTGGTATAGACATTATCAATCCAGGAACTCCCCAAATATATCCCCAAAGCATCAACATAATTAAAACTGTAATAATGTTTAAAGAAAAGGTTTTCCCCATAAATATAGGCTCTAAAATTCCTCCCATAATAACTTGAACTAAGGTAATAGCAAGAATAAAAAGTAACAATGTACTTGATGGATCTATTTCTACAAAAGCAAATAAAGACAATACTAAGACAGAAATAACCGAACCAATCATTTGTACAAAGTTGATTAAAAATGCAAATAATCCCCAAAAAATAGGAAAACTAACATCAAAATATAAACACGCAAGACTAAATCCTATTCCAGTAAACAAACTCATAAAGAATTTCACCTTCACAAATTTAATAATGTCTTTTTCTATTTTTATAAATGTTTTTACGGATGAATATTTACTGCTAAAAATGGTTGTACTCATCATTCTTTCAAAATTTATTGATTCAGAAAGCAATAGAACAACAAAAAAAGCTGTTATTAAAGTCATTGAAAGTGTCTGTTTTATAAAATTAAATGTAGAACCAAAACTCTCTAAAATATTATCACTTTGGAAGTAATATTTTATTACACTTTCATTTTCCAATCTCTCTATTCCAAAAACCTCTTCGACAGAAACAATCAAGTCAATAAGCTTCGTTTCTGCCTTTTTAAAAAACATGCTGTCGCTGGAAAGTATTTCATTACTAGACAATTGAACCAACTCTCCTCCCAGCTTCAAAAACCCTAAAACAACTAAAACTACAATAAAAACACTTATAGGTTTAGGCACTCTTATCATCAATAATAATCTCATTATTGGTGTCAATAACAAAGCAATAAACATTGATAAAATAAGCGGAATAAATATAAAAGAGAGTAACTTGAGTAGGTAAAAGATAAGCGGAATAACAATAATCAACAACAATTTATTCGTTGTTTTCAAGTTTTTTATAGCATTTTCTTCTTTCATAACTTTTGGGAGTTAACCCTTTTATAACAATTGACTAAATTACAACTCTTAACTTATTATAAACATAAAAAAGATTGGATTGTTAAAAATATTTAAATTTATATAAATTAAACTAAATACTACCAACATAGTAATCCTAAATTACTAAGGGTTAAATCCAAAAGTATAAAATATTAATTTCTTTCACTCAATATTTCCTCAATATCAGTCAGGTTAAAACCTTTGGCTTTTAATAAAATTAAATAATGGTACATTAAATCTGCGGCTTCGTTTTTAAATAAATCAGCATCATTATCTTTGGCTTCAATCACCAATTCAACTGCTTCTTCACCTACCTTTTGTGCTACTTTATTAATTCCTCTTTTGTATAGTTTATTGGTGTACGATTCCTCATCGTTTTCGTCAATTCGCTGGTGAATTATTTGTTCTAATTCGTATAAAAAACCCTTAGAAGTTTCTTCCTTAAAACAACTCGTGGAACCTGTATGACATGTTGGACCTTTTGGAATCGCTTTGATTAAAATAGTATCATTATCACAGTCAATTTGAATATCTTTTACGGCTAAAAAATTACCAGACTCCTCCCCTTTTGTCCACAATCTATTTTTACTTCGGCTGAAAAAAGTAACTCTATTTTCTTTGCTCGTTTTAGTATATGCTTCTTCATTCATATAACCAAGCATTAATACTTGTAACGTATTTACATTCTGTATAATTACTGGAACGAGTCCATCTCCTTTTGTAAAATCTATAGTTTTCATATTATTTTCTAATTGGTATATTTTGTGCTATCAAATATTCTTTTAATTCAGGAATTGGTATTTCGCTATAATGAAAAATACTCGCTGCAAGACCTGCACTTATAGTCGTATTTTTAAATAAATCTACAAAATGGTCCTTTGAACCTGCGCCACCCGAAGCAATCACAGGAATATTAATTGAATTACTCACTTTACTCGTTATATCTAATGCAAAACCGCTTTTAGTACCGTCATTATTCATTGAAGTAAGCAATATCTCTCCAGCACCTAATCCTTCAACTTCTTTTACCCATTCCAATGTTTTTAAAGGTGTAATCGTTCTTCCTCCATGCACAAAAACCATCCAATCCTTTTCTATCAACTTTGTATCAATCGCGACTACGACACATTGTGATCCAAATTTATCAGCAATCTCTTTGATCAATTTTGGATTCTTTACTGCTGACGAATTCACACTAACCTTGTCTGCTCCTGCTTTTATCAATCTTGCAGCATCTTCTAGTGAATTGATTCCACCACCTACTGTAAAAGGGATATTAATTTCTTGCGCAATCTTTTCAACCAATTCTAGTAGCGTTGCACGTTTTTCTATAGTTGCTGTGATATCTAAGAAAACCAATTCGTCTGCTCCTTGTTGCACATATGTTTTAGCCAACTCTATCGGATCTCCAGCATCTTGAATATCAACAAAATTTATACCTTTTACGGTTCTTCCATCTTTAATATCTAAACACGGAATAATTCTTTTCTTTAGCATAATTTCTGCAATTCTTTAAGTGAAATATTCCCTTCATAAATCGCCTTCCCAAGAATTGCTCCTTCACAGCCCATTTCTTTTAGTAATAGTAAATCATCCATACTAGAAACACCGCCACTTGCAATCAAGTTTACTTTCGTTTCTTTAAGTATCTCTTTGTACAAATCATTGGAAGTTCCTTGCAGCATACCATCTTTAGCAATATCAGTACAGATTACATATAATATTCCTTTTTCTTGGTATGACTTAATAAAATCTAATACATCTAGATCTGATTCTTTTAACCAACCATTCGTAGCAATTTTTCTGTTATTACAGTCTGCTCCTAAAATTATTTTTTCGCTTCCGTAATTTAAAATCCATTGTTCAAATAATTCAGGGTTATTGGCTGCTATGCTTCCACCTGTAATCTGTGACGCACCACATTCAAATGCTATTTCTAAATCTTTATCAGACTTTAACCCACCACCAAAATCTATTTTCAGGTTTGTTTTAGAGGCTATAGATTCTAATATTTTATGATTTATAATTTGTTTTGATTTTGCGCCATCTAAATCTACCAAATGCAAATATTGAATTCCGTTAGCCTCAAATTCCTTCGCAACTTCAAGCGGATTTTCATTGTATATTATTTTTGTGGTATAATCTCCTTTTGAGAGCCTCACACATTTGCCATCGATGATATCTATTGCAGGTATTATTCTCATAACGCTAAAAAGTTTTTAAGTATTTGTTCACCTACAGTTGCTGATTTTTCTGGGTGAAATTGAGTTGCATAAAAGTTGTCTTTTTGCAGCGCAGCGCTAAATGGAAATATATAATTGCATTCTGCACTTGTTTCTTCGCATAATTCGGCATAAAAACTATGCACAAAATATACATCTTCAGTAGCACTCATTTCTTTAAATAAATCTCCTTTTAACTCATACAAACTATTCCATCCTATATGCGGTACTTTTTCTTTTGGAGGAAATAATTTAACTTTCGCATTAAAAATAGCCAAGCAATCAGTCTTTCCTTCTTCACTTGAAGTACACATCAATTGCATCCCTAAACAAATACCTAAAAACGGCTGTCTGATATCTTTTATAAAAGTATCTAACTCATATTTTTTGAGGTATTTCATGGCAGTACTCGCTTCTCCTACTCCAGGTAAAATCACTTTATCAGCACGTAATATTTCATCTTTATCTCTAGTGATAACAGACTCATATCCAAGCCTTTTTAGAGCGTTTTGAACCGAACTTATGTTTCCTGCATTATAATCTATAATTGCTATCATATGATTCCTTTGGTACTTGGAATTGAATAATTTTCTGTTTTATTAACCGCCATTTTTATGGCTTTGGCAAATGCTTTAAAAATAGATTCTATTTTATGGTGTTCATTTTCTCCTTCAGATTTAATATTCAAATTGCATTTGGCCGCGTCTGTAAAAGACTTAAAAAAGTGCATAAACATTTCTGTAGGCATCTCTCCAATCATTTCTCGCTTAAATTCAGTTTCCCATACAAGCCATGGTCTTCCTCCAAAATCAATCGCTACTCGCGTCAAGCAATCGTCCATGGGTAATAAGAATCCATATCGTTCAATCGCTTTTTTAGATCCTAATGCTTTTATAAAAGCCTCTCCTAAAGTGATTGCAACATCTTCAATTGTGTGATGCTCATCGATTTCTAAATCTCCTTTTACATTGATCTGTAAGTCTATTGTTCCATGCTTTGCAATTTGCTCTAACATATGATCAAAGAATCCAATACCTGTAGAAATTTCATTCTTTCCATTTCCGTCTAAATTAACTTCTACAGTAATTTCAGTTTCTTTAGTAATTCTTTTTACGGTTCCTACTCTTGGTTTCGATTTTAAATATTGATAAATTTCATTCCAACTGGTTGTTGAAAGTGTCGCAATCTCATTTACAGCACCCATAAAAATACCGTTACATTTTAAATTTTTTGCCAATTCAATATCTGAATCTCTATCTCCTATGACAAATGAGTTTGCCAAATCGTAATTCCCATGCACATATTTTTGCATCAATCCAGTTCTAGGTTTACGCGTTGGAGCATTATCTTCTGGAAATGACTTGTCAATAAGAATTTCAGAAAATACGATTCCTTCATTTTCAAATGCTTGGATTACTTTGTTTTGAGCAGGCCAAAAAGTAGCCTCTGGAAAAGAATCGGTTCCCAATCCGTCTTGATTGGTCACCATCACCAATTCATAATCCAATTCATTTACAATCCTCGACAATCCTTGAAAAACTCCTGGATAGAATTCTAATTTTTCTAAACTATCCAATTGATAATCAACTGGTGGTTCAATGACTAAAGTGCCATCTCTATCTATAAACAATACTTTTTTCATTCTATTTCGTTTAAAACATTCATTAATTTTTCATTCTCATCTTTAGTTCCAATAGTAATTCTAAGACAATTCTTAATTTGAGAACCTCTGTTTCTTACCACAATTCCTTGACTAATTAATTTAGCAAATACTGATTCAGAATTTATAAACTCTACTAAAAGAAAGTTTGCATCAGAAGGGAAAATTTTAGTTACACAGGTTAAATTTGATACTGCAACTCTCAATCTATTTCTTTCCAAAATGATTTCGTCTATCTGCTTATCGACAGATTCCTTATTACCAATAATATTTAACGCAGCATCAATACTTAAAGAATTAATATTATATGGAGGCTTAATCTTATTTAAGATTGAAATTATTTCTGGACTTGCAAATGCGGTTCCTACTCTTGCTCCAGCCAATCCATATGCTTTACTAAAAGTCTGTAATACCAATAAATTTGGAATTTCCTGAAGCAACTTAATTGCACTTTTATAGGTAGAAAAGTCAATATACGCTTCATCAACAACTACCAATCCTTTAAAATTACTGGCTATTTCTTTGATACGATCTGAATCTGTTGAATTTCCAGTAGGATTGTTTGGTGAGCAAATAAATAACAATCCATCAGATTTTAAATTTGGTAGAATCATCTGGGAAGTTGGCAATTCAAAAGTCTTTGTCAATGGTAATTCAACCAAATCAATATTATTAATCGCAGCAGAAACTTTATACATTCCATAAGTTGGAGGAAAAATATAGGCTTTACTTACTCCAGGTTCACAGAAAGCTCTGAATAATAAATCTATTGCTTCATCACTTCCGTTTCCAACAAATATCTGTTCTAAAGCCACATTTTTTATTTTCGAAACCGCTGCTTTCAGTCTTAGTTGCAATGGATCTGGGTATCTATTTAAATTAGAAGCGTTTGGATTCTCATTGGCATCTAACCATACATCGGCTATTCCTTTAAATTCACTTCTAGCAGAACTATAAGCCTGCATATTGAGTATGTTTTTTCGAGTTATTTTTTTTATATCAAACATCTTGAATCTCTTTTAATCTAAGTGTTACCGCATTTTTATGAGCAAATAATTGCTCTGCTTCTGCCATCAATTCAATTGCTGGACCTATATTTTTAATTCCTTCTTTATTTAATTTTTGGAAAGTGATTTTCTTTACAAAACTGTCGAATGAAACTCCACTATAATTCTTAGCATATCCATTTGTTGGCAACGTGTGATTTGTTCCACTTGCATAGTCTCCAGCACTTTCACAACTATAGTTTCCAAGAAATACAGAACCTGCATTTATAATTTGGTCAATATACATCGTTGGATTTTTACTCGCAATAATTAAGTGTTCTGGCGCATATTGATTGCTGAAATCAATACAATCACCCATATTTTTAAGTAGAATTGATTGGCTATTCTCCAGTGCTTTTACAGCAAACTCCATTCTTGGTAATTGTGCTAATTGAACTTTCAATTCTTTATTCACTTCAACAATAACATTCTCATCATTTGACAATAAAATAACTTGACTGTCTGCTCCATGTTCTGCCTGTGACAATAAATCTGCTGCTACAAAAGAGGGATTACTTGTTTTATCTGCAATTATTAATACTTCGCTTGGTCCTGCAGGTAAATCAATCGCAATTCCTTCTTGCTGCACTAGTTCTTTTGCCTTTGCTACAAATTGATTTCCTGGTCCAAATATTTTATATACTTGAGGAATCGTTTCTGTTCCATAAGCCATAGCTGCTATTGCTTGTGCGCCACCAACTTTAAATATTTTCGTAACACCAACCAACGATGCTGTATATAAAATGGCAGGATTAATGTTTCCGTTTTTGTCTGGAGGCGTACACAAAACTACTTCTTTACATCCCGCAATTTTTGCTGGAATCGCTAGCATTAATATGGTAGAAAATAATGGGGCTGTTCCTCCTGGAATATATAATCCAACTTTTTCAATAGCCACATTTTTTCTCCAACATTTTACACCTTTGGTTGTTTCAATAATAGGTTCTAGAGTGTTTTGAGAAGTATGAAATTTCTCAATATTACGTTTTGCAATATCAATCGCCTTTTTTAAATCTTCTGGAACTAATTGAATCGCCTCATTTATTTCATTTTCGCTAGCTACCAAAGAACTTAAAGTAGACTTGTCAAATTTTTCCGTAAAATCAAATAACGCAGAATCTCCTTTTAGTTTTACTTCAGATAAAATTTCAGAAACTACATTCGTGAATTGATTTCTTTCAAATTCAGGTCTTGTTAATAGTTCTGGCCATTTATTTCTTTTTGGATATTTTATAGTTTTCATCATATCACCATTTTATCAATTGGAACCACTAAAATACCTTCTGCACCTGCTAATTTTAATTCATCAATTACTTCCCAAAATTCCTCCTCTTTAATTACACTATGTAATGAACTCCAACCTTCTTTTGCTAATGGCAAAATAGTTGGACTTTTTAAAACAGGTAAAATTGAAGTTACTTTTTCAATATTTTCATTCGGAACATTCATTAAGATATACTTAGTATTTTTTGCTCTAAGTACTGCTTGAATTCTAAATAATAATCGAGCTAAAATAGCCTCTTTTTCTTGATTCAAATCTTTACTCTTAGCCAATACTGCTTCAGATTTTAAGATGACTTGCGTCTCTTTTAAACCATTTTTAAAGAGTGTACTTCCAGAACTCACTATATCACATATCCCATCAGCAAGACCAATGTTTGGTGCAATTTCAACTGAACCAGAAATTACGTGTATATCTGCCTTTATATTATTTTTATCAAAATATGCTTGAACAGTATTAGGGTAAGACGTTGCTATTTTTTTTCCATCAAAAAAACGTATAGATTCGTCTTCAACTTCTTTTGGAACAGCTAATGAAACTTTACATTTTGAAAACCCTAATTTTTCAACAATCTCAATTTCTTTTTGCTTTTCTATCAGCAAGTTTTCTCCTATTATAGCAACGTCGACAACTCCATCTTCTAAATATTGAGGAATGTCAGAGTTTCTAAGGTATAATAATTCTATTGGAAAGTTTGACACATCAACTTTAAGTTGATCAATTCCATTTTTAATATTTATTCCACAACTTTTTAAAAGTTTGATAGAATCTTCATTTAACCTTCCACTTTTTTGAATGGCAATTTTAAGTTTAGTCATTACTTCTTTTTTTATTGTTAGAATAAACCAAGTAGATTTTAAATACAAAAAAATCCGTTTGATTTACTCAAACGGATTTTAGAAAAATTTATATGCAAATTACATATATATCACTTTCTTCTCGCTTGAGTGCCAGTATGAAAATGATGATGATGTAATTGATTTGTATTCATTTCGTTTATTATATGGGTTCAAATATATATAGTTTTTATCTTATTGCAAATTCTTTTTAAACTATTTTAAAAAAAGTTACGATAACGGTTTCGAATTCTATAATCCTTTACGTTAAAAAAAATATTTATTCAAAAATTACTTTCTCATTATTTTTAAACCATGAATTATAATATTCCTGATGAATTTTCTCAATACTATTTCGTTTTACTTTCAACGTAGGAGTAATCAACCCATTATCTACAGTCCAATCTTCCTTCATAATGATAATTTTTTCAACTCTCTCAACCTTTTTAAGTGTTAGATTCACTTCTGAAAGTGTATCATTTAAACCTTGATTTAAAACCTCTTTAGCCATCGAATTTCCTACTTCGGATAATGTAATCAGAGCAATCGGCTGCGGAATTCCAGTCCCTACAACACATATTTGTTCTATTGCAGGATTTTTGGCCAATTTTAATTCAATCGATGAAGGAGAAATATATTTACCCTTATCGGTTTTAAATTGGTCTTTAATACGTCCAGTAATTGTTAAATATCCATCGTGATCATATTCTCCTTTATCGCCTGTTTTAAAAAAACCTTCTTCATCAAATACTGATGCAGTAGTTTCAGGGTCTTTATAATACCCTTTAAACAGACACTTATTTTTAATCAATATTTCTCCCTCAGGAGATAGTTTTATTTTTACATTTGGAAGTGCTTTTCCAACGGTTCCAATTTTATTTTCTCCTGGCAAATTAAAGTGTGAAGAAATACAATCTTCAGTCATACCATATCCTTGAAGTATTTCAATATCTAGTTTTTTATACCATCGCATAACACTCGTTGCCAATGGTGCAGCTCCAGAAATAATAAATCTAGCATTAGAAAGTCCTAGTTTTTTCTTTAATTTTCCTTTAATAACTGTTCTCAAAAACGGAATATTTAAAATAAGCCTCAATTTTTTTTGAGGTATGTTTTCTAAAATTTTTTCTTGAAATTTTGTCCAAATTCTAGGAACTCCAAAGAAAATGTCTGGCTGACACTTTTCAAGATCAGATGCAAATGTTTCCAAAGATTCAGGAAATGAAAACTCTGCTCCTACAACCAATCCATGAGTCCCAATTCCTATACGTTCTGCAGCATGTGCTAATGGTAAGTAAGAAAACAGACGTGCTCCGTGTGGAAGTTCCATAACAGATCGTATAATATTTATACATTCCATAAAGTTACCAACTGTATGAATAGCACCTTTAGGGTTGCCTGTAGTTCCAGAGGTATAAATAATAGTGAAAACATCCTCTGATTTTATAGTTGGGAATTCCACAATTGGTTCTTGGTTCAAAACTATCTCTTCCCAAGATTGACCTTCATCCTCGCCATACAATCCAATGCTTATTTTATGAATATCAGGAATACCAGATTTTTGAGATTGAAAATCATCTAATTTACCAATAATGATTGCCTTTGACTCACTATGTTCCAAAACATGCTGAATAGAATCTGAACTTAACGTAGGATATAATGGAATTGAAATATGTCCTGACATCATTATTGCCAAATCTGATATAATCCAATGAGCACAATTTTTAGAAAGCAAGGCTACATGACTGTGTTTTGGTAAATCATAGTCTTTAATTGCTGCAGCAATTTTTCGAGCTTCTGCTCCTGCTTCGGCAAAAGTAAATCTAATTACAGTACCATTAATTGGTTGAACTAAGAACAAAGCGTTAGGGTTTTTCTGTTCCCAATGTAGAAATGCCTCTAAAGGCGAATTGAAATTTTTCATAATGACGAAGTTAAATAAAAAAATTAATTAATTATGTGCTATAGATTTTAATTATAACGCACTAATATATATTTATCATAAATTGATATAAATACATAAACATTTGAGTAAATTTGTTACTGTAATAAGTTTAAAAAAATATTTAAATTATGAATAATAATAGTAACGACATAAGTAACTGCCCATATATGAGTGGAGGACAAAAACAAAGTGCTGGTGGAGGAACTACTAACAAAGAGTGGTGGCCTAACCAACTAAAGTTAAATATTCTACGTCAAAATTCGTCAAAATCAGACCCAATGAATACCGATTTTGATTATGCAACAGCATTTAAGTCACTAGATTTGAAGGCATTGAAAAATGATCTTTATACATTAATGACTGACTCTCAAGATTGGTGGCCAGCAGATTATGGTCATTATGGAGGTTTATTCATTAGAATGGCTTGGCATAGTGCGGGTACGTACCGTATTCAAGATGGACGTGGTGGCGCAGGTTCTGGTAGCCAACGTTTTGCTCCATTAAATAGCTGGCCTGATAATGGGAATTTAGACAAAGCACGTTTACTATTATGGCCAATCAAACAAAAATATGGTCAAAAAATTTCTTGGGCAGATCTAATGATTCTTGCAGGTAACTGTGCTATAGAATCAATGGGATTAGAGACTTTTGGTTTTGGTGGAGGAAGAACAGATGTATGGGAACCAGAACAAGATATTTATTGGGGATCTGAAACAGAATGGCTTGGAGATAAAAGATATTCTGGAGAAAGAGATTTAGAAAATCCTCTTGGAGCAGTTCAAATGGGATTAATTTATGTAAATCCAGAAGGACCAAACGGAAATCCAGATCCATTAAAATCTGCCATTGATATTCGTGAAACTTTTGCTCGTATGGCAATGAATGATGAAGAAACAGTAGCTTTAGTTGCTGGTGGTCATACATTTGGGAAAGCACATGGTGCTGCAGATCCAGATAAGTATGTAGGAAGAGAACCTGAAGGAGCAAGTATTGAAGAACAAGGAAAAGGTTGGAAAAATATATTTGGCACAGGAAAAGGAGATGACACTATTACAAGTGGAATTGAAGGAGCTTGGACGCCAAACCCAGATAAATGGGATCATGATTATTTCAGAGTTTTATTAGATTATGATTGGGAGTTAACAAAGAGTCCTGCTGGAGCAAATCAGTGGAAACCAACTGCCGCTTCTAATCCAGATATGGCCCCTTCTGCTCATGACGCATCAAAAAAGAAAGATTTGATGATGACGACTGCAGATATGGCTTTAAAATTGTTTCCAGATTATTTAGAAATTTCAAAACGTTTTAGAGACAATCCTACTGAATTTGAAGATGCATTCGCGAGAGCTTGGTTTAAATTAACGCATAGAGATATGGGACCAATTTCATTATATCTAGGATCTGAAGTACCAAAAGAAGAATTGATATGGCAAGATCCAATTCCAACTGTTAATTACGCTTTAATTAATGATGCAGATATTGACGTATTAAAAAATAAAATTTTAAATTCTGGGTTATCCGTTTCACAACTGGTTTCTACTGCTTGGGCATCAGCATCAACATTTAGAGGTTCTGATAAGCGTGGTGGAGCAAATGGTGGGCGAATTCGCCTTGCACCTCAAAAAGATTGGAAAATAAATAATCCTATTGAATTGTCAAAAATTTTAGCAATTTTAGAAGATATTCAAAATGAATTTAACAATGGAAGCAAACAAGTTTCTATTGCTGATTTAATTGTTTTAGGTGGTTCTGCTGCTATCGAAAAAGCGGCTAAAAATGCTGGAATGAATGTTTCAGTTCCTTTTAATGCCGGAAGAGCAGATGCAACACAAGAACAAACAGATATCGAATCATTTGAAGCATTAAGACCATCAGCAGATGGATTTAGAAATTATATTCATTCACGCCATACATCATCAGCAGAAGAATTATTAGTTGATAGAGCGCAATTACTAACATTGACGGCTCCTGAAATGACTGTTTTAATTGGTGGTTTAAGAGTGTTGAATACAAATCATGATAAGTCAAATCATGGTGTGTTTACGAAAGGATCAGAGAAATTAACAAATGATTTCTTTGTAAACCTATTAGATCTAGGAACAACTTGGGAGGCGACTACTGAAGACGATAAAGTATTTGAAGGAAGAAATCGTACAACTGGCGAATTGAAATGGACTGGAACTAGAGCTGACTTAATTTTTGGTTCAAACTCTGAGTTACGTGCAATATCAGAAGTATATGGTTCACAGGATTCTAATGAAAAATTTGTGAATGATTTTATTGCTACTTGGACTAAAGTTATGAATCTAGATCGTTTTGATTTAGCTTAACATCAACCTATAATAAATTTCATTAAGAGATTATCTTGAAAACAATGAATATATACAAATGTATATATTCATTGTTTTTTTTTTAGCTCAATCAATAAAGTTTATTTTAAAAGCAAAAGTTGTAATAAACCAATAAATCAATTTTATTATGAAAATAATATATAATTAAATTATTTTGATTTTAATCTAACTTCCAATTTTCTAATTGCACCTAACATCTAAAATAAATTCAACCTTACTTATCATTTTTCTACCCGATAAATATCCTCTATAAAGGAATAAAAAAATACAATTTTTATCTAACTAATTACTTAAGATATTGAGTAGATTTACAATTTAAAAAAAACAAATTTTATATAAATATAATTATGGCATTAGTAGGACAAAAATTTCCAAGCATTGAAGTTGAAGCAATTTCAGAAATGGGAGACAACTTAAGAATCAACGTATTTGAAGAAGCAATAATCAACAGTAAAAAAGTGTTGCTATTCTGGTATCCAAAAGATTTTACATTTGTTTGCCCAACAGAGTTACACGCTTTTCAAGCAGCATTAGGAGATTTTGAAAAAAGAAACACTACAGTTATTGGCGCATCTTGTGATACAAATGAAGTTCACTTTGCATGGTTAAATACTGCAAAAGAAAATGGAGGAATTGAAGGTGTAACATATCCTTTATTAGCAGACACAACAAGAAACTTATCTAATGTTTTGGGTATTCTTGATATTGATGCTGAAATATACAATGAAGATTATGACTCAATAGAAATTAAAGGTTCTAATGTGACTTTCAGAGCAACCTATCTTATTGACGAAGAAGGAAAAGTATTCCACGAAAGTGTAAACGATATGCCTCTTGGAAGAAATGTTAACGAATACATTCGTCTGATTGATGCATATACGCATGTACAAGAAAAAGGTGAAGTATGCCCTGCAAACTGGGAAGAAGGAAAAGATGCAATGAATGCTGATAGAAACAGTACTGCTGAATATTTAGCTGTTCATTAATAGCATGTGTTAGTGCTATTTTTTTTAAATATTAAATATTATAATGTCATTCCTGCAAATTCAGGAATGACATTCATTATAAAAAATAAAAATCATGTTAACAGAATTAACCGAAGATAAACTATGGCAACTAGTTGCCGAAAATGAAACTGTTGTTGTTCAATACACTGCAACTTGGTGTGGAAACTGTAGAATAATGAAACCTAAGTTCAAGAAATTGTCGAATAAAAATGAAAGTGTTGCTTTTGTAATTGTTGATGCTGAGAAGTTTCCTGAATCAAGAAAATTAGCAACTGTAGATAATTTACCAACATTTGCAACATTTAAAAATGGAGCAAAAGTAAATCAGACGCAGACTAATAAATTTGAAGTATTAAAAGAATTGGTTGCTGAAGTAATCTAAAATGAGTCATAAAAAAACATAACAGTTAACTAGTTACGAAGAATGGTGTAATCACCTCCAAAAAATTGTGAAACGCTTGTTTCTGAAAAAAGTGCGCAAAACCAAAAAAACTGAAAGGAATAAAAACATTTTTAAAAATTAAAATTATAAAAGTATGAAAATGCCTATCATAAAACAATTGACAACATTCATCGAGAATAATGATGAAGATTATATCACCGAAACTCTTGAGGTTTTAGAAGATTTAACTGAAGTTTCGTCACTAAAAGATGACGAATTAGATATTATTGGTGAACTAATTTCT
>Ga0307488_10001634_pt1 | contig 18741 bp, 17 predicted proteins | sample SB02metaG_FD_202248 | JGI IMG/M metagenome (GOLD analysis project Ga0307488, IMG submission 202248) | Sea-ice brine microbial communities from Beaufort Sea near Barrow, Alaska, United States - SB 0.2 | ecosystem: Environmental > Aquatic > Marine > Coastal | place: USA: Alaska | collected... | reverse complement strand
GTCTGATTCTCGGTGCCAACCTCAGCGAAAATAACTTTCTTGGTACTGGCAAGCAGGTGGGTATTGGTTTAAACCGCAGTACCTATCAAACCTCAATTAATTTTAGTTATACCGAACCTTATTTTACTGTGGACGGCGTCAGTGCTGGTTACAGCCTATTTGCTCGTGAGACCGACTACGATGAGATCAATGTCGCCAGTTTCTCCACCAACACCTATGGGGCAGCGGTTAACTGGAGCTACCCGGTAACAGAAGTACAGCGTATAGGCTTTGGCTTGGGGTATGAAAACCTTGACCTGCAAACCGGTATTTTTGCCTCTAAAGAAATTGCTGACTTTGTTCGTGATAATGGTTCAGAGTTCGACATTATCAATGCCAATGTTAATTGGGTTCAGTCGACACTTAACCGTGGCGTGTTTGCTACTAGAGGTTCACAACAGCGCTTTGGTTTCGATATAGCACTGCCTGGATCAGGTCTTGAATACTACAAAATGACTTACTCGGCACAGCATCTTCGTGGCCTGTACCGTGGCTTGAGCCTTAAGCTTAGAGCTGATCTGGGTTATGGCGAGTCCTATGGCGATACCACTCAGATGCCGTTCTTTAAGAATTTCTACGGTGGTGGTTTTGGCTCGGTTCGAGGGTTTGAGCGCAATACGCTGGGCCCTCAGGATACCCCCTGTAATTTGAATACAGATAATCCCTGCACCACGGGCTTTGTCGACGATCCAGATCCAATTGGCGGCAATGTCCAAATTGAGCTGGGTGCTGAAATTATTTTCCCGCTGCCGTTCCTCAAAGATCAGCGCTCCGTGCAAGCTACATTGTTTTTCGATGCGGGTAATATCTTCAACACCAAATGTGGCGAGTTGCAGACCAATTGCTTTAAACCAGATGCTGGAGAACTGCGTTACTCTGTGGGTGTAGGAGCAACTTGGTTAAGTGGTTTTGGGCCGATCACCTTTAGTTTGGCTAAGCCGTTAAATTCAAATGACTTCGATGAGACTGAAGTGTTTCAGTTTTCATTGGGTAATCAATTTTAATAACAGTAGGGAGAGGCGTTTTGTATAATTTGAAAGCAGTAGTATTGGCATTAGTAGTGGTTTGTTCAGGTACAACTTCTATGGCAGCAGTGGCTGCAGATAAGATTGCCGTGGTCGATATCGCCCGCGCCATTTTTAGCTCAGACGCAGCTCAGGCGCGCCTAAAAGAAGCTGAGACCGGTGCTGATTTTGTCGCCCTCAGAGCAAAGTATGAGAGCTCAACTGCCGATCTCCAGGCACTGGCGAAAGAAGCTGAAAGCAAGCGCATGACTTGGTCTCAGGAACAGGCTCTCGGGCACCAAAAGAAAATGGAATATGCCAAAGCTGATGCTGAATTAGCGGGTCGCAAGATCCAGTCTGAACAGCAGCAATTGCAACAGCAAATCATGCAGGAAATTGGGCCTATGGCTCAGCAAGCTCTGCAGGAAGTTGTTCAGGAAGAGGGTGTCACTATGCTGCTAAAAATTGATGCAGTACTGTTGGCTGGCCCTGAAAGTAACTTGACCGCTAAGGTTGCTGATCGTCTGAACAAAAAGTCGCAATAATTTTTAATGGCTGAAGATTATTCTGTCACTGAAATAGCCGCGTTTCTCGGAGCCGAGTTACGCGGTGATGGCGCTGTGCGCATAAGTGGATTGAATACCCTGAAGAATGCTGGGCCCGGTGAGTTGGCGTTTCTTGCCAATGAAAAATACAGCAGTCAGCTGGGCGCCTGCAATGCCGCTGCGGTGATTATGTCTGCCAAGTATGTGGCGTCAGATCAAAGTAGCGAAGCGGCACAATTTAGTGGCGCCGCACTGGTTCTTGATAACCCCTACCTGGGTTATGCGCGTATTTCCCAGTGGTTTGATACTGCTCCCAAGGCAGTTGCCGGAATACATCCCTCAGCAGTTATTGCCGATTCGGCCTCTCTAGGGTCGAATGTGGCGATTGCCGCCAACGTGGTTATTGAAGCTGATGCCGTGATTGGTGCTGGAAGCAACCTGGGTGCAGGCAGTTTTGTTGGTGCCCGTTCACAGCTTGGTGAGAATGCCCGCATCGCGGCAAATGTATCGATTTATCACGATGTTGTTTTGGGTTCTGATGTGACTATTCACAGCGGTTCGGTAATTGGCGCTGATGGCTTTGGCTTTGCACCAGATGGGGCAGGGCAGTGGCAGAAGATCTACCAGATTGGCGGTGTCCAAATTGGCGACAATGTTGAAATTGGCGCCTGTACCACCATTGATCGCGGCGCCCTTGGTGATACCTGTATCGGCAACGGTGTGATTATTGATAATCATGTGCAGATTGCCCACAACTCGGTGATTGGCGATAATTGTGCTTTAGCCTCGTATTCTGGTCTTGCTGGCAGTGCCACCCTAGGTAATAACGTTATTCTGGCTGGCGATGCCTGTGTGGTGGGCCATGTTACGGTCTGTGACAATGTCCAGGTAACTGCTCGTGGTCTGGTGACCAAGTCGATTACCGAACCCGGGTCTTACTCGTCGGGTATGCCATTGATGAAGACTCGAGAGTGGCGCAAAAATGCAGTGCGAATGACCCAGCTGGACAGTATTGCGCGGCGCCTGAAAGATTTAGAAAAAAAATTAATAAGCTAGATTTATGAGCCTAGATTTATGTGGCTTGATTTAAGTGCCAAGATTTATGTGGCTTGATTTAAGAGCCTAGATTTAAGAACCTAAGCGACATATAAACAGCTTACGCATTGCTTTGAATGCGCAGGCCAGATAATAAGACCTAAAGACTTTTTATGGACGGAATAATGACTGAAGGCACAACTACTACTGACGCTGCTGTCGGCGGCGCCATGACTACCACTGAAATAATGAGCGTCTTGCCGCACCGCTATCCTTTTTTACTGGTTGATAGAGTGCTTGAGCTAGTTGAAGGTGAGCGCATTCTTGCGCTGAAAAATATCACCGGCAATGAAGATGTATTCAATGGTCACTTCCCTGGCGCACCAATTTTTCCTGGTGTCCTGATGATTGAGGCCCTGGCCCAAGCGTCTGGGATTCTTGGTTTTAGAACAACTAACACCACTGCCGATGACGGTAAGCTCTATCTGTTTGCCGGTGTCGATAAGGCGCGCTTTAAAAGGCCTGTGACGCCTGGTGATCAGTTAATGCTCGAGTCGCGGGTGATTGCTGTAAAGCGCAATATCTGGCGCTTCCAAACCCGCGCTACAGTTAATAACAAGCTTGTCTGCGAAGCCACCTTACTCTGTGCCTATCAGGATCGAGATAAAGTTAAGTGATTCATCCCAGCGCCGTTATAGATTCCACAGCCAAAATAGCCGACAAGGTTACTATAGGGCCGTGGACGATGATCGGCGCAGATGTTGAGATCGGTGAAGGCTGCGATATCAGCTCCCATGTGGTAATCAAAGGCCCGACCAAAATCGGCGCTGGCAATAGGATTTATCAGTTTTCCACCATTGGCGACGATACCCCTGACCTTAAATACAATGGTGAGCCTACCCGGTTGATCATTGGCGATAACAATGTGATTCGCGAGGGTGTGACCATCCACCGCGGCACAGTGCAGGACAAAAGTGAAACTATTATCGGCAGTAATAACCTGCTAATGGCCTATGTTCATGTGGGTCATGACTGTGTGATTGGCGACAACGTTATTATGGGCAACAATGCTAGTGTTGCTGGCCATGTCTATGTTGGCGACTGGGCGATTCTAAGTGGTTACGCACTGGTGCATCAGTTTGTCCATATAGGGGCTCACTGCTTTATTGCTCCTGCGGCCTTTGTCTACCATGATGTTCCCGCATTTATTACCGCCTTTGGCAGCCCCGCAGAGCCTCGGACCATTAATCGCGAAGGGCTCAAGCGTCGCGGCTATAGCGCCGAGCAAATTGCTCTCGCCAATCAGGCTTACAAGTTGCTATACCGTCGTGGCCTGAAGCTCAACGAAGCCATCGAGGCGATTACCAAGCTCGGTGATGACCCTGCAATCTTGCAGTTTCTAAACTCCATTGAAAAATCCACTCGCGGTATTATTCGCTAAGCCATGACTGGCCTATCTGACAAGCTAAGCTCCCCTATGAATTCACCCACCTTTGCCATAGTCGCTGGAGAAGCCTCCGGCGATACTCTGGGTGCGGATTTGATTCGCGCGCTAAAACGTCTTTTCCCGGATGCCCAATTCGAGGGTATAGGGGGTCCCAAGATGATCGCCGAGGGCTTTGTCTCCTTTCATCCGATGGATCGTTTATCGGTCATGGGATTTGTCGAGCCCTTTAAGCGCTTACCGGAACTGCTGTCGATACGCAGAGATATTATCAATCGCTGCAAGCAGTCAAAGCCTGCTGCCTTTATTGGGATAGATTCTCCCGACTTTAATTTGGGCATTGAAAAGGCCCTGCATCAGAACGGTATCAAAACAGTTCACTACGTCAGCCCCTCGGTTTGGGCATGGCGTCAGGGACGCATTAAAGGCATTAAGCGCTGCGTTGACTTGATGTTGACGCTGTTGCCCTTTGAAGAGGCCTTTTATCAGCAGCATGCTGTGCCAGTGGCCTTTGTTGGTCATCCTCTAGCAGGACAGATCTCACGTAATCCTGATAGCGCTGGGGCTCGCAGGCAGTTGGGGCTGGATACGGATCGGCCACTGCTGTGCATAATGCCCGGCAGCCGCGGCGGTGAGGTTGCCCTGATGGGGGAACTGTTCCTGATGGTGGCCCAGCGTCTACTTGAGTCCAATCCACAGTTACAGTTTTTGATTCCAGCAGCCAACGGCGATCGTCACAAACAATTAACTGAGATTCTCGCACAGTATCCGCAGCTGCCTGTGTGCCTAATTGAACAGCAGTCGCTCCTGGCCATGGAGGCAGCTGATGCAGTATTGCTTGCCTCTGGCACCACTGCTCTTGAGGCTATGCTGTTAAAGAAGCCGATGGTGGTGAGTTATAAGCTCGGCAAGTGGACCTACAAAATAGTACGACCCTTTATCAAGACTCCCTTTGCCTCGATTCCGAATTTATTGGCCTCTGAGATGGTCGTGCCGGAGCTGATTCAAGATGATGCGACAGTGGACAGTCTTAGCGCTGCCGTGAGCAATGCCTTGGATGTCAATGCGAGACATTTGGTGGAGCAACGCTTCGAAGAGCTCTATGAGCAGATCAACCTGCCATCCGGTGATACAGCCGCTGCTGCGATTAGCAAGCTGATCTGCTCGTGAAGCCGCCTAAACTGAGGTCCTCTAAGTTGAAGCCCTCTAAACTATGAAGCTCTCTATACTATGAAGCTCTCTAAACTATGAAACCCTCTAAATTATAAAGCTCTCTATACTATGAAGCTCTCTAAACTATGAAGCTCTGGAAACCCCCAGCTAATATTCAATTTCTCGCCGGCGTTGACGAAGTAGGGCGCGGCCCGCTGGCCGGTGATGTGGTCACAGCTGCGGTTATTCTGCCCGTGAATCACGGAATTGAAGGGCTGGCGGATTCGAAAGTACTCTCCAGTCGCCAGCGAGAAAATCTCTATGCCGATATCACCAGTCGCGCAGTCTGTTGGTCTGTGGCGCGCTGCTCTGTAGCGGAAATTGATCGCTTCAATATTTTGCAGGCCACCCTGATGGCTATGCGTCGGGCGGTTATGGCTCTAAGCCAACAGCCAGATTATGTGGCTGTGGATGGCAACCGTCTGCCCCAGTGGGAGTATCGCGGGGAGGCAGTGGTTAAGGGCGACGGTCGTGTCGAGTGCATCAGTGCCGCTTCGATTATTGCCAAGGTGGTTCGAGATGCTGAAATGAAAGCCTTGGATGTCACCTATCCCGGTTATGGCTTTGCTGCCAACAAAGGTTATGGCACACCACAGCATCTGGAGGCCTTAGCTCGCATTGGCGCAACGCCTATTCACCGGCGCACCTTTGCGCCAGTGCGAGAGCAGTTAGAACTGGTACAATCGGGTCTTTTTGATTAGGTAGCCTCGCGGTTAGTGGATATACTATTGGCCATCAAAGCGAGGCCAACACAAAGAGCTCTGTAAGCTTATTGTCAGTCTCCGCATTCGAATAAAAAATAATTAATCTAGGGTTTTAAGGGGATTGTCTTGAGATATGCACAGATAACCGGCTGGGGAAAATATGCTCCACCGCTGCTGATGACAAACGATGATATGGCCAAGATTGTAGATACCAGTGACGAGTGGATTTTCTCACGTTCAGGTATCCGTCAACGGCACTATAGTCATGTTTCCACCGGCGAAATGGCCTGGCTCTCTGCAGAGCGCGCATTGGCTACTGCTGGTGTGGATGCAGATGATATAGATCTGATCATTCTTGGCTCCACTACTCCTGAAGAAATTTGTCCGAACACAGCCAGTTATATCAAAAATAAACTCGGCGCCAAAAATGCCGCAGCCTTTGACCTTAACTCTGCTTGCACCAGCTGGTTCTACGCCCTGAATACAGCTACCGATATGATCAAGGCGGGTTCAATCAATAAAGCCTTGGTGATTGGTTCCGAGCGTATTTCTCTGGCAATGGATTGGAAAAAACGCGAGTCCTGCTTTCTCTTTGGTGACGGTGCCGGCTCTGTGGTTATCGAAGCGGCCGAGGAAGAGAGCGGCTTGATCACGGCAAAAATGAGCTGTGTGCCCGATAGCCGCGAATGCTTGCGACTGCCCACCTGGGGTATGTCTCCCGCGCATCTGACCGGTGATATGTATATTTCTCTGGACTTCGATGGCGCAGAAATTTTTAAGAGTGCGGTCAAAGGCATGTCTGACGCGATCAATGATGTACTCGAGAAACAGGGGATTACAGCCGCCGATATAGACCTCTTTATTCCCCATCAGGCGAATATGCGAATTATTCAATCTCTGGCTAAACGCCTAGATTTTCCAATGGAAAAAGTGGTTGTTGCCATTGATAAGTACGCCAATACATCGGCGGCGTCTATTCCACTGGCACTCTGTGATGCCTTGGAAGATGGACGAGTTAAGCCGGGCATGACCATTCTCACCGCAACCTTTGGTGCTGGTCTGTCCTGTGGAGCAGGTATTATCAAATGGGGCGACCGAGTAGAGCCAGTGGCAATCTCGGATAAATCGATTCCTGAATTTGACGGCACTGTATTTGATCTAATGAAAGATAGCTTCACTCACTACGGTGTTGATGCCAGCCATCTGTTAACCAAAGGTAAAGGGTAACTCTAATAACTACTGCATCATTTGTTCACCTGCGGCTGCATTCTGAATACTCATTAGTCGATGGGTTGGTCAGAATAAAGCCTCTGGCCAAGGCCGTGGCGGAGTTGGGCATGCCCGCTGTGGCGCTCACCGACTTCAATAATTTCTTTGCTGCGGTAAAGTTTTATAAAGCCACTCAGGGATCCGGCGTCAAACCTATTCTAGGTGCTGATCTGCTGGTTCTCGACGAGAGCGGAGAAGGCAGTCCGACCCAGTTAGTGCTGCTGGTCAAAGACCAAGTCGGCTACGCCAACCTCACCAAATTGATCTCTAAAGCCTATCAAGAGGGCCAGCGCCAAGGCGTGCCGCACATTAAAAAGTCTTGGCTGGGTGAATTCAGCGATGGCCTGATAGCTCTGTCTGGCGGCCGCAGTGGCGAGATTGGTGTGGCCCTGGTGTCCAGTCGTCCAGTTGATGCAGGCACTGCCCTTGAAGAGTTTATGGCGCTATTTGGCGACCGTTTCTATCTTGAGCTGCAGCGCACTGGCCGAGCTGAAGAAGAGGATTATCTGCACGCCGCTGTAGAACTAGCAGCGCGCTACAACTGCCCTGTAGTAGCGACCAATGATGTGCGCTTTATATCCAAGAGCGAGTTTGAAGCCCACGAAGCCCGGGTCTGTATTCATGAGGGTCGCGCTCTAGATGATCCTCGCCGGGAGCGACGCTTCTCGGAACAGCAGTACCTGCGCAGTGCCGAGGAGATGGCTGAGCTATTTTCCGATATTCCCGAGGCCCTAGAGAACAGTGTTGAGATTGCTCGTCGCTGCTCTATTGAGTTGCGTTTGGGAGAGTACTTTCTGCCGGATTATCCGATCCCAGAGGGTATGACGATCAATGAGTTTTTCACTCTTGAATCTGAAAAGGGTCTCCAGGACCGCCTCGAAGTACTCTATGACACCAGTGCCGCTGATTTTCCCGAGATTCAAAAACGCTACACCGAGCGCTTGGAGTTCGAGTTAAAAATTATCATCCAGATGGAATTCCCCGGCTACTTCCTGATCGTGATGGACTTTATCCGCTGGGCGAAAACTAATCTTATTCCTGTGGGTCCCGGGCGGGGCTCCGGTGCTGGTTCTTTAGTCGCCTACTCACTGCTGATTACCGATCTTGATCCGCTGGAATACGATCTACTGTTTGAGCGCTTTCTTAATCCAGAGCGGGTCTCTATGCCGGATTTCGATATCGATTTCTGTATGGAAGGCCGCGATCGGGTTATCGGCTATGTTGCAGAACAGTATGGCCGCGACGCGGTGTCACAGATTGTCACCTTCGGTACCATGGCCGCCAAGGCTGTGGTGCGAGATGTGGCGCGAGTGCAGGGCAAGTCCTATGGCCTCGCCGATAAGCTCTCCAAGCTAATTCCCTTTGAAGTGGGCATGACTCTCGAAAAGGCAGTTGAACAGGAAGAGACTCTTAAGCAGTTTTTGGATGACGACGATGAAGCCGCCGAGATTTGGAGCATGGCTGTGCAGCTCGAGGGCGTGGCCCGTAACTGTGGCAAGCACGCTGGTGGTGTAGTCATTGCACCCACCAAGATCACCGATTTCTCGCCGATCTATTGCGATGAGACCGGCGGCGGTGTGGTCACCCAGTTTGATAAAAACGATGTGGAAGATGCCGGACTGGTTAAGTTCGATTTCTTGGGCCTGCGGACACTGACGATTATCGATTGGGCTGTGCGCATGATTAATGCGGACCGCAGTATTGTCGGGGAAGATCTTCTCGAGATCGATAAGATCCCATTGGATGATCAGCCTACCTATGGCTTGATGCAGCGGGCCGAGACTACCGCTGTATTCCAGCTTGAGTCACGGGGTATGAAAGAGCTGATTCGCAAGCTCGGCCCCGACCGCTTTGAAGATATTATTGCACTGGTAGCTCTGTTCCGCCCTGGGCCGCTGCAGTCAGGCATGGTCGACGATTTTATCAATCGTAAAAAAGGCCGCGCCGAGGTGAGTTACCCTCATTCTCAATACCAGCATGAGTGCTTGAAGCCTGCGCTGGAACCTACCTACGGCATTATTCTCTATCAGGAACAGGTGATGCAGATCGCTCAGGAGATGGGCGGCTTTACACTGGGTGGCGCTGATTTACTCCGTCGCGCTATGGGTAAAAAGAACGCTGATGAAATGGCCAAACAGCGCATGTTATTTATTGACGGCGCCATAGGAAAGGGCTTTACCAAAGAGTTGGCCTCAAATATTTTCGATCTGATGGAGAAGTTTGCCGGCTACGGTTTTAACAAATCTCACTCCGCCGCCTATGCCTTGGTTGCCTATCAGACCGCCTGGTTAAAGCAGCACTATCCCGCCCAGTTTATGGCGGCGACTATTTCTTCGGATATGGACAAAACCGATAAGGTGGTGACCTTTATCGATGAGTGTCGGGCCATGAACCTTGAACTATTGCCACCGGATGTGAATGGCGGGCAGTTCCAATTCAGTGTCGATAAGCAAAATAGCGTGATCTATGGCTTGGGCGCCATTAAGGGCCTGGGCGAAGGTCCAGTGAGCAATATTCTGGCTGCCCGCAACGAAGGTGGCCCGTTTAAGGATCTGTTTGATTTCTGTGCCCGGGTGGACGGTCGCAAGGTTAATAAACGTGCAATCGAAGCGCTTATTCGCAGTGGCGCCTTTGATCTGATTGGCCCTGAGGGCGATATCGGCTACCGCCGTGCGGTGATGCTGGCAGCCATGGACCAAGCAGTGAAGCTCGCCGAGCAACATGCCCGCAACACCAGTAGTGGTATGGGCGATCTGTTTGGCGAATCCATTGTTGAAAGCGCCTCAGATATTAATTACACCAGCTATGGTGCTGCTCGCAGTCTGTCGGGAAGAGAGCGGTTGAATGGCGAGCGGGACACTCTAGGTCTCTATCTTACCGGACACCCCATCGACGAGTACGAGGAGGAGTTGCGCATGATGCACCCCAATCGTATCTCCAAATTGCGTCCGGCCAAGGTTCTGGCCACAGTCTCCGGCATGGTGATCGCCATGCGGGTGATGAAAAATAAGCGCGGTGAAAACTTTGCCTTTATTACTCTGGACGACAAAAGTGGCCGCCTTGAACTGTCGATCTTTGCCGAAAAATACAATGTCTACCGCGAAATTCTAGTGAAAGACGCCTTGCTAGTGGTGCAGGGTGTGGTCTCTGAAGATAGCTTTACCGGCGGTCTTAAAATGCTCGCCGAGTCGGTTCAGTCAATCTACGAAGCCCGCTGCAGTAAAGTGAAGCGTTTGGCCCTTAGCATCGATAGCAACATCGAGGATGGCAAGTGGGTCGAAAGCTTGCAGAGCTCGGTGAATGCCTACAAAGATGGCAACTGTCCATTGGAGGTCGACTATATTGGACCCAGTGCTAGCGGGCGTCTAAAGCTCGGCAGTCAATGGCGAGTGCAGCCGCGGGATGAGTTGATCGGTCAGCTGCGTGAAAGATTTGGTAAAAATAGCGTCACTTTGCACTATGATTAGAAGATTACGCCTGAGCGCTAAGTATTTTTAACTCCCCCGAGCCGCTCAGCTTAATCGGCTCTAGCGTAGTTTTGTATTAGTGTTAGAATGCGCTCAGACCCCGTTTTAGCCCAAGACATGAGATTTCTCTACCCATGAATTTAAACTATCTCTCTTTCGAACAGCCCATAGCCGAGCTCGAAGCAAAGATCGAAGAACTCCAGCTCGTTGGCAATGACAATGATCTAAATATTGCTGACGAAGTGACCAAGCTGCGTGATAAGTCCCGCAAGCTCACTGAAAGTATCTATACCAAGTTAACCCCCTGGCAAGTTGTTCAGGTGGCCCGTCATCCCCTACGCCCCTACGCCGTCGACTACATCAAGCGAATCTTTACCGATTTCGAAGAGATGCATGGCGACCGTCACTTTGGCGATGACAATGCCATTGTTGGTGGTGTAGCCCGTTTAAACGGCGTGCCGGTGATGGTTATTGGCGAAGAGAAGGGCCGCGGCGTCAATGAGAAGGTAATGCGCAATTTTGGCATGCCGAAACCTGAAGGCTACCGCAAAGCGCTGCGTCTAATGGAAACCGCTGAGCGTTTTAAAATGCCGGTACTGACCCTAATTGATACGCCCGGTGCCTATCCAGGTATAGACTCTGAAGAGCGCAATATCTCTGAGGCCATAGCCCGTAACCTGGCTACCATGTCACGATTGAAGACACCGATTATCTGCACCGTGATAGGTGAGGGTAGTTCTGGTGGCGCACTGGCAATTGGTGTGGGCGATAAGATCAATATGCTGCAGTACAGCACCTATTTTGTTATCTCTCCGGAAGGCTGTGCCAACATTATTTGGAAAACCAGCGAGAAAGCACCACAGGCCGCTGAAGCCATGGGTGTTACCTCAGACAATCTGGAAAAGCTCGGTATAGTTGACGAGACTATCCCTGAGCCCATGGGTGGAGCCCATCGCGATATAGACCGCATGTGTGAGACCCTTAAAGAGAGTCTCAGTCGCCAGCTTGAGGAACTCTCGGCAGTGCCTATTGATGAGCTTTTGGAGACCCGTTTTGAGCGATTGATGTCTTATGGGCGTCCGGATTAATTTAGGCTTATTTTTCTAGGTAGGGGCTTTGTAGTTCGAGGCCTTCTAGAAGCAGTGAGGATCGGATTCGAAACTAATGAAACTTGATTGGTATTTTGACTTTATATCCCCCTTTGCTTATCTACAGCACTGCCAGCTCGATCGATTGCCTGAACTGGTTGAGGTTAACTATAAGCCCATTCTATTTGCCGGATTACTCAATCATTAGGGCAATGTGGGCCCGGCTGAGATAGCGCCAAAACGCATTTTCACTTATAAATATTGTTATTGGCTGGCTAAAAAAAACGGCATCCCGTTCAAAATGCCACCTGCGCACCCCTTCAAATCTCTCAGCCCATTGCGACTGGCTATAGCCTGTGATTGTGAACCTCATGCCATTCGAATCATCTTCGAGACTATTTGGAAATTAGGCTTAGACATAGAGTCGGAAGAGGCTGTTGATTACCTTGAATCTCAACTGTCCATTGAGAAGGTGTCTGAACTAGTTGCTAGCCAAAGGGTTAAAGATAAACTCATAGAGAACACGAAGCAGGCAGCGGCACGGAATATATTTGGCGTGCCCACGTATTCAGTTGCGCAAGGCATCTCAGGCTATGAAAATTTTTGGGGCTTGGACGCGCAGGATATGATGCTCGATTTTATTGCGTCACCGGCTGATTTTAATGACGAACAGATGATGCTGATAGAGGTATTGCCGGAAGGGATTCAGCGCAAGAGATAGGCGAGTTGATATTTAGCTCTTGCTGCACAAGAATAAAAAGCCGCCGACTCTATAAGAGCGGCGGCTTTTTTGTGGCTATTAACCATTCAATTGTCAGCCAGAGTAGAAATCGCCGCCAGCGCCTCAGGATCCTGTGCCTTTATTTTATTGGCTATATGGTGTTGGAAAAAATAGCAAAATTCCTCACAGTCTTCGGACTCAAATAGACAGTCATCGCCGGGTAAAACTGGGGTGCTGATCATCTTGCTGTCGTCGATTAACATGGCGCTGACACTGCCATCCTGGCGCAGTCTCCAGCTGACCACCTCTTTAAGGGTAATAGTCTTGAACTTATCTGCCGACAATACCGCATGGGTGCCAATGGTGTCGGGGATTTCCTGGATGATCTCGCGCTCGGATTCACACTGATACTCATAGTAATCTGCGGCTGTTTCCAACTCGACAATCTTATGTAGCGGTGCACTGTAAAAAAGCTCGTCGACGCCGGCATCATAATAGCCTTGCCACTGGCCATTTAAGGGATCATTGATTTCGTCGCAGGGCACTAGTTCATGGAGCCAGGGCACCATGCCTACAACCTCACCGCTGGTGCGCAGTCCCCAGGCGAGAATTTTAATCGAAAACAGCTTGTCCTGATTCTCTGAATTGGAATAGAGCATTTCCAGTCCGTCGAGTTCAGGGGTGATACGAATAAGCTTGTTATTGAGGTTTTCTGAAAGCGGCTTGCGGGTGAATATGTCGATAACGTTGTCAGACTGGGGTTTTGAATCAGACTTTTTCTCAGACCCTGGTTTAGTCTTTGAGCCAGGTTTTGAACTGGCTTTAGACGCAGATTTGAAATCAATGATTTTGCTCATCGGTCCATCTCCTTGATCGGTTGGCAGGAAACGCGTCTTACTTTTCAAACGTACTTCAATTAAAAGTACTCCAGAACTATGAAAAGTACAATAAATTGAGTTGATAATAGCCGGTGCTGCAAGTTGGAAATGACTATATAATTTCAGTTTGGCACAGTATCTAGAGCTTGGGGTAATAATTGTTAACAGAGAATCTGCGCTTGGTACCCGTTATGGAGTTGTTTGACCAGCTGTTTGGCGATCGACTCAATACGCGCTTGCTGGGCGGTGCCAGCGAACCGATTTATATTCCCGCTGGATTGAGCACAGCGGAAGCTGGACTCAGTCCTGTGGAAATCTACCACAGGCTCTATTTTCGCCATGACTACCTCTCTAGTGCGCTCCATGAATCTGCCCATTGGTGTATTGCCGGGGCCCAGCGCCGAGAACAGCTGGACTTTGGTTACTGGTATAGTCCAGATGGTCGCTCGGTCGAGCAACAGCAGTTATTCGAGCAGGCTGAGGTTAGGCCCCAGGCTCTGGAATGGATGTTCTCAGTGGCCTGTGGTCAGCGCTTTCGAGTTAGTGCCGACAATCTGGCCTCGGATCAGGGCGCCAGCGGCGACTTTGTTGCGGCGGTTGTAGAACAGGCACAGACATGGTGTGCTGGCAGTAGTCTGCCCCAGAGAGGACTGTTGTTTATTGAAGCCTTGGCCAAAAAATTTGACTGTGCCGAGCCACTGTCTCAGGATCATTATCAGTTAGAAGCACTTACTTGAGGGCGCTTGATTAAAAGCGCCTTCATTGACAGCGCCTTGATTGAAAATGCTTCGCTAGCGGCACTACAGCCAGTCTTTTATCACTTACGCAGGAGCGCAACCGGTCTATTATGCAAGCTTATCTTATCGATTCATCAATCTACATTTTCCGCAGCTATTTCACTCTGCCTGAAAATTGGCAGGCCCTGGACTCGGGACATCCGACCCATGCAGTCTATGGCTTTACCGCCTTTATGCTGGATATGTTGCGCAATAAGAACCCGGAGCATCTGTTCTGTGCCTTCGATGAAAGTTTACGCAGTGGCTTTCGCCACCAGCTGTGCCCGGACTATAAAGCCAATCGTGAACTCCCGGATGAGGCTCTGGCCTTTCAGTTGAATGCCTGTCGTCAGCTCTGTCGTGTCTTAGGGGTTGCTGAGATGGCCTCTGAAACTTATGAAGCGGACGACCTGATTGGTGCGGTGGCCAAGAACACCAGGCTCGCCAATGCACAGCCTGTAGTGGTGACTCGGGATAAAGATTTGATGCAGCTGATCGAAGCCGAGGATCTGTTTTGGGACTTTGGCAAGGCGCCGCCGAAGACTCAGCGTCAGGTGGAAAAAGATCTCGAGATTGGCTGTCAGCAGATGGCTGATTTTTTAGCCTTGACCGGAGACAGCAGTGATAATATAGCGGGCGTGCCTGGAGTGGGTGCCAAGACCGCTAAGCAGTTACTACTGCATTTTCCCGATATAGACGCCATTTTGGATCATCTAGATCAGTTACAGGATTTACCGATTCGCGGCGCAAGCAAGCTTGCGGACAAGATTGATATCCATCGCGATCAGCTATTACTGGCGCGACAGCTGACCACTATTTTTACCGATATAGACGAAGCTCCAAAGCTGGAACAGATCGCCTGGCAGGGAATTAATCTTGATGCCTTCGACCTTTTCTGTGAGGAGATGGGCTTTGCAGACAAATTTCATGACCGCGCCAAGCAGTTGCGCACGCGGCAGCTGGCACCAAGCTGGTAGAGTAATTTAATATTGGGTTTAAGTGACCCTTATAGCAGGAGCCACATTGAAAATAGTAGCGGATCAAAATATGTTGATGGTGGACCAGTTCTTCGGAGAATTTGGCACCATCAGCTATGTAGCGGGCCGCACTATCTGTGCAGCGGATATTGCCGACGCTGATATTCTCTTGGTGCGCTCAGTGACTCAGGTTAACCAAGCCTTGCTAGAGGGCTCATCGGTCTCATTTGTTGGATCTGCGACCATAGGCACAGACCATATAGATCAAGATTATTTAGCTCAACAGGGCATAGCATTCGCCTACGCACCCGGCTGCAATGCCGATGCCGTAGTGCAGTATGATTTGTCTGTGCTCAGCCGCCTCCAGCCCAATTGGCAGCAGAGTACAGTTGGGATAGTGGGGTGCGGCAATGTTGGCGGTCGTCTCTATAAGGCTCTGACCAATCTCGGTGTTAGTTGCAGGGTCTACGATCCATTTTTGTCCCCAGATTCAGGTTTTAATCTTGTGGGTTTCGACACTCTGCTGGACAGCGATATTATCTGTGTTCACACCCCTTTGACCATCTCGGGTCCTCACCCAACCAGGCATCTGTTTAACGCTGAGGTGCTGGCCCGTATAAATCCAGGCAGCTTATTAATCAATGCTGGTCGCGGCGCGGTTATAAATAATGCTGCGCTGTTGCAGTTGCTGGAAAGCGGGTCGCCCTTAAGAGTGGCACTGGATGTCTGGGAGGGCGAGCCGACTGTTAGTTTGGCGCTAATGAAAAAAGTGTCGCTGGCTACGCCGCATATTGCCGGTTATAGCGTTGAGGGCAAAGCCAGGGGCACAGAAATGCTTGCAGAGGCTTTTAACCGTTTGACTGATGCAGATGCTGATAGGCTTGCAGAACAGCCTCAAACAGTTGCTAAGCTAGCTGCAGGCACTCTTAGTGAGCTGATATTGGCGAGCTATGATGTGGCTGAAGATGATATAAGAATGCGCGAGGCGTTGAATGCCAGTTCTGATACTGCGCTAACCTTTGATCTACTGCGCAAGCAGTATCCCGAGCGCCATGAGTTCAGCTGTTATGCATTGAGCAGCAATGCTGAAGGGGCCCAGCCTGAGCTGAGAGCTCAGGCACTCAAGCTGGGGTTTCGCTAACCAATAGACGCGCTTAGTTGCTGCGCACTAGTAGTGGCGCGAACTCGCTCAAGAAATGTTGCAAGTCGTCCAATGGCCTCAATCAGCTGGTCTTTGTCGGGCAAAAACACAATCCGAAAATGCTGAGTGCCAACCATATTAAAAGCAGTGCCCTGAACCAAAAGCACGCGCTCCTGTTTAAGCAACTCAAGCACTAGATCTTCATCGTCAGCAATTGGATACATAACCGGGTCCAGCTTGGGGAATAGATACATAGCTGACTTGGGTTTAACACAGCTAACGCCGGGAATCTGGGTAATCAGCTCATAGGCCAAATCCCGCTGAGCCAGCAGTCTGCCGTTAGGCAATATCAGGTCATTGATACTTTGATAGCCACCCAGTGCAGTCTGCACTGCGAGCATCGCCGGTACATTGGCGCAGAGGCGCATGGAGGCAAGCATCTCAAGCCCTTCGATATAGCTGCGGGCATTCTGTTTGGCACCGGAAGAAATCACCCAGCCGGAGCGGAATCCGGCCAGTCTATAGGTTTTTGATAGGCCATTAAAGGTCAGGCAGAGAACCTTCTTAACCAGGGTGGCCAGGGGAATATGCACTGCATCATCATAGAGAATGCGGTCGTATATTTCGTCGGCAAACACCACTAGATTGTATTTCTCGGCTAGGGCGACTATCTGCTTGAGATTGTCTTCGCTATAGACCGCACCGGTTGGATTGTTCGGATTAATCACGACTATGCCGCGGGTGTTGGCGGTTATCTTGCTCTCTATATCGGCAACATTGGGCTGCCAGTTGTCATCTTCATTGCACTGATAATGCATTGGCGTGCCACCGGCCATGGATACAGCAGCAGTCCAAAGTGGGTAGTCCGGTGAGGGTATCAACACTTCGTCGCCATTATTGAGCAGCGCCTGCATCGACATGACGATCAGCTCACTGACGCCATTGCCCATAATCACGTCATCGACAACAACGTTTTCTATACCCTGAGTCTGCGCCCGTTGCATCACTGCTTTGCGCGCTGAGAAGAGGCCCTTTGAGTGACAGTAGCCCTGAGCTTCGCGAAGATTGTGAATGACGTCGTGCATGATTTCATCTGGGGCATCAAAGCCAAAGGCACCAGGGTTGCCAATATTTAGCTTAATTATGCGTTGGCCTTCGTCTTCAAGCAGGTTAGCATGATCAAGAACGGGGCCGCGGATGTCGTAACAGACATTAGCCAGCTTGAGAGATTTTTTTAATTCAGGCATGAAATGCTTCAGTGAATAAGTCATTAGTATATAAGCGCGACGTTTAGATCGCGCGGCTGCGGAATCATTGTAGCTAAATAATATCCTTGTGGGGAAAGCTTTAATGAAAATAATAGCCTGGTCAGGGCAGGGTGCTTTACTTCTAATTATAATCGGCATGGTGGGTTATCGCGTCGATCTACTGCCATTTAGATTAGCTCTACTGTTATTGGTTATCGGGCTTCTAGTCTGCACTCTGATAGTCCTAGTGGAGTTTGTTGTATTAACTATTAATGCGATTGATAAAAAACCTCTGCGCTTAGAGTATCTATTTCTAACTGTGGCCTGTGCCCTAGGTCCCAGCATTTCTCTCTATATGGTCGGCATAGAGGGTATCCGGGCGCCGATGATTCACGATATAACCACTGATACGGTTAATCCGCCGAGGTTTCTATTTTCGCGGGAGGATGAGGGGTTTCGAGAAAACTCGCTGGTCTACGGGTCGGACAACCTGAGTGCCGGGCAAGTTACTGCTATACAGATGGAAGCTTATCCTGACATTGGCACTGTGGTTGTCGAAGTGCCGGCGCGCAGGGTTTATCAGAAGGCGTTATTTGTCGGCAGCTTGCTGGGTTGGAATATGTCTGGGCACGACGTATCTATACTCCAATTTGAGGCAAAGGCGACCACACCGCTGTTTGGGTTTGTCGATGATATTGTGGTGCGGATTACGCCGCTGGACCTGTATTCAAGTGCCGTTGACATCCGCTCTGTGTCAAGAGTAGGGGTAACTGATTTAGGCGCCAATGCAAAGCGTATACGGCTTTTTTTCACCAAGTTAGGGGAAGAATTAATTATTCTTTAAAGGAGGTAAAAATAAGCGCCATTAGGCTTGACAGTTTATCTGTAGCTCAATAGAATGCGCGCCTCCTAGCCAGTACCGTCCCGTTCGTCTAGAGGCCTAGGACACCGCCCTTTCACGGCGGTAACAGGGGTTCGACTCCCCTACGGGACGCCATTTTTATACAGCACTTATGGATAAGTGTTTGCGGGAATAGCTCAGTGGTAGAGCACAACCTTGCCAAGGTTGGGGTCGCGAGTTCGAACCTCGTTTCCCGCTCCAATACTAAACGCAAAACTTCGGTTTTGCGTTTTTTTATGCCTGGAATTTAGTCAGCCTAAAGCTTTAATCAATAGCTCTAATCAAAAGCTCTA
>Ga0307488_10001629_pt1 | contig 18780 bp, 15 predicted proteins | sample SB02metaG_FD_202248 | JGI IMG/M metagenome (GOLD analysis project Ga0307488, IMG submission 202248) | Sea-ice brine microbial communities from Beaufort Sea near Barrow, Alaska, United States - SB 0.2 | ecosystem: Environmental > Aquatic > Marine > Coastal | place: USA: Alaska | collected... | reverse complement strand
TTGCCCATATTATAGCAGATTTTATCGCTGCCTTGGCTGATCCTGATTTAAAAAGTGCAGCTTTTGGAATAGTTATTGGTGGTTTTTTACCTTTACTGGCCGTGCCTTTCTTAGAGAAATACGTTACCAAAAGTAAATATCATAACGTTGTTGGTGACCATGAAGATCTTAAAAAAGATTTAAGGAAAAAACACAAATAATTTAAAATTCATAGTCAAAAAGAAATACTCCAAGATATTTGCTTGGAGTATTTTGTCGCCCGGTCTTTAAAAAAGAGTTAATGTAAATCAAATCACTTTTATGAATAAAAAAGCTAAAATTAAAACAGGTATTTTAGATCCTCTTGGGGCAAAACTAGATAAAGGAAAGAATCTATATTTTGATTTATTAAACAATATGGCGTCTTCTTTTAAAGGTTATTAAATTTTTTATACCCTATCTATTCTTGATTAAAGGTGTTATAAATATTTTTTAATACTGCTAAATAAAACCATATCACACTTATAAGCAAGTATTTTTCGAAAAGTACCAGTCTATAGAATTTTATGTTCATGTATTAAATCATGAACAAAAACGTACGCTTTTTATGATTATAAAGGAAATTACAGATCCAAAAATAAAGAAAAAAGATGTAGTTTTGTCTTTTAAAAAAAAAAATATTTTTCAAATTAAAATAAGTAAATCAATTGAGATAGTTATAGTTCATAATCCAGGTAAAAAAAATTTTCACCAAGATAATGTAGGTATCATTCTTGAAGAAAATACAATTTTAAAAATTTTATCAAAGCGATACACTAATGTTGTAATTACAAAAATTAGCAATAGAGAAGATTTAGATAATTTATTACAAAGAAAGCCTGATTTAGTGTTCTCTGGTGTTAAATATTTTGAGTTTAATAAGGAAAAATTTTGGCTAAATGACTGTCTGGAATTGCATAATATCCCTTATATAGCATCTAGCAAAGAAGCATTGGATAACGAAAGTGACAAAAACAAGGCCAAAAAACTTATTTTAAAAGCTAAAATAAAAACTGCAGATTTTTTCGTAGCAGATCCAGATGAATATCAGAATGAAATAGCAATTCCTATTTCATTTCCTTTGTTTGTTAAGCCGGTTAGAGGAGGTGATAGTAGAGGTATAGACTCAAATTCTATTGTTTATAATTTTTCAAGTTTTAAAAAGAAAGTTTTAGAAATCAAAAATGAATTTAAGCTTTCGTCTCTTGTAGAAACTTATTTACCTGGAAAAGAATATAGTGTTGGCATTCTTCAAGATAGTACAAATGGGACTCTAAGGGCTATGCCTATAGAAATTATTATTAAAAAAAATAGAAATGGACATTGCATACTAGATTTTGATGTTAAAAAAGATGATGAAGAAGAAGTAATCGCAGTTACAGATGCTAAAATATTTAAAAGACTTTCTAAATTAGCCAAGAAAGCTTTTAATGCACTTGGTGGAAAATCCTTAGGTAGAATAGATATAAAAATGAACAATAAAGAAATACCTCATTTTATGGAAGCCAATCTTATGCCAGGTCTTAGAAAGGGATATTTTTATAGATCGTGCTTATTGAATCTTAATATGACTTATGAAGATATGATATTTAATATAGCGAACACTGGACTGTCTTCAAATTAATATTTGAAAAAGTAGGCTACAGTGCATTTTTCATAAAAAAGTGTTATTATAATTTAACAATCTTTAAATTATGGAAAAAAAAGCTAAAATTATTGCCACTCTAGGACCAGCTATTTTTTCGGAAAATAAATTAAAAATACTAGTTAAATCTGGCGTTGACGCCTTTAGAATAAATTTTAGTCATAATGTAACTGGCATACAAAAAATTGTCTCTAGGATTAGAAAGATAGAAAAAACTTTAAATAAAAAATTATCTATTATTGCAGACCTCCAAGGTGTTAAATTAAGAATTGGTAAAATTAATAATGTTAACTCAATAAATATTAAATATAATCAAAAATTTATATTTGACAGCGATAAAAAAATTGGCGATCAAAATAGGGTTTGTTTCCCCTACCCTTCAATTTTAAAAAAATTAAAAAAAGGTAATAAGATTTTATTAGATGATGGTAAATACACTTTTAAAGTTATTAAAAAAATAAAAAATGGAGTTTTAACTGTATGTCAAAGTACAGGCTGTAAAATTAGGAACAATAAAAGTGTTCACTTACAAAACTTCTTTATGCCCTTTAATAATTTAACTCATAAAGATAAGGCAGATATTAAAACTGCAAAAAAACTTGGTTGTAACTGGATAGCTTTATCTTATATTCAAAATGCTAAATTAGTCTCTCAGACTAGAAAATTAATTAATAAAGATATGGGTATTATTTGCAAAATAGAAAATAAAACAGCTCTGAAAAATATTGATGAAATTATAAAATCTACTGATGTTATCATGATAGCTCGAGGAGATTTGGCAATTGATATAGGCCATAGTGATGTTCCTCAGGTTCAATTAGATTTAATCAAGAGATGTTCTCAATTATCAAGACCGGTCATTGTTGCAACTCAAATGTTAGAAAGTATGATTGAAAACTTAACACCTACGCGTGCTGAAATAAATGATATTGCTACGGCAATTTTTCAAGGTGCAGATGTTGTTATGCTGTCTGCTGAAACAGCAATTGGTAAATACCCTGTTGAAGCAGTTAAGGTTATGAACAAAACAATAACCTCAACAGAAAAATACAAAAAAGAACATATAGCAGATTTTAAAAATAAAGTTGATATTAAAACTAACCCAAGAAAATCAATTGTTCTATCAATTAAAGATCTTGCTTATAATCCAATTGTCAAAGGTGTTATTGTGTTTTCGAATTCGGGTCGTTCTGCAAAATTAGTATCTACGATGAGACCTTCGGTCAAAATAATTACAATTTCACCAAATGTTAATGTCTCTAGACAGACAAGTTTACTATGGGGCGTTGAGTCAATAAATAGTAGAGATCCTCAGGGTTGGAAAGATATGATGAACATTTCTAAAGAAATTATAAGAAAAGATAAATCTATTAAAAAAAATGATTTTGTAATTATCACAGCAGGTTTGCCTTTTGGTCGTGCCGATATGACAAATATGATTAGATTTTTTAAAGTGGGTAGTTAGGCTGAAAAGTTCTTTACCGTTTATTTGAAAAAAAATTGTCATTTTATCCAGTGTTCTTAATAGCTGCTGACAATCCTGCAATAGAGGTCATAATTGCATCATCGAGGTATTTTCTGTCAATATAGTTTAATTTGCCACTATTACTTTTGCTCATAATTGTTGCCTGCAATATATTTAATGCTTCGGTATAATTGTTTCTAACAAAAAGTGACTTTCTAAATTCTTTTCTTTCTTTTACAATATCTTTAGGCGTTATTTTATTGTGTAAATTTTTTAAACCTTCAAATTGGAATCTCAACCTTTTGCCTACTCTTTTTAAATCATTATCTGCTAAATAATTTTCATATATTTTTGATATTTCTGGATCAATTTTAGATATCACCATATCTAAAATATCCATCGTTGAGTAAAAAAAAGGCCAATTTCTTTCCATGTCTAAAAGTGTTTTTGAAAAACTTTTTATTGACGCATACCTGAGTGCTTCGGGAGTTCCAAGCCAGGCAGGCAACATTAAACGTATTTGTGTCCAGGCAAAAACCCAAGGTATTGCTCTTAGTCCTTTTATGTTGTCAATATTTTTTCGTTTTGAAGGTCTTGAGCCAATGGATAGTTTTGCAAGAGACTTGTGCGGAGTGATTGTTTTAAAATATCGAATAAAATCTTCATTATCATTAATATTTTTTCTATAAGCGGATGAGGAAATATTACTCATCTTTTCAATTAAAGCTCTCCAGTCATTTTTAGGTTTAGGTGGAGGCGTTAATGAAGCTTCCATTACCGACCCGATATAACTGCAAAGATTATATTCTGCTAAAGGTTTATAGCCATACTTCTGTTGTATTACCTCGCCTTGATCAGTAATTCTTAGTTGTCCGTTAACAGAGTTTGGGGGTTGGGATTTTAGCGTGGCTTGAATAGGACCCCCACCACGCCCAGCAGAACCACCTCTACCGTGAAAAAAAATAATATTAATCTTATATTTTTTACCAAGCTGTAAAATATCTTCTTGTAGTTTATACTGATGCCAACTTGCAGATAATTTACCTGCATCCTTGCTTGAGTCAGAATACCCAATCATGATTTCTTGTTTGTGATTGATAAATTTTTGATACCATTTTAAAGAAAAGAGTTTTTCCATAACTGTCTTGGCATTTTTTAAATCCTCTAATGTTTCAAATAATGGAACAACCCTTAATAGACTTTTAATCCTAGCTTCCTTTTGTAAAAAAAATATAGACAATATATCGCTTGCGTATGCTGTCATTGAGATCACATATGCGCCTAAGCATTCTTTTGGTTGAGTTGATAAAAGTTGAAATGTTGCCCAAGTTTCTTTGTTTTCAGGGTCTTTTAATTTTAAATTCTTGATGTAATTTTTTTTTTTAATTAATGATATAAGTAAGTTAATTTTTTTATCTTCATTAAGTAGGTTGTATTTAAATTTTTTGCCTATAAATTCAGAAACTAATTTAGAATGTCTTGAAGATTCTTGCCTAATATCAATTCGTGCTAAATTAATTCCAAAGCATCTTGTTCTTCTTATTAGATCTAATAAATCTCCATTGCCAATTTTTTTACCTTTATTTTTATTTAAGGAATCTCTTACAGTTATTAATGGCTCTAAAATCTCATTTTTTGATTGAATTAATTTTTTTTCATCAAGTTTCTCATTGTGATTTAAATGTCTTTCAATTAATTGATGTGTCGAACGAATCTTATTTCTTAACGGTCGCAAGAAAACTCTGTAAGGCTCAAAAATTTTTCCAGTAAATTTTAAAATTTTTTTAGAACATTCGTTTATTGACAGGTCTTGGATTAATTTTGTCAATTCTTTCTCGTATAATTTAGCCGCTTGCCACCTTGAAAGGAGAATTGTTTCTTTTGTGACTGATGCTGTAACGTTTGGGTTTCCATCTCTGTCACCACCCATCCAAGAACCAAACTTAATGGGACTAAAATTTTTTGGTAAGTCCCTGTCTAAATTTTCTCTAAAAATATCATTAATTCTTTTGTAAACTTTTGGTATTGTGTCCCATAAACTATCTTCGATTACTGCAAGACCCCATCTAGCCTCGTCCGTAGGCTTAGGTTTGCTTCTTTTTAAGTCATCAGTTTTCCAAATAATTGTTATTTCACTATATAATTTTTTATCAATTGCTCGAATTCTTGACGGGTAACCATGAAATAATTGTCTTTGCTCTAACAGTTCAATCAAGTTTGCATATTTTTGAATTAAAGTTCTTCTTTTTACTTCTGTGGGGTGAGCGGTAAGAACTATTTCAATATTTAAATTTTGAGCTTGTTTGTAAATTTTATTGTTATTTATTTTTTTATTCTTAAATAATTTTTTAATAATTTCTTCTATAAATATATTTTGATTTTTAGTTTTACTATTTACAATTTCATATTCATTTAGTTTTCGAGATGCATCTAAAGATTCAGCAAGATTCATTAAATTTAAAAGATGTGAAAAAGATCTAGTAAGTTTAAATAATTTTTTTGGATTTAATTTATTGATCTCAATAATTAACTGAGTATTTGTTTTTTTTTGATTTAATTTTTTTTTATTTACTTTTGAAAGTAGTCTTATTCTTTCTACTAATTGATAAAAGTTAGTTCCTTCTTGATCTTTAATAACGTTGCCTAAGAAAAAACCTAATAATCTAACGTCTTCTCTAAGAGATTTAGTTGGAATTCTTTCATAATATAAATCTCTTTTAATCATTTTATGAAATCTAAAATTTTACTATTAAATACTCATTTGTCTGAACTTAAATTCTATAAAACCAGAACTTAAATCAATCTTGCTATCTGGATGGCAGTCTCACACATTCTATTAGAGAAACCCCACTCATTGTCATACCAAGACAAAACTCTGCTAAATTTATTTTTGATCACTTGAGTTTGCGTGACATCAAATATTGAACTGTGCGGGTTGTGATTAAAATCTTTAGAGACTAGAGGTTTATTGTTTATTCCAAGAATACCTTTTAATTCTTTTGTTTTAGAAGCTTCTATCATTGCATTATTAATGTCTTCGGGGCTAACTTCTTTAGTCGTTACTACGGTAAAGTCAATTAATGAGACGTTTGGGGTTGGTACTCTTATTGCTGTACCATCTAATTTTCCATTAAGACTAGGTAGAACTAAACTCATTGCTTTTGCTGCGCCTGTTGATGTGGGTATCATTGAATCGCCTGAAGCTCGAGCCCTTCTTAAATCTTTATGTAGCGTATCTAATAGTTTTTGATCTCCAGTATAACTATGAATAGTTGTCATGTATCCGTATTCAATACCAAAATTTTTTTCTAACACCATCGCTACGGGAGCTAAACAGTTTGTTGTGCATGAGCCATTTGAAATCACTTTATGATCTTTTTTAAGTTCAGAGCTATTTACGCCTTGAACAACAGTAAAATCTACATCTTTAGCAGGAGCTGAAATAATTACTTTTTTTGCACCAGCTTTAATATGTTTTTCAGCTGTAGCTTTGTCTAAAAATAACCCGGTACACTCTAATACAACGTCGACTCCTAATTTACCCCAAGGAAGATTCAATGGATCTCTTTCTGCAAAAACTTTTATATCTTGATTTAGTATTTTGAAACCATTTTTAGAAGTCACAACATCATAAGGCAGTGTTCCATGTGTGCTATCGTATTTTACAAGGTGAGCATTAGCTTCTATTGATCCTAGATCATTAATTGCAACAACTTGAATTTTATCTTTATAATTTTCTAGAAGAGCTCGCAAAATGAGTCTTCCAATTCTACCAAAACCATTTATTCCAATTTTAATCATATAAATATACTTAAATTAGTAAAATTTTATTAAATAAAAAATAATTATATTTTATAAAATTTTGATTTTAAAAATGTGTCTTTATAGCATAAAAAAAACTTTAAAATTAATTATTTAACTTTTCTTACTCAACTGTTACTGATTTTGCTAAATTTCTTGGTTTATCTATGTCACATTTTTTAAGTAGAGCCACATGATAAGCTAATAATTGAAGCGGTACCGTTAAAATGAACGGAGATAAAGTTTCTTCAATGAAAGGAACTTGTAGTTTGAATCTAATATTTTCATTTATAATTAAATCATTTTTATCTGTTATTAATAATACCTTTGCACCTCTTGCTATAACCTCTTGGGTGTTAGAAAAAGTTTTTTCAAAATATTTATCTTTTGGTGCAATTACTATAACAGGCAACCCATCTTCAATCAGTGCAAGAGGTCCATGCTTCATCTCTCCAGCAGGATATCCTTCAGCGTGTAGATATGATAGTTCTTTTAATTTAAGTGCCCCCTCCAGTGCAACTGGATATGATGTTCCTCTTCCTAAAAACATAGATCCATTTGCTTGGTAAATATCTTTAGCTACAATTTGAATTTGATCTTCTTGTTTTAGAATTTCTTCAATTGCTTCTGGTAAATTTATTAAGTTGTTTATTTTTTTTATATAAGACTCTTTATCTAATTCATTTCTACTAAAGGCAATCTTTAAACATAGAATATAAAGAATTAACATTTGCCCTAAAAAAGCTTTAGTAGATGCGACACCAACTTCTGGTCCAGCATGTATAGGTAGTACCCAATCTGAATTTCTCGCTATTGTACTTTCAACCACGTTTATAACTGAACAGGTTTTGACATTATTATCTTTACATAATTGAAGTGCAGCTGATGTGTCTGCTGTTTCACCTGATTGAGAAACAAACGTATACAAGTTTTTTTTGTTAAATTTTATATTTCGATATCTAAATTCTGAAGCCACATCTATTTCGATATCAATATTAGTTATTTCTTCAAACCAATATTTAGCAACTAAACACGAATGATAAGCAGTGCCACAAGCAACAAGCACAATTTTTTCTATCGATTTTGGTTCAATAGGAAAATTGTAAAGATTAATATCATTTTTTATCTTATCTATATATTCGTTAATACCATTCCTTATAGTAATTGGTTGTTCAAAAATTTCTTTAGACATAAAGTTTTTGTAATCACCTTTGTCTGCTAAATTTTTATCATCTGATAAAACAAGAACTTTTTTGTTAATTTTTTTTTCATTTTGATTATAGAATTCGATATTATCTTTTGTTAAAATACATAAATCTCCGTCATCTAAATAACTAATTTTATTAGTCATTGACTTTAAGGCATATGAATCTGAGCCAAGATAATTTTCATTTTTTGCATATCCAACAGCTAAGGGGCTCCCTCTCCTTGCGCCAATAATCAGATCGTCAAAATCCTTAAATATAATTCCTAACGCAAAACTTCCTTTTAATTTTTTAAGTGTGTTTTGTACTGCGATAATAGGGTTTTCCTTTTTGATTTCTTCAGTTAAAATTAAAGTAATTACCTCCGTATCTGTTTGGGATTTAAATTTAGCCCCTTTTAATTCTAGTTCTTTTTTTAGGATATCAGAGTTTTCAATGATTCCATTATGAACTACAGATACTACTTCCGATGAATGTGGGTGCGCATTAATTTTGTTTGGTATTCCATGTGTTGCCCATCTTACGTGGCCAATACCTATTGTTCCAAAAGAAGGATTTTTAAATAAAATTTGTTCAAGTTTTTTTACTCTACCAGTACATTTTTTTTCTTGAATTTGATTATTGTGTAATGTTGCTATACCAGCAGAATCATAACCTCTATACTCAAGTCGTTTTAATGACTCAACAATATTAGTTGATACTACCTTATTGCTTGCTATTCCTATAATTCCGCACATTTATTTTTTTTTTTTGTAGTTTTTTATTTCTTGTTGTTTTGTTCTTGTTAAAGCAAGTGTGTTCCTTTTAACATTTCTAGTAATAACTGAGCCTGCTCCTACTATAGAGTTTTTGTCAATTTTTATAGGAGCTATTAAAGATGTGTTCGAGCCTATAAAAACATTGTCTGCGATATTTGTTTTATGTTTATTAACCCCATCGTAATTACAAGTAATTGTACCCGCTCCTATGTTTGAATTTTGCCCAACAATAGCATCACCGATATAAGATAAATGATTTACTTTTGAATTTTTTCCAATTTTTGATTTTTTCGTTTCCACAAAATTTCCAATTTTTGCACCTGATTTTAAAATAGTTCCAGGTCTTAGTCTTGCATAAGGCCCAACTACAACATTGTTTTCTATTAATGTGTCTTCAATGTGCGAGAAAGATTTTATTACTACATTACTTCCAATTTTTACGCTTTGACCAATCACTACATATGGTTCTACGATTACATTTTTTCCAAATTTAGTGTCTTTAAATAAAAAAATTGTTTCAGGAGCAATAAGATTTACTCCTTTACTTAGTGCACTGTTTCTAAGTTTTTCTTGTTCTTGCTTATATTTTTTTGCTTTGTTTAGTTTATTATTTAACTTCATAAAAAATTCTATTTATATTATAAGTGGGGTCTAAATAAGTCACAAAATATTTCTTTTTAATTCTTTAAATATGACTCAAATATACACAATTCTTTTTGATTTAGACGGGGCAATAATACATACAGCACCTGATTTGATGAGCGCTCATAATCATGTAATGAAAAAATTTGGACATCCTACTAAAGAACTGGGAGATATAAAGAGCTTAGCTGGTAAAGGCGCCTGGATGATGATGCAGAGATCTTTTAAAAAAGAAGTGATAGACGAAAAAATCAAAAAAGAAATGACAAATGAATTTATAGATTATTATAGTAAAAACATTGCAAACGATAGCAAGCCTTTTGAAGGTTTGTTTGAATTTTTAGATTGGGCTAAATCTAAAAATATTTCTATGGCTGTATGTACAAATAAACAAGAAAGATTAGCGATTGATTTGTTAAAGAAATTAAATTTATTTAACTACTTTGAGTATGTGGCAGGATCAGATACTTTTAATTACAATAAGCCAGATCCAAGACACTTAACAAATGTTGTTGAAATTTTAGGTGGTGATTTAAAAAAAACAATAATGGTTGGTGATAGTGAGGTCGATCAAATGGCGGCTACAAATGCAAGACTACCGTTTGTTTTAGTTGCCGACGGTTATACAGAAAAGACGGTTGAACAAATTAAACATGACTTTTTAATAAAAGATTATGTAGGTTTTGATAAAATTATATCAAAATATTTATGATAACTTTCTCTCTTTGGTCAGCTTTAATTATTTACTATTTTATAATGTTTGCCACACCAGGTCCAAATAATGCAATGCTTACAGCCTCTGGAATTAAGTTTGGTTATGTTAAAACGCTTCCACATTTAATTGGGATACCACTAGGACATTTTTTTCAAATAATTTTAGTAAGTTATGGATTAGGTAATGTTTTTTTAAAATTCCCTGTCATTCAGCTTTATATGAAAATTTTATGCTTTACCTACCTTGTTTATCTTAGCTGGAAGATGTTGGGATCTTTTAGTGTAACTAAAAAAGAAAGTGGTCGACCACTAAAGTTTTATGAGGCCTCTTTGTTTCAGTTTATAAATCCTAAAGCTTGGACTGTTGCTGTTACAGCGGTTGCTGGTTTTTTTCCACTTGAAGAAAGTTTTTTTAAAGCAACTATGTTTCTAGCTTTGACTGCACCAATTATTTGCTTTCCTTCTATTTCTTTATGGGCGATGTTTGGCAGCACATTAAGAATGTTTGTCAACAATCTAAAAATTAAAAAAATTATTGAATATATATTGGCTTTATTGTTGGTACTGACCGCTTTATTTGTGCTTATCAAATAATACTTTGATTTCTTAAGTTTCGTCTTATAAAAATCAACTTATGCATTTTACTAAAAAAAAAGCTTTAGAAAAAAGATCACACTTTGTGGAGTCTTTGAAATCAGGAAAACTTTTAAGATTTCCCGGTGCTTATAATCCTCTATCTGCAAAATTAATTTCTGAAATTGGATTTGATGGTGTTTATATTTCTGGTGGCGTTATGGCTAATGACCTCGGACTACCAGATATAGGTTTAACAACATTAGACCAAGTAAGTTATAGGTCATCGCAGATTACAAAAGTAACAGATTTACCTACCATAGTTGATGCCGATACTGGATTTAAGAATTGTAAAAAAACGATTTCTACTTTTGAAACCAAAGGATTAGCTGGTTGCCATATTGAAGATCAAATAGAACAAAAGAGATGTGGTCATTTAGATAATAAAGAACTAATCGCAAAAGAAGAAATGGTAATGAAAATAAAAGATGCAGTCAGTGCTAGAACTGATAAAAATTTTTTAATTATAGCTAGAACAGATGCAAATACTGTCGAAGGGTTAGATAAAACTATTGAAAGAATTAAAGCTTACGAAGATGCAGGGGCTGATATGATTTTTCCTGAAGCTATGAAGAATGAAAATGAATTTGAAAAAGTTAGAAAAATAACTAAAGGTTATTTATTAGCTAATATGACCGAATTTGGAAAGTCAAAAATATTAAATAAGTCTGACCTTGAAAAATTAGGATATAATCTTGTTATATACCCTGTAACAACCCAACGGTTAGCAATGAAGAATGTAGAAGATGGCTTACAATCTATATTTAAAAATGGTGATCAAAATAACATTATTAGTAAAATGCAAACGAGAAAAAGGTTGTACGAATTAGTGGAATATGAGAAATATAATACCCCTGATAAAAACATTACCGACTTTTCTACAGAGGGACATGAATAATGAGTGAAGAAATAAAAAAAGGTTTGCTAGGAATTGTTGTTGATGAAACGACTATTTCCCACGTTGTACCAGAACTTAGTACTTTAACGTATAGAGGTTACAAAGTTCAAGATCTTTGTGATAAATGTAATTTTGAAGAAGTTGCATATTTAGTTCTCCATGGAGACTTGCCTAGTAAAACACAATTAAAAAAATTTATTAAAGAAGAAAGATTAAATAGAAAGCTATCAAAACATATAATTAGAGATATTAAAAATATGCCTAAAAATGCTCATCCAATGGATGTAGTTAGGACTTGTGTTAGTTTGATGGGTTTAGAAGACAAAGATACAAGAGATAATTCACCAAAAGCTAACATGAGAAAAGCAATGAGAATATTTGCAAAAACTCCAACAGCTGTTGCGGCATATTTTAGAGCAAGAAGAGGAAAAAAAATAGTAGCTCCAGATAAAAAATTATCTTTTGCAGAAAATTTTTTTAAAATGATGTTTAATAAAGTCCCTGATAAAGAAATAGTAAGAGCTTTTGATATATCTTTAATTTTATATGCCGAACATAGTTTTAATGTTTCAACTTTTACCGCAAGAACAATTACAAGTAGTTTGTCGGATATCCATGGTGCAATTACTGGTGCTATAGCAAGTCTTAAAGGTCCTTTACATGGTGGAGCCAATGAGGCTGTTATGCATATGATGAAAGATGTTGGTAAACCAAGTAATGCAGAAAAATGGATTGAGAATGCTTTAGCTAAAAAGAAAGTCATTATGGGCTTTGGGCATAGAGTATACAGAACTGGCGACTCTAGAGTCCCGACTATGAAACATTACATGTTTAAAGTCGCAAAATTACTTAAAAAAGAAAAATATACCGAAATGTATGAAGTGTTAGAAAAAACAATGTTAGAAAGAAAAAACATTCATCCAAATGTGGATTTTCCATGTGGACCAACCTACTACATGATGGGTATTGATATTGATTTCTATACGCCTATATTTGTAATGTCTCGAATAACTGGTTGGTCTGCTCATATCATGGAACAACACGCCTCAAACAAACTGATTAGACCTTTATCAAAGTACCGAGGTAAAGAGGTTAGAGAAGTAGTTCTATTGAATCAAAGGTAAGCCTATGTTTTAATTAAAGCAAACTTACTTTTTATTATTTCAAGATTTAAATTTTTCTCTTTTACAAAGTCATCTACAGCTCTTTTAACCTCTGTAATATATGAGGCATCAATATAATCATCGCAAAGTATAATCTTAGATTTATTCTTCATAGAGGAATATAGCGTTTTAAGATCGTTGCATGTAGTCTCATAGCTATGACCGCCATCTATAAATGCAAAATCTATTCTACTTAAATCTATCTGTTTAAGCGTTTTTTTCGTGTCTCCTTTAACCAAAGTGATATTATTTTTGAATTTCCTTAAAAATTTTTTAATACTCTCAGTAGAATTTAAATTTTCTTTTAACAGAAGATTATAGTAAACATGTTTAAACGGGTTAGAGAACTTTTGATTTTTTATATACTCAGGCTCAACTTCGTTCAATTCCTGATCAGCTTTTTCGCCAAAGAGATCGAAGCCTATATATGAAAAATCTCCGTTATGAATGTTGTTTAGTAATTCACAAACATTTCTCGACGTAACACCGCAGAAAACTCCCACCTCAAGAAAATGTTTTGGTTTTTTTTCAGAAATAATTCTTAAAAGGAGGCTACCCCATTCTTCATCAAGACCTGTTTTTCGCCAATATTTTTTGAATTTAATGTCCAAGAATTAAGAAAAAGCTTCTGACCAAGTACCTTTAGTTGAAGCTTTAGAATACTCTGTAGCTCTACCTTCAAAAAAATTCATATGCTCAACACCATTAAGCATAGTGTCTAACCATGTTAAAGGATTTTTTTTAACATCGTATATTGGTTTAAGGCCAAGCTGTTCTAATCTTCTGTTTCCAATAAATCTTATATATTGCTTCACCTCGTCAGCTTTTAAGCCTTCTAGTGGTCCCATTTGGAATGCTAAGTCAATAAAAGCATCTTCATGTTTGATTATGGTTTTACATGCATCATATATTTCATTTTTTAGTTTTTCTGTCCAAATTTGAGGCTCTTCCTTTATAAAATCTTTAAAAAGTCTAATCATAGAATTGCAATGTAAGGTTTCATCTCTTACAGACCAAGTAACAATTTGGCCCATGCCTTTCATTTTATTGTGTCTTGGAAAATTTAATAAAATTGCAAAACTTGCAAATAGCTGCAGACCTTCAGTGAAGGCTGAAAATACTGCCATTGTCATTGCAATGTTATGCTTTGACTTAACATCAAAACCTTGCATGTAATCGTATTTATCTTTCATCTCTTTGTATTTCATGAAAGCTGAGTATTCAGTTTCCGGCATTCCAATTGTATCTAACAAATGGGAATAAGCAGCAATATGAACTGTTTCCATAGAGGCAAAAGCAGTCATCATCATTAGAACTTCTGTAGGTTTAAATACTGTAGTGTAATGTCTCAAATAGCAATTACTTACCTCTACATCAGCCTGGGTAAAAAATCTGAAGATATGTGTTAAAAGATTTTTTTCTGCAGCGGTAATATTTTTAGTCCAGTCTCTCACATCGTCGCCTAATGGGACTTCTTCAGGTAACCAATGAATTCTTTGTTGAGTTAGCCATGCATCATAACACCAAGGATATCTAAATGGTTTGTATACTGGATTTTCTACAAGCAATCCCATTTTTTTAGGTTGAATTATTTCTGAATTTATTTTTTCTGCTACTGACATGATAAACACTCCTCATAATTGTTATCTTTGTTTTCTAGTTCATTATCTTTTTTGTAAACATTTTTTGTTACATCTGTTGAAGACCCGGCTGTAACATCTTCTGCTCTTTGAATTGATTTAGATCTACAGTAGTAAAGACTTTTTAATCCTTTTTTCCATGCTTGAAAGTGGATATCATGCAATTCTTTTTTATGAATATCAGCAGGCACAAAAACATTAATTGACTGAGCTTGTGAGATATGAGGTGTTCTGTCAGCTCCTAACTCAATTATCCATCTCTGATCAATTTCAAAAGCTGTTTTAAATGTCTCTTTTTCAGCATCAGTTAAAAAATCTAGATGAGATACTGAACCTTGATTTGTTGTTATGCTAGACCAAATTTCTTCATTATTTTTATCGTGTTTGTCTAATACCTTTTGTAGATACTTGTTCCTAACATTGAATGAACCCGAAAGAGTTTTGTGGGTATAGCTGTTACCTGATATTGGTTCAACACCGGCGGATGTTCCACCACAAATAATTGAAATTGATGCAGTTGGAGCAATTGCAGTCTTATTTGAAAATCTTTCTTTAATTCCATATTCGGCTGCATCAGGACAGGCTCCTCTTTCTTCTGCTAGTGTAACGGAAGCAGCATCAACTTTTTCTTGAATATTTTTAAAAACTTTTTTATTCCAAACTTTACTCATAACAGATCCGAATGGAATTTCTTTTTGCTGGAAATAAGAATGTAAACCCATAACTCCGAGGCCAACACTTCTTTCTCTCATTGCAGAATATTTTGCGTTTGCAAATTCTGCTGGTGCTTTTTTAATAAAATCAGTCATTACATTATCTAAAAATCTCATAACATCTTCAACGAATTGTTCGTTATCTTTCCATTCGTCATAAGTATCTAAATTTAATGATGACAAACAACAAACTGCTGTTCTTTCTTTTCCATCGTTATCAATTCCAGTTGGTAGAGTGATTTCACTACATAGATTTGAGGTTTTAACTTTTAGACCAGCTAGTTTATGATGTTGGGGTATTTGTCTATTAACAGTATCAATGTAAATCACATATGGTTCACCAGTTTCTACTCTTGCCGTTAAAAGTCTAATCCATAAATTTCTAGCAGGTATTGTAGACTGAACTGTACCGTCATTAGGACTTCTAAGCGCCCATTGACCATCTGTTTCAACAGCTCTCATAAAGTCATCGCTAACTAAAACACCATGATGTAGATTCAAAGATCTTCTATTAATATCTCCACCTGTTGGTCTCCTCATCTCAATAAATTCTTCAATTTCAGGGTGGTCAATTGGAAGATAGCAAGCTGCTGAACCTCTTCTTAGTGAGCCTTGGCTTATTGCAAGTGTAAGAGAATCCATAACTTTGATAAAAGGAATTATTCCAGACGTTTTTCCAACTTTGCCAATTTTTTCTCCTATGGATCTTAAGTTTCCCCAATAACTGCCTATGCCCCCGCCTCTAGCAGCCAACCAAACATTTTCAGCCCATAAGTCAGTAATACCTTTAAGACTATCACTTGCTTCATTTAAAAAACATGAAATAGGTAAACCTCTTTCTGTTCCGCCATTTGATAAGACTGGAGTAGCTGGCATGAACCATAAGTTGCTTATATAATTATAAATTCTTTGAGCGTGTAAATTATTGTCCGCATAAGTACTTGCAACACGCGCAAATAAATCTTGATAAGATTCACTTTGACCTAAATACCTATCATCTAATGTTGCTCTGCCAAAATCGGTTAAATTAGAATCTCTAGACCTATCGATCTTAATTGTGATTCCTTTTTCATTTTGAAATAACTCTGCTTCACCAGATAGTGAAAAAAGGTCTGGTTTTTTTGGGCTTTTATCCTTAATCGCTTTATTACTATTTGATTCTATAGAGCTGACAGCTTTTTCTATGGCTAAAGATACGTTTTTATTCATAATTAGTGGTGTTTTTGTTAAAACAACTATATGTTGTGTTCATTGTGAGTTTATACACTATAGATCATCAACATCAATAGAACATTATACGAACATTTATTTATTTTTACAAGTGGAAAGTTTTGTTAATAAACAATAGTTAAAAACACTTAGAAACATGCTTATTAATCAAAATGGTTTTAGAGAGTACGATGCAAGATGGCTATATAAAAAAGATATAGATCTTGAGGGAATCGAGAACCTAGGAAAAGGTCTTGGAACTCAAGTAGTTAATCATACCAAAAAATCTAATCCAAGAATTATAGTTGGACATGACTATAGATCCTATAGCGAGGAAATTAAAGCTGCATTAAAAAAAGGGATAGTCACAACTGGATGTTATGTTGAAGATATTGGCTTAGCCCTCTCACCTACTGTTTATTTTGCTCAGTTTAATTTAGACGCAGATGCGATTGCAATGGTAACTGCAAGTCATAATGAAAACGGATGGACCGGTGTAAAAATGGGTATTAAAAAAGGATTAACTCATGCGCCTGAAGAAATGCAGGAATTAAAAGATATAACTTTAAATGAAAAATTCATAACTGGTCCTGGAAAAGAGAAAAAAATTGAAAATTTCAAGATAAAATACATCGAAGATTTAGTTTTAAAAAATAAGCTAGTTAAAAAAATTAAAGCTGTTGTTGCTTGTGGTAATGGGACAGCAGGGGCATTTGCGCCTGAAATATTAAGAGGTATTGGGTGTGAAGTTATAGAGTTAGACTGTAATTTAGATTGGTCATTTCCAAAATATAATCCTAATCCTGAAGATTTAAAAATGCTACATGAAATTATAAAGACAGTAAAAAAACACAAAGCTGATATTGGTTTTGGATTTGATGGAGATGGAGATCGTGTGGGAGTTGTTGACAACACTGGTGAAGAAATATTTTCAGATAAAATAGGTTTATTAATTGCTCGAAATTTATCATTTAAGCATAAAGGATCGAAATTTATTGTAGATGTTAAATCAACAGGTTTGTATGAAAAAGATAAGGTTCTTTTAGAGAATGAATGTGAAACAGTTTATTGGAAAACTGGGCATTCACACATTAAAAGGAAAGTAAACACAGAAAAAGCTTTAGCAGGATTTGAAAAAAGTGGTCATTTCTTTTTTAATAAACCTCTTGGTTATGGTTATGATGATGGAATTAATTCGGCGATACAAATTTGTCATTTACTTCAAAATCAGAATAAAAAAATGAATGAAATAATATCACAACTACCTAAAACATTTCAAACACCTACTATGGCACCTTTTTGTAAAGATGAGGAAAAATATAAAGTTGTAGACTTATTGGTAAAAGAAATAGAAAAAATTAAAATGAATAAGATAAAAATTGATGGTCTAAATATAGAAAAAATCTTAACTGTAAATGGAATAAGGTTTTCTTTGTCCGATGGCTCTTGGGGTTTAATCAGAGCGTCGTCGAACAAACCATCTCTTGTTGTCGTGACTGAAAGCCCTACATCAGAAGAAAGAATGAAAAATATATTTAAATTTATTGATAATTTACTTCAAAAGACTGGAAAAGTTGGAGAATATGACCAAAAAATAAAGCTATGAACACACCTCTTTGGGAACCTCCTAGACAGAGAGTTAATAATTCAAATCTATTGAATTTTTCTAAATTTGTTGGTTTTTCAACTGAATATAACTTTAAAAAATTTTGGCAATGGAGCGTTTCTGAACCAGAAATATTTTGGTCTAAATTTTGGGATTATTCCAAAATAATAGGTAGTAAAGGTAAAGAAATAATTAGAAAAGATAAAAGTTTTAACAAAACTAAATTTTTTCCAGACGCAAAAATAAATTACTCAGAAAATATTCTTAAAAATAAAACTAACGATATTGCTATTAACTTTTTATCTGAAGCAGGATTTGAAGAAAATATTTCATGGGATTTATTGTACAAGAAAGTTTGTAAATTTTCTGACTATTTAAAATCTTTAAATCTAGAAAAAGGCGATCGTGTAGCTGCATATGTACCTAATAAGATTGAGTCAATTATTGCTTTTTTAGCATGTGCCAAAAATGGAATTATTTGGTCTTCTTGTTCTCCGGATTTTGGTGAACAAGGAGTAGTTGATCGATTTAAACAAATCGAACCAAAAATATTAATCACGAGTGATTATTATTTCTATAATGGAAAAAAAATTAATATTTTAGAAAAAGTAAAAAATATACTAACTAAAATTCCAACTATTAAAAAAACAATAGTTTTTCCATATAATCA
>Ga0307488_10001628_pt1 | contig 18782 bp, 12 predicted proteins | sample SB02metaG_FD_202248 | JGI IMG/M metagenome (GOLD analysis project Ga0307488, IMG submission 202248) | Sea-ice brine microbial communities from Beaufort Sea near Barrow, Alaska, United States - SB 0.2 | ecosystem: Environmental > Aquatic > Marine > Coastal | place: USA: Alaska | collected... | reverse complement strand
CAGCCAGCACTCCTAACATATTGTTAAAAATGGATAATAACCATATTAACGTCGTGTTTTCAGGACATTCCGAGGTGTCAGAATACCACAGACAGCAATATAGCGGCCATTCTGGCAGAATCTGCCAAAAGTCTGGGAACCGCCTTTCGACGGTAGCAGTTTGGCGTTTGAGGATGGTGATTTTGTTTGACTGTAAGCAATGGCTTAGAGGCATCATCGCCACTTATCAGATCGCCTTGAACATATCCCGCTGCGCAGTCCACACCGGTGAAAATGCGTGGGATTTCAACCAATGCGATGTGAGGCCAACTGGCTGCCCGCCTTCCCAGACATCGCGGACGATGTCCGGCGCTAGAAACGCCAACTCGATAAGTTGCTGAACGCGCCGCTTTGAAGCGCCTTCGGCTTCTGCAATTTCCGCGTAGGTTTTGCCGGATCGGATCAGATCAAAGTAGCGATGCGCCAACGCGATGTTCTTGAACAGTGTCTCGTCACACGTGCCCGTTGCATCTGCGAGAATGAGTTTGGTTTCGACGCCGCGCTTACGATTGCGGAAGTCGGACTGCAGGCTCAGGTGTTCGTCCGAGATCCGCTTTGCGTCGATCATCAGGACTTCGGCAATGGCACTCGCCGAGATTGTGATTTGAATCTTTCCCGGCACGATTAGAACACGTTCAATCAGGCCGAGCATGATCCTGTTCGTCTCACCATCCGCGCCTTTCTCCTTGTTGCTCAACTCCGTCATCTTGTTGGCAATCAGTACGATCTCTTCGGTTGTTGCGAGACTGATGAGGTTAGCTCGCACACTCGCAGTACCCAGATGCGTTCTGATCAGACTGGTGACCAGGGTTTCAAGTTCAGGCGCTGGCAATCGTCTCGCCGTTGATCTTCACGAACACCTCATCCAAGTGCCACTGCCAATTTGAATATCCGCGCATCTGGCTGACCCTTTTCTTGCGGATCTCAGCGGCAAACAACGGGCCAAATCTGTTCCACCAAAACCGAACCGTCTCATGGCTGATGTCGATGCCGCGTTCGTGTAACAGATCCTCCACGTTCCTGAGCGATAACGGGAAACGGACATACATCATGACGGCCAGACGGATGATCTCTGGGCTCGCCTTGAAGTAGCCAAAGAGGGACCGTTTTGTCACCCAGCGACGCTAACTGCTCGCCCTGCCCGCCTCAAGAAGATTTCTTCTGACAGTGCCATCACAAGGTAGCCTCCTTCAAGAAAGTCGACACGCGTCGAAAATTAGCGAAACGCTTTTGGTCGTCGCCCGATACGTGCAATCCAGCCAAGAGGGCTCGCGAGGATAGAAAACATTTCAATATAGCAGACATACAGCCCGTTTCGGTAAAACGTCAGCGTCGGCAAATCCGAGACGTCGATTCCGTGTTCTGCGGAAAAATGGTTAATCAGCGCTTCGCTGTCAGTCAAAAATTCATTGGGAGCGACCTCAACAGTTGGAAAAACTGTCTTTTGACCAGAGCGCCGATCGATTTCAGACTTTACTCTTGCAAAGTCGGGGCTGTTGGGGTCCATCGCCACAAATTGGAACTGGTCGGAAATACCAGCCTCAGTAACGAAAAGACGAAATTTGAATGAATAGGGGCAATTGGTGCGCACCCATGCAGTTGGCTTGAACTCTGACAAAATGTACCTCCGGTTTACTTGCTATCAAAAGTTTAGTTAAGAACTGCCTTTTTTCTAAGTGAAATATCGCACAAAGTCTCGCATATGGTGCAAACCAAGAAGAACTCCATCTAGACCAAGCTAATTTGGATTGCCCAGAACAACAAAATCGAAACACTGGCTAATCCATTTGAATCGAAAGCCATGGGGCGGCACCAAATGCGTCAGATTTGCCGACGGCGCGCTTACTTTAAGCGCTTTGGTCCGCCTGCAAACATCTGGGCAGCCAGCGGTCTCTCAACCTCTTCGGGAGGGGGCAAAGACTTGACGAGACCGACAGCTTTATTGGGCCGATCTTCCGAGGGTTATTTATCTTGCTTTCGTTCAATGCTAGATGGCGGTGCGTTTGTTGCGATGCTCATATCAATGGTTTTCGTCGCAAATTGATGCGATCCAGGTTCTCGAACGTTTAACAATAGTAACTCACCAACGGTGAGCAAAACATCATCAGAGCATCGTGGCATTTTGCAGCTACGTCTTCAGCTGCTTTTTGACCTCTGCTACAATTTGATCCAGAGACTCGCTGCCTTTTGGATAATACGCTTTCGCCCAACCCTCTAACCGTGCGCGATCGTCTTCAGTCAGCGTCTTCGCAGACAATACAATTATCGGAATTTCGCTCCATTCGTCATTTTTCCTGAATTCCTCCGCAAACTCAAATCCATCCATCTCCGGCATCATCAGATCAAGCAGCAAAAGAGAGGGCACGAATGTTTTCAGCTTTTCCAAGGCAACTTTTCCGTTCTCCGCCGCCCGTACAGTAAAACCCTGACCAACCAGCGTTCGGCAAAGAAGTGACCGCGTGGCCTCATCATCTTCCACGACTAAAATAGCAGGGTCTTCGCTTGAACCGATCAAAGACTGGATCACCCCAACCAGCTTTTTGCGCTCAACTGGTTTTGTCATGTATTCCGCCGCACCAAGCGAGAACCCCAGTTGTTTGTTATCAATAATTGAGACCATGACCACAGGTATATCGGCGGTTTCGCTGTCCGATTTCAACTTCTGCAAGACCGACCATCCGTCGAACTTCGGCATCATGACATCCAGCGTTATGACTTTAGGCTTATGGGCCCTGGCCATGCGCAAACCGTCTTCACCATCCTTTGACTCGATTGTCCGCAATCCAGCGGCAGCAAAGTTCCGATGTAGAAGCTCTCTCACGTGTGGGTCGTCATCAATTACAAGAACGATAGGTGCATCCGCAGCCACAACCACCTCGGAGCGTTCGTGTTCTTCCGGCTCGGCAAGGCCCTTTGCGTCGCGCAAAACTGACATTCTGAACGTCGAACCCTCACCGACGGTACTTTCAACGACAAGATCGCCGCCCATCATTCGGCAAAATTCTCTACTGATGCTTAGGCCCAGTCCTGTTCCGCCGTAGTTTTTCGACGTTGAGGAATCAGCCTGAGTGAACGGATCGAAAATTTTTCCCATCTGCGCTTCGGTAAGTCCTATCCCTTGATCATTTACCGCAAATTCGACCATTGAACCAGGTTGCCGGCTGGATATCGTCACTCGTATCAGCCCATTTTCAGTGAACTTCGCAGCGTTAGACAAAAGATTGAAAATGCTTTGCCGGATTTTGGTCAGATCGTTGCTGATCGTTTGCAACTCTCCTTCGATGACAATCTCCAGAGTGTTGCCATTCTTTTTAATCATCGGCGAGATTGTGTTTGAGACATCGGAAATCAAGTCGGCGATCTCGAACCTCTCGACGAACAGTTCAAGTTTTCCAACTTCGATTTTCGACAAATCAAGAATATCGTTGATCAGACCCAGAAGGTGCTGTCCCGCGCGCTGGATCTTGGTCAGGTCTGATATGTATTCGCCGTTCCCGTCGTCTTCCGCGTCATCGATTAAAAGTTCCGAGTACCCAATGATTGCGTTAAGCGGCGTACGAAGTTCGTGGCTCATGTTCGCCAGAAATTGTGATTTTGCAGAATTGGCCTCGATGGCGGCATCGCGGGCGACCCCCAGTTCCTGCACAAATTCGTCTAGCTCCGCCTCGTGCTTCTTTGCTTCGGTAATGTCGGTAAAGACGGAAACGATCCCTCCTTCTTGGGTCGGAGCACCTTCGGATCTGAGCCACCTGCCGTCGGGCTGCTGGTCAACGGAGTTTCTAACCTTATTCTCCCGTCTGAATTTGAGCACCGACTGGACCCATTCCTCCACGTCCGATTCATCTTTGAAATTTCGTGTGGTGTTTCTGGATTGACGGACCAAGTCCTCAAACTTCATGCCTACCCGGAAGATGTCCTTTCCTCCAAAAGAGGCGCTGAACATATCGGCGGCCCTGCGGTTGAAAAGCACAATTTGGTCGTCTTTGTCGTACAAGACAAATCCTTGTCCCATCGCTTCAATGGCATCCATCAGGCGGCTATGGGCGAGTTCAGCCTCATCTGCCAGTTTGGCCAGTTTGGCTTCGTAGGTTTTGGACTCATTTATGTCTGTAAAGACGGAGACTGTCCCGCCATCACTGGTGTCGAATCCATCTGAGCGGTACCACCGTCCATTCGGCATCAGATCGGATGAACTGCGAACCTTATTGGCGCCGCGCACTTTCAGAACCCTCTGAACCCAAGCCTCTTGTTCCGCTGCAGACAGGTCCGCATGCATCTGACTGGCCGACAAACGAAGCCCGACTTCGAAAGGGTTGCCAACTTTTGGCGCCACGCCACCGGTAAAACATTTGTAAAGATCGACATACCTCTGGTTAAACAAAACGGTATTGTCGACCTTGTCGAACAGGCAGATTGCCTGACCCATCGCTTCGATTGCATCCATCAGTCGGGCATGCGCGGTTTCTGCCTCTTCCTGTGATCGCGCCACTTTTTCTTCGGCCTGACTTCGCTGCGCGACAGAAGCCAGCAACGCGCCGACATGTCCCAGCGTCTTTATCGTCTCGAAATTTGCTTCTTGGGGCTGTTTGGAAAAAAACTCGAGCACGCCGACCACCTGATCGTGAAGCACGATTGGAAATCCCATTACGGAACGAAGCCCGGCAAGTTTTGCGAATTCGCTTCTTTGCAAAGACGAATCCGTGTCCAGGTCCTCGATCCAAACCGCTTGTCCTGTGCGCACAACTTTATTGGGCAGCCCGTCATTCCCGCCGAACCGTAACTTTTCAGAGGCTTTGCGCAATGCAGAGGTCCCTTTGGCATCGTCAATATGCCAGATACCCGATGGAACGAGTACGCTTTTACCGCTCTCGTTTTCAACAACATAGGCATGTCCAACCGACCAGCCAGCAAACGAACAAACCTCATGTAAAGCGGCTTGCAGGGCGGCCTCGAAACTTTCAGCAGAGTTCACCTGAAAAACGACATTTTGCAGAAGCCTGACGGATGCGGTCCGCTCTGCCACCCGAGACTCCAGACGATCATTGGCGGCCAAGAGTTCGCGTTTCGCCATCCGTTCAGCCGTCATTTCACGCCCGTAGATGTTTATATAGTCCTTGCCCTTAATCAGTGCAAAATTGAAATGGAACACACGGCCATCTGGCAAATCAAAATCAACGGTAGCGTTATCTTTACTGCGCGCCACCCGTGCGACCACCGAGGCAAGTTCAACGTTCAGCCGTTTAGGCGGCCCTGGGTGGATGAGCCCGGGCATTTTGCATGCAGAGGGATTGGCGACCAAAATCTCGCCGACCGCCGAAATTCTCATAACCGGGTTGGGATTTTCCTCTGGGAACTTTGCGTAGTCGACCACCTGCTGCATATTCGCGCGGATCTTAGTAACATCACGGCCATAGACGTTGACGTAGCCTTCCTCGGGAAAGGGGTCGAAAAAAAGATTCAGGATCCGTTTGCCGGACTGGAAATCTGCAAATTCGCTTTGGCCGGTTTTCAATGCTTTGGCCGCCATTCTAGCGGGATTAGCATACAATTTATCGTTGTTTTTGGTCAGCAGACCTATGGCCTCACGAGCTGCCAAATTCGGCAACATCACTTTACCGCCTTCCAGGGCGCGGAATATCGGGAATGGGCATTCGTCCAGAAGAACCGCAGAAATATCCGGCGTAGCCTGTTGTTTTTCGGGTTCCTTAGACTTCGACTTTTTTGTCATGAGAGGTTTCCGATATAACTAGTTATCTGATCTTAGGTCGATATCCTGCTGAAAAAGCGTCGCAGAACGGTTTCGTGTTCAAGCCTCTGCGCCGTGCAAGCGCGTCGAACTGACCGGGTCAATATTCCATCTGGTACCCGTACGATCCCAAGAGTTCCTGTCACTTTCAGAATCTTCTTACGTTCGCCGAAACTGAATGAAGGCTCTTCACTCCTTTCGCTCACCGTTGCGCCATTATTTGACCCTGAAACATCGAACAACGCAAGGAATTGGTGAAGTTCATCATTTTTCGTCGATATTCCCGGATACAATACGTTGGCTTGAGCGCGTTCCTAAACCTATGATCGGGTCAGGGGACCCTGCGTTTTTCTGTGGCGCACAATATTTTTGGGGGTGAAAACCAAATGGAAGCGACCACTCGCCACGCCGCGCAACACGCCGGCATATTTCCCGAGTTTATAATTGGCATCACCGGTCACCGAGATGTCGCCGAGGTGCTGTCAGACGAATGCGAACCGGTCTCTGTTCTCCAGCAACCTCAATCTGTTAGGCTGCGCAGAGACCGCGCCACTCGGTAAGAGCAGCGGCACGGTTCAGCTTGAAATCTAAAGCGAGAGCGGAAACCGCACATACATCGTGACGGCCAGGCGGATGATCTCTGGGCTCGTCTAGAAGTAGCGGAAGGGGGAACGTTTTGTCATCCACAGAAGCTAAGTGCTCGCCCTGCCCGCCTCAACAAGTTTTCTTCTGGCAGTGCCGGCGGGGCAGCTTTCGTCCGGCGAAAAGGCAATGATGTACAACCATTTTTTTACGCAAAATAAAAGCACTACGCCACCGCCGCCAACCAAAATCCAAACACCTGGTGAATAATCTGGGTTAGGCTCAAGTGGCTTGATCGGTGTGCAGGTTTGCGTCTTAATAGGAGGTGAAGCGTTTCTCTTGGTAATGTAGGCTTGATTTCGCTGCAGGAAAATTATTCGATTTAGGCTTAAAATTCATGAATTATCTGGCCTAAATGGCTGGCCGTTTGGGGATTAAAAGTAGAATTAGGGGAGTTTTGGATATGGAACATGTAAGGTTGGATTATGTTTGGCTTGATGGGTACAAACCCACGCCGAACCTTCGCACAAAGGCGCAGGTCGTTTTATCTGACGGCTTTGATGGAACGCTAGCCACAACACCGCTCTGGGGCTTTGACGGCAGTTCGACCCATCAGGCAGAAGGTCACGATTCAGACTGTATCCTTCGACCAGTTAGGCTCTATAAAAATCCACTGCGCGATCGCGGATACTTCGTCCTGTGTGATGTCCAGACGCGGGATGGGACGGTCCACTCGACCAACACTCGTGCTCTAATTAATGAAGCCGAGGCAGAAGAGTTCTGGTTCGGATTTGAACAGGAATATGTCCTGATGAAATCCAACGGCCGCCCGGTCGGGTTCCCCGACGGCGGCTATCCGGAACCGCAGGGGCCATATTACTGTGCGGTAGGCGCGCATAACGTGGAGGCCCGAGCACTGATCGATGAGCATTTTGACCTCTGTCTTGAAGCCGGTATTGGAACTTGCGGTATCAACAGTGAAGTTATGCTGGGCCAGTGGGAATATCAGGTCTTTGCCAAAGGAGCACTGCGTGCGGCAGATGATCTTATTATGGCACGGTTTTTAATGTATCTGTTGTCAGAGCAATATGATCTTATTTCCAATCTCGATCCCAAGCCGATTAGTGGTGATTGGAACGGCTCTGGCCTGCATTCCAACTTTTCCTATGACTACTTGCGTGATGTTGGCGGTCAGAAATATGTCGAAGCACTCTGCGAAGGCTTCCGGCCATTCCACAAAGACCACATCGCGGTTTATGGTGCGGGGAACGAACTGCGCTTGACAGGATCACACGAGACAGCTTCGATTGATGATTTTAGTTTCGGCGCTAGCAACCGGGGCGCATCCATTCGTATTCCGATGTTCACGACCAGCCACGATTGGAAGGGATACTTGGAAGACCGCAGACCGGCGTCCGACGCAGATCCCTATTTAATAGTGGACCGGATCATGAAGACGGTGAAGATATCCCATGCCGACGCTATAAAGGCAGTGGGATAGGAAAAATGGACCGTAGTTGCGGTTCCGCATGTGGGTTGAACGCAGGAAAGAGAAATGAGCCTAACAAAGTCGAGTAAACCCTTGCCAACTTAGCAGGGATTGGGATGGAGTGGTGTAGCGCCTTAAATAAAAATCTGCCGCGCGCCAATTTACAAGTTGCACGTGGCCAAAGTCACTTCGTCTCGTGACGGGTTCTTGGAGGAAAATAGTGGTAAATATCCTATTGGTTGAAGACAACGAGATGAATCGAGACATGCTGTCGCGGCGACTTAAGAAAAAAGGATTTGAGGTCGCAATGGCATTTGACGGCAAACAGGGCGTCGAAATGGCCCAGGCACAGGTACCTGACCTAATATTGCTGGATATGAGCTTGCCCGTCATGGATGGATGGGAGGCCGCAGGTGTTTTGAAATCCGACGCCAGGACACAAGCCATCCCGATCATTGCCCTGACGGCGCATGCGATGGCCGGTGACAAGGAAAAGGCGATGGATGCGGGCTGCGATGACTACGATACAAAGCCGATCGACTTTAAACGATTGCTTGGCAAGATTTCCAGTATGTTGGGTTGACCTGATGACTGTTTCGCGAACCATCAGTTTGAGGGAAGTCAAGTGATGTCCAACCTGGACATGCTTTGGCTTATACTGTGTGCGGCCCTGGTTTTCTTGATGCAGGCTGGGTTTCTGTGTCTTGAAAGCGGGCTGACACGCTCCAAGAACAGCATCAATGTTGCCATCAAGAATCTTGCTGATTTCTGCCTGACGACAATTGTGTTCTGGGCGATCGGCTTTTCTCTGATGTTCGGAGACACGGTGTCGGGCTGGTATGGTACCGGTTTGGTTTTACCTGACTTTTCCGTTGAAAGTGCGGATACAGCTGTCTTCTTCCTGTTTCAGGTGATGTTCTGCGGCGCTGCAGTCACGATTATTTCGGGTGTCGTTGCCGAAAGGTTGAAGTTCACTGCATATCTGATCGTCGCGCTGTTTGTTTCCGCAATTGTCTATCCTGTCGCCGGTCATTGGTCGTGGGCGTCCTTTGGAGGTGGCAAAGGTGAAGGTTTCCTTGCCTCAATGGGCTTCGTGGATTTTGCCGGATCGTCAGTTGTGCATAGCGTCGGTGGATGGAGCGGGCTGGCGCTGCTGATGGTCATCGGGCCACGCATCGGGAAGTTCAGTGGTTCTGGCCCGATCAGGGCATCCAACTTACCGCTGGCGACGTTGGGGGTTCTTTTTCTCTTCATCGGGTGGCTCGGATTTAACGGTGGCAGCACTCTTGTGATGGATGAAAGTGTGCCGTTGATCCTTGTGAACACAATCATCGGGGGCTCGATCGGGGCGCTTGCAGCCGGAGGGCTGGGCTACGCAGTGCACAACAATTTGAATGTCACACAATTCATGAACGGTGCGCTTGGCGGGCTGGTCGCGATAACTGCAAATTGTTTTGCTGTGTCCACACCAATAGCCGCACTTATCGGACTGGTGGGTGGCATGATCGTTGTTTTCGCAGAAGATTTGCTCGAAAAATTTCACCTCGACGACGCGGTCGGCGCGATACCGGTGCACTTGGCCGCCGGAATTTGGGGAACGCTGGCCACGGGTCTTTACGGCAACCTCGAGGTACTGGGGACTGGGCTTTCGCGCAGCGAGCAAATTTCTGTGCAGGCCCTGGGTGTGCTAACATATGCGGTGTGGAGCTTTGGAGTTTCATATGCGTTGTTTTGGCTGGTCAATCGCGTGTTCGGCTTGCGGGTCAGCGCCGAGCACGAAATCGCCGGTTTGAACATCAGTGAACACGGTGTGGAAAATGAAGATGCAGTCCAAAACAGGGGTTCATATTCCCCGCATGTGGGAGAGTAAGTGTCGTGAAAAGTCGCCTGAAAATCGGATCTAAAATTATCCTGATTACCGTTCCAATCACAATGATTGCCGTGATCCTTGCCGCAGTGATTTCGGGTTACTCATCGAGAACAGCTCTGGAGAAAGCCACTTTTGCGAGGCTTACAGCAGTTCGCGAACTGAAGGCACAGCAAATTGAGGGATATTTTGATCTGATAAGCAACCAAGTGGCGATGATTGCGTCGGCACCTTCGATCTCGGAGGCCTTTACTGATCTGGGGTACGCGTTGGCTCCGTTCCCAACCATAGCCGACATCACCATTGACGAAAATACTGCGGCGGTCACCAACTATTATTCCGAAGACTTTGGCCCACGGCTCAAGGAAACTCGGATGGTCGGCGTTGATGACGCGCTGATTTCATCACTTGTTCCCAGCGATCCCGTTGCGCTTCTCATTCAGTCCGGGTTACTTGCTGGCCAGAACTCGGAAGTCGGCGACCAAGCCTTGTTTTCGTGGAACTATTTCCTGAATCTTCAACAAAAGATCGACGAAGAGTTTAGAGAGTTTTCCAACCGATTTGAAATTCAATCCGTTTACCTGGTCCTGGCGGAAGGTGAACGCGTGGCATATTCCACTAACCGCGGTATCGAATTGGGGACATCGTTAACCAACGGACCGCACAGGGAAAGCAATCTTGGGAGAGTGGCGTTGGCTGCCACGAACGTGGAGGTTGGCGAAACTGTATTTTCAGATTTTGAGAAGTACCTGCCAGCCTTAGGGCGACCGACAGCCTTTGTGGCTGCTCCGGTGTTCAGATTAAGTGAGCGCATTGGGACCGCCATTTTCGAAATATCCATTTATACAATCAATGACATTATGACGTCCCATCAGTCATGGCAGGATGTTGGACTGGGTGTTTCTGGTGAAACCTATCTTGTTGGTGAAGATCTGCTCCTTCGTAATCAGTCACGCTTCCTGATCGAAGATCGCGAACGGTATCTTGAAATGATCCGCGAGATAGGCACATCGGAGGACATCGTACGTCAGATAGAGAGCCAGGGCACCTCCATTGGTTTACAGCAGGTTGACACAATCGGTACCCAAGCAGCCTTGGCGGGTGAATCAAATACTCTGATTTTCCCAGACTATCGCGGCGTAGACGTGTTGTCAGCATTTCGCCCTTTAAATATCCCTGGGATCAACTGGGTCATCATGAGCGAGATTGACGAGTCGGAAGCCCTGGCAGATTTTCAAAAACTTCGCGATCTGCTCATTGTTTTGGCCTCAGTCATCTTGGCCGGAGCAGTTTTTACCGCTTACTATTTTGCTCTCTCATTGACCCGACCGATCAGAACGTTGGCGGGCATGGCTAAAAACCTGAGTTCCGGGAATTTGGATGATAGTGTTGAAGTTCAGTCCGGTGACGAGATCGGCGATTTGGCCCGAGACTTCGAAATAATGCGTTCCTCGATGAAAGACGCCTTTGCCAACGTGGAAGAACAAAAGGCGCATCTGGAGGAAGAAGTACGAAAACAGACTGATGAACTTGCAGAAACTGCTGGCCAGTTGAATTCGGCGTTGTCCAGTATGCCAAATGGCATTCACATGTTGGACAAAGATCTGAATTTTGTACTCTTCAACAAGCAGTACCAGGAGCAGATGGGAATCCCCGACGGGCTGTTATCGGTTGGAACGAATGTTCGAAGGATTTTGGATTTTCATGCGAAGAAAGGGGATTTTGGCGACGAAAACCCTGATGCTGGGGTGCAGAAAATTATGGACGAATATAATGGTCGATCTACTAACAGGGTCGAGAGCAAACTTGCGAATGGTCGAACCATAGATATTCAGTTTTCGTATTTGGATAACGGCGCAGTCATCGGCGTTTCGTCCGACATTACTGACTTGAAAACGAAAGAACTCGATCTCGTTGCCCAGAACGAAGAGATGGCTCGTATTCAAGCTGAACTGAAAGGCAGCGAACAGCGTATCGCCAAGGTTATTCAATCCAGCCCTGACGGCATTATCACCATTGATAAAAAGGGGGTAATTCTGTCGTTTAGCGCCTCGGCAGAACGGATTTTTGGGTACTTTTCTGATGATGTGATGGGCCGAAATGTCAAGATTCTCATGCCAAAGGAAATTGCTATTGAGCATGATTATTATCTTGAAAAATACATTTTGGGTGAACCGTCCACAATTGTTGGAGGTAACCGCACCGTTGACGCAAGACGTAAAGACGGGTCGGTTTTCAAAATGGATTTGCGGGTTGAGGCCATCGAATTGGGTGACGGGGAAGTCATGTTCATTGGCACGACCCGGGATATTACCATACAGATTCAAATGGAAGCTGAGGTGAACAAAGCCAGAGAAGATGCAGTCGCTGCCAATGCCGCCAAGAGCGCCTTTTTGGCCAACATGAGCCATGAACTGCGCACACCAATGAACGCCATCATTGGCTATTCCGAAATGCTTGCCGAAGACGCGGAAGATGCCGGGTTGGATGATATGCTTGACGACCTGCAGAAAATCACAGCTGCGGGTAGGCACCTGTTGTCCCTGATCAATGATGTTCTGGACCTTTCCAAGATCGAAGCCGGAAAGATGGAGTTGTTTATCGAGGCGTTCAATTTTTCAGATGTCGCCAACGAAGTGGCCGATACCGCGCAGAGCCTGGTGAAGACCAATTGCAATACTCTGGCCGTCGAAATCGGTGAAGGACTTGAAAGCCTTGATGGGGATTTGACCAAGACACGGCAGATGCTGTTCAATCTAATTTCGAATGCCGCCAAGTTCACCGAAAACGGCACGATCACCCTCGCGGGTGAGAAATACGAAAACCGTGGTTCTGACTGGGTAAGATTCAGCATTTCCGATACTGGTATTGGCATACCCGCTGACAAGCTCGACAAGATCTTTCAGGAGTTCTCTCAGGCTGACGAATCAACAACACGAAACTACGGCGGTACCGGTTTGGGTCTATCGCTTACCCGGCGTTTTGCACAAATGATGGGTGGCGACATTAGTGTCGAAAGCGAGGTGGGCAGCGGGTCCAGCTTCATCATCGAGATTCCGATGAAAGTGACCAAGCAGCACCAGGAACTGGAAGCAGAGGCCGGCATGGACGCCGCAGACGGCAATACTGCGATTGCGGCGGCTAAAACTTCTCCCGATCTCCTTCTGAGCACACTTGGACGAGTACATAAGGAAAAACCGCTGGTGCTTGTCGTGGATGACGAGCAATCCGCCCGTGACCTTCTTACAAGATCCTTGGAGCTAGAAGGTTGCGAAGTGAAAGCCGCACGAGACGGCAACGAAGGTCTAAAAATGGCTGCGGACCTGTCCCCCGACCTTATTACCCTGGATGTCATGATGCCGGGGATGGATGGTTGGACGGTTCTTCGAAAAATCAAGGCGGACAAGAATCTGAAGGACATACCAGTGCTCATGGTCTCGATGATTGGAGATCGGGGCATGAGTTATGAACTCGGTGCAGTTGATTCGATACAAAAGCCCGTTGATAGGAAAAAACTACGCGGGTTTGTTGAAAAATACGCAAAGGGGAAAAACAACAGTGTGCTTATTGTCGAAGATGATCCCGCAGCTCGCGCCAATATCCGGTCGTCACTGGAAAAAGTGGACTGGAGTGTTACTGAAGCTGAAAACGGAGCCTTAGGGTTGGAGGCCGTCGAGAACAAGAAATTTGATCTTGTCCTTCTGGATCTAATGATGCCGGTCATGGACGGGTTTGAATTTCTTCACAAACTGAGAGATTCTAATTCTCCATCAGCCGGCACGCCAGTTATTGTGATCACAGCAAAAGATCTGGACGCGAAGGATCGCGCGAGATTGACTGGGAGTGTCGATGAAATCATTGCAAAGTCCGGGCGTTCCATTGAGCAAATCATTGGAGAAGTGAAAGTTGCATTGGGTGATGCGTGGACAAGTAATGGAGCGAAACCACTGTGACGGCTGAAACCTCTGGAAATGAAAACGTTGATGCCCTGAAGAAGCACAAAACAGAATGGGCACGTTTTCGCTCTGCGGCTGAAGGTAAAGATCAAGATTTTCTTGATTTCAGCGAGTTAGATCTATTTGGAGCTGATCTTGCCGACCGGGACTTGTCAGGTGCTGATTTCTTTTCTGCCAACCTTGAGAATGCCAACCTTAAGATGTGCGACTTGGCCGGGGCGGAAATGGCCAGTTCCAACCTTTCTTCGGCCTCTCTTTACAAGAGCGACCTGAAGGGGACGATCTTTCAGGAAGCAAAGCTGGTGCGTGCGGACCTTTCAGAAAGTGACTGCACAGGCGCGGATTTTCGCGGCGCAGATCTGTCTGGGGCCAATTTTAGTGGAGCAAATCTCACAGGTGCTAACTTCATGTCAGCCAACCTGGAAAACGCAGTAATGCGTGGATCTGACCTTACTTCAATTGACTGCCGGTACTGTAATATTACTGGCGTAGATCTAACCTTATCAAAATTTGGCGGTTACCGAACCATGCAGGATCGCTTCTACGGTATCCGCGGCATCGACAGTTGTTTTGGCAACGCTGTCTTCATTCGGGATGTAAGGGATCAAGACTACATAGATACACTTCGAATAACGATCGAAGCACAACCGAGCGGTTTTGCCCGATGGCTGGAACTGGTGCTGTTTCGAGCATGGGGCATGATTGACCATGGTCGCAGCCTTCTGAAGGTAGGTTTTTATGCCTTGGTCATCTCGACACTTTATGGGCTGATTTATACGGCGGACATGAATTTGAATTGGGGAATGATGGACTATTCCAATTCGGCAAATACCTGGTTCACTCCATTTTACTACTCATTGGTGACCTATACAACACTTGGGTATGGAGATGTGACGGCAAACTCTCTCATTGGCGAAATGCTTGTTATCAGCGAAGTCGTTGTAGGCTATTTTACGCTTGGCCTCTTGTTGTCGATCCTGGCAAACACCATCGCCCGACGCAGCTGATAACGACTATCAAAAGACAGGAAGAATACTGTGGAAGAAGCAAGCAGCATGATCGAAGCAGTGGTTTTCTTCCTGTTTCTGATATGTGTCACTTTGGTTTTCATTAGAACCGCGATTGCCGTTTCGCGCTGGAAAAAACACCGTTTCAGGTTTTCTATCGAGCTGGTCGCTATTTTGTCCATCTTGTATTTTTTGGTTAGCCCAGGGTTCGATTTTCTTGAGTGGGGTGACAACGTTCCGGAAGTTCAGCGGGCGGTTGTTTTCTTGTGGGTGATCTCAGTCGCTTTTCTGGTGAACTCGGTTCTGATCAGGTTCTTTTGGGACGGGCTTTTGTCCTTCCACGGCGAACGACGGGTTCCAAAACTGATCACGGACGTAGTCGGTCTGGCGATTTATTCTGTCGCCGTGATGTTCGTATTACATTACGTGTATGAAGAACCGATAGGCCCAATTTTGGCCACATCCGGGGCCGCCGCTGTTGTTATCGGTTTCGGGGCACAATCGACCATTCGAGAGGTTTTCTCAGGTTTTTCGCTCAATGTAACAAAAGCGCTTCGCATCGGTGACTATGTCGAGATCGATGATGTGTATGGGCAAGTGTACGACATTAACTGGCGGAGCGTGTCGTTGCATAACCCGCATACAGACTCTCTCTACATTTTTCCCAATAGTGCGGTTGCGGATACAAAAATCCTGAACTTCAGTGAGCCGAAAGATATCTTCAGGTACTATGTTACGTTTACGGCTGAACTTTCTGCTCCTCCTGAGAAAGTCATTCGAACAATTGCGGATGAGTTGAAGCATTCGAAGTATGTGTTTAGGGACCCCAAACCGAATTTCAACATCCTTGGATACAGTGAAGGTGGCATAGATTACCGTGTCAGATACCATTTTGAAGGTGACGACCCGTGGTGGGATGCTCAAAACGAAATGGTCATGGCCATCTGGTCGGCCGCGCGGCGGAACGACTTCCGGATTTCAATGAACAGAATGTTGCAAAACTCCCCGGAAGAATGGCCTTACCTAGACGAAAAAGTAACAGCAGTGACTTCGGCCGAAGCGGTCATAGCGCTGGTTAAGGCTAATTCCGTTCTTGGAATGCTGGGTGACGAAGAAGTCGAAATATTGTGCAAATCATACAGGGCTTTTGATTTGAGTCCGCCTTCATGTTTTTTCCTGTCAGGGACAGTTCCCGAAGGGCTTTACGTGCTTATCGAAGGGGAAGTCAGTATTTTGGAGGATTTCAGAGTTTCACATGACCTGGAAGTCGATTCGATCGGTCCGGGACAATTGTTTGCAACCGAAGCCATTCTCTCTGGTGGGGTCAGTTCCAATTCAGCTCGTGCAGAGCAGTATAGTATTGCAGTCTGTTTTGATGCCGCAGCGGTGGCCGAGGTCTTTGAACAGAGACTGGACCTACGGGAAAACCTTGCGAATCTGGTTGAGCAGAACAATGCTCGTCGGAATAAACGGCGGGACGAAGAGAACCGGCGCGTTCTGATCAAAGAGCACCATAAATCCAAGAGAGCCTCGTTGGAAGGTGTCCGACGCGGTATCGATGATATGATGAACAGGCCGGTTCTTCACCACATTCTCGATCGGTTCTCCACGAAAGTTCAAAATGAAGAACTGGCTGAGGGCCTTGCTGCGGCGGCGGCTTTGCTATCCGTTTCCCGTGGCGTACCCACCCAGGAAAATAAAAAACATTTCGAAGAAGCCCTTCGCCACGCAGACCTGTTACGTCATCTGAATCAGGATACCTGTCTTTACCGATATGATGAATACATCAGTATCTTGCTGGAAGGTGGCGAGGCTGGTAAAAAACGTGTTCTGAGGAATCTCTGCGAAGCGGCTCGGGTTCGCAAAGGAGCAGATATTGTTCATAACGTTGCCAAAGGCTTGTGCGGTCCTAGCGAGCTGCCAACCCAAGAGGAACTGGCAACGCTGAAACTGATTGGCGAAAGCCTTTCAGCAGTCAGTACGAAACGGAAACAAAGCCAATGACCTACTGCCTGTATAAAAAAGATTTACAATAAAGAGGAACAGTCATGACCAGTCGTGGAACGCTGACTTTTGTCGTTGGTATCTCTGGCCACAGGGACATACCAAAACCCCTATTGCCGCTGATCAAGGAGCACGTTTCAGCCCAACTGCAACAGATCAAGGCAAACTTCTCATCCCTGCCGGTCGAGGTCGTATGTGGTCTTGCTGAGGGTGCTGACACGTTGGTTGCTGAAGTTGCGCTTGAGTTGGGGATGGCAGTGCGTGCCGTCTTGCCTATGCCAATCAGTGATTATGAGGAAGATTTCTCGGAAGATGGATTGGCAACATTCAGACGGCTTATCAACACCGACGAGATCGTGGTCGAGGAGTTGCCGCTGTCTGATTCATCAAAACTGGACCGGGACAGCCAGTATCTGATGTTGAAAGATTACCTTGTACGACGATCAAATGTTCTGATGGCTTTGTGGGACGGCGTGGCGAACCAACTTCCTGGCGGGACCTCGGATGTCGCCCTGTCTTACCTGACTGGATCATCGGGTTCAGGTGTCGAAAAGGTTACGCGGGAATCAACACTTGGGGATGATGGAAATCTGGTAATTTCTATCTTCTCTCCCAGAGAGTGGAGTGACGATGCTGATGGGCAGGTGGGCTTTGAATACCTGATGTCCGAAGGGGCACCGGGGTGTATCGCCAGCCTGGTAGATTTTCCGAGAAAAGTATCTGACCGATGGGTGGGTTTTGAAAGATATGCCTCTGAGCGATTTTCTGACAATGCGAAAGACATCGTTTCGTATGATTTTTTCGTTCCCGAAGACGCTGAGCATTCTCCAAACTTCGAGCAGCTGAATGGAGAATTTGTTCGTGCTGACCAACTTGCTATAGCAAATCAGACGAGATCTGATTTCCTGTTCAGGAGTTTTGGTCTGATGGCTGGCTCAATGGGCTTGTTTTTCCTGATTTATGCCAAACTAAGTTCGTCAAATGTGTATCTCGTTGCATACTTAGTGTTGTTTGCCGTTGGCTATGTCCTGTTCAGAGCCAGTCGCGATAGGGCATGGTTTTCGAAACATCTGGCCTATCGGGCCTTTGCTGAAACGATCCGGATTCGATATTTTCTGGAACTTGCAGGGCGTGGGCACTCGACCTCTATCGAGGATCGCCTGAAGTTGATGAAGGTCAACCGTTTCAATGGTTTGGAGTGGCTGTATGACGCCGCAAAGAGTGTTGAGCCCTTACCCTCAGCTCATATGTTTAGCCGGGATATTGCCGCTGTCACGAAGCGTTGGGTAGAGGATCAATCGGGTTATTTCAAAACAAAAGTCCACCAACTACATCATGAACATGAACGACTTGAGATGATCAAGCACCTGCTGTTTATTGGATCTTTTTTCGGAACTCTAGCGCTCATTCTTTTCAAGAAAGATCTATATCACCTGAATGTCATGGCGACCGATGGTAAAACGTTTCTGGTCTTTCTGATGGGACTCCTGCCGCTTTGGCTCGCCCTTTGGGAACTTTATCAAGGCAAAATGGCGGTGCGTGAACTTGCCTGGCAATATTCAAATCAAGCATTGTTGTTTTCGGAAGCAAGTCGGCGACTTGAAACATTGGAGAATGAAGACGCGAAGCTGACCATCATTGAAGAACTCGCCGACACCTCACTGATAGAGGCGCTTCAATGGACGGTGCATCGTTTTCATCGAGACCATGAACCTCCAACGGCAGGTTAGTCATGACGGAAGCATCTGAAAACTCGTTTGCTGCACTGTTGTCAAAGATCCGGCATGATCTGCGAACACCTGTTGGGCATGTGATTGGCTATTCCGAAATGATCGAGGAAGAGTTGGAAGACGCGGGTAAGCATGACAGTGCACACGACCTTCAAGCCATTCAAAACGCGGGACAGCGCATTCTGGCGTTGATAGATGATCATTTCAGTGCTGGAAAAACCTCTACTGATCAGATTTCCATTGCCGATGCGCAATTTCAGATCCGAGGGCAGCTCAACCATATATCCGGATACGCGGAAATGTTGCGGGAAGATTTTGTGGATGACGATCCGGATATGGTCGCAGATCTGGACAAGATCATC
>Ga0307488_10001626_pt1 | contig 18788 bp, 22 predicted proteins | sample SB02metaG_FD_202248 | JGI IMG/M metagenome (GOLD analysis project Ga0307488, IMG submission 202248) | Sea-ice brine microbial communities from Beaufort Sea near Barrow, Alaska, United States - SB 0.2 | ecosystem: Environmental > Aquatic > Marine > Coastal | place: USA: Alaska | collected... | reverse complement strand
CCCAAATTCCATGATGTTTCATCGCCTTTAGACACAACTTTTCCGAAAGTTCTTTTTTCGTAATACTCCTGTCTGACTTTAGCTATGGTGTCATAATTATCATCATGTTTAATACCAAGAGCTTCATCTGATACTCTCTCATAACCATCACTAAAAGCGAATAGTCTGAAAGGAATTGAGAGTCTTCTACAAAACATTGAAAGTAACGATGCTTGTTCTACCGTTGATCTAACGGATCCACTCATGGATCCCGACCAGTCAACAGTCATTACAACTCCGTGATTTTTACCTTCTGGAGTTACTTGTACTCTATTGAAAATATCTTCTTTAAGTTTATAGAAAGCTAATTTGTTCATATCAATTTCACCTGATTTTGAACTCCAACTTCTATTATAAGAAGCCGCTGCTTTCTTCATTTCGAATTCTTTAACCATGTAACCGATAATTTTTTTGTTGTCTTCTTGAAAATTCTTAACAGTCTTTTTAATCCTATCATCGTAAGCTTGACTAGGAGCTTTATCGAAGTCTTTTTGAATTTGTTCAGGACTAACTATGAAATTCTCATATCTAATTCTACCATTAATTTCGTGGTATGTAGGTTCGTGTCTGTAATTGTTTTGTTCTAATAATGAATCTTCGTTTTTTCTGAATTCTTCATCGGTAGTAGACTTGTTCATTTCTTCTAGAAGTTTTTCTTCAGCAGTTTTTCCTTCTGCTCCTTCTGTACCTTCTTCATTACCTTTTGATTCACTCTCTGATTGTTCACCAGACTCTTCTGACTTTTCAGTTTCAGATGCATCTGAATCACCATCACTTGATTGTGAATTTTCATCATCTTCAGCATTAGCGTCAGAACCTTCTCCAGAAGTATCTGAATCCTCTTCTGATTCTTCTAGTTCAACACTCATTGAATCAACAGGTTCTTTTTCTGTATCATCTTCGAGTCCTAGATCATCAATAAGATCCTGAATATCTTGATCCGTCATGGATTCTAATTCTTCTTCAGTTTCGTTTTGTTGTTTCTCAAATAAATCGTCAGCCAATTTCATGACATCTTCGAATGTTTCTAACTTGTCACATCTATTGATGTAAACTTCTTCTTCTTTTGAGAATTCAATCTGTGCGAATGAACCAATTTTATAAGATAGATTGATTCTATCAATTAAGTTTAATTCTTGTAAATTTTTTCCTTGTGTACCAAAGAAGTTCATATTAGCTAGTTCATTATATCCAGTATAGAAACTTTTTCTTAAACCTGGATATTTAGCTTTGATCATTTTTTCGATCCTAACATCCTCAATAACATTTAAGTAGCCTTTGTACAATGAACCTTTTTCTGAAACTTTATCGTGCCAACCTTCTGCTGGTGTATTGAGTGCGTGTGATACTTCGTGACCTGTAAAAAGATCATACAATTCAGATGACATTTCTTCTTTAAGAATAGGACAACATAATGTTCTTGACTTAACATCAAAATATGCAGTCGGAACATTCTTATGAATGACCGTAATATTCTCCATAGCCATCAGCTTTGCTAGAACATCTTTATTTGATTTTTGTATTGATATCATTGTTACCTCTTTATTAACTCAACCTATGTACATAGTATAACAAAAGTGTACCCGCGGTTACAACTACATAAATTCGAACCAAGAAGTTAAGATGTATTTTGTAGTCTTCGATTGAAGTCCACAATGATAGAATGGAAGACCTGCAGGCCAAATAGCTACTGTACCGATTGTTGGTGATATAGATGTACCCGCCATTGGAAATATTGTTTCTCCCCCTTCTTTTACAGTATTTAGATAGATAATTGTCGCCAAATACTTTTTATAGTGTTCTTTACCAGATTCTACATGAACAGCAGGATATCCTGAGTCTTCTGGTTTGTATCGTTGTATTTGTAGAGAACGAAATCCAGTACTGTACATATCAGTTAATGGTCTATCGTAAGGTTTGTAGTCTGGGTGACATTGTGAATGTAGATATTTCTCATATTCAGAACCTAAAGGATATAGTTTCTTGAATATTTCATTTTTATAATCTATCGCGTCTGGTCGAGGATCGCCGATTAACTGCATTTCCGAAGCTTGTTTTCTATGATCATCCGTTCTAATACGAATACTAGATTCAAAATATGATACTAAATCTTCACACCAAGTACTACAGAAAATACTAGGATATACTTTTATACACCTCGATAAAGAAGTGTCATAATTTCTGTGAAGTTCGGCAAAAAGTTTCACAACGCAAATCGTGCTTTATACTTTTCTTTACCTCGAGCTCTCATTTTTATGATTTTCTTCGCTTTCTCAAAAGCTCGTTTCTTTGCAAAAGGTCCTATTCTATCAATCATTAATATACCATCTAAGTGATCTAATTCATGTTGGTAAACTCTAGCAGTTAATCCGTCAGCGCTCTCTTTTTGATCTTCTTGTAATACATTTTGAAATTCTATAACAACTTCTGACGGTCTTACAACTCTAGCAAATACATCAGGTAATGATAAACATCCTTCTTCCATTGTATTCATAGTTTCTGAAAATTCTGTGATAACAGGATTGAAACATACTATAGATGATTCTTTTGTCTCACCTCTTAATGCTATGACTCTAACATTATATCCAAGTTGTGGAGCAGCTATTCCAAGACCTGCATGTAGAAACATCGCGTCTTTAAGTTCTTTAATTAATTCATCAGGATCCATTAATGGCTTTTTAAAATCAAACGCGACGGCGGTTTGTCTTAGTTCGTTTTCTGTTTTTACTATCATTTTACTATTTCCACTTTACTCTCTGTTTCGATTACTACCCGAGCTCCACAAGCCAGAATTTTTTCACCGTTTTCTCCATACCTTACTACACTTGGACCGTCAATTTTGACTTCGTGACAATAGGTATTTGATTTTCCTTTTTTAACTGTGATCACTGGCTCATTGGTACCATGTTTGAGGTTTCCCCTAATCTTATGTTGATTAACATGAATATATGTTTTCATTCTGTATCCTCTACGGGTTTATAAACTTCTACAAACGATTGACACTTAGGACACGATAAATTGGTTACCATAGCGTAGGGTTCATCGGGATCATGAAGATCATGATCTCCCCCCCAAATTAGTTCTGTTTTACAATGCCAACAATTCATTTTATCCTACTAAAATTATTTACTTTTTCAAATTCAATAATGTTATTGAACTTCTCATTCATACTCTCACCTTTATGTGAAATAATAAATGTATTTGTGTTATCATCTAATGTATGTAGTATTTTTAAGAATTCATCAGTACCACCTTCATCAAGTGAACTATCAAAGACTTCATCAAGAATTAGTAAGTTCGTGTTAACTGAATTCTTTAACTTTGCAATCGATCTCCAAGTGAATAGTAGTGATAAGTCAATTCTCATTTTCTCACCTTCACTAAATGATGAATACGAAAAGTTATCTCTATATCTTGATTTAATTTCTTCGTTAAATTCTTCATCTAGTTCGAACTGTACAAAAAACTCCATACTTGCTAGATACTTATTGATTAACTTATTCATTATAGGTAAGTATTGTCGTACAATCTTAGTTTTGATACCACCGTCTCTTAACAATATTTCAGCTAAATCATAGTAATGTCTTTTATCAACTAAGTTGGATTCCATATCTTCTAAAGTAGCTAATGCTTTTTTGTATTTATCTAATTGTTCTTTATCACCAACTGTATGTTCTTGTGCTTCTAAATCTTCTATCTGTGATTCAACCTTTTTGATATACTGTTCTGCAATATGAATTAAATTATGTTCAGCCTGCATTTTATTTTGTGATTCTTTAATTTCTTTATGGACTTTTGATATTTCATCTAATCTAGTATTAATTTCTTGTATACTAATACCTCTATCTGATAACTGTTTATCAAGTGATTTGATGTTTGTTGTAGTGTCTGCTGAGATGTGATCTTTATGATCGGATTCAATATCTTGTTTACAAGTCGGACATTCATCATTCGATTCATAGAAAGCCAATTCTTTCATAAACTTTCTTCTTTCTGATTCGAAGTCTTTTTCATCGTTCAATAGTTTTTGAAGTTGTAAACGAATAGTATCTTCATCATCAATAAGACTACTGAGTGTTGTTATTTGATCTATATCTGCTCTGATATTAGTTTTATACAATATCAATTTTTCTTCATGATCATTAATGTCTTTATTCAACTTGTCAATCATCTCATCGCGATTTTCTTCTAATCGTTTTATAGAATCTTCTTGACTCTCTATCTTGGATTCACCGATTTGAATATTATGTTTGATCTCACTAAGTTCACTTCTTAAAGTTGATGCTCTCTGTTTAAGACAATCATTCATTACTGAAAATACTTGTATATCAAGTATGTCTTCAATAATAGCTCGTCTCTCAGGTGTGTTTAACTGCATGAAAGGAGTGAATGTAGAGCTTCCTAAGACAACTACCTGTGTAAACGATTTATAGTTCAACTTTAGTATTTGCTGCTCTAAGATCGCTTGATAGTCTCTCACAGATGCATCTTGATGCATCATCTTACCATTTAAGTAAATCTCAAACTTATTAGGTTTGATACTTCTCATTATTCTATACTTATTTCTACCTATAGAAAATTCTACTTCGACTACAGTGTGTTTTTGATTAATAGAATTGACTAACGCGGTTTTAGGTATCTTTCTGAAAGCACGACCAAATAACCCGAAAGTCAAGGCGTCAAGCATTGTTGATTTACCTGAACCATTAGCTCCGATTACAAGAGAGGTTTTCTTTCTTGACAAGTCTATTTCGGTAAATTCATTACCTGTAGACAAAAAGTTTTTAAACTTTACTTTATTAAATTTTATCATATCCTAATGCAATATATTTCTCTTGATGAGCAATAGCTTTATCTATTGTAGTTGTCATATGTGAATTATGACTCTTAAACGCTGCTTCCATAGTCTCTCTAATAACCACTTGTTGATTGTGTATTTCATACGATATCGTATGACCTTCTAAACACAAAGACCCTGCCCAAACTACCTTATCCATTTAAGTAATAATTTTCTTAGGTGGTGTAATGATACTACTGAATGTTTCTTGATATTGATTCATTAGTTTTGTTTCTGGATCAACTGTCCAAACAACATTGTCAGGATTAAGAGTTATGTTTCCTTGTCCTAGAATATTATAAGGATAAAGATTTACTTTAGGTCCTTGACCTTCTTGTGCTTGTTGATGAATGAAAAGTGGATTCACTATTTCATAATTGTCTTCTTGTAAATCAGCGATTAACATTTCACCACTGTTTAATTGTATTATTTTTATCATACTAAAATATCTAAACTTTCAGCATACAATGATCTCATTAATGCATCTAATTCAGATTTATCTCCTTCTATATTTAAACTGTCTATGTGTTTTGTGAGTATTGTCAATGTATCTTCGGCTTCTCCAATTAATTCATCTTCATTTAGAATATCTAAATTACTATGATCTTCTACGACCTTTAAATCAGCTGGACTAGCTTTGATAATTTCTTCTACAAAAACATCAAACCAGTAGGGTTCATTTTTATTCGTAACAATTACTTTTACGAATGTATCTTTTAAATGACTAAAGTCTTTCTTCTTAATAGTCATTAATGTTTCATCTGTATCATCATAGAATACTTTATGGAACATCTTAAGAGGATTGTGAATCTTCTCGATTTCTCTTGTCTCTGTATCAAAGACATGAAAATATTTATCATCACCAAAGTCATTCCAAGTGAATTCCATTTGGGATCCCAGATAACTGATGTTTTGAATTACTGATGCTGTATGAAAATGTCCTGAATAAACTTGTTCGAATCTACTCAACCAAGAGACAGGAGTTCCGCCACCATGAAAATGACCTGGTGATACTTCACCACCATTAACTTCTAAATGTGACATACAAATCGGTGCTGTAGTTGTTTGTAAATATTCTTCTACATCATCATGATTTTCTTCGTTAATCCAAGGTAATAGAGCGATCTCTAAACCGTCATACTCTTTTGTTATAGGATCCGTGTATACATTGATATTATCACTGTGTAATAGATATTCTGGACTGTTTAATTTGTTAGTTGATTTAAAATAGATATCATGATTACCGACAATTAAGTCCATCTTGATACCCCTTTCAATCATAGGTTGTATGAAGTGTTCATGATTCTTATGTAAAGAATAGAAATTCACATCTCGTCTTCTATCGAAGTAATCTCCAAGATGTATAATTTGTTTAATATCATGTTTGTCTAAGTATGGAAAGAAAACTTCTGTATAGAATCTTCCTTGATATTCAGCAAACATTTGATTGTTATTACGAACTCCAGCATGAGTATCGTTCAGTAACGCTATTTTCATAATGTAATTAGTCTTTTTTCTTTTTAGACCCGCGAGGTGTATAGTTTATCGGATTCATATTTTCTTGTAAGAAATCAACATAAGAGTTGTTCATACCTGCAGTATTACCATCCATGGTGTCAAAGGTATCAAAAAGAACACCAGCTTGTTCGATACTTCTTTGTTTAATCGCTGCTTGTTTCTTTTCTTTGTGAATTCTTCTCAAGAAAGCGAAGTAAATAATTTGTGTGACATAAGCAAAAGCGTTTGTTGACTTTTCCTCGTTAAAGTTATTGATGTATTGTAAACAGTTCTCAATACCATCACAGATCATCTCATCTCTATAAGAATAGTTGATGAAGTTTGGTTTAGTAGAAAGTCTAGTAGCGATCTTATAGATACATTCACCGATGTATTCTGATACTCTAGGTTTATCTTCGTTGTTTTCTAATGCTATTTTACACGCTTTGTTGTGTTCGATAATAGCGTCTGTAAACACTTTGTTTTCTACATAGTGAACCGATGCTTTTGTTTGTCTTTTTTCTCTAGTCATGTATCTATTATACTACCGAATCGTTATCTGTCAAGTTTTTAATTTATTTGGTTTATTTTCATAAAACCGCTGGACTTCTGATGAATCCATGATAAAATAAAGTATCACTTGGGAAAAGAAGAATATACTTATTAATGTATGATATCTTTTTCACTTGGTAAGTCTTTATTTTGATGATATTCATCTTCAAATTCGTTATCTATGTCCTCCCAGGATAATGTGTTTTGTAATTTTTCATGAATTATATTTTTTACTAATTCAGTCTGTTCTTCATGTTCTTGTTTGTGACTTCTAACTTGCATTCTACCACTGTCTCTAAGCTCTATCCAAGTTGTTACAGCGTCATCATATAAATCTATAAACTGTTTACTAATAGAAGTTCTATATACGATATCTTTGTGATCTACTATTACAAACTCGTCATTGGTGAATGGAACTAATGGTCCAAGATGCACAGTTACACCTGATCCTATTGTTGAAGGTTTGCACATAAGATTCATAGGTAAATACATCTCTATCTCAAAACCTAAATCGGTTACCATTGCAAATATTTCTTTCCCGTCATTTAATCTTATGTACTGATATTTAGTGTTTTCATGTATCGACATTAGCAGGTATCCTAACTGAATGTATTTCGTAATCAAAATTCTCTGTACTGTATATATTTATGCGTTCAGAAAAGTGATTCAAAGTGTAATTCATATTCTTCTTCCAAGAAAGATCGTCTGCTAGATCATATAAAGTAACGGCCGCTTTATCATCACCTTTTCTTAATCCTCTACCTATACTTTGGAGATTTCTAATTCGTGACTTACTTGGAGATGCAAATATTATATTGTGCAATCGTTTAATATTAATACCTGTACTAAATGTACCAAACGACGCTACTATAACTGAATCTTTTTCCTTCTCAACAATCTCTCTTACTTTCTCTCTATCTACGGCATCTGTACCACCAAAGACAAAGAATGTTTTACGATCTAACTTATTCAATTGTTCAAATAGGGGTCTACCGTGTTTTTCAACAAATTGAAATAACACTAAAGTGTTTCCTTTTAAATCTTTCACTAGATTATTGATAAAATTATTACGCGTTTTATTTCTAACTATCCAATCCATCTCTTCTTGATATGTCATCTTGTTAACAAGTTTTCTTTCTTCGTCACAATATGCGAATACTAAACACTGAATACTGAGCTTCGCCAATGTTCCTTCGTCCATCAGTTCTTTAGATGTTGTAACAAAGTATGCTGGTCCAAACATACCTTCTAACTGTAGTTTATGTGTCTTTGTTTCTTGTAAAGTACCTGTCGTACCTATCTTATACTTAACTTCAGTTAGTGATTCCATGATCTTAGATAACGACTTAGCTGCGAATAGATGAGCTTCATCACCTATTACCATTCCAAACTCATTACCAAATCCTTTAGGCATTCTCATCATTGACTGCCATGTAGTAACAACTATCGGTGCATCAGAACCTTTTTCACCACCGTAAATTTTTGCAATGTCACCTTTGAAACCGTAATCTCTAAAGTCTTTAGTCATTTGTTCTACTAAAGATGTTGTCGGTACTATCACGAGGGCTTTCTTATTCTTCTTCAAAAAGTTGTATCTTATAAGACTGTATATCATCAACGACTTACCTGAGGCAGTCGGAGATACTAGTATACATTTTTGATTGTGTGCTGCGTAAGCTACAGCTTCTTTTTGATAATCTCTAAGTGTAAAGGGTATGTCTTGTACTATTTCTTCGTATCTCTCAATAGTAAATATATCAGTATCTTTCTCATATCCTTCTATACTGTATCCGCGTTCATCACAAAACTCTTTGAGATAATCGTATAATCCTAGATAAATTTTATTTGTAGTTAGATTGTATAGACGAATGTATCCATCCCAAAATCTCTTTCGAACGGCGGGTATAAATTCAGAACCTGGAACTTTAAACTTAAAAAATTCGGAAAGTTCTTTTCTTATTGAGTCTTCTGTAGATATCGTTAGATATACTTCATCAGTTTTGGCTACTATGAGCCTGCCATGAACTTGCGCCATTCTATAATGTTCTTTATTGTTTGATGTCTCCAAGTAATTTGAGAGACAATATCCTGTAGATATTCTACAGTTATTTTGAGATACTGAAGTTTTTCATACAAGTCTTGTATGTCTTTATCAGCACCTTGAAATTTATCGTAATCAGACTTCAGAACTGTAAGACCACCGAAAGGATCATAATCCCAATTCTTATCGTCAATCTGATCTCTTGTCATCTTACCTGAATACCATAACCATTTATCTTTGTTCATCTCTTTCATCTGTCTTTCATAACGAATGACTGACAACTTCATGTTAGATAATAGTTCAGCATATTTAGCGTGTAATTTTGGTACTTCTAGTGATGATGCATCAAGTTCGATATCGTCTATAGGACAATCGCTCTTCCACATCGCTTGGATTTCTTGTAATTTCATAATGTATATAGTATATAGTGTACTTTTTAAGTACTAGTTTTAACTTTAAATAAAGTGTATCTCAATGTTAAGTCGCAGGTTGCGTACTCAACTCCGTCTGCTTGTGAATTGAATTCTATTGATCCGAGACTTGTTGGAAAACAATCTTCGAAAGAGAACTCTACATTAGCGTTGTTTGATGAAGTATTAGCAAATATAGTAGCATCAGAATACATCTTTGAGAAGTCTGCATTACTGAATTGTCCTGTAGTAGTTTTTTTTGAATCTGTGAGAGTTTGAAAGTCTCCTGTATCATTTCCAGGTCCTAACGCCATAATCCAATTAAATATTTCCTTGTAGTTTGTCATGTCTTCATCAACAAGAAACTTCACTACTAGAGGATCAAATTCAATCTTATCACCTGGCAAATATGAATTGATAGCTAACGGTAATGAGTGCAGAGCTTCTGAAAAGTTAACACTAGGTAATGTAACACCAGTACAAAAATATTTTGTATTAGGTAGTTTGTTTATTTGTAAGTCAAAGTTGACTGGTGACAAATAATTCATATTTGTCGGTTGATTTGTTATCGCCATTTTATTTCTTTATCCCAAAGACATAATTCTCAGCGGCATCCTCAGCATATTGTTCGGTATGACCTACTATGATTTCGTCTTTTTGCCAAATTTTATTTATATACATCCTAAGACCATAGTTTTGATCTTTTTTGTATACTTCCGCTGTTCTATCACCCATTTTAAATATGTGTAATAAACTATCAAACACCATCATTTTAACTTCACTTGTATTCATACTTTCTTTCATGCTGTTCGTTGGTTGGTCTTCGAGTCCATACCAGTTCCAACGACCGTCTTTTTCGACTATTTTTGATTCTTGACTCATATACTTATATTTATAACACTACAAACTCAAGGCTAAAAAAAAGACCCCTTAAAGGGGTCTTTGAAAACAAAATTTGTTTTATATTACTATTCGGTTTATAGAAGGTTTAAAACTTCGAAACTTCTGTAGTAAGAGTTAGTGTTGGCTGTTGCCAATCCTGATGCTGGAGTAGCTCCAACGAACGGGTTACTAACCATACCATAACGGGTTTTGAAACCAATTTTTGGTTGGAAAGTATCTTCACCAACTGCACGAACCATTTGTAATGGGACATAAGGACAATAGAATACACCAGCGTCAAAAGGATTAGTTCCTCTATAACCGACTGTACAATATCCTTCTCCACCACTTACACCAGTAGGTCGCTGTGCGACTTTAGTGTAGTACGGATCGATATATACTTTAATAGTGCCGTTTAAAACACCTGCGAAAGTACTTCCTGTATCATCAACACTTAAGTTGGTTGATAACGCAGGTGCGTAATCTAATACACCAGCCATTGCTAGAGCAGAAGCTACATCAGATGAACACATGATAAAGTTACCTTTACCTCTTCGTGTTTGTCTTGCAATAACATTTGCATTTCTTTCAATGTGGTACATAAGACCTTTGAATTTTTCAACTGACCATCTTCCTGAGGAATCTGTGTCTAGGTTGAATTGTCCATTTACAGCAGTACCAGTCAAATTAGCTTCAGACGCTAGGCCTTCTACTTTTGCTTGTGTATTTACTGTTCTAACAACTTCTCTGTTGATTTCCGCTAGGATTTCACCAGACAGAATGTTAGCTAATTCTGTTTCTGCGTCAAGACCGTGAATTGCTTTAAGGTCTTGTGCTAATTCGATTGTGTACTCAGCTTTTAGCGCTCTGCTTTTTGCTGTTACTGTAGCTTTCTCAATCGTGAACGACATCTCTGGGATGGCCGCGTCAATTTCAGCAGTTGCCGTAGCAACTCCTGCACCAGTTGTGTAACCAGTTTGAACAGCAGTATTAGCTGAACCAGACGCAAATGGGTCTGTTCCTGCATGTGTACCTGTTCCACTGAAGTCGGTATCGGCTTCATTGAACATGGCTTCTGTTCTGTCAATAGTAGTTGTACTATCAACATATCTTGCTTTCATCGCAAAGATAAGACCAGTTGGTCCTGTCATTGGTTGAACGCCACAGATATCATAGGCTACCAAGTTTGGCATTGCTCTACGAACTAAAGAAATTAGGATTGGATCCCAGTTTGCTGCAGTTGCAGTAACACCACCAGGTGCTCCCGCTACAGTACCAGTACCTGCTCCAAGTGCCTCATTCATCGCACCTCTCTCTTCTCTAATCGCTCTTTCTTGGTTTTCAAGAATAACGGCTGTTACAGCTCTTTTATAATTATCTTCAATTTTCGGAAGATCATTATGATTGAGAACTGGTGCCCATTTTTCTTGTAAGTTTTCTGACATAAACATTAGTTTATCTCTCCTTTCTTGTATGCTTAGTACTAACTACTTTTGAGTAGTTACAACTGAAGCAAATTTACTTAATGCAGAAGTGTATTGTGACATAGACTCATTCACTGGTTGTGCTACATCGCCACTACCTGAAAAGTCTGCATCTTCACTTACTACAGTATTATCGTCAGAGACAGCTTCTAGCTTTTTAGCTCCGAAGTAGGACTCTTTCAATGTTGATACTTTCTCTTGGAAATTCTCAACACTTTCAAAATCTACATCTTCTGCTAGAGCTTTCAACTTCTCTGCCTGAGTATCAGCTAAGTCATTAGATGACTCGCTAATAATTTTTTCACGCTGAAGTTCTTCGATATCTTGTTGAGCGCTGATGTTGTTAGCAACTTCTTCATTCAACTTATCTTCCATTTCGTCAAGTCTGTTTGCTAGTTCTTCAACTACATCAAACTTATCTTCTGGTACTTCAACATAGTGTTCTTCAAATAGTTTTTTCAAACCATTAATGAAATCTTCTGTTAACTCGGATTTTAGTCCGCGTTCAATAGCTAATTCATTTTCTGTAACCCAGCTTTCAGAAACATAGTTTAAATAAGAATCAACTTTCTCGGTCAAATCATCTTTGATTTCTTCGATCTTTTGTGTTGTTTCTTCTTCTAACTTAGCTTCAGCTTCAGTCATTTGTTCTTTGACTTTAGCACTTACTGCTGCTTCAAAAATAGTTTTAGCTTTTGCTTTGAACTCTTCACTCAAGTCTTCATCAGCAACTAGTGCATTGATGTCGTCTGTCATGTCGATTTCAATTTCTTCTTTTTTGACTTCTTCTTCTTCTTCGCCTTTTTTCTTAGCGATCGCTTTTTTCAAAGCATCTGGAAGTTCGCCTTCTTTGACATCTTCGTCTTCATCTTCCTCTTCATCAGTAGCTTTCGCTTCGAAGAAATTTTTGATTTCTGAGATATCTTGATCTTTTAGTGATTCTACAACTTTTCTAATTATTGCATTTCGACTTAGTGACTCTGACTGTTCGTCTTCATCGCCATCTTCGTCAGATGTTTCCATTTTGGAATACATAGCTTGTAGTTCTTTTCCAGACATTTCTTTCATTTTCTCTACAGCTGCTTTAAGCATTTCAGATTTAGACATGTCAGACATTTCAGAAACAACATCTTCATCAGATTCTACTTCTTCTTGGTTAACTGCTTTACCCTTTTCTACTTTTGTTTCGCCATCAGCAACAACTTCCATTGAATCACCAGAATCAGCTTTGTTAGTTTTCGGTGCAGGTTTAGTTGCATCTCCAGCTTTCTTTACTGCTTCTGAATCATGTTTTGGTTCGTCTGCATCGGGACTTGACTTAGCGGCAGGAGCTGAAGAACCTTTACCAGGTACTTTGTGCTGAATATCAGCTGCTTCTGCGATTACTTCGCCTATTGTGTTTTCTAAACTTGACATTAGAATACTCCTTTTTTATAAAACTTTAATTTATTATTAATAGTATTTATGTATTATAAATTTTTCAAAAAGTCATTAAATACATTTAATTTGACTTCCTGAAGTTTATGAGTTCTTGCACGAGCAATAGAATGTTTGTACTCTTCTATTTTCTTCGCTTTAATCACTCCATTATCCCAAATCCACTCTACACCTTCCATGACGCCATCTACGAAAGCATCAGGTGCTGAAGGGTCTGCCACGATATCAGCAGCGGTAGCTAACTGAAAATCGGATTGAACCATATTCACACCTTGTCGGTCGGTTTTAAGTGAACCCATACCTCTACTAGATACTCCTAGTCTCGCACCATCGTTAAGAAGGTTTTTGACTATTTCTCCCATAGGGGTCGATAAAATTTTTGCTTTTCCGATGAAATTATTTCCATCTTCTTTTAAACTTGTTATTAGATGAGATGTTCTCTCTAAATTGATTGTCGGTCCTTCAGGATGTCCTAATTCGCCGTATGCTCTATTTTGTTCAACATATTCTTTGTTGTAACGAGCAACTTCTTTCTGCATGATCTCTTTTGGATATATACGACCATTCTTGTTCTTTACTTCTGTCTGAAGCATTACACCTTCGATGAAAGCATGTTTCTTACCTGTCTTAGGATCTTCTTCGACTAGATAATTTACATCATCTGACCATTGTTCTGATATTAGTTTCATATTTACCTCTTATTTATCTCTTGATTGAAAGTAGACTTCTCTTTTCTTCAACGCTTTACCTGACAAGCTGCGCTGTTTGTAGTACTTTAGCGCTTTATCGTCAAAATGTTTGACTACACTCCAATCGTTGCTGGCAATGAGATTTTCATCTTTCGCCAATTTATCCATGTCTTTTAGTTTCTGTTTATTGCCAGTCATTGTTACCACTACAGGGTTACCCCCTTTCCTAGGGAAATTCTGAATTACTACTTTTACTCCCATCTTTTTTCCAATTGAATTCCATTTATCTATCTCAGCTCTTCCGTCTATAGTATTGTTAAGTTTTTCAATTTCGTATTCAATTACTTCTTCGCGAAGATAAGTTGTTTCCATCATCATTTTGTAACCGTGTCCTGGTGTTGTCCAACTCATATTTACCTCTTATTTCTCGTCAAAATGTTTGACTGCTGATGCATCACCGTATGAGGATTTGCCTCTAGCTACTGAATCAAAATCTCTTAATTTCTTTTTGGTACCTTTCATAGTTACCATTGTATCACTACCGTTTTTCTGAAATGATACTTTTAAACCCATCATTCTTCCAGCTGAATTAAATCTATCCATCTCAGGTTTCTGTATACCCTTAACTTTGTAAACAATTTCTTCTTCATGAAGTGAATCGTCTTCCTTTACAACTGATTCTTCAGCTTTAACTCTAAACTCTTTCCAAAGACTGACACCTTCGTCAATGTCTTCACCCATGAGTTTAACAAACTGTTCTGCTGACTTCTTAGCTGTAGCGACATCTTTGAAAACACCTAACTCTTCTGGTTCTTTCGCACCTTTAGGTTTAACAAACACACGAATTTTCTTGGACCCAGGTTTTTCTGCATGATACATTACATCAGTTGTTTTAATCTTTGTAGAAGAAATATGATTCTTCTTATGATCTTGATTAAAATTGACTTCGTCTAATTCTTCTCTTAACTGTACAAATGTTTTCATTTTACCAACTTATCCCTTATCCTTCGGTTTCTTCGTTATTATTCATCCAATCAAGTTGCATCTCAACTCTTTTCAAATCAATAGCATCTAGTTGTTTGTCTTGCATAACACTTTTAAATGTCTCACCAGCTTCTACATTGTTACCATCGATCACTTGATCAACGAAATTTCTTGCTTTATTTGTCATAATATTTTCCTTTAAAATTCTTCATTATCATCTGGTTCACCACCAGCGGCTTTATCAGCTTCGATTTCTTTATCGATATCTGTTATCTCTGCTTCGGATTGTCTAAGAACATTCTTTCTAATCCAAGCTTGTGAATAGTATTTACCAACGAATTGGTCTAACTGTTCTAGAGTGTTAACTCTTTCTCTCAATATTTCAGCGTCTTTGAGTTCTACGAAATGGCCATCTTTCTGAAAGTCATAACTTATGTACTCTTTTGATTTCTTCCAATCCTCTTCTGATACAATATTCTTTAATATCAGCTGAGTCTTTAAAATATCATCAAACAGTCTAGAGAATTTGAGTCTTAGTCTATCAACGAATCGTGAAAACTTGACCTCATCTCTTGATATTTCAGTCGCTCTTCCAATAGCGAACGCTGTATCTGTCTCTAATCTAGAAATTGGTACATTGAGAGACTTGTACAATTTCTTTTGAAAATATAAAATATCTTCAATCTCACCGAGATTCTGTCCACCTGGTAGTGTTGTAATCTCTGTTCCTCGGCCACCTTCTCTTCGTGGTAACCAAAAATCCTCTAGCATATTCATATGCTTTCTATCGTCTTTAATCTCACCAGTGTCAGCGTTATACACTAACTTGTTACGATAACTTGTCTGTACTTCTTTCAAGTACTGTTCAGCTCGCGCTTTCGGTAAGTTACCGACATCAATGTAGAAGATTCTTCTTTCAGGAGCTCTTGATATTCTGTAAATAACAAGCGCATCTTCTAACATTCTTAGTTGATTTACAGACTTCATCGCCTTATGTAAATATCCAACTACGACTTTCTGATTGTAGTCAAGTAATCCTGAGGTTATGTGTGTTACAGCATCACCACTGATTCTTACATTTTGACCTGTGTTATTACCACTCTTGTCAAAACCTTCTTGGTTAAAGATGTAATATTCTTCAATTTTACCAATAACTTCTACACCAGTTTTTTCGTCTTTAGTCTTCTCTACTTCTCTAACCTTTCTAATCTTTTGAGGATCAATAGGTCTTAGACCGAGAATACCTTTTTTCGTCTGTTGAGAATCTACCATCTTATGATAATAGAGTCTGCCGTCCACATACCATTTTCGGTATATGTCGTGTGATAGTTCTCTGAATCCTAATAACTCAAGAACACCATCGAATTCGGTACGAATTTTTGTCTTGATACTATCTGAAAAGTGATTAACTCTATCTAAGTTAATCGCTACAGGAGCATCCAAATCGTTTGAAGATAGTGATTCGTTAACAATATCTTCAATCGCGCTGTCACACTCAGGTACCATGGCCATTGTTCTATATTTACCTACTAGGTCGGCTTCGGTTTTTACACCACCTTCCATGTCAATAAATTGACCAATAACGCCACCAGTAGCTGCGAAGCCACCCATACCTTTATCTTTGCCGATTTCAATAACCGACCCATCATTTTGAGGTGGCACGAAGCTCTGTGCGCGAGCTTCGTCTCCCTTCTTCCTCTTTATCTCTAATCCGAAAAGTTCCATACTTATATTTATATCACTTCAAAACAGTTGTTTTAAACAACTCTTTCAAAATGAGAATATGCGAATGTTACATCAGTAGTTGTCAATGCATCTCCACCTTCTGTGTCTAACTCAACAGGACCTAATGTTGTAGGCCACATGTTGAAGAACTCATAAGTAGCTAAGACGGCATCGTCTCTTCCTAGTTGTGTTACAGTAGCTTTATCTACCATGTACTCATATCCAGTAGATGTAAGTGTTGAATCTGCTAATGGTACAATATCTTGCATCCATTGCTCAACAGCTGTTCTAACTGAAAATTCAGTATCATTGTACATAGTTACAGCCCAATCTTCGAAAGTTCTGTCTCCTGCCATCTTGAAACTCAACCCTTTGTATTTAACTTCTAAAGGTGTAATAGTTTGTCCAGGTAAAGCTGCAGTTTTACATAAAAACTGAATTTTATTTCCTGTTCTAGGTATGAATACCTCAAATCTATTATTCCTTGGTCCAGCTCCGATTAGGTTCGCTTTAAATTGGTTTATAGTTGCCATTTTTCACTCCTCCTATTGTGCTGTTTCTTGTGCTGCACCAGGTGAGCCATAGACTTCTTCGAAATCTACACCACTTCTAGATGCTACAAAGGTTAAATTAATGAAATTGATACTTCTTGCGGGCTTGATAAATATCGAAGCTACAAATTGTGATGCATCAATGACACCTGCAGTATTATTAGTCTCGTCACAGATAACGCTGAAATCATAGATTCCTCGTCTACCTTGGACTGTTCTAAGGAAAGGTTCAACAGCTGATCTAAAGTTCGCTCTTGTAAATGAATCGTTAAATTCAAATAGTTGGAACTTAGCTGCAGTTGAGATTGCTTTCTCTAATACTATGAAAAGTCTTCTAACATTGATTCTTGAGAAAGCACTTCCATCGTTAGCGATTAAAGTTTTGTCTCCGAATAATAATGTTCCTTGACCTGGAAATGTAACTACTGGATTAACTCTAGCTTTATATAGAGTATCTCTATCAGCTTTTGTAGGGTTAAACGCTAGTTTTGTTACACCAAATATTTGACCACGGTTATAACCAGCTGGTGAATACCATGCATCGTTAGTGTAATCAGTTCTAGCACATAGGCCAGCTACTGATCCGTTGTCTGGTATATAAACATATCTGTCATTATACCTGTCATATTGATACAACCAGTTAGAACTCATTGATGCGTAACTAGAACTATTTAATGTATCGGCGGTCGCCTTAACATTAGTTGCTCCAGCAACACCTGAATCTACAACATCACTTTTGATTGGTGAAAAGAAGACTACGCAGTCTTTTCTATCTTCGGCGATGTTCATTAGTTGGTTGTAATAACTTGTTGCTTCCGCTCTAGTTGTTACTGCACTTCCACTTCCGTCATCCGCTTGGTTTGTACCAGAAATCAATAATGAAATATCTTGATTGTCTGCACTACCAAAATGTGTATTCCATGCTGTTATTTTTTGACCTGTTGTTGGTTGATTACCATCAGCACCATTCGAAAATGAATCTGAATCTGGTAAAGTACCTGTTCCGAAAGTTACACCAGCGGCATCTGAACCAGCTGAACTCATAGTAGTACTATGATCCATCCAGTAAACATACTCTGATTTATTCTCAAGAACAGTCACATAGTAATTTGTAGAACCGAACTCATCTTTTGCGTCCAATGCTTTTGATAGATTTTCGTATGTTTCTAAAACAGTTCCAGGAGTACCTGAAATAAGTCCGTCTTCATCTAAGACTACGATATGCATCTCATCAGTAACACCTGCAGATGATCTACTACTCGCGTATGTAGATGTACCAGGAGCTTTGTTAAACAATTGTGCGAATTCCCATTCTCTTGAAATGTTGGCTGAGCTTGAAACTGCAGCTGCCAATCCTTGAGTGGAATCGTCTTCTTGTGCAAGAGTGATCGTCGCCTCGCCTGTAGCACCTGAGTCAAATGTGATAGCAGATATTTTGTATCTTGTAGTATCATTTCCAATTGCTGTAATAATGTCACCTACTATGAACTTCTCACCTAGAGTTACTTCAATTGAAGTACCTAGTATAGATGTTGTCCCATTAGTTGTGGTAACGGTTGTTGCGGCGAAAGCTGATGCTCCACCACATGCTGAAATTTTAAGTGAATTACCTAATACTCCAGCGTATCTCGCGGCATAACTTCCAACAGAGGCTGCACCT
>Ga0307488_10001625_pt1 | contig 18791 bp, 19 predicted proteins | sample SB02metaG_FD_202248 | JGI IMG/M metagenome (GOLD analysis project Ga0307488, IMG submission 202248) | Sea-ice brine microbial communities from Beaufort Sea near Barrow, Alaska, United States - SB 0.2 | ecosystem: Environmental > Aquatic > Marine > Coastal | place: USA: Alaska | collected... | reverse complement strand
TGCAACGGTCTTAAGATATTCATATATAAAATTAGTCCATATTTATGAATCTAGACCACCTTTGTTTGTAAGAATGAATTTTATTGGGTTTTTTTGAAATATAATTTATTGAGGGACAGTGTTCTAAAAAAAAATAATTATAATTCCCTCACTTTATAGTACTATTAATCTTACTTTATTTTAGAAATAATTTTAGGATAAAAATATTAGAATGAAGTCAGATAAAAAAAGTACAGACAGTCTTTACAAATAGACTCGATATTTATAAATAGGGTCTTGCTTTAATTGTATACTGCAATTTTCTAGGGTTTGTTTGTAGCAGAATTTATCGATGGGAAGATTCTGTGAAAAAAGAAAAACAATATTAAAATATTTGTTGCGCAACAAATAGTGCGGTAACCGAAAAGCCTTAAATAGAGTAGGTAAACTTTAAAATATTAGAAATTATGAAAAAAATGTATTTAATGTTAGTTTTTGTTTTGTCAGTGTCCTTAAGTTTTGCGTCAAGCGATTTGGACAATAAGATAAAATCAAAGAAAATAACAAAAATAGAAAAGGAGTGTTCTCTATCATCCAGTGGAACTGTAGAAACACCATGGGGTCCACAAACAATGTCATTAACAGTTCATGGAGCTTGTGATGCTAGTCTATCTAGAAAATTGCGTGCTGCAATAAAAGGTTTAAGGGATTCATTTAAATAAAAATCATATGAAAAATATAGTCATTATTTTTTTGTTTGCAATATTAATTTCAATGAATGCAAATGCAAATGAAAAAAAAACAAATCATCAAGAAATTTTAAAGGATAATATTATTTCTACTAATAGTTTTAATCATTTTACTTTTATAGAGGATAATAATACTGAAGGTTGTGAGATTTCAGGTACTGTCTATTTACCTACGCCATATGGAATATTTAAATTAAAATTAGCTATTGTAGCAGACACTTGCGAAGAAGCTAGTGCAGGTGTTAAGCAAGCTATTAGAGGATTTCTTGCTGAAATATTTTAATTTTTAAAAAATAATGTATAACCCATAAAAAATACAATAACATTTAAATTAAATAATTATGAAAAAAATAATATTTATTTTTGCGGTATTTTTAACATTTATTAGTAATTCTCATGCGAATAGCTTTGAACTAAAAAAGAATACAACTAGTGAAATTAGTACAAATATTCAAATTAACAATACTCCAACAGATTGTGAATTTAATATTGATAAATTAATATATAGTAATGAATTTTGGCTCAATAACTTATTTGATTGTACTTTAAGTGCTGAATTAAGTTATATGGGCGTAGCAATAAAGTTTAGTATCACTGAAGAAAATTGTGAAGCTGCTGGAAGAGGAATTGCACAAGCTATGAGAGGTTTTCTTACAGAAACTTTAGGTAAAAAATAATAAACATAAATCTAATTTTATGGGTTATACATTAAATATCATAAACCTAAAAATATAATAATGAATAAATTAGCTTACATACTATTTTTAACTTTTGTTAATGTTTTGTTTTCACAAAACGAAACATTAACAAATTTTACAATTAATTATGAAATGTCTCTTAGCATAGATCAACCTAAAAATTATAATTCAACTTTAATTATCAAAAATTATAAATCTTATTTTCATTGGAACAATATAATAGATAAATCTTCATCTTCAACAGATGATTTAGGAAATTATAAATTCCATATAGACATAACAGATGAAATTGGAACAATTAACTATTTGAATTTCAGAACTGATAGTATTTATTCTAGAAGTTTATGGTTTAAAGATGTTATCGTATTAAAAGAGAAAAGGACAAAAATAAAATGGAATCTTTTGGATGATAAAAAAAAGATAGCTGGTTATAACTGTTTCAAAGCTATTGGCAAATTCAGAGGAAGAACATATACTGTTTGGTATACATTAGAGATTCCTTTAGCAGTAGGGCCATGGAAACTAAATGGATTACCTGGAGCAATATTAGAAGCTTTTGATGATGAAAAAATAATTCAATTTTATTTTAAATCAATTAAGAAGGATAAAGGAAAAGACATTACAAACTACAATGATATTTTTTCAAAAGGAAAAGTTCTTAGTATTAAAGAATATGAAAAAGCTCAAAAAAACTTAGCAAGCGACATAATGAATAAAATTAAGTCCAAATTACCTAGGGGAACTTCAATTAGTTTCGAACCGAGTACTGATAATTTTTTAGAGAAAGAATTTAATAATCCTAAATAAATATTATTTAAATTGAAAAAATTAAAAAATTCAATATTCTTTTATTTATTTTTATTCTCAATAAACTCCTTATACAGCCAGAATTTAATAAAAGGAAAGATTATAAACAATAAACAAGAATCTATCTCTTTTGTTAGTATAGTAGTTAAAGATACAATTAGTTCAAAAATCATCTCTTATACATATTCAAATAACCAAGGAGATTATAATTTAGAAATAAAAAAAAGAGGAAAATTCGTTATATTATTTTCAGCTCTTGGATTTGAAACAAAGATAATACCTATAGATGTTCCTCAACAAGAAAAAAGAATTGATATTTTATTAAAAGAAAAAACTTTCGAGCTTGAAGAAATAGTTATAAAATCTGAAAAATCTATAAAAATAAAAAAGGATACAATAGTTTTTAATGTAAAATCTTTTTTAAAAGGAAATGAAGAAGTTGTAGAAGATTTATTGAAAAACATACCAGGATTAAACATTAGTTCAGATGGAACTATTAAAGTTGGTAATCAAGAAGTGGAAAAAGTGATGGTGGATGGAGATGATTTTTTTGAAAAAGGATATAAAATTCTTACTAAAAATATGCCATCAGAACCGATAGATAAAATAGAAGTTTTAAAAAAATATTCTAATAATAAACATTTAAAAGGTATTGAGGATAGCAAAAAAGTTGCTTTAAATTTGATATTAAAGGAAGATTCAAAAAGAGTTTGGTTTGGCAATGTGTCCTTGGGTTATGGATTAACTTCGGAAAACATCTATAACGTAAAAGGAAATTTAGCAAATTTTGGTAAGAAAAATAAATATTATTTTTTAACTAATTTAAATAATATAGGCTCTGATGCTACAGGTGATATATGGAATCTAGTCCAGCCATTCAAATTTAATGAATCCCAAGAAATAGGTGATGGTGAATACGTAAATAATTTATTAGCTATTAATTCTTACATACCCAACTTCAAAGGTTCGAGAACTAATTTTAATAAGGCCGAACTACTTTCTTTAAATGCTATTTTTAACCCAACAAAAAAGTTAAAAATTAAAACATTGGCTTTTTTTAATTGGGATGAAAATGATTTTTTTAGAAACTCATCAAATACTTTTCAAGTTGAAAATACAAATTTCACTAATGTTGAAAATAATATTTTAAAAAAGAAGAAAGTTATTGGATTTGGTAAAATAGAGATGATCTATGATATTTCTAAAACTAAAACTTTAGAACTTGTATCAAAATATAATAATTTGAATGAGAATAATGTGAGTAATTTAAATTTCAATTCAGAAAACACTATTGAAAACTTAAAAACTAACAAATATTTATTTGACCAAAAAGTAACATTTACAAATAAGTTTGAAAAACGAAAAGTACTTTTATTAAAAGGAAGGTATATTAATGAGAAATCGCCTGAAAACTATGCAATAAATAAATTTTTCTATGAAGATTTATTCCCAAATACTAATAGTAATAATGCAGCTCAGTCAAATAAAAATGAAATGAGCTTTTTAGGCGTTGAGGCCCAACTACTAGATAGAAAAGAGAACGGTAATTTATTTGAAATACAAATTGGAAATCAATTAAGAGAAGATTTTTTATTATCGTCTCTAATTTTAAAAGAAGGTACCGATATCTTAGATACACCAAATAATTATAGAAATAATTTAAATTATCTTTCTAATGATTTGTATTTTAAAACCAAATTTCTATTAAAACTCAAGAATGTTTCTTTTAACGTTAAATTAGGAGTTCATCAATTTTTAAACAAAATTAATAGTAATAACGATATTAAAGAAGAACGTCCTTTCTTTGTAAATCCTAAATTAGGTTTTAATTGGAAAATTAATGACGAGAATAAAATAAATACCTCTTACTCTTATAATACAACTAATGCTAAAATCTTAGATGTATATGATAATTATATTTTAACAGGTTTCAGATCTTTTTCAAGAGGTACAGGGAATTTTGATCAATTAAATACATCTTCCATTACTTTTAATTACCAGTTAGGTAATTGGGGGAACAAATTTTTTGCCAATACCTTTCTAATCTATAATAAAAATCACGATTTTTATTCGACTAATTCTAATATAAGACAAAATTATTCTCAAGCCGATAAAGTTTTAATAAGAGATAAAGAGTTCTTAAATATTTCATCAAACATTGATAGGTATTTTAAAATTATTTCATCAAACATAAAATTCAAAGTAGGTCTTTCTAACTCAAGCTACAAAAATATAGTTAATAATTCAGATTTAAGAGAAATTACATCGCGAAACTATAACTACGGATTAGAAATACGTTCTGGATTTAGCGGAATTTTCAATTATCATATTGGTACAAATTGGACAACAAATAAAATAGAATCTAACTTTACAAACTCTTTTACTAATAATACTTCATTCTTAGATTTATCTTTTGTTTTTAATGATAAATTTAATATCGATTTCCAAGGAGAGCGATATTTTTTTGGGAATTTAGATAAAAATAATAGTACTTATTATTTCGCAGATTTAAATGCAAGGTACATACTTGAAGATAATAAAATTACTATTTCTTTAATTGGTAAAAATTTATTTAACACAGATAAATTTAAAGAGTTTTCAATTAGTGATATAGGTAACTCAACAACTGAATATAGATTATTATCTAGGTATTTACTTCTAAAAATGGAATATCGCTTTTAAATTATCTGTTTTTTAAGTACTTTATTTTTAAATCTTGAAAAAAAACCCACACTACAAACAATTAGACAAAAAAGACTGTGGCCCTACTTGTTTAAAAATAGTTGCCAAACATTTTGGTAAGACTATTGCTATCCAAGAATTAAGAAAGCTTACAGAAACTACAAGAGCAGGCAGTAGTTTGTTAGGATTAAGTGACGCTGCTGAAAAACTAGGTTTCAGAAGTTTAGGAGTTAAAATATCTTTAGAGAAACTACTAGAAGCCCCATTGCCTTGTATTTTACATTGGAATAAAAACCATTATGTGGTGCTGTATAAAATTACGAATTCTAAATTACAAAAAAAGAATTACGAATTAGGAATTACGGAAGCCCCATTAAGAAACAATAACTCTTTTAACAAGTATCAAAAGGACTCTGTTTTTCATATAAGTGACCCTGCGCATGGTCTACTAAAACACAATCAAGCAGCATTTATAAAACATTGGATAGGAAACAATGCCAATGAAAATACAGAAGAAGGAGTTGCTTTATTAGTAGAACCTACACCAAAATTTTACAATTCAGAATTTGATACAGAAGAAAAATCTTTAAGCTTTTCTTTTTTATTCAAATACTTATTTCGGTACAAAAGATTTCTTGCACAAATAATTATTGGTTTACTGGCTGGAAGTTTATTACAGCTTATTTTTCCTTTTTTAACACAAAGTATTGTAGATGTAGGTATAAAGAATCAAGATATCCATTTTATCTATTTAATACTTTTCGCACAGTTCGCATTATTCTTAGGAAAAACAGCAGTAGAAATTACACGAGGTTGGATTCTTTTGCATTTAAGCACACGTATTAATATTTCTTTGGTTTCAGATTTTTTTATCAAACTAATGAATTTACCGATTGCTTTTTTTGACACCAGAATGACAGGAGACATCTTACAACGAATTAATGACCATAAACGGATAGAACGTATTTTAACTACTTCGTCATTAAACGTTCTATTTTCTATGATGAATCTAATTATATTTAGTTTTGTACTCGCCTATTACAATTGGCAAATATTTGCCATCTTTTTGGTTGGAAGTGTTTTATACTTTTTATGGATCACCCTCTTTTTAAAAAAACGCAGAGATTTAGATTACAAGCAATTCTCACAAGTTAGTCAAGAGCAATCTAAAGTAATTGAATTGATCAACGGAATGCAAGAAATAAAACTGCACAATGCAGAAAAGCAAAAACGCTGGTCTTGGGAATATCTACAAGCGCGTTTGTTTAAAATATCAATAGAAGGTTTGGCTTTAGAACAATACCAAAATGTAGGTTCAGGCTTTATTAATGAACTTAAAAACATTTTAATAACCGTACTCGCTGCAAAATTAGTAATTGATGGAAACATAACGCTAGGAATGATGCTAGCCATTACCTACATTGTTGGGCAGCTAAACTCACCGATCGCTCAATTAATAGGATTTGTAAGAGAACTACAAGATGCTAAAATTTCTTTAGAACGTTTATCAGAAATACATGAAAAAGAAGATGAAGAGCCTGAAAATAAAGAGCATATTTCTGAAATACCGAAAAATTCAACGCTACATCTAAATAAAGTATCCTACAGATATATTGGTTCAGACCAAATGGTGTTAAAGGAGTTAGATTTAGAAATTCCTGCAAATAAAATTACAGCAATTGTAGGCGCAAGCGGAAGTGGAAAAACCACTTTAATGAAATTGCTGTTAAAATTCTATGCCCCTAATTCTGGAGCGCTTCTATTAGGAAACTATGATTTAAAAAGTGTTTCTCAAAAAACATGGAGAAGCCAATGCGGCGTAGTGATGCAAGAAGGCTATATTTTTAGTGATACCATTGCCAATAACATTGCTGTGGGTGAAGATTATGTAGATAAAAAGAAATTAGCACACGCAGTAGATGTTGCCAACATACAAGCGTTTATAGAACGTTTACCGCTGTCTTATAATACTAAAATAGGAATGGAAGGAGTGGGTTTGAGCACTGGGCAAAAACAACGTTTATTAATTGCAAGAGCCGTCTATAAAAACCCAAATTATTTATTTTTTGATGAAGCCACTTCTGCTTTAGACGCTAATAATGAACAGGTAATTATGGGAAAATTGAACACCTTTTTTGAAGATAAGACAGTTGTAGTAATTGCGCATCGATTGAGTACTGTTAAAAACGCACATCAGATTGTAGTGTTAGATAAAGGAAAAATTGTAGAAGTTGGTAATCACCAATCTTTAATTATAGAAAAAGGAAGTTACTATCATTTGGTAAAAAATCAACTACAATTAGGAAGCTAAGTGAGAATTGAGAATCAAAAAGGGAATAGATGAAGAAAGACAATATTGTACAAATAAAGAGTTCTGAGTTTGCTTTGTTATGCATACAACTTTTTCAGAATTTATCTAAAAATAAGTACATACTTTCTAAACAAATTTTAAGAAGCGGAAGGTTCATAGCTGCTACTATTGAAGAAGCTATTGCCGGACAAAGCACCAAAGGTTTTCTACATCAATTATCAAAATCCTATAAAGAAGCAAGAGAGGCACATTATTGGTCGCGATTACTAAGAGAAAGTGTTTATATTTCTAAGAAAGAAAGCATTATTCTTATTGAAAAATGTGAGGAATTACTTCGCATTATTGGTTCAATACAAAAAACAACAAAAGCGCGTAATTCCTAATTTAAAAAATGAGCACTAATTTAAAAGACATAGAATTAAGAAGTGAAGAAGTACAAGAGATTCTAACGAAAGTACCCAATTGGATGATTCGTTGGGGAAATACCCTATTCTTGTGTTTAATTGTACTGCTTTTAGCATTGTCTTGGCTTGTAAAATATCCAGATATTATTACTTCAGAAGCAATTATTACAACTGAAATTCCGCCTCAAAAAGAATTTGCTAGCGTTACAGGAAAAATTGATACCCTATTTGTAAAAGATACACAGCATGTTATTGAAGGTGAGACACTCGCAATTATAGAAAATACAGCTAATTATTCAGATGTATTCTTTTTAAAATCAATTGTTGATACCATTAAAGTGCAAAAAATATCTTTTATTTTTCCAATCGATAAACTTCCAATTTTATTTTTAGGAGATATAGAAACAAGCTACGCTGTATTTGAAAACAGCTACATTAAATATCTTTTAAATAAAGAGCTAGATCCTTTTTCTAATGAAGAAAATGCCAATAGAATAACAACTTCAGAATTAAATAGACGTTTGTCTAATTTGCAAGCTCAAAAAGTATTACATAAAAGAGAATTAAAATTCAACCAAAAAGATTTAGAAAGAAGTACATCGTTGTTTGAAAAAGGGGTGATTTCTGAAAAAGAATATGAAACCAAGCAGTTAGAATATTTACAAGCAGAACGAAATTATAAAAATATGGCTGCTGCTATTTCTCAAGTAAGAGAAGCTATTTCTAATAGTAAAAAAACTTCTAAAGGAATAGAAATATCCCGTATTAGAGAAGAAATGACCTTATTGAAGAATGTAATTCAGTCTTTTAATCAACTAAAAAAAAGTATTAAAGATTGGGAAATGCGGTATGTGTTAAGTGCTAAAATAAATGGAAAAGTTTCTTTTTTAAATTATTGGAGTCAGCATCAAACAGTACATCAAGGTGCTTTAGTTTTTACAATTATTCCGAATGAAAATGCTGCTTTTATTGCCAAATTGAAAACGCCTGCGCAAAATTTAGGGAAAGTAAAAATCGGACAAATCGTAAATATTAAACTTCAAAATTATCCAGATTATGAATTTGGGGTTTTAAAAGGAACTGTAAATCATATTTCTGAAATTTCAACCAAAGATGGTTTTTACACGATTGACGTTTCACTTCCTGAAAAATTAATAACCTCTTATGATAAAGAAATAGAATTCAAACAAGAAATGCGTGGAACCGCAGATATTGTAACAGCAGATTTACGTTTAATTCAGCGTTCCTTTTATCAGTTTAATAAAATTATGAAACGATAGTTTACATTGCTCTTTATTTTTCTATCTTTAAACAAAGAAAAAAAATGCTAGTTAAAGTCTATGGTTCTGCCGTTTTTGGTATTGAAGCCACTACCATTACTGTAGAAGTAAATATCGATAAAGGAATTGGGTATCACTTAGTGGGTCTGCCTGACAATGCTGTTCGTGAAAGTTCGTATCGGATTTCTGCGGCCCTAAGTAATAATAAATTCAAACTCCCGGGGAAGAAAATCATTATAAATATGGCGCCTGCTGATATTCGGAAAGAAGGTGCTTCTTATGATTTAACAATTGCTATCGGAATTCTTGCAGCCTCTAATCAAATAAAATTCAATACCATTGAAGACTATGTTATTATGGGTGAACTTTCTTTAGACGGAAGTTTACAAACGATACGAGGTGCTTTACCAATTGCTATAAAAGCGAGAGAAGAGGGTTTTAAATATTTAATTCTTCCGAAAGAAAATGCTAGAGAAGCTGCAATTGTAGACGATTTAGAAATTTTAGGAGTGGAAAATATCTTAGAAGTCATCCATCATTTTAATGGGGACCAAAAAATTGAACCCACGCTTGTAGATACACGAGCAGAGTTCTACAAAAGCATGGATTTTCCTGAATTTGATTTTTCTGATGTAAAAGGGCAAGAATCGATTAAACGATGTATGGAAATTGCTGCAGCTGGCGGACATAATATTATTCTCATTGGTCCTCCAGGCTCTGGGAAAACAATGTTGGCAAAAAGATTGCCAAGTATTTTACCTCCAATGACGCTGCATGAAGCGCTAGAAACTACAAAAATTCATTCTGTAGTTGGTAAAACAAAGAACAATGGTTTAATGTTTCAAAGACCTTTTAGAAGTCCTCACCATACAATTTCTAATGTTGCCTTGGTTGGCGGTGGACAATACCCAAGGCCTGGAGAAATTTCTTTATCACATAATGGTGTTTTGTTTTTAGATGAACTCCCCGAATTTAAAAGAGATGTTTTAGAAGTAATGCGTCAACCATTAGAAGACAGAGATGTTACTATTTCTAGAGCTAAATTTACAGTAACGTATCCTTGTAGTTTTATGTTGGTGGCAAGCATGAATCCCAGTCCTTCAGGATATTTTAACGACCCGAATTCACCAATGACCTCTTCCCCTCAAGAAATGCAGCGGTATTTAAGTAAAATTTCTGGTCCTTTATTAGATCGAATAGATATTCATATAGAAGTGACTCCTGTACCTTTTGCCAAATTATCTGAAGAACGAAAAGGAGAAGGAAGTGTAGCAATTAGAAAACGGGTAACTGCATCGAGAGAAATACAATCTGAGCGCTTTATAGATTTTGAGAACGTCCATTATAATGCTCAAATGACGGTAAAACAAATTCGTAAATTCTGTAAATTATCCGAAGAAAGTAAAACACTTTTAAAAACTGCCATGGAAAAATTAAATCTTTCTGCAAGGGCTTATGATAGAATTCTAAAAGTTTCTAGAACCATTGCAGACTTGGCAAATACTACAGATATTTCTCCAGATCATATTGCTGAAGCAATACAATATAGAAGTTTAGATAGAGATGGTTGGTTGGGATAATTTTATTTTAAAAGCCCTTTACAAAAATAGCATCCGTTTTAAAATATTGGAAATTTAAAAACTAAAAAAACAGCAACTAGCTACACTAGAATATTTATAAATAAGAGCATGATTATGTAAAGTACTGATTTTTACAGCTCTCTTTTGAGTATCAATTGATCTCAAAATGTGTACAGGAATTTCCAACGAAAATTCTACTCCTAGAAAATCCAGCACAAACTATTTTGACAGGAGCTGTGTTAACTTTGTGTCTAGCTCATTTATTTTGACGGCTAGTTTTGATGTAAATTTCGGATAGCGTTTTAAAAACACAAAAGATACTTTCCAAAAATGAGTAGCATTCTCGAAAGGAATGTCAATTGACGGAATATGCGCATGGTCTTTTAGTAATTTGCATCCTGCATCAGAAACAGTATATTTTCGAATCAGCAAAGCATCATCAACCAAAGCAATTACCACATCACCGGCAACAAGAGCCTCAGAAACGCTACTTTCTCCTATAACAACATCGTTGGGAAACAAACCTTCTTCATCAGATACCATAAATAAATCTTTTACCATAAAGGCTAAAAAATCTAAATTTCCTTCCACGGGAACTCTAATTGTTGGCAAGGCGCTGTACCTCTGAGCCGTCTTAAAATTATCTATAAATAGTTTGCTATTCAGTGAGTTTACAAAAGGAATCTCTTTGAAAGATGCCTTCACTATTTGATTTATATCTGTTGTTATTCCCCCATTAAAACGCAATAATTGGTTTACTGTAACTTCTTTTGTTAAGAAATCATCAATAGAAATGCTAAAATAATTAGCAACTTTTATAATGGTATCAATCTTCGGCTCACTCCTACCCTCTTCATAGGCACCCAATGTTGCTCTTTTCAACGAAAATAGCTCTGCAAAGGCCTGCTGACTAAGTCCTTTAATTGCTCTTATTTTTTTAATGTTTTTCCCAAAAAAGGACATAATTTGCTAATTTTATTTGCAATATAGTAAATATTAAGTATCTTTGAAGTATCAGCGAAGCAAAAAGAAAAAAAGCACCCTCTAATCGCTAGAAATATTTCAGAATAAAAAATAAAAATACATGAGAGAACAATTTAAAACTATTAAAAATTACCTGATTGAATTAAATTATAACATCACGCACGAAGACGAGGAAGAGGGCGTGCTCATAATTCAAGATCATGACAAGGGTATCAATAATTTAATATTAGGAATTGCAAGTCCCATTTTAATTATAGAGCAGTATATTTTTAAAATTTCAAATCCAAATAAGGCTGTTCTTCAACAATTATTGCAAAAAAACAGAGACATTGTTCACGGCGCTTTTGTATTAGACGAATCTGGAGAAAAAGTAATCTTTAGAGATACTTTACAAATTGAAAACATTGATTTAAACGAACTAGAGGGATCTATAAATTCTTTAAGTTTATTATTAAGTGAGTATTCTGAAAATATTATCCAATTTTCAAAATCATAAAAACAAAACAAAAACAAAACATCATGAGTATATTTAAAAGATTATTTAACGTTGGGAAATCTGAAGCGCATTCTGCAATCGATAAAATGGAAGACCCTATAAAAATGACGGAACAAGGCATAAGAGATATGAAAAATGACTTGACAAATGCTTTAGAAGGTCTTGCGCAAGTAAAAGCAATGTTGATCCGTTCGCAGAACGATAAAACGCAGTTTGACAACAAAGCAAAAGACTACCAAAACAAGGCAATGCTTATCTTACAAAAAATTCAAAAAGAAAGCATTTCAACAGAAGACGGAGATCGTCTGGCAAGAGAGGCTTTGGTGAAAAAAGAAGAAAATACAGAGCACTCAAAACGTTGTGGTATTGAAATAGAAAAATTCTCTAAATCAGTTTCTCAATTGGAAACCAATGTAAACAGTTTAAAGAACAATGTTGGTAAATGGGAAAATGAACTAAAAACCCTAAAAGCGCGTGTAAAAGTTTCTAACGCTACTAAGAACCTGAACAAGCAAATGGCAGCAATTGACAGCTCTAGTACCGTTAATATGCTAGAAAAAATGAGAGATAAAGTGAGTGAAGAGGAAGCTTTAGCAGACGCTTATGGAGATATTGCCAATGAATCAAAAAGTGTTGATGATGAGCTTGACCGCGTTTTAGACAATACTTCGGCAAGTGCAGAAAGCGATCTTGACGCACTCAAAAAACAAATGGGCATGTAATTCGTGTGCACTTCAGTATCTTTACACTACTAAAAAGCGCTTCTTTTTTTTAAAGAGGCGCTTTCCTGCTACTATAGAATCACTGCAAATAATTTAGAAGGAGTATCCTTCCACAATAAAATCATAAAACTACACATGGGCATATTTGATATTTTTAAAAAAAAGGAAAAGGAAAGACACTTCGACCCCACCAATATTACCATTAGAGATTTAGGGAAAGGATATATTTTTGAATATGCAATTGAAACATGGACCGTTTCGGCATTGTTCGAGTATGATTGGGGAGAGAATTATTTTACCAGAGAATTTGTCATCAAAAACGGTGCAACTGAAAAATTTTTAAACATTGAGGACGATGGTGGATTGGTGGTAACTTTGTCTGAAAAGGTAAAACTAAGAAAACTTGGTGAAGTAACCTGTGACTATATAGATGCGCATCAAAAACCTCCTAAAAAAATAAAATATGAAGGCGTAAAATATTACTTGGATGAAAAATCACCTGGCTATTGTAAAGAAATAGATGCCGACAACTGGGAAGAATTGATTTCCTATGATTATCTAGATGAAGAAGAAGAGAAAACACTCTGTATTGAGCAGTACGGCGAAGAAGAGTTCGAAGTGACCAAAGGAATTATTATTGACGCACTTGCTATTTCTAACATTTTACCCAAAGGAGACAATTATTAGTCTTAAAAACTCTAGATTTGGGCCTAAATTCATATTTATGAAAACATTCAAAATACTCATTATTTTAAGTGCGCTCCTATTGCTGAACTCCTGCAGAGAGGCGCCTAAAAAATACATAAGAACTCCCTTAGATAAGATTGTCACTACCTATACGAATACACAAAACTACAGTGTTATTCTAACGGATATGGATTTTAATAAAGACACCAACAAATATTTACATAAATATAAAATTATCCTTGAAGAGAAATTGAATACAACAGCCTCTTTAGAAGATGACTTTACCGTAAAATTAACCGACTGGGAAGAGGTTTCTGCAATTACTTTTGAAGAACATCAAAAAGATTTAGGGATGACCGTTTTATCAAAGAAAAAAGGTCTTCTTAATAAAAAATCTATGCCTGCAGGTTATAATAACAATGTTGGAAACGCTAAGTATGGCAATTGGCAGCAACAAAATAATGGTTCTTCTTTTTGGGTATACTATGTTCAGTATCGTTTTATGAGTTCTCTTTTCTATGGCTCTAGCCATCGATACTATAGAAATGATTACAACTACTACAGAACAAACCACTACGGAAGAAGCAATTATTATGGAAGAACGAATAGCTTTGGGACTTCTACGTATAAAAACACCAATGCCAGCTGGAATTCGAAATCACAAACCTTTAAAAACAATGTAAGAAGTAATGTCAAAAGAAGCTCTTCAGCATTAAAATCTAGAGGGTATCGCAGTAGCAGAAGCTATAGCAATTCCAGACAAACTTCAAGAAATAGTAATAGATACAGCAACTCAGGCTCTTCTCGCTCACGCAGTGGAGGATTTGGTAAATAACATACAGTAAACACTCATAAAACATGGAAAAATATATAAATATTATAGATTTATCTCATTCTCTTGGATATACCGTAAGTGGCTTGATTATTTTTATTCTTGGAAAAATTGCCTATAAACTGGTACATCCAAAAATTAACATTCAACAGGAATTGGTTGATAAAGATAATTTTGCATTCATCCTTTCTTATGTTGGATATTTTACCGCTTTAATCATTGTTATTGGAGGTACAATTGTGGGGGAAAGTTATGATTTTGCCATCGATATATTCCTTATTTTTGTATATGGCATCCTTGGGATTGCCTTACTACTGATAGCGGCATGGATTAGCAATAAACTAATTTTAACGAAATTTGATTTAAAGAAAGAAATTATTACAGATAAAAATGAGGGTTCAGGTATTATTGAAGCGGCCATCTATATTGCAAATGGTCTTATTTTATATGGTGCTTTAATCGGTGAATCCGAAACACTTGTAAGTGGAATTACAACTTTCTTGATCTATTGGATCGTGGGAAATTTTGTACTTATTATTGCTTCTAAAATATTTACTTCTTGGATGAGTTATAATATTCATACCGAGATAGAAAATGACAATGTTGCAGCCGGAATTAGCTTTTCAGGGGCAATACTCGCCATTGGTATTATTACAATGAATGCCATTTTAGACCCTTTTGTAGACTGGACAACTACACTTGTAGACATAAGCCTACAAACGGTATTGGGTTGCATATTACTGCCAATAATACGCCTTTTTGCAGATAAAATATTATTGCCAGGAAGAAAGCTTACAGATGAAATTATCAACCAAGAGAAACCAAATATTGGTGCTGGATTAATCGAGGCTTTTGCCTACGTTGCTGCTGCTATATTGATTACATGGAGTATTTAAAAAGAAATTCATTTATTTTAAAATCGGCTATTTTTGCAACAGGATTTGCAGGAATTGTGGCTGAATACACGTTATCTACATTGGCAACCTATTTTATTGGAAATTCAATTTTTCAGTGGACTATGATTGTTTCCTTGATGCTATTTTGCATGGGATTGGGGAGTAGACTGAGTAAATTAATTACAAAAAATTTAATTCAAAATTTTCTAATTTTAGAAACTTCGCTTTCTTTAATTGTTGCCTTTTCTTCCGTATTGGTATACACCTTAGCCTCTATAAGTGAATACTACGGAATTGTTATTTATTCATTAAGTATGCTTATTGGACTCTTAATAGGACTAGAAATTCCTTTAGTGGTTCGGATAAATAAAGAATACGAAGACCTTAAAAGTAATATTTCTTCTATTTTAGAAAAAGATTATTACGGCAGTCTTATCGGTGGTGTCTTTTTTGCTTTTATTGGATTGCCTATGCTGGGCTTAGCCTACACGCCATTTGTATTAGGTATTATTAATTTTTTAGTAGCCTTAATTGTATTTTATCGCTTTAAAGATAAAATAAACAAACGCAGTACCGTGCGATTACAAGCTATTTTGTTGGTTGTTTTTGCCATTTTAATTACTGGCATCTCTTTTACACAGCCAATTATTCAATGGGGAGAACAAAAAAAATATAAAGACAAAGTTGTGTATTCAGAGCAAACAGAATATCAAAAAATTGTGTTAACTGAATGGAAAAATGAACACTGGCTATACTTGAACGGAAACTTGCAATTTTGCTCTATTGATGAGAAAATGTATCACGAACCGCTGGTACACCCAATAATGCAATTGCATCCAAAACCACAACGCATACTAATTCTTGGTGGTGGTGATGGTTGTGCCGTAAGAGAACTCTTAAAGTATCCGAGTGTTGAAAAGATAGACATGGTAGACTTGGATTCAAAAATGACAGATTTAGGACGCAACCACCCTGTGCTAATAGACATCAACAAAGGGAGTATGCGCAGCAATAAACTAGAAATTTTTAATAAAGATGCCTACATTCACCTTGAGCAGAATAACAGTGATTTTTATGACATTATAATTGCCGATTTACCCGATCCTAGAAGCATTGAGCTGGGCAGACTCTATTCCCACGAATTTTACTCTCTCTGCAAACGAAAACTAAGACCTAACGGATTGATTATTACGCAAGCGGGAAGTCCGTACTTTGCAACTAAAGCTTATAATTGCATCAATAAAACAATGCAATCTGCAGGTTTCAAAACGGTAAAACTTCACAATCAAGTGTTATCTATGGGAGAATGGGGCTGGGTTATTGGAACAAAAAGCAAGGATCTAACAGCAGCACAACTAAAAGAAAGATTACAACACATTTCCTTCCAAGGCATTGAAACAAAGTGGATCAATACAGAAGCAATGCAATTGATGACTTCCTTTGGAAAAGCATTCTATAAACCAACCGATAGCCTTGAAATAAACAAAATTCACAACCCTGTTCTTTACCAGTATTATTTAGACGGCAATTGGGATTTATATTAACTATGAGCACAATGTATAAGCATACAGAAGCAAATATTTACAGCCACAAATTTTGGACTGTTTGCACGGAACCAGAAGTGCTACGAACTACTTTTGAGCGCCTATTAAAAGACGTTGACTTTACGATTGTACTTTTTAATGAACACCATTTTACAGCACAAGGGTATACCTGTTTTTGGCTTTTAGGTGAAAGCCACTTAGCCATCCATACGTTTCCTGAAAGTGGGAAAAGTTATGTAGAACTTAGCAGCTGTAATAAAATAAAACGAGACTTGTTTATTCTTAAAATAGCTGCACAAACAAATATAAGCATCGCATAAAATACATAGAATGAAAAAAAAAGTAAGGGATTTTATCAATTATAACAAGTATTTTATAAAATTCATTTATGCCCTTATTGTTTTAAATGTACTGACTTTAATCCTTGAATCTTACCAGGAATTAAATGATAATTATGGCATCTTATTTTATGCTTTTGAAATTTTTTCTGTGGCCATATTTACGCTAGAATACCTAATTCGAATTTGGGTTTCTGACAAAACGAAAGAAGACAAAAAAGAACGCATTAATTTTGCCTTTTCTACCTTAGGAATTATTGATTTAATTGCAATTATTCCATTTTATCTGCCTTTTATTTTTCCTTTCGATTTGAGAATTGTTCGGATTCTTCGTTTATTTAGGTTGCTTCGAATTTTTAAACTTAGTCGATATTCGAAATCATTGAAAACCATACAATATATTTTTAAAGAAACAAAAGCAGAACTGTCCATTACCGTATTTGTAACTTTTGTATTGATGATTCTGTCCTCTACCCTAATGTACTATATAGAGCATGATGCACAACCAGAAAAATTTGCAAGTATTGGCGATGCCGTTTGGTGGGCGGTTGCAACCTTAACTACAGTAGGATACGGAGATGTATATCCCGTTACTGCTTTGGGCAAAATATTGAGTGGTATTATTGCTTTGATAGGAATTGGTTTTGTAGCACTTCCCACAGGAATTATTAGCTCTGCTTTTATTGAAAAAATTCAAGCGGAAAAGAAATCGAAAAAAGGTAAAAAAGCAAAAAATAAAGACTGTTGTCCAACCTGTGGAAAAAATATTTAAAGAATGATTTCAACCAAATATATCCTTCAATTCGCAGCATTGCTCTATGTTGTTTATTTTATTGGCCTTTTTATTCCCATTACAAAATTTGGCATTGTACCGCGAACTACAAGTGGCCTTATCGGCATTTTTACAGCACCTTTTTTACACGGTGGACTTAGACACTTACTATCAAACACCATTCCTTTAATCACCTTATTAATAGTACTAAATACCATCTACCCCGCAAAAACACTGGCTGTCTTTTTATTTGTAACCCTCGCGGGCGGACTGCTTGTTTGGATCTTTGGCCGAGATGCAAATCACATTGGCGCTAGTGGCTTAATATACGGTCTTGTTGCTTTTTTAATTGTGTATGGAATCCTAGAAAAAAAATACATTCCAATAGCCATATCCATAGGAGTAGCGCTAGTGTATGGTGGCTTAATTTGGGGAATATTCCCATCTGTAAAAAGTTACATCTCCTGGGAAGGACACCTTTTTGGTGCAATCGCTGGGGTGCTTATTGCCTTCTTATTAAAAAATTACAAACATTAAGACCCACTAGAAAAACAGCAATTGTTTTACAAAACCAAACATATCAAAATAAGCGCTTAACTAGAAATACTACTTTTTAACCAAAGTGGCCTGTACGGTTGTACATCTCTAATAAACATCAAAATGATGGATGCAACCTACTTCTATTACTTTACAGGTTCAAATCTATAAGCAATCCTTTGTAAACCCCCTAGGAACATCAAGCATCATTTTAGCATTCGCCCCTTTTCTTTTTTTAAGCTTCCAGTGCGTGCAGTCTTGCTCTTGTTTTCAAAGCACCCTGCAATGCATTTTTTTATTCTTTATTTTTCTGTACATCAGGTACATTTGCTTCTAAGCGTTTCGTATTTCAAGCAGTCTTTTTTTAAACAAATTTGATTGCTGAGCATTCAGAATACTCATCAGGCAAAGAAACTACTTTTTAAAGCTTGCTATGCAGCAGCAATTGCAGTGTTACATATGGTAGACCTCTAAATTTAAGAAGAACTATTAA
>Ga0307488_10001623_pt1 | contig 18804 bp, 18 predicted proteins | sample SB02metaG_FD_202248 | JGI IMG/M metagenome (GOLD analysis project Ga0307488, IMG submission 202248) | Sea-ice brine microbial communities from Beaufort Sea near Barrow, Alaska, United States - SB 0.2 | ecosystem: Environmental > Aquatic > Marine > Coastal | place: USA: Alaska | collected... | reverse complement strand
TTGAGCTGACTCTAGTTGAGCTGACTCTAGTTGAGGTCTTTTGATATTGATCATTGTTGCTGAGAAGTTTCAGTTGATTAAATGAGCGCTGTGTTTTTAAACCATGCTCGGGGGCTAACTCAAAGTAAAGCTCGAAACACTTAAATACCGTCCATTATCTACAAGCCATTATCTACAAGCCATCATCTACAAACCCTAATTTACAAACATTAAAGGTACAGAAAAGTGAAAGAACTTATCGGAATACTCTTTAGCCCTCAGGCGACATGGTCGGCACTGGCCGAGGAATCAGATTCGAAAATCAAATCGCGACTCTTATTAATCCTGTTGATGGCGGCGATCCCACCGCTGAGTTTTTACTACGGCACAACGCAGATTGGTTGGCACAGCGGCGGTGAGCTGATCAAGGTCTCTGGGGCAAGTGCGATACCGTTGATGGTGTTGTTTTATTTGGCGCTGGTGGCCTCGGTGGTGGTGATCGGGCTGATGACCCACTGGATGTCGAAAACCTACAATGCCCAGTCATTCCCGATTAAGGGCATGGTGCTCATTGGCCTAGCCAATACGCCGATTTTTTTGGCCGGTCTGCTGGCCCTGTATCCAGTTTGGTGGTTTGATATTCTTATCGCCACAGCCGCCTGTTGCTACACCATTCGGCTGCTCTATCTGGGGGTGCCCAAGCTGATGCAGGTTCCAGAAGAACTAGGCATGCTCTACGCCAGTGCACTGTTTGCCGTGGCCTTGGTCTATGTGGTGGTAGTGCTTGGCGCTACGGTTATTCTCTGGGAATATGTGGCAGCGCCGGTATTTGTCGATGGCTAAAAATTAGAAAACTAAGCCTTAGAATGTTGAACTCTAGCTGCGCATATGCACGTCCATCTGTGGGAAGGGAATCTCAATTTTCGCTTCTCGCAGATTGTTGTAAATCGCGGTTAAGTACTGCGACTTCACCCAGCCCGGACGCTTGACCCAATCGCCTTGCGCCCAGATAGTCAGAATGCACTCAACCCCTGAAGAGCCGAGTTCCGTTACCAATACATCAGGCATAATATTGTCGCGCTTTAAGGTAATCGGCACTTCCTCAGCGGCCTTCAAACCCGCTTCACGCACCCTTTCCAAATCACTGCCATAGGCGACACTAAAGTTAATTGAAAAGCGGCGGATATCGTCATTCAGCGTCCAGTTATTGACCTGACTGCTGATAAAATCTGCATTGGGTACAATAATGTCAGCATTATCCAATGTGCGCAGCAAAGTGCTGCGAATATTAATCTCGCGCACCTCCCCCAGCAGTCCGTCGGCCAGCTCGACAAAATCACCAATCCGCAGAGACTTCTCAAACAAAATAATAATGCCGCAGACAAAGTTATTAACAATCGACTGCAAGCCAAAGCCGATACCGACGCCCAAGGCACCGGCCACCAGCATCAGACTATTAAAACTGACACCCAAGGCGGACAAGGCGAGAATTAAACCAATACCATAGACAATATATTTCAGCACCCGCTGAATGATATAGATATTCTGGTCGTGGGCGCCACTGCGCTTAGCGGCTGCCGATGAGGCCTTAGATAGCCCGCGTTGCACAATCGCACTGATAATTAAAATACCCAGTGCCGAGGCGATACCCGCAATGCGCAGGGTATAGTCACCCAGTACCAAAATCGGTAGTGACAACCAGTTTTGTAATTGTTCCATCACAGCCACCTATTCCGTTTAAAAATTATCACCAATGCAACCGCGATGAACGCCATAAAACCGACCAGAAAAAAGTAGCCATTGGGATGGTGCAGCTCCGGTATATTGACGAAATTCATACCGTAAAGGCCCGCCAAAAATCCCAGCGGCACAAAGATAGCGGTCACCACGGTTAGGATGCGCATCGTCTCATTGAGCTTGTGGGAGGTCAGGGAAATATGACCGTCGATCAAGTCGCCGGCCAAATCGTAATACAGAGCCGACAGTGAATTGAGTCGCTCAAATTTCTCATAGACATCGGTTACCGAGTGGATGGCATCAACCTTGTCGCCATGTTCCTGTTTAAGATGCGTTAGCAACTCCAAATAAACCCGATCATGATAGCTGTGCAGGCGCTTCAGTTTACGCAGCCAGGTCTTGCAGCTAATCAGATCGCGCAGCACGCTATCTCCCTGAGTCGAGAGCAGTGTATCTTCATACTCGGAGAGCGCCGGCTCAAAATCCAACAGCAGATCGAGATAGGCCAAGCCTATAGAGTTAGTGATTGAGGCAAACAGAACCATCGGGCCGCGTGCCATCAGCGCCGGTAGTTTAGGACTTTTCCGCCAGTGATTAATTGCTGCCGAAGGCTTGTCATGGCGAGTAATTAAAAAATTGCTGCCAATAAAGCCAGCGACCTGAAGTGTGTCGAATGCCAGACCCTCATGGCCAGCAACAAGTTCGCGCAACAACACAAATGACTGGTCACTAAAGTGCTCGATCTTTGGCGGATGACGAGGACGTCGTGCATCCAAAATAGTCAGCGGATGACAGTCAAACTGATCAAAGATATGTTGTTCAGAGGCCGCCGACTCCAGCTCAATATCAATCCACAGCATGCAGTTATCCGCCAGTGGCAGCTGTATAAGCTCCACACCACCACGCGTATGGGTCGCACCATCGTATAGGCAGACATTAATCATTGGGTAACCCTGTGTTTATGAGGGCCAAGTATATGGCAGGTTAGTGAAAAGATAATAGATTAACTTTACTCAATTAGATTCTTTGTCCCAGTCTTCTGAATCCTGAATTTTCGACTAAGCTAATAGCAACAGGCCCGCTTATTGCGCCATGAATAGTATTGGGTTCAATTATCAAGGACGGACTATGGATTTTCAGGACTACTATAAAATACTCTCGGTCGCCCCTGATGCCGATAGCAAAACCATTAAAACCGCCTACCGAAAACTGGCCAGAAAATACCATCCAGATGTTAGTGAGCACCATGAGGCCGAAGAAAAATTCAAAGAGATCGCCGAAGCCTATGAGGTATTAAAAGATTCGAAAAAGCGCGCTCAATACGACGAGTTGCGCGAGTATGGTGCGCAGGGGTACGGACAGCAACAGAATCAGTCCCAGGACGGTTCAGGACAGCAGTATTCCCAATCATCCTTTGATCAGGGCGACTTCTCAGACTTCTTCTCATCGATTTTTGGCGGGGCTCATCAGCCAGGACAAGGCGCTGGCGCTCATGGCTTTTCTACTCAAGGTGCTGCCAGAAAAGGCCAAGACATTGAAACCGACATGCCGATTTTTCTTGAAGACACATTGGCCACCACATCGAAACCCATCTCCTATAGCTTGCCCCACCGCGATGCCCAGGGGCGGGTTAGCCAGGTCAACAAAACCCTCAATGTAAAAATCCCCGCGGGCATAGTCGATGGCGAACGCATTCGCCTCAAAGGTCAGGGCGGCCAAGGCCTAGGCGATGCTCCTCCGGGAGACCTCTACCTGCGCATTCGTCTGGTGCCGCACCCACTGTTCGATGTCGAAGCCCACAACCTGATTATCACAGTTCCCCTTGCCCCATGGGAAGCCGCCCTGGGGACCAGTCTTGAGCTGCCAACCCTGTCAGGAAAAATAAAACTAAGAATTCCCGCCAATAGCCAAACGGGTCAGCGCCTACGAATCAAAGGCAAAGGACTGGTACGCAAAGACGGCCACGGCGATCTCTATGCGGTACTAAAAGTGGTTATGCCCGACTCAGTGTCAGAAGAGAGCAAACAGCACTGGCAACAGCTAGCCGACGCAACCGCCTTTGATCCAAGAATGGAATGGAGGAAATAACGATGGACCTCAACGCCCAATACTTCAGTCTCGAAGAGATATGTTATGCCACCCAGAGCCCCTCACAGACGATTGTTGAGCTAATCAATCAGGGTATCGTCGAGCCAGAGGGGTCTGGCCCTGAAACCTGGATCTTCGATACGCAGATGATCACTGTGACCAAAAAAGCCTGTCGCCTGCACCGGGATCTTGATATTGATTGGTCGGGTATAGCCCTCGCCATTAGTCTTATCGAAGAACTCGACCAGCTGCGGGATGAAAATCAGCGACTGCGCAAGCGGCTTGAGCGATTTTTAGATCAATAACTCAGCACCATAATAAATAAAAAAATAGATTTCAGAACAATCAGAGTCAGACTCGAATTAAAGAAAGAACTTACGTACTTGTATAAGCGCAATCGGAGTCTGGCCCAATAACTTGGTCGTTAGCGCCGCTGTGTTGAGCGGCTGCGGCCAACGCCTTAGATAGCCCCTTGTACAATCGCTCTGACCATTAAAATACCGATCGCTGAAGTAATCCCAGCGCCAGGACCGGTCGTGGCAATCAGTTTTGTAATTGTTCTATCACAGCGATTTATTCCCCCTCAATATTGACAGTCAGCGCAGACCTCAATCATTGCCTAACCCTGCCTGGTAAGACCATAACTATATGGCAGTTCACAAAAAATAGAATAGATTCAGGTTGTCCCATTAGCTTCTTGGTTCCAGTCATCTTGCCGTCGGATTCTGGACTAAGCTAATAGTAATAAGCCCGCATAGATTTGCATCGATAGTATTGGCTTCAAGGACGAAGGACGGAATATGGATTTTCAGGACTACTACAAAATACTCTCGGTTGCCCCTGGCGCCGACAGTGCAACCATCAAAACTGCCTACCGCAAGCTGGCTAGAAAATACCACCCAGATGTCAGTGGGCAGCATGAGGCCGAAGAAAAATTCAAACAGATCGCCGAAGCCTATGAGGTTTTAAAAGATCCGAACAAGCGTGCTCAATACGACCAGTTGCGGGACTCTGGTGTGCGGAGATATGGACAGCGGCAGGCAGAGGGCGGAACAGCACAGCAGTCTTCCCAATCATCCTTTGGTCAGGGCCGCTTCTCAGCCTTCTTCTCATCAATTTTTGGTGGGACCCATCAGTCAGCACAAGGCGTTGGCACTCATGGCTCTTCGCAGCAGTTTTTTTCGACTCAAAACTTTGCTAGAAAAGGCCAAGACATTGAAACCGAACTACAGATATTTCTTGAAGACACCTTGACCACCACTTCGAAACGGATCTCCTATAGTTTTCCTCATAGCGATGGTTGGGGCCGGGCTAGCAAGGTCACCAAAACTCTCAATGTAAAAATTCCCGCAGGGGTAGTCGATGGCGAGCGCATTCGCCTCAAAGGGCAGGGCGCTCAAGGCCTTGGTGATGCTCCCCCGGGCGACCTCTACCTGCGCATTCATCTGGTGCCACACTCGCTGTTCGAGATCGAAGCTCAGGACCTGATTATCATTGTTCCTCTTGCACCCTGGGAAGCCGCCCTGGGGATCAGTCTTGAGCTGCCGACCCTGTCAGGAAAAGTAAAAATCAGGATTCCCAGCAACTGCCAAACTGGCCAGCGCCTGCGAATCAAAGGCCATGGGCTGGTACACAAAGACGGCCAGGGTGATCTCTATGCGGTACTCAAAGTGGTTCTACCTGACTCAGGCTCAGAAGAGATCAAGCAGTACTGGCAACAACAGGGCGGGGCAAGCGCCTTTGGTCGACGAATGGAATGGAGGGTATAAGTCTGAACCCTAACCCGCAATTGCGCCCTATCCGATTCTGGGCTTATCTGGGTCTATCCGAGGCTAATAGTATCTATGCTTTTCGATGTTGAACCATCCACTCCCGCCCGGTTATCAAGCAGCGCACTGGATCATGAGTCAATGGGGGCAAAGTCACTGCTGTCGTCATTCATCCCCCGTTGATTTCCCACTCTAAAAATACTCCTCGTCAGCTTTCTATTAAGACTATCTTTATGGATAACAGTAGATTATCGGGCTGATCGCCATAACACCAAAGGCGTTATTAACTGGCTATCAGGCTCTTAAAGAAAATAGAAATAACTACTTTTACTAGGAGGCAATCATGACATTATCAAAAAAACTAGGCGCTGAGTTTATTGGCACATTTTGGTTGGTGCTGGGCGGCTGTGGCAGCGCAGTTCTTGCGGCAGCTTTTCCTGATGTAGGCATTGGTTTGTTGGGCGTTTCTCTGGCCTTTGGACTTACAGTGTTAACCATGGCCTTCGCGATTGGACATATCTCTGGCTGTCACCTCAACCCCGCAGTTTCAATTGGTCTTTGGTCCGGTGGTCGATTTTCACTATCTGAAGTCGGCCCCTATATAGCGGCACAGATTGCAGGCGGTATAGCCGGGGCAGCGGTGTTATATATCATCGCAACAGGACAGGCCGGCTTTGATGTTACGGCTGGATTCGCATCCAATGGTTATGCGGAACATTCACCCGGAGGCTATAGCTTGATTGCCGCTCTGGTGACTGAAATAGTCATGACATTTATGTTTCTAATTATTATCTTGGGTGCAACAGATAAGCGTGCCCCCGAAGGTTTTGCCCCTATCGCGATCGGTTTGGCGCTCACGCTTATTCACCTTATCAGTATCCCCGTAACTAACACCTCAGTTAATCCAGCAAGAAGCACCGGTGTTGCCCTTTTCCAGGGCGGCTGGGCTGTAGACCAACTTTGGCTGTTTTGGCTTGCACCTATAGTAGGGGCTATTTTGGCGGGGGTTGTTTGTCGGTGGTTTGAGGCGGGTGAGAATGATTAGGAAGTGATGTGGGATTTAGGGGGTGGGCTTGGAGAATTCGAGTTTGGCCCTCATTACATAAAAAATCAATCAGCCGGCCGCTAATGCGCAGGCTGATTGAGGCGTTAGCATTACGTGAGAATAATCATATAAATGAAATATACCTTTCTATTTTCAACAGTATTTTTTCTCTTCGGTTGTCAGGCGACAAGAGCGCCCTCAAATAGTGATTCTCCGCTTGTTTCCAATGCTCTTTATGGCTTGTGGCGTGGAGAAATTACACAGTTCACGACTGAATTGCTTTCTGACTCAAAAAACGACCAAGTTTATCAGCTTGTATTTTCAAACTGCGGTCATTCACCTGAAATATGGCTACAGCAGGGCAAGACCGGTTTTCATAAAATATATGAAAATTACAAAGTCGATTCAAAGTCGGGAAACCACATCCTTAGTCTGATTGTCGATAGTGGCGCATGGGTTGAAACACAAATTTGGACGCTTGTATCAGTAAACACATTCTCGGCATCGATTCAGTGGAATCGGATGGTAAGCAACCCAAGCCTTACATCGGATGAGCCATTTAGAGTTTTTGGTCAAATGGGTTTTGGTCAGTTAAGTAAGGTCTCCAATGACTGTAATATATGGGACGCGCTAGAGCGAAAAGCGAAGAGCCGGAAGTAATTGTAAGAAATTATAGGTGATAGTAAGCATAGGCTTTTTTAACCATATAGCCGGGCCTCTAAGGCTTCTTTCCGCTTCAGAATAGACAGTGCTACTATGTCTCAAATCCAGCCACTCGGTAACCCATACTATGCAAAGTCAAACCCATCCGCGATTCCATCTCGCATTTCCGGTCACTGACCTCGAAGCGTCACGAAGCTTTTACGCTGAGATATTAGGTTGCAAAACGGGTCGTGAATCCGAGCGCTGGATCGACTTTAATTTCTTCGGGCACCAGCTGGTAGCCCATTTGGTGGAGCCCCAAGATCATCCCTCAGTTGCGACAAATGCTGTGGACGGCCACGCGGTTCCAGCTTCCCATTTTGGTGTTATTTTGGAATGGGATCATTACCAGCAATTTGTGATTAATCTTGAACAGAAGGGCGTGGAGTTTGTTATCGAACCCTATGTGCGCTTTGCCGGCCGAAAAGGGGAACAGGCAACACTGTTTGTCCGTGACCCGAGTAATAACTATTTAGAGTTTAAGGCTTTTCGGGATATTGATATGCTGTTCGACAAAGACTTGGAAAGCTATTAGCTCACCGATAAAACAGCCTATCAATAGGATATGAATACCCTAGCCAGTAAGCTTGCGGACAATTGCGCGCCCGAGCATCCCCAGCTTATTAGCACCTGAAAACTTCGCTAAGTTGGTTTTCTCCACGCCCAGTGCATAGTTGCTGCGGCGTGAATAGTCGATGCTGATGTCGAGAAAAACCGGCTGGTTGTGGGCGGCGGTTTCTAGGGCATGGCGCAGTGCTACTTCTATATCATTGTTGTGTCTGACCGGAATATAGCCGCACTCGATGGAGTCGGCAAAGGCGCCCCAGTTGATATTGCCAAGTTTGGTGCAGGTGGTTTGGCTGTCGTTGACTCGCTGGCTGTGGTTGATGCGCGAGACATTGCCGTCGTTAAAGATGCAGTAAATAGTACCGAGATTTTCCCGCACAGCGGTGAGTGCTTCCATTCCGCTCATTAACATGGCGCCGTCGCCGAGGATGCCGATAACCTGTTTGCTGGGGTTGACCAGTTTGGCGGCGTTAACCGCTGGGATGCAATAACCCATGGCATTGAAGCTTGAGGGCGAAATAAAGCTGCGCGGACTATTAATCGGCATTAGCTCGGCTGCCAGATAAGTGTGCAGGCCGTCGTCGGTAATGATGATAGCGTCGTCACTAACTGCAGCATGTAATTTGTCAAAAAATACCGCGGGATTCACTAGGCCTCTGCTGTTATGACTCAGCCACTCTTGTTTAAATAACGCTTTATTATTGGCGATATCGTCGACCAAAGCTTTTCTGCTGACCGCTGCGGGCTGTTGTTCTTGGAGTTTATAGAGCAGGTCAGTGGTGATCTGTTGCACATTTCCGTGCAGTGCCATCGCCTGTTCTGAGTCATCGAAACTGTTTTGGTCGCTAGTAATATAAATTCTATTCGTCGGCAGCTGGACACTGCCGCTGGCAGTATCGGCCTCACTTAAGCTGGTGCCGATGGCGAGCAGGCAGTCGCAGTCTTTAAAGGCATTTTCTGCGCTGGGAACTGCTGCTGGGCCAAAGATCATACCTGCGTGCAATGGATGCTGGGCGGGGAAGCTGCTGACACCAGAGAGGGTTGTACAGACTGCTGCGCCGAGCTGTTGGGCCAGGGCAATCACTTCGGCTTGGGCATCGACTGCACCCCAGCCAACGATAATGCCGGGGCTCTGTGCGTGAAAAAGCTGTGTCGAGACGGCATTTAGATCGGCGTCACTGATACGGTCGGCTTCATTGGCTGGGCTTTGATTGAACAGTGGCAGGGGTTCGTCGATATCGACGGAGAGCACTTGAATGTCGAGGGGGATTTCCACAAACACTGGGCCTGGCCGATCACTGGTGGCGACTTTATAGGCGGTGAAAAGTGTCTCGACGATCTGTTGATGCTCGCTGATACTGTAGACCGCCTTGGTCAGCGGTTTGAGGATTTCCTTGGCGTCGATAAAGTGGGAATGGCTTTCCTTGCTGTGGGCGCTACCGGCAATAATCAATAGCGGAATGCCGGCCAAATACGCTTCGCCTATACCACTGATTGCATGAGTGACACCGGAACCTGACACGATCAACATGGTGCCAACGCTACCTGCCGAGGTGCGACTGACGGCGTCGGCCATAAAGGCGGCGTTCATCTCATGGTTAACCAACAGAGGGGTGATCTGCTTAGACTGATTTAGCTGGTCGTAGATTTCGGCGTTGTACACGCCGGGTATACCAAAGGTATGGGTAATGCCGAGTTGTTCCAGTGCGTACTGGGTTAACCATGCGCCGCTTTTATTCATTAAACACTACCGTCCCTACGTGAGCTTTTTATTAGCTGATATGACCTGTGGTTCTGATGCGTTTGGCACCTTTAACCGGACGATCTTTTTGTGCATCGGCGCGACGTTTAAAGGCGGCATCGATATAATTTTTACCCGCAATCAACAGTCCGGTAACCAAGAATGCACCCGGGGGTAAAACCGCGATCAAGAAGCTGTAGTTCTCACCGAAGGGCTGCACCATCCAACTGTTGGCAACCGGGCCAAACAGCAGGTGCATGCCGGCGAACAATGTGCCCTGACCAAACAGTTCGCGAATGGCACCTAGGGCAACTAGAACCAGTAAAAATCCCAGTCCCATCATCACGCCATCGAGTGCCGCATAGCCTACATGGTGCTTGCTGGCAAAGGCCTCAGCACGACCAAGGATGGCGCAATTGGTGACGATCAGCGGAATAAAAATACCGAGAATCTGATACAGGTCATAGGTGTAGGCTTTCATTAACAGTTCGGCACAAGTAACGAAGGCGGCGATAATAATTACAAAGGCGGGGAGTCGTACCGCGTCGCTCACATGGTTGCGAATCAGCGAGACAATGGTATTGGAACCGATCAGCACGGCCATGGTGGCAAGACCTAAACCCAGTGCATTGACCACACTGCCGGTGACCGCCAGCAGCGGGCAGAGCCCGAGCAGTTGCACCAGCGCTGGGTTATTAGTCCATAGGCCGTTTTTGGTGACTTCGGAAATGCTGGGTCCGTCTGTAGTGACTTCGCTGCTCATAGTGCTGCCTGTTCGTTTTCACGTGCGGCGTTCGCGGCGGCGATTTGTAGCAATCGCTCGCGATCGTCCTCAAAGTATTGCAGAGTTTTCAAAACTTGTTTGACCACTGCCCGAGGGGTGATGGTGGCGCCGGTAAACTGATCATAGTCACCGCCTTCTTTTTTCACGTTCCAGCCACTGGATTGTGGGTTGACCAAAGACTTACCGTTAAAACTCAGAATCCAGTCGCTCTTTTTCAGGTCTACCTTATCGCCTAGACCCGGTGTCTCGCGATGTTCTACTACGCGCACGCCGGCAATCGAGCCATTAAAGTTAATTCCGATAATCATCGAAATAGCACCGCTATAACCGTCTGGTGTGACCGCCGGAATAATCGCCGCGACGGGCTGACCCTGATCCCGAGCAATATGAATATTGCCACCTTTCTTGAGGCCCAATGTCGCCCAGTATTGTTCTGGCACTGGCTGCACATCCATCAGCATGTCGTTGTCATGGCGTTCTAGGGGAATAATTTCCAACAGCGCGCGCTGCGCTGCTTCACGCTCGGACTGCTCAATGCGCTCGTAGGTGAGCTCATTGGTGGTGGCCAGTATCAGTGAGGTCACTAAGGCAAAGAGGGCGAGGACTATGCTGTTAAAGCCCATTGATTTCATAATCATCAGTCTTCCTCCTTCTCTGTAGCCTTGCGTCGATCGGTGTGACCGTAGGTGCGTGGCAATGTGTAGTTGTCGATAAAGGGTGCGGCAAAGTTCGCCAGTAGCACGGCAAAGGCCACTGCGTCTGGGTAGTTGCCCCAGGCGCGAATGACATAGACCAGCACGCCGATCAGCACGCCAAATATCAGCCGACCGCGGTTGCTCACTGCTGAGGACACTGGGTCGGTAAGAATAAAGAACGCGCCCATCATCGAGGCACCACTAAACAGATGCATCAGCGGCGAACCCGGGCTTGACGAACTGCCGGAATCCCAAAAGATAATCGACATAAGTGCCAGCGCGCCGAGCATGCCCACGGGGCCGTGCCAGGTGAAAATACGCTGGGATAGTAGAATAATACCGCCGAGCAGGAAGCCGAGATTGACCCACTCCCAACCGGCGCCGGCAAACATTGCCTGATTAAATAGTGGCTCGCGATCATAGACCTGGTCGACTAATAGCCCGGTGCTGTGCTTAAAGGCATCCAGTGGCGTCGCGCCGGTAATGCCGTCGGCGGGACTATAGCCGCCAAAGACAATTTGCAGGGACTCCATTAAACCGGGATGAGCCGTGCCAGCGGGTAGCAGTGCCAGCGGTGCGACCCAGGTGGTCATCTGAATCGGGAAGGAGATCAGCAGAACTACATAGCCAACCATCGCTGGATTAAACGGATTGTAGCCAAGGCCACCATAGAGTTGTTTGGCGACAACAATGGAGAATACCGTGCCCACGACCACAACCCACCAAGGTGCTAGTGGCGGCAGGGCGAGGCCCAATAACACGGCAGTGACAACAGCACTGTAGTCACCGAGATAAAAACTGATCGAGCGGCCACGCATTTTTACAATCGCCGCTTCACAGCAAACGGCTGTCACTGATGCCAGCACTACATTGATAAAGCTGCCCCAGCCAAACTGCCAGGTCAGTGCCGCTAGACCTGGGATGGTTGCCAGCAGCACTAACTTCATCACCTGAGAGGTGTTTTGCGCTGCATGGGCGTGGGGTGACGAGACCTGTTTAAATGCCATTATTCTGCCAACTCCGCGAGCTTGGATTTCGATTGCTCAAGTTTTTGTCGAGTGTTTTCCACTGCCGCGCTGAGTTTATCCTGTTTGCCGCTGTCGCTATTGACCGCTTCAGCCAGTTTTTCTTCAGCCATCTGCAGGCGTTGCTCGGCACTGGCAATGGTGCGCTCAAGTTTGGCGCGCTGATCTTCTGGGCTGGCCTGCTTGGCGGCGGCACGGGCTTGAGCCGCGGCAATAATATCCGCGGTGGAAGAGCTGGGTGACGCACTAGATGTGGCGGGCGCCGCACTACCATTAGCCGCTGCCGCTGCATGGTCCGCTTTGGCTTGCTGAGTCGCCTCGCGACGTGCTGCACGCTTGGCTTCTTTTTCCCGCTCCGCCTGTTCGATGCGTTCTTTATGAAACTCAAAGCGTTCGCGGGCGTGATCGGATTTAACTTTTTCGTCTCGGGCCTGGCGGATATCGCCCTTGGCTGCGCGATAGTATTGCACCAGAGGAATATTACTCGGGCAGACATAGGAGCAGGCGCCACATTCTATACAGTCAAAGAGATTGTGCGCTTCGAGACGGTCGTGTTCCTCTGCCTGGGCATACCAAAAAAGCTGTTGCGGCAGCAGCGAAACCGGACAGGCTTCGGCACACATACCACAGCGAATGCAGGGTTGCGCCGGCTCATCATCGGGGATCTCTGCGTAGCTGGGGGCGAGAATACAGTTGGTGGTTTTAACCACCGGCACATCGGCTGAGGGCAGGGTGAAGCCCATCATCGGCCCACCCATAACGACACGGCCACCGGCCTGTTCATTAAACTGGTTATGTTCCAGCAAATGGCTGACCGGCGTGCCGATCAAGGTGTCGTAGTTGCGCGGCGTGCCCACGGCATCACCGGTGACCGTGGTCACTCGGGAAATAAGAGGTTCGCCATCGATCACTGCACGCTTGATCGCATAGGTGGTGCCTATATTGATACACACCATACCTTCATCAGCGGGCAGCTTGCCGACCGGTAACTCTTTGCCGGTGAGTATATAAATAAGCTGCTTCTCGCCACCGGAGGGGTATTTGGTCGGGAACACGACCACTGAAATGCCGCTGCCTTCCACATGGGGGGCTAATGCTGCAATGGCTTCCGGCTTGTTGTCTTCGATGCCGATCATAATATTGTGCGGGTGATCGAGAATGGCGCTGAGAATTTTAATCCCTTGGACAATCTCGTCGGCGCGCTCGCGAATCGCCGAATCATCCGCGGTGATATAGGGCTCACATTCGGTGGCGTTAATAATCAATGTGTGGATCGGTCGCTGACGTCCGGGATTGAGTTTAACCGCCGCTGGAAATCCGGCGCCGCCCATACCAGAGATCCCGGCGTTGCCGACTATCTCGATAAGCTTTCGTGGCGCTATATGTTCGTAGTCGCTGATGCCTTGATGCTCAATCCAGGTATCAGCGCCATCGGTGGTAATTTCGATGCAGGGCGCGAGCATGCCTGAAGCGTGGGCTATGGGCCGGTGCTCGATAGCGCTAATGGTGCCAGAGGAGGGCGCATGCATAGGAATGCTGACCATACCTGTGGCCTGGGCAATCACCTGACCTTTGAGAACCTGCTGACCAATCTCCACGCAGGGAGTGGCCGGCGCGCCAATATGTTGGCTCAGGGGGATAACCAGCTTTGCGGGAATTGGCAATTGACCAATCGGTTGGGTTAACGATTGATGTTTATTTTCCGGAGGATGGACGCCACCCGGTGTGACCCAGGTTCTGCTCATGCTGCATCCTCGTTGTGATCGGCTGATGCGACTGCGCCGCGTCGATCAGTGGCAATCATTTGGCCCGGCTTGGCGGGAATCGTCCATTTCCAATCGGCAATGGTTTCTGCAACCGGCAGCATATCGATACAGTCTACTGGGCAGGGCTCAACGCAGAGATCACAGCCGGTGCACTCGTCGGTGATCACTGTGTGCATTAATTTTGCCGCGCCCAAAATAGCATCCACAGGGCAGGCCTGAATGCACTTGGTGCAGCCGATGCATTCGTCTTCGCGAATATAGGCGACGGTTTTGACTTCGCTCTCTACGCCGTGTTCCGCATCCAGTTCCGGTGCCGGCACATCCAACAGATTGGCGATGGCGTTAATCGTCGACTGGCCGCCGGGAGGGCATTTGTTGATTACATCGCCAGCGGCTATAGATTCTGCGTAGGGACGACAGCCGGGAAAACCGCACTGGCCACATTGGGTCTGGGGCAATAGCTCATCGATCTGCTCGACAATGGGATCGCCGACAACTTTAAATTTTTCCGCGGCGAAGCCAAGCAGCGCGCCGAATAAAATCGACAGGCCGACTAGGGCAACCAGGGCTGCAAGAATGGGGTTTTGCGCGATAAGTTCAATCATTTAAACGAGTCCACTGAATCCCATAAAGGCCAGTGACATCAGTCCGGCGGTAATCATGGCGATGGCGGCACCTTTAAAGGACTCGGGGACATCGGCTGCGGAGAGACGCTCACGCATGGCTGAGAAGAAAATCAGCACCAAGGAAAAACCCGCGCCGGCACCAAAGCCATAGAGCGAAGACTGAACAAAGTTGAGATCTTTTGAGGTGTTCTGCAAGGCCACGCCCAGCACCGCACAGTTGGTGGTGATCAAGGGCAGAAACACGCCGAGCACGCGATAAAGCAGTGGGCTGGTTTTTTCAATAAACATTTTAGTGAACTGCACCACCGCGGCAATCACCAGAATAAAGGCAATAGTACGCAGATAGATCAGGCCCAGAGGCTCGAGCACCATGGCGTTGACTATATAGCTGGCCATGGCCGTGAGGGTCAGAACAAAGGTAGTGGCCGCAGCCATGCCGATGGCTGATTCCAGTTTATTGGAGACGCCCATAAATGGGCAGAGTCCGAGGAACTGTACCAGTACATAGTTGTTGATCAGGATCGAACTGACCAGAATGACTGCGAATTCTGCCATGCTAAAACGCCAAACCTTGTGTTGGCTGCCATTATCGTAGAATCAACTAGCGCGATTCAACCCATATAAAGCAGGTGGTTAGTTCTTTTATGTATAAGTAGTAACTGCAAAATCAGCTAGTACTCAACTAGCTCTCTACTACTTAACCGCTTCATTCAATTATACGCAGGGATTAAGCTTGTTGATCAGCTAACCCGCTGGCCCGGCTGTGCACCGCTATCCGGTTCCAGCAGGTAAATTCCCTTATCGTCACCGGCTGCCAATACCATGCCTTCGGACATACCAAAGCGCATTTTGCGCGGTGCCAGATTGGCCACCATCACTGTCAGTCGGCCCTCGAGATCTTCTGGTTTATAAGAAGACTTAATCCCTGAGAACACCTGGCGAGTTTCGCCGCCGAGATCGAGAATCAGCTGTAACAACTTGTCAGCGCCCTCAACATGAGAGGCCGTGACAATACGAGCGACACGGAGATCCACCTTGGCAAACTCATCAAAGTTGATTTCCGCGGCTATAGGATCATCCGCCAATGGGCCTTCAATGGGTTTTGCCACAGCCAGAGCCGTCTCTTCTTTACTGGCTTCAATCATTGCATCCACCTTGTCTTTTTCTATACGGATCATCAACGGCTTAAAGGGTTTCAACTGATGGCCCAGCAACGGCTGTGCCGCGCTTTCCCAGCTCAATGTATCGTTGAGGAACTCTTCAGCAGCAACGGTCATAGCTGGCACAACCGGCTTTAAGTAGGTCATGAGTACACGGAACATATTGATGCCCTGAGAGCAGATATCCTGCACCTGCTGTTGCATGCCTTCCTGCTTATTCAGTTTCCACGGCTCTTTCGCGGCAATATATTCATTGGCGGCGTCGGCCTGAGCCATAATCTCGCGGATCGCCTTGCTGAAGTCGCGGTTTTCATAATGCTTGGCAATGCTTTCCGCCGCGCCACTCACCTGAGCCCAGAGCGCCGGGTTATCAATATTGTTCGACAGCACACCGTCGTTGCCATTGGCAATAAACTTGGCACAGCGGCTGGCGATATTCACTACTTTGCCTACTAGATCGCTGTTGACCTTCTGCTGGAAGTCTTCGAGATTGAGATCTATATCTTCCACCGAGCCAGAGAGTTTCGAGGCGTAGTAATAACGCAGGTAATCCGGATCCAAATGGTCGAGATAGCAGCGCGCATTAATAAAGGTGCCGCGAGACTTCGACATCTTCTTGCCGTTAACCGTGACAAAGCCGTGAACACAGATCTTGGTGGGAGTGCGGAATTCAGCACTGCTCAACATGGCGGGCCAAAACAGCGCGTGGAAGTTGACTATGTCTTTGCCGATAAAGTGATACAGCTCAGTAGTGCTATCAACCTTCCAGTAGTGATCGAAATCCATGCCTTCGCGATCGCAGAGATTCTTAAAGCTGGCCATATAACCGATGGGTGCATCCAGCCACACATAGAAGTACTTGCCCGGTGCATCGGGGATCTCAAAACCAAAGTAGGGCGCATCGCGACTGATATCCCATTCCTGCAGGCCGTTGTCCAACCACTCGCCAAGTTTGTTAGCCACCTCTTCCTGCACCGCGCCACTGCGCGTCCACTCTTGGAGGAACTGAGTAAATTCAGGCAACTTAAAGAAATAGTGAGTAGAGGCTTTTTCAATGGGGGTGGCACCAGAGATAGCCGACACCGGATTGATCAGGTCGGTGGGCGAATAGGTTGCGCCACAGGCCTCGCAGTTATCGCCATACTGATCTTCGGTTTTACACTTAGGGCAGGTGCCCTTGATATAGCGATCCGCCAAAAACAGATTTTTCTCCGGATCAAACGCCTGAGTAATCTCGCGCTTGGCAATATGACCATTGGCGTTTAGACGGTTGTATATAAGCTCAGAAAATTCGCGGTTCTCTTCCGAATGAGTGGTGTGGTAGTTATCCACACTGATCAAAAAGTCTTTAAAGTCAGCCTCATGAATCGCCCGCATATCCGCAATATGCTGCTCAGCGGTGATACCCTTCTCATCCGCCTTGAGCATAATCGCAGTTCCATGAGCATCGTCGGCAGAAAGGTAGTAACATTCATGCCCGCGCATTCTCTGGAAGCGCACCCAAACATCGGTTTGGGTATATTCCAAAACATGTCCAAGATGCAGTGCAGCATTGGCATAGGGAAGAGCGTTAGTGACCAGAATCTGACGTTTTGATGACATGGTAAAATTTCTTGTTTTTGATGGCATTTAAGGCGCTATTTAAGGTGCTAGTTAGAAAGCACTTTGGAGCCTGTAGTTTAGCGCGTAACTATAGCGATTTTGCGCAGACTTTTCATGTGCAATCGCCTGTGAAATGGCTTCGATAACCCAATCCAGTTAAAAATAGGCAATAACGGAGTAAATCAGTGTTAGCTCAAGTAAAACAGATCATCGCAGTGGCATCAGGCAAAGGCGGAGTGGGCAAATCCACCACCGCAGTTAATTTAGCGCTGGCCCTCCAGGCCCAGGGTAAAAAAGTCGGCCTGCTGGACGCCGACATCTACGGTCCCAGTATCGCCATGATGATGGGGGTGCCCGAAGGAACGCGCCCCGCCACAGCCGACGGAAAATCCTTTACCCCAGTAATGGCTCATGGTCTTGAAACCATGTCCATGGCCTACCTGGTCAGCGACAAAACCCCCATGGCCTGGCGCGGCCCCATGGCCAGCGGTGCGCTGCAGCAATTATTAGAGCAGACCCACTGGTCTGAGCTCGATGTATTAGTGGTGGATATGCCCCCCGGTACGGGCGATATTCAGCTTACCTTGTCACAAAAAGCCGCCGTTGCCGGCGCAGTGATTGTCACCACCCCCCAGGACATAGCTCTGCTCGACGCGCAAAAAGGCATCGAGATGTTTACCAAAGTAAAAATCCCAGTGCTCGGTATTGTTGAAAATATGGCCGTACACCTGTGCAGCAACTGCGGCCATGAAGACCATATCTTCGGCAGCGGCGGCGGCGAAAAAGTCGCCGCAGATTACAGCACTCAACTGCTTGGCAGCATGCCTCTGGATCGAAGTATTCGTGAACGTGGTGATTCGGGTTTGCCTTCAGTGGCGGCTGAACCGGATAGTGATATTGCTCAACGCTATGGCAGTGTGGCACGGCAGGTGATCGAACAGCTGGCGGCGCTGGACGATAGTAGTGGACCGGAGATTGTGTTTGATTAGAGGTTTGTGCCAATAGCCTGAGATCTCTCGCTGCGCGTCGAGATGACAGTCTAAATATTTATGTCATCCCGGCACCCTATTCTGTCATCCCCGCACTCCACTTTATCATCCCGACAGGGCGACGAGGGATCTCTTTGAGGCTCCTCTCTTTAACTCAAATGGCAGGCCCCTCAGGCTTCGACGAAATAGCACCAGTAACAGATACCCACAATAATAACCGTCATTCCGCATATCCTCTTCTGCGATAAATTTCCTGGAACATATTTGCTCTATCTATCTTCACTTATAGAATCATCTATTAATAATAGTTGCGCTAGATCAATTGCTAAATTTGCAATTTCTCTACATGCCCCCTAGTTTAAAAAGAACAAGTAGTCTCGAACTTATAGAATCATGATTGATTTTATAGAGCTACAACGGACTGTACTGATAAGTTTACGAGGCGAACATGGACGTAAAATACCGCTATATCGCGATCCTTTCGATTGCTCTAAATATTTTCTTTGCCACTAATTATTTTGGTTCAGCG
>Ga0307488_10001622_pt1 | contig 18804 bp, 14 predicted proteins | sample SB02metaG_FD_202248 | JGI IMG/M metagenome (GOLD analysis project Ga0307488, IMG submission 202248) | Sea-ice brine microbial communities from Beaufort Sea near Barrow, Alaska, United States - SB 0.2 | ecosystem: Environmental > Aquatic > Marine > Coastal | place: USA: Alaska | collected... | reverse complement strand
ATTTGTATCAGCTGACGAATTCTCAAGCCCAGAAGAAGAACTACCAGAAGAAAATCAAGTCTTCATTTCTCGGCTTGCTGGATTAGTACAGGAAAAGTTTGAAGCGGCAGAACGTGGAAGACAAGATGATGAAACTCGTTGGATAAATTCTTATCATAATTATCGTGGTGTTTATAATAAGAATGTAAAATTTAAAGAAAACGAAAAATCTAAAGTCTTTATTAAAGTTACAAAGACAAAGACACTCGCAGCATACGGACAACTTGCAGATGTAGTCTTCTCTGGTTCTAAGTTTCCACTCCACATTCAAGAGACTGTTGTGCCAGATGGCATAGCAAAGTCTGCACACTTAAATCCTCTTCAAGAAAAGACAGGCAATGTTATGAGTGTCTCTCCTGAAGCAGAGGGCAATCTAAACTACCAACCACAAGAAGAAGTAACAGAAGACAATGTAGGTAACTTCAATCCCTACGATGTTGGCTTTGCTGGGGATGGCAACGAGCTAAAGCCCGGAGCAGTACAAACAGATACAGATAAATTTCTTGGTTCGTTAGAAGAAGAATACACTAACGAAGAAGGCGAAGTAGTTATAGAGAGAGGACCAGCACGTTCTCCTGAAATGCCTCAGATACAGCCAGCTCAGATAGCGGCAAGAAGAATGGAGAAGTTAATCCATGACCAGATTGAAGAATCTAATGGAACAACGGAGCTGCGTAATGCGTTATTTGAAGCGGTACTTTTGGGCACAGGCATCATCAAAGGTCCATTTAATTATAATAAAACATTACATGCATGGGAAAATGACGAGAACGGTAAAAGAACTTACACACCGGAAGCAGTAAGAGTTCCCCGTTTAGAGTTTGTTAGTGCTTGGGATTTTTATCCTGACCCTAATGCAACTTCGATGGATGACGCTGAGTGGGCTGTACATAGACACAAGTACAACAAGTCTCAACTAAGAGCGTTAATGAATCGTCCTTTCTTTAATAAAGAAAAAATTCTAGAATGTATTAGACAAGGTTTTAATTATAACAAGCGTTCTTTTGAAAGCGAGATAAAACTAGATAATAATACTACTTGGAATGAAAGTGAAAGATATGAAGTATTAGAATACTGGGGTGTTATGGATGCGGAGTTCGCTAGAGAATCCGGTCTTGATGTTGCACCAGATATAGATGACCTAGAAGAAATCCAAATAAATGCTTGGATTTGTATGGGTAAAGTATTGAGACTAGTAGCAAACCCTTTCAAACCAAACAGACTTCCGTATCATTCTTTCCCTTATGAAAAGAATCCTTATTCCTTTTGGGGAGTAGGCGTTCCAGAGAACATGGAAGATGCACAACAGATTATGAATGGACACGCTAGAATGGCTATAGACAACTTAGCTTTAGCAGGTTCATTAGTATTTGATATAGATGAGGCAGCTTTAGTTAGTGGTCAGTCTATGGACATATACCCCGGAAAGATATTTAAAAGACAAGCGGGTATGCCCGGTCAGTCTATATATGGATTAAAGTTTCCTAACACAGCACCAGAGAATATGCAGATGTTTGATAGATTTAGACAGCTTGCAGATGAAGCAACAGGAATACCTTCATACTCTCATGGTAACACAGGTGTACAGGGAATGACAAGAACAGCATCAGGAATGTCAATGCTAATGGGAGCAGCCTCTTTAAACATTAAGACGGTTGTGAAAAACTTAGATGACTTCCTATTGAAACCATTGGGGTTAGCGTTTTACCAATGGAACATGCAATTTTATGAAGGAGATTTAAATGTCGTTGGAGACCTTGAAGTTAAAGCTACAGGAACTAGTTCACTCATGCAAAAAGAAGTTAGGTCTCAAAGACTCACAACTTTCTTACAGTCAGTACAAAACCCGGCTGTTGCGCCGTTTGTCAAAGTTTCTAAAATTATTCAAGAGCTGGCGTACAGCCTTGACTTCGACCCCGAAGAAATAATCAACTCGCCTGAAGAGGCAGCAATATATGCAGAGATTATAGGTCGTCAAAACCAACCACAAGCACAAGGTCCGGCTGATGCAATGGGTGGTGAGATAGCTCCGGGAGCTCCGGCTCAACCGGGAGAAGAACAGTTTAGTGGTGGAGGCGGTGGTGCAAACACTCCTCAGATGCCACCAGAGATGCAAATGCCACAAGGTTAGCAATGGATATAACAAAATTAAAAAGTTTAGTAGCCTCACCTACTTGGCATTTGTTTGAAGAGTACTTAGAGAGTGAACAAAAAATGTCTGTTAAGAGGGCAATGAATTCTTCAGAAGATAAAGAAATCTATAAAGCACAAGGAAGATTTGCTTTAACAGAACAGATTTTAAACATACGAACAACAATCTTAAAATGAGTGAACAAAACTCTAGAGATGATTTAGAACAAGCTTGTATTGATGGTAATATTGAAGCTTGTCGTATCTTAGGAAGACCAACACCAATGAAACACAGGGGAATGAAAATGGCACAAGGCGGATTACTAGCAGACGCATCTAAAACATGGAAAATGGAAGCAACTTACCCAGAGTTTCAAAAAGGAATAGCAAGTAGCTTGCAGAATAAGGCTTCCGCACAACCAGTCGAGGAGACATTTATGTATAGTCCGTTACAAACAGGGTACGCAGAAGGTGGAGAAGTTGATATGGATATAACAGGTTCAATGTTAACTCCCGAAGTTCCTCTAAACTTTGAAGACGAAATGCCAATGGATGAGATGGTGATGGAAGATGAGAGTGGTTTAAGCCCAGAGCAAGAAGAAGTTTTACAACAGGCTACATCAGATTATCCCGAACTAGAAGAGATATTAAATATACTAGGCGAGGGGATGTCAACAAGTGAGTTTACAGGTGAGGGTCAAGTAGAAGGACCGGGAACAGGAACAAGCGATTCAATACCTGCTCAGTTATCTGATGGTGAGTTTGTATTCACAGCTAAGGCTGTAAAGCAATTAGGTGTAGACAAACTTAGAAAGATGATGTCTAAAGCTGAGATGGATTATAACGATGGTGAAGAAAGACAAGAGTATGCTCAAATGGGTGACCAAGGTTTTGCAGCTGGTGGTTATTCTATAATGAAAAAAAAACCTAGTTATGCTCAAGGTGGTCCAATAGAAAGACACATGGACGCAAACCAAGTAGAAAGCAATGAAGGTTTTGGAAGCAAAGTATTTAATTTTGTAGCTAGAGGACTTGATAAGGTTTTAGGTAGACCTGTTGATGCAGTGATTAATTATATGAATACACCTGAGAATTCAATAGACCCAGACACAGACTACGAAGGTGAAAGAAGAGCAAAAGAACAAGCAGATTTTACAAGACAGAATAGAGAAGAAGCAGACGCACAGATGGCTAGAGATAATAGATTACGTGGTCCTTCTTTGTTAGATGGAAAAGATTTTTAACTTAACTTAACTACAAAGACCCGACAAAGTATTATCGAGATACAGTTCGACTTTGTAGTGACAACCCCAGAGCTACCTTAATTGCACTCTGGATTTTTACAACCCCGAAAGCTACCCAGCACTTGCTGGCACTTAATGGAGGTCGATAATGGCAACAGCCGCAGAAACGAAAGAAGAAGTACAAGCAGAAGCAAATCCTTATAACAAAAAAAAGAAGTGGGACAACAGTAATTCGGAAGCCGCAACAGGTTTTCAAAGCGCTGATGATTCCTTAGCATATGTAGCAGATAAACGAGAAGCAGTTATTTCCAGCAACTCTCCTATATTAGGAAAGGAAGAGGAAGCTGAGATTGTTCAAGAAGCTACTAGTGATTCTGTACCAGAAGAGACTAATGATAAATTTAAAAAGGTCGATTTTAAAAAGCGTTATGATGATTTAAAGAAACATTATGATAGAAAGTTAGGAGATTGGAAATCTAAAGAGCAATCGCTAAAAGCGGAAATGCTCTCAGGACGCACAACCTACAACGCCCCTAAAACACCAGAAGAACTGGCTACTTTTAAGGAAGACTATCCCGATGTTTACGATGTAGTAGAGACAGTAGCTGACATGAGAGCAAAGGAACAACTTTCAAATTTACAGGAAGAAGTTTCAAGGCTTTCAGAAAAAGAGTCATCTAGTAATAGACGAGCGGCGGAACAAGAGTTATTAAATGTTCATCCGGATTTTAGAACAATCAGAGATTCTGAAGACTTTCATGATTGGGCTAGAATACAACCTGAAGTAATCCAAGATTGGGTTTATAAAAACACAGGTGATGCGTCTCTTGCAGGAAGAGCTATTGAACTATACAAACTAGATGCTGGTATTTCTCCCTCAAACACTGAAGGCAAGCCGAAAACAAAGAGTCCAATAGACTCTAGAGGAAGCGCTGCAGACGCAGTGTCGGTTAGGTCTAAAACACAAGACCCAACACCTCAAGAGAAACTATGGACAACCTCAGAGATTGCTAATCTTTCTGTGGACCAGTATGAAAAAGTTCAGGCTGAATTGGATGATGCTTTTAACACAGGTCGTATCGTGAACGGTTAGCTTTATTAAGTAACCAAACAAGAGGTTTTCACGCACTACTCAAATAGTGTTTGTTAATTTCTTAACTATAGGAGAAAGCCATGGGCATTGAAGCAGGCACAGGCAATAACTTCCTCGTAGGTACATCGGGACAAACAAATACGTTCTGGCTACCGGAAGTTTTTTCAAAAAAGGTACAAGTTGCCTTTCGTAAATCGGCAGTAGCTGAAGCTATCTGTAACACGGACTACATGGGAGAAATCTCTCAGTTCGGTGATACAGTTAACATCATCAAAGAGCCAACCATCACAGTAACTGATTATACTCGTGCGACAACTACACTAGCATCCACAGTCCTAACAGACGATGAGCTAGTATTACAAGTTGACCAAGCGAAATACTTTCAGTTCAAAGTTGATGATTTAGAGAAGCGTTTTTCACATGTAAACTGGCAAACAGTTGCATCTGATAATGCGGCTTATCAATTGAAAGATGCATTTGATTCAAATGTAATCACTGCAGCTATTGCAGGTATCGGAAGCAATGCTTACGGTACAGTAGCAGCGCCAATTGATACTGGTTTTGGTACAAGTGAAGTAGACCCATTAGACGTGTTAGCACGTTTAGCGCGTTTACTTGATGACCAAAACGTACCAGAGGAAAATCGTTGGGTAGTTGCAAAGCCTGAGTTCTACGAAGAGTTAGCTAAAACTAGTTCTAAGTTGATGTCAGTTGACTACAACCAAGGAAATGGTGGTCTACGTAACGGACTAGTTGCATCAGGTGAGCTTCGCGGCTTTAAGATGTACAAGTCTAACAACGTAACAACACCTTCTGGTTCAGGTAGCCCTACGCACCACATTCTAGCTGGACATATGTCAGCTGTTTCTTGTGCGCAGTCGCTCTCTACAGTTGAGTCAATTAGAGACAATGCTTCTTTCAAAGACATTGTTCGTGGACTATTGGTTTGGGGTCGTAAAGTATTGCGTCCTGAAGCACTAGCCTTAGCTATCATTAAGATTGACTAAGTAGTAAAACTTTAAGGAGTCCTTTCGGGGACTCCTTATCCTAATTATAGAAGAGGAAAAATGGCTAATAAAACATTTTTAACTTTGACTAATGAAGTTCTAGGAGAATTGAATGAGGTTACTCTTACCTCTGATAATTTTGCAAATGCTTCTGGAATTCAAAAGTTTGCAAAAGATGCTCTCAGTAGAGCATACTTTGATATAGCTAACGAAAATCCAGAATTTCCTTGGCTTTCTATGACAGCATCCGGAGACTCAGAAGAGTATGGCAATACCTTTGTAGATACTGTTGCTGGAACTAGATGGTATACATTAAGAAAACATTCAAGCGGTACACATGGAACTGCAAAAGATTTTGGTAAGGTAGACTGGGATAATTTTTATTTAACTACAGAAGATGTAGGTTCTTGTTCTAGTGTCGGAGTATGCTCAAATGCTTCTTACTCGACAGCCGCTACTTGTATAGCAGCTAGTCATACGTGGACAGATTATGATTCATCGTCTGTTTGTATAGCAGCAAGCGGAACTTGGACAGCTACACATACATCTCCACATACTAGACAAAATTTAAAATTTATTCCTATTGAAGTTTGGAAAAAATTTCATAGAGAATCTGATGATAGTGCTAAAGATACTGGCGTTTACAGTCAGCCTACAAAAATAATAATGTCTCCAGATGGTCAAAAATTTGGCGTGTCCCCACTTCCAGACAAAGCATATAGAATTTATTTCTATGCTTGGGAGCAAGCAGAGCCTTTTACTTTACATGGAGATGAAGTTAGATTTCCAGAACAGTGGACTTCGGTATTGTTAGCAAAAGCAAGATATTATATCTGGCACTTTAAAGAAAATATAGAGTTAGCAAACTTAGGCTTAGAAGAATACAGAAAAGGAATTCGATTAATGCGGGCGCATACAGGAAAACCTCAGCCCTCAGTTATGACAGATGATAGAATAAGGTTCGTATAATATGGGAATTGAGCAAGGAGTATCAATTGCAGTAGGTGGTGGTTTAGATAAAACCTCTTCATCTTATGAGCTGTTTAAAACTCCGGGAGTTGCTACAAGATTAAGAAATTATGAAGCTTCTATGGAAGGTGGTTATAGAAGAATTAATGGATATAGACAATATGTAATAAGTCCAGTTATAAGTTTTACTATTGTTAATGGTGGAGCTGGATACAGTGCTGGTGCAACCGCAAACATTGTAGACTCAGATGGAAATGGTAGTGGCGCTACAGCAACTGTGACTGTTGCTAATGGAGCTGTTACTGGACTTTCATTAACTGCTGCAGGTTCTGGTTATCAGACAAACCCAACTATTACAATTACTACCTCACCAAGCGCATCAACTGTTGCAGACATAACAGTTAATATAAATGCGGCGACATCGCCAACTGGAGGAACAACACCTATTCATGGTATACATCCATATAAAGAAGGCTTCTGGGTATGTCAAGGCGGAAATATTTATTGGGGCGAGAATGGTTATGAGTGGACACAGGTAAATAAAGACTACGGTACAGCATCTGCAGGAGCTACTACAACACAGCAAACTACTGAAGAGGCTAACAATGTTTGGACAGCCGGCTTTGCTACAGCTGCACAGCTATCATCCAAACCAGCAGTTTCTTTAAGCACAACAGCCCGCTATCAATTTTCTGAATATATTCCCTCTGGTTATCCAAATGCAAGAATCTGTACAGTAAATGGTACTGATGCTGCAGTTTATCTAGAAACAAAAATAGTAAGTGGTACGAGACAATTCAGATTCCATAGAGGATTGTATGATGCCTTTGGTTTGTCTAAAACAACTCCCGTATATGCTGATATTCCTAAACCTCAATTTACTGAAGTACATATAGACCATACTATTATAGGTGGTTGGAGTACAAAACCAGAAACATTATATTATAGTACAAGATACAATGATGCAAATTATACAGGCGCATCGTCAGGTTTTATAAATATTGGTGATAAGATAAGCGGTTTAAAAATATGGCGTGAACAATTTATTGTATTTGGTGTAAATAGTTTACAGCGTATAGTTAATATTAATAACTCCGATACTACAGCCGTAGAAAGTATAACTAAAAACATAGGTTGTTTAGACGGCTTCTCGATTTCTGAGATTGGGGGTGACTTAGTATTCTTAGCTCCTGATGGAATGAGAACGGTTGCTGCAACAGCGCGTATTGATGACATCGAGTTATCCTCTATATCACATAAAATATTACCTATTATTAGTGACTTAGTTGCAAACCTATCTTCTTTTGATTTATGTGCAACTGTTATAAGAACAAAAAACCAATATAGATTATTTTATAGTAGTGCAACAACAGGTGCAGATTCTAAAGGTATTGTAGGCACATTTAAAATAAGTCCACAGGGCATGCCTCTTTGGGAATGGTCTGAAGTATTAGGGATACAGGTTTCAGCAATGGGTTCTGGATTTAATACAAGTGATAAGGAAATAACTTATCATGGGGACTATGATGGAAAACTTAATTTTCATGATACAGGAAGTAGTTTTGATGGTGAAAAGATTAGTGCTGAGTATAGAACTCCAGATATAGATTATGGGGATATTGGAATCAGAAAAACATTGCACTTTACTAAGCTCTCAATAAAACCCGAAGGCGTTACTGATTTATATTTAGACACAAAATATGATTTTGAAAGTGGAGAGATACAACAACCTGAAACAACCCATGTTGGTTCTATACTAGTCCCTTCTGTTTTTGGAACGGCTGCGTTTTCAGTAGGAAAGTTTGGAGTTCCTGAATATCCTATGAAACGAGTAAGTCTATATGGTAGTGGTTATTCAAACAGTTTTAAATTTACAAGCAATGATACAAATCCACCGTACTCTATTCAGGGTATGTATGTGGATTTAATTCCAGCAAGCAGGAGATAATTAATGGCAGGAGATAAATAATGGCGAATCCATATACTAGACAATCATCATTTTCAGATGGGGATACAATTAATTCTTCGTTATTTAATAACGAATATAACGCATTGGTTTTATCCTTCAGTGCCACAGTAGGACATACACATGATGGGTCTACTGGAGAAGGTGCGCCAATTACTAAAGTAGGACCAACTCAGGATATTGTTGTAGCTTCAACTACTATACTACCTAAAACAAATAATACAGTTGATTTAGGCTCTTCTTCTTTAAAATTTAAAGACGCTTATTTTGCTGGTAATGTAAACGTAGATGGAGTTGTCACGCATAGTGGTAACATGACAATTGGTAATGCTGCTACAGACACTCTTACTATTAATGCTACAATACAAGGAAGTTCATTAGTATTTGAAGGGGCTACAGCAAATGCTCATGAACTAACATTAGGAATTCCTGATGTTACTTCTGACGTAACTGTTACTCTTCCTAATGCTACAGATACATTAGTTGGTAGAGCAACAACAGATACTCTAACAAACAAAACATTAGGTGCTACTGCATTTACTGGAGCTATAACTACTACTTCTACAGTTGATGGCAGAGATGTTGCAACTGATGGCACTAAGTTAGACGCTATAGAAGCATCAGCCACAGCCGACCAAACCGCTGCACAAATCAAAACTCATTTAGAAAATGGTATTGATAGTGTTCATTATGTAGATGGTTCTATTGATACTGTTCACATAGGTGATGACCAAGTTACAGCAGCCAAATTAGCCAACTCAATTAATTCAGAAATTTCTGCTAACACAGCTAAGACTGGTATTACTTCTGCTCAGGCAAGTGCTATAACTGCTAACACAGCCAAGACTGGAATCACTTCGGCTCAAGCAAGTGCTATAACAGCTAACACAGCTAAGACAGGTATAACATCTGCACAAACTTCTGCTATAACAGCTAACACAGCTAAGATAACATACCCTGCTTCTGCCAGTAATAAGCTTGCAGGAATAGAAGCTTCAGCTGATGTTACCGATACAGCTAATGTTGTTGCTGCATTATCCGCAGGCACAGGCGTAGGTATAACAGGAGCTGGTGTTGTTAGTGTTACAGCAGTAGCTTTAAGTACAGTACAAACTGCAGCTAATCAAACAGCACACTTAGCACTAACTGCTCAAGAGGGTGACATAGTAGTTCGCGCAGACGAAAATAAATCATATGTTCATAATGGTGGTTCTGCTGGAAATATGAATGATTATACTTTATTAGCTACTCCTACTGATTCAGTTTTGAGTGTTAATGGAGTTACTGGTGCAATTACTGCTGCTCATATAGCAACTGCTGTAGAAGCTGCAAGTGGTTCAAACACATTCACTGATGCAGACCATACTAAATTAAATGCGATTGAGGCATCAGCCACAGCTGACCAAACAGCAGCACAAATCAAAACTCATTTAGAAGATGGCATTGATAGTGTTCATTATGTAGATGGTTCTATTGACTTAGTACATATGAGTATTAACAGTATTGACTCACCTCAATATGTAGATGGAAGTATTGATTTAGCACACATGAGTCCAAACTCAGTTGACTCTGACCAATATGTAGATGGTTCTATTGATACTATTCATATAGCAGGTGACCAAATTACATCCGCATTGATTGCTGATGACCAAATTGATAGTGAACATTATGTAGATGGTTCTATTGATTCTGTTCACATAGCTGCTAGTAATATCACAAACGCTTTGATGGCAGACGATGCTATTGGATTAGCTGAATTATCTGCTACAGGCACAGCAGGAACTACAACTTTCTTGCGCGGTGATAATACTTGGAGTGTTCCTATAGGTGGAGTAACTAGTGTCAACGGTGTTACTGGTGCTATTACAGCCGCTAATATTGCTACAGCAGTTGAAGCTGCTAGTGGTTCTAATACATTTACTGATGCTGACCATTCAAAACTTAATGCTATTGCTGCAAGTGCTAATAACTATGTACACCCTAACCATAGCGGTGATGTAGTTTCTACAGCAGACGGAGCTACTGTTATTCAAGTTGATGCAGTAGATATTCCTATGTTATCTGCAACAGGCACGGCGAGTACTTCTACATTTCTAAGAGGAGATAATACTTGGGCTGCGGCTGGCTCAACAAGTGCTAGTGATTTAACTTCAGGAACATTACCAATTGCTCGTATAGCTGATGGGGCAATTACAGGAGCTAAGATTGCTGCTGGTACAGTAGTTGCATCGGATGTTGCTGATGATGCTATAACAACAGCAAAGATTTTAGATTCTAATGTAACAGTAGCTAAGATGGCAGCAAATTCTGTAGACTCTGCACAATATGTAGATGGTTCAATAGACTTAGCACACATGAGTATTAATAGTATTGACTCAGACCAATATGTTGATGGCTCTATTGATACTATTCATATAGCAACTAGTAATATTACTAATGCATTAATGGCAGATGATTCTGTTGATTCAGCAGAGATAGTAGCCGGTGCTGTTGATTTAGCACACATGAGTGCTAACTCAGTTGACTCACCTCAATATGTAGACGGTTCAATAGATTCAATACATCTTGCAGGAAATATTATTTCAAATGATAAGATAGCAGACGATGCTGTTGATGAAGCCAACCTTAAAGTATCCAATGCACCTACTGACGGATTTATTTTAACTGCTGAAGCTGCAAATGTTGGTGGAATGACTTGGGCGGCTGCTTCTACTGCATCTATCGGAGATGATTCTGTTACATATTCTAAGATACAGAATGTTTCAGCAACCGATAGGATATTAGGTAGAGATAGTGCAGGCGCGGGCATTATTGAAGAAATTACTCCAGCTAATTTACGAACTATGCTTGGAGTAGAAACTGGTGCTACTGCTGACCAGACCGCTGCACAGATTAAAACTCATTTAGAAAATGGAATAGACAGTGTTCATTATGTAGATGGTAGTATTGACTTAGCACACATGAGCGCTAACTCTATAGACTCAACTCAGTATGTTGATGGTTCTATAGATACTGCACACTATGCAGGAGGAAGTGTAGATACTACAGCTTTAGCTGATGATGCAGTTACAGCAGCTAAGTTAGCTAATTCAATCAATACAGAAATTGCTGCTAACACAGCTAAGACTGGAATCACTTCTGGACAAGCTTCTGCTATAACAGCTAACACAGCCAAGACAGGAATTACATCTGGACAGGCAAGTGCAATTACAGCTAACACAGCTAAGACAACTAATGCTACTCACACAGGTGACGTAACAGGCAGTGGAGCTCTTACTATTGCTGCCGATGCTGTCACCGGTGCTAAGATTGCTGATAACGCAATAAATAGCGAACACTATACAGACGGAAGTATTGATAGGGTACATCTTGCTGCTGATATTATTGATAGTACTAAGATTGCTGACAATGTAACTCTTGGTGGTAATGTCACAGTATCTGGTAATCTAACAATATCTGGAGACACAACTACAGTTAATACTGCAACATTAGCAGTTGAAGACCCATTAATTTCTTTGGCAACAGGCAACAATGGAGCTGACGCAGTAGATATTGGAATGTATGGTTTGTATGACACGTCAGGTTCACAAGACTTATATGGTGGTTTATTCAGAGATGCTTCTGATTCAGGTAAATGGAAATTATTTAAAGACAACCAAGCTGCACCGGGAACAACAGTTAATGTATCTGGTACAGGTTATGCTGTTGGAACATTAGTTGCAAATCTTGAAGGAAGTGTTACTGCAGCAAACTCTGTAGACTCTGACCAATATGTTAATGGAAGTATTGATGAAGTACATTTATCAGACAACTCTGTAGATAGTAGAGCATATGTGGATGAAAGTATTGACACAGCCCACATTGCTGATGCACAAATTACTCTAGCTAAGATGAGTACAAATAGTGTTAGTACAAACCAATATGTGAATGGCTCGATACAAACAGACCATATTACAAACTCAAATATTACTCTAGCTAAGATGGCAGCAAATTCTGTAGATTCTAGTCAGTATGTAGATGGAAGTATTGATGAAGTACATTTATCAGACAACTCTGTAGATAGTAGAGCTTACGTTGATGGAAGTATTGACGCAGCACATATTGCAACAGGAACTATTACAGCTACTCAATTAGCAGCAAATTCTGTGGATTCTAGTGAATTAGTCGATAATAGTGTTGATGCTTCTCACTTAAATGTATCGGGAAACGGCACTACTTCTCAGTTCTTACGTTCTGATGGTGATGGAACTATGACTTGGGTAACACCAACAGATACTAACACTACTTACTCAGTAGGAGCTGGCGGACTTACTCAACAGAACTTCACTACTACATTAAAGAACAAACTTGATGCTGTAGCTGCAAGTGCTAATAACTATTCCTTACCAGAAGCAACCGCTACTGCAAAGGGCGGTATAGAATTATTTAGCAATACTGACCAAAGCGTTGCTGCGACTGCAGTTAGTGCTACTGCTTCCAGAACTTATGGTCTACAATTAAACTCTGCTGGTCAAGGTGTAGTTAATGTTCCTTGGGTTGATACAAACACTACTTACTCTGTAGGAGCTGGCGGACTTACTCAACAGAACTTTACTACTACATTAAAGAACAAACTCGATGCTGTAGCTGCAAGCGCTAACAACTATTCCTTACCAGAAGCAACCGCTACTGCAAAGGGTGGTATAGAATTATTTAGTAACACTGACCAAAGTGTTGCAGCTACAGCAGTTAGTGCTACGGCTTCCAGAACTTATGGTCTACAGTTAAACTCTGCTGGTCAAGGTGTAGTTAATGTTCCTTGGGTTGATACTAATACTAATACCAACACAACTTATACTGCTAGTACGGGTTTAACATTAACAGGAACTGCATTTTCTATTGCTACTGATGGTGTAGATTCTCAACACTACGCAACAGGAAGTATTGACGCAGCACATATTGCAAGTAATACAATTACAGCTACTCAGTTAGCCGCAGATTGTGTAGGTGCTTCTGAGTTGGCTAATGACTCTGTCGGTTCGGCTAACATTATTGCGAATAGTATTGTTGCGGGTGATATTGCGGCAGGCGCTGTTGGTAATTCAGAACTAGCTGCAGATTGTGTGACAGGTGCTAAGATTGCAAATGACGCAATTAACTCTGAACACTATGCAAACGGAAGTATAGACAACGCACATATTGCAGACAATGCAATTGGCTCGGAACACTATGCTACAGGTTCAGTAGATGCAACTGCCATCCAAAATGATGCTATTAATAGTCAGCATTATACTAATTCTTCAATTGACACAGCACACATAGGTGATTTACAAGTTACAGGAGCTAAATTAGCTTTAGACCACAGAGCTGCGTCTCTTTCGGCTGATGTTAAAGTGGGTAATTCTCACGATTATATGTTTGCTGATGCCTCACACGGACTAAGGTTCTATACTGCTAATGCAGAAGAAATGCGTTTAGAAGATGATGGTGACTTACACGTTGATGGGAACATCGTTGCTTACTCAGCGACTGTTTCTGATGAGAGATTAAAGCACGATATAAAGCCAATTGAGAACGCCTTAGATAAGGTGGGTCAATTAAACGGTTGTACTTTTACTTACAATGCAGACGGTAAAGAGTCAGCAGGGTTAATCGCACAGGATGTTGAGAAAGTATTACCTTCAGCAGTAACAGAAAAAAAGCTGCCTTTAAAGATTGACGATGGTAATGAGTACAAAGTTCTACAGTACGACCAGACAATAGGTTTATTAGTTGAGGCTATTAAGGAGCTTACTGCTAAAGTAGAAAAACTGGAGAATAAATAATGGCTTTACCAAGTTCAGGTTCTATATCCCTTAATCAAGTTAATGTTGAATTAGGTAATTCAGGTACTGCTTCTATTGATATGAATAGTTCTGCGGTTAGAGGTTTGTTTGGTATAGCTTCTGGCGAGATTGAAATGGCAGACGGACATGGCAAAGCGAATTCTGTAGATATAACTATCTCAAGTAATGCGAGCAATTATAATATTAAGACTGCTTTCTTAGCAGCAGGTGGTAATCAAGCATCTCAAGATTGTAACATAACTATTAATTCTGGTGTTACTGTAAGTGCTTCTAATACCAGCAACACTGGTATGAAAACAGACACAGGCTGGGGCGCTGGGAGAACAATTTATATTACAAACAATGGCACTATAATAGGTGCAGCAGGTGCAGCAGGTTCAACAGGTTCAACAGGTTCAACAGGTTCTGCGGGTTCAAATACAACAGGAAACCCCGGTTCTGGCGGCGGTAATGGCGGTGGCGGTGTTGAATATTTCACTGGCACTAATACTGCTGGCGCAGGTTCAGCAGGTTCTGGCGGTTCTGGTTCAGCAAGCGGTTCTAACAATGGTGGAAATGGTGGGGCAGGTGGAAATGGTGGGGCAGGTGGAACGGGCTCTAGTGCTTTTAATCATTCCCAGACTGCTGATAACAATTTATCAGTAGTATTTGTCACAGCAGGTACACGTACAGGAGGTGCTGGTGGTAGTGGTGGCTCAGCTGGTTCTGGAGGTTCTGGAGGTGCTAACGGAGTTCATACCACTTATGGAAATGGCGGCGGCGGTGGTGGCTCAGGATGGCATAGTTTTAATTGGAATCATAAAAGCGGTGGCGGTACAGACCCCGGCGGTGGTGGAGGCGGTGGCGCTGTAGGCGGTTCTGGTGCAGCGCAGACTTGTTATAATCAATGGAACTGTGGCGGACAACCCGGTGCTAATGCTAGTGGAACTACTGGTGGACAAGGCGGTCAATCTTATAGAACTGCTGCATCTTGTGGTTATTGCAGTTCTTGGGGATATGACGGAGGAGACGGAGGTAATGTAGGTCAAGCAGGTTCAGCAGGCGGCGGTTCTGGTTCAGCAGGAGGTGGAGCTGCAGGTTCAAATGGAACAGCAAATGGCAGTTCAGGTTCATCAGGTGCAAATGGTTCAGCTGGCTCGGCAGGTTCAGCAGGTGCAGTATTAAGCGGTAATACAGGTCAAATTTCATAGGAGATATCATGGCAGATTTAAAAGCAAGACGAGTTTTAGGTGGTAAATATACTGCCGATGATACTCTGGAACTTTTGTTTACATATGAAGGCGCAGCTCATTCTTGTGTACAGTATATAGAAGTAGTAAGCGGACCAACAGTAACGCACGGGGGTGGAGCAGCAGCAGACAGTAGACTTCATTATAAAGCGTCTGGAAGAGATGCAGATGGTGATGGAATAATTGATTATAGTTCATTAGAAATGCTTATTACTCAGTCAGAAAAAGGTACAACAGTTGTTAAAGTAGTATCAGAAATTATATTAAAATCTGTATATGATGCTTATATGGTAGAATATACTGCGTGGTTAGATGCTTATGTAACGCTCGCAGAAAGTGAAGAAGAAGAAGCTGTGTTAGCAGAAGGAGCGCCTGACGCACCCACTTATCCTGAACCTACAGTATATAAGTCAGGCGAACTAACCTTAGAATGGGAAAATTCTTCTTTTGTATAAATGCAACCTTTCGGTAACGGTAAATTTACTCCAGAAGAAATAAAGGAAAATAAAAAAAGGTCTCTTTGGTTTACCATTAGTAAAGAAGTAAAAGATGAGAGACGCACACTTTGTAATAGTTGTGAAAGCAGAATGGGAATAATTTGCAAAGAGTGTGGTTGTGTTATAAGAGCTAAGACAGCCATGTCTGGAGAAAAATGTCCTTTAGGAAAATGGTTACCCATAGAGAAGTAACTAAAACTTGACAAATAGAAAAAAACATTGTATAATGTTTCTTATATAATTAAGAAAAAGTTATACACTAAAAGTGAAAAGATTTAAATTATCTAAAGAAGCCACCCAGATAGGTGCTTGGATTATACCCCACGATATTATAGATGATATATGTGATTATTGGGACAATCCTGAAAATGATAAAAGAAAAGTAACTGGCAGCATTGGCAAATATAACATTGGTAATGCTATTGACATTGATGTAAAGGATTCTATTGAAATAGAAATTAATAGTAATAATTTTGATAAGCCATGGGATAAGTACAGAAAATATTTACAAGATTGTTTAGATGATTATCTTTTACAATATCCAAACGCCAATGAAGTAATGCCGTTTAATTTACTAGAGAACTACAATCTACAATGGTATCCAAAAGGCGGAGGTTATAAAGATTGGCATCACGAAAATCCGGGCAGTGTTGAATATGTTCATAGACATTTAGTTTTTATGACCTACTGTAATGATTTGCCAAATGCTGGCACACATTTTAAACATCAAAATATTACAACACCATCTATCAAAGGACTAACATTAATATGGGCTTCTGGTTTTACTCACACCCACAAAGGACAAATTACAGAAGAACACGAAAAAATGATTGTTACAGGGTGGTATAATTTTGTTGATGTTTTTAACAAATTAGATAAATAATTATTTTTAACTATGTTTTTTATTCTTAATAATTTCTTTTATAAATGATAATAGAAGAAAATTTTCTTACTGATAGAGAACTTGAAACAGTACAAGAAGGTATAATAAACAATCAAGATTTTCCTTGGTATAGAGTTCAGTATTCTTCAAGTGAGGCTTATCCTTTTTATTGTCATACCTTAATAAAACGAGAAGAGTTTATTGAGGAAGATGAACCAGAAATAAATTCATCTTGGTATGATTTCTTTTTTCCTATCCTTCACCGATTTGTTGAAAAACATAAATTATATAAAGGTGATTATCAAATGATGAGATGTGCTATAAATGACACATTAAGTTTTTCAGATAAAGGATGTGATATTCACGTTGATTATGAAGAAGAACATTTAGTCTTTATGATATATTTAACAGATAGTAGTGGAGATACAATTTTTTATACTAAGCAATGGAAAGAGGGGGAGAACCCTCAATTCAAAAACAAATTTAAAAATAGCAAAGGTTATCCCAAGTTTAAAGTTAAACAAAGGGTGACACCAGAAAGAGGAAAGATGATTTGTTATGATGGTGTAAATTATCATTCACATGATTGGAAAAAACCAAATGAAAGAAGAGTGATATGCATTTTTGCGCTTAAAGGAGAGCGTAGAAATGACAAGTAAAATTGAAATTTTTGATAATGAAGTGCCATTTGTAGATATGCAAAGCATCTATGACTATGTTTGTAATTCAAATTATACATTAGGTTGGAAAGATAGAGCTGGTACGCCACCTAATATTCATAGTGCATTTACAAAAAATGAAGTAATACTTTCTGAATTATTTAAACATTTAAAAAATGTAAGTAAAAAAAGTAAATTAAAATTTGACATAGATAATTTTGATGAGTGTGTTGTAAATCTAAGTAAGTGTGGTGATTATAATTTTAATCATACACATAAAGGCAAAATAGTTTTATTATATTATGTCAATTTAGAATGGAAAGATGGTTTCGCTGGTGAAACTATATTTTATGATAATAGTCTAATTAATGCTACATCTGTAATATCATTTGTGCCGGGTAGAATTGTTATTTTTGATGGTGAAACACCTCACACAATAAGACCACAATCAACATATGGTCCTGATTATAGATTTACTCTCAGTTATTTTGTTAACAAGAATTAAAAATTAGAAGAGTGATGTGTATTTTTGCACTTAAAGGAGAGCGTACAAATGACAATTAGATTACGAAATAATTTAATAGCTGGTTTAATTGTCTTTACATTTTGGTGTGTTTTTGTTATTCCAGTAATGGCAGCAGACCCTATAGTTACAGACTCAACCAGCGTAGTTACAAGCACAGGTACAAACGTAACAACAGTTAAGTCACCACCGCCTAGTGCAATAGCACCTCAGTTTGGTAGTGGTAACAACTCAGACTTATGTACAATTAGTTCAAGTGGTTCAGTACAGACACAGATACTTGGACTGTCAATTGGCACTACATACACAGAAGACAACTGTCTCAGGTTAAAGAAAGCACAGAAGTTATATATGTTTGGTATGAAAGTCGCAGCAGTCAGTGTGATGTGTCAAGACCCAGATGTATGGGCTGCGATGATGTCAGCTGGAACGCCTTGTCCGATAGACGGACTTATAGGACAGCAAGCTAAAGATGCTTGGGCAGTTAAGACAGCAGAGATACCTATGCCACCGGAGGAAAATGAAATTACTGCACAACAAAAACGTGATAAAGCTCTCAGCATTATGGGCACTGTTGCTGCTGCCTTTATGTTCTTTTAGTAATTACTATACATTCGGCTACAGTGGTAACGCAGCTTTAAATGGTTTAACTTGGGGGATGACCACACCTATACTTGGTATAAGCACTGAGGAAGGAATGGACATAAGCGGTGTGATTTATAATTACACAGCAGTTAAGG
>Ga0307488_10001621_pt1 | contig 18813 bp, 11 predicted proteins | sample SB02metaG_FD_202248 | JGI IMG/M metagenome (GOLD analysis project Ga0307488, IMG submission 202248) | Sea-ice brine microbial communities from Beaufort Sea near Barrow, Alaska, United States - SB 0.2 | ecosystem: Environmental > Aquatic > Marine > Coastal | place: USA: Alaska | collected... | reverse complement strand
ATGTAAGAGACTAAATCTAATACCTTATTAGAATAACCAATTTCATTGTCATACCAAGAAACGACTTTAACAAAAGTATCTGTAAGAGCAATACCCGCATTAGCGTCAAATACTGATGTACAAGTTTCACCTACAAAATCATTAGAAACAACTTGGTCTTCGGTATAACCTAGTATACCTTTTAAGTCGCCTTCAGAAGCGGTTTTCATTGCTTGGCAGATCTCACTATAGCTCGCTGGATTTTCTAAGTTGACGGTTAAATCAACCACAGAAACGTCAGGAGTAGGTACGCGAAATGCCATACCGGTTAGTTTACCATTTAACTCAGGAATAACTTTACCAACTGCTTTAGCTGCTCCAGTAGATGATGGAATTATGTTTTGTCCTGCACCACGTCCTCCACGCCAATCACTACCAGAAGGGCTATCAACCGTTTTTTGTGTGGCAGTTGTTGCGTGTACTGTGGTCATTAAGCCATCTTTAATACCCCAGTTATCATTTAACACTTTTGCGATAGGCGCTAGGCAATTAGTGGTACATGAGGCATTAGATACAATCTCTTGTCCTGCATAACTATCTTGGTTAACACCACAGACAAACATTGGGGTGTCATCTTTTGATGGTGCTGTTAATACTACTTTCTTGGCACCTGCAGTAATATGTTTACGCGCAGTCTCATCTGTTAAAAACAAGCCAGTAGACTCAACAACAACGTCAGCATTTATAGCATCCCATTTCAATTGTTCAGGGTTACGCTCGGCGGAAACGCGAATAGTCTTTCCATTAACAACCAGTTGGCCGTCGACTACATCTACCGTGCCATTAAAACGACCATGAGTTGAGTCATACTTTAATAAATATGCCATATAATCGACATCAATCAAATCGTTAATACCTACAACGTCAATGTCATTTCGCTCCATTGCTGCTCTAAATACAAAACGGCCGATACGGCCAAATCCATTGATGCCTACTTTAATTGTCATGTTAAACCCCTAAAAATATTTATGTAGTAAAATTACACCATTTACAGGAAAATTCAAGGAAAAGATCGCATTTATCTCGTATTAACCGTATTTTATGACGTTTTATTACGTAAGGTTGTTGTATATCTCTATTAGACTTTAAAAGTATCGTTAATTGCATGATATGGATCTTTTTAAATGATAGAATGCCGCAAATTGTCTGAAAACTAGCTGCTACTCATAATAATAAGTATTAAGTTTTCATTATTAAAAACGTGGAATTAATTTATGACACAAGAAAATATTTTATGTGATATCGGCTTTATAGGTCTTGGTGTCATGGGCAAGAACCTTGTTCTCAACTTAGCTGACAATGGATATAACATTGCAGTATTTGATCTTAACAGCGAAAAAATTGATGAAGTAATTAAGCAAGATATTGCTGAACAAGATGCTATGAATCAAAATAGAACTCAGCAACGTGTTTATGGCTGCTCTTCTTATACCCAATTGTTATCACGCTTAAAAGCTCCACATTTAATAGTGTTATCAGTGCCAGCCGGTGCTCCTGTCGATCAAGTTTGTGAGAATTTAATTGGTGCGGGTATTCAACCCGATGATATTGTGATCGATACAGGTAATAGTTTGTGGGTTGATACGGTTGAGCGAGAAGCAAAGTATAAAGCCAACTTTATTTTGTTCTCATCTGCCGTTTCAGGTGGAGAAGTCGGTGCTCGATTTGGTCCAGCATTAATGCCTAGTGGTTCGCCATATGCTTGGAGTCGAATCAAACCGATTTGGGAAGCTATTGCAGCAAAAGTTGATGTTGACTCTGGTAAACCCTTAGAGCGAACAAATCCAGGTGAAGTGATTACTCAAGGTGAACCTTGTACTGCATACATTGGCCCTGCAGGTGCGGGTCATTATGTGAAAATGGTTCACAATGGTATTGAGTATGCCGATATGCAAATTATTTGTGAGGCTTATCACGTACTTCGTGATGGCTTGTTACTTTCCCCGGATGAAATAGCGGATATTTTTCAAAAATGGAATTTAGGACCGTTAGATAGTTACTTAATGGAAATTTCTGTTGATGTTTTACGTCACAAAACAGAAGAAGGTTTTCCACTTGTTGATATTATATTAGACAAAGCTGGGCAAAAAGGCACTGGTCTATGGACAGCAATGAGCAGTTTAGAGGTTGGTTGCCCAGCACCAACGATATCTCAAGCAGTGTATGCCCGTTCAATTTCCTCTTTTAAAGACTTACGTATTGAAGCTTCATCTCGATTGGCTGGCCCTGAAGCGATGACTTTAACTAGGCAAGAAAAAGAAACATTTATTGAACAATTACATGATGCTATGTATTGTGCGAAAATTTGTACTTATGCTCAAGGTTTTCAGTTAATGAAATTAGCTGGGAAAGAGCATGGTTGGGCGTTAGATTTTGCTAGCATTGCAAAAATATGGCGAGCAGGCTGTATAATCAGAGCTGCATTTCTACAATCTATTAGTGATGCTTTTAATCGTAATGAAGATTTAGATAACTTATTATTAGATGATTATTTCTCTAAAGTTATTAGTGAAACCCAGCTTAACTGGCGTAAAGCCGTCGCACAGATTACCTTACTAGGTATCCCTGCAGGTGCATTATCATCTTCATTGGCTTACTATGATTCAATGAGAAGTGAAGTTTTACCCGCCAATTTATTGCAAGGTCAGAGAGACTATTTTGGCGCTCATACCTTTGAGCGACTGGATAAAGCGCCAGGTAAAAAATATCATGTTGAGTGGTCAACACCGCAAAGAAATATAATTGCTATCACGCCAATTAAAAAATAACTCAACTTAATGAGAAGGATGTAGATAATGAATGATGAACATTATAAAGAAAAACTCAGCGACGAAGCTTTTAAGGTTTGCCGTTTAGCGGCAACAGAAAGACCCTTTACTGGAATTTATAATGATCATTGGCAAGAGGGCGTTTATCACTGCGTTTGTTGTGAACAGCCCTTATTTTCATCTGACGATAAATTTGATGCCGGTTGTGGTTGGCCGAGTTTCAGTGCTTCAATTGATAAACAAATAAGTTATTTAGAAGACAAGTCACTAGGGGCTATTCGTACTGAAATACAATGTGATCATTGTCAATCTCACCTAGGTCATGTTTTTGATGATGGACCAAGTCCAACAGGCAAACGTTATTGTGTTAACTCACTTAGCTTAACTTTTGTTAAATAACCTTCCTTTATTTTAGCCAACTGCCTCTAAATATCAACTCTTTAGAGGCAGTTTCATTGCAAAGTTACTCAAACTTTACTCGTAACGTTTAGTATTAACCCATTACAAGTGTATAAATGGCAAATATATAAGCGTATTCAATTATTACTCATTACTATCTCCATAACCGCTTATATTTTTTTATCTTTTCTGTTCATTATACAATAGACACATGTTTTATTTATTTCAGTTTAAATCAAGTAGCTCATTAATTTAAATTAAGTTTGTTATGTTTTTACTCAGTATTTAATCGGCGCTATAAGCCTCTGTCTCTCATTAATGAATTTTGAGTATAGAGTACATTCATTCTTTGAATGCTTCCTTTTTTATCCCATAAGTCTGCTGATGATATTGTTATAGTTTTTTATTCGAATAAATAAGCCCATTTCAACTAAATATTTAGGCAATAATCAGTCATAGAAAAATCAAATACAAAGTGTAACCTATAGCGAAACATTTCATCATGTATTACAATATGAAGCACATCTAAGTATTCCCTATAATCAGATGTTTAATTAACGAGGTTAATTATTTCTTCGTTATTATATTATCGTTCAATTGACTGAAATAAAAGGTTTATGCAATGACTTCTCATCCAGAGAAACAATATCAAAATAGTTGGCTAGAGCGTCAAACGTTTGCTGAAAACATGTTACCTATCATAGGACAATTATTTAGAAATAATGGCGTTGAAGTTTCTATTTATGGTCGTCCTTTAGTTAATGTCTCTGCAATAGACATTATTAAGGCTCACAAATCTGTAGCTTTACATGAAGCCAACAAATTACGTTTACGCGAAAGTTTTCCTTTTGTGTCGGCTCTAAGTAAAATGAATCTAGCACCAGCACGTATCGATGTGGGTAAGCTAGCTTATCGTTATTTGTTTCTAGGGGAGGCTAATGGCCTATCCATAGAGCAATTTCTTGAAAAAGAATTAACAGAGATTACTCAAAAAGACAAAATACAAGAATCAAAAGATGTTGTTTTATATGGTTTTGGCCGTATTGGTCGTTTGTTAGCTCGTTTGCTAATTGAACGTGCTGGACCCAGTACACAATTAAATCTCAGAGCAATTGTACTCCGTCCAGGCAATGAAGACGATTTAGAAAAACGTGCCAGCTTATTGCGACGTGATTCAGTTCATGGTGCTTTTAACGGTAGCATCACTATTGATAAAGAAAATAATGTCATTAAAGCTAATGGGGCATTTATTCAAGTTATTTACGCTAAGTCACCTTCAGAGGTAGATTACACTGCTTATGGTATCAATAACGCATTACTTGTCGATAATACAGGTATTTGGACTGATGAAGACGGCTTAGGCCAGCATTTAAAGTCAAAAGGTATTGCTAAAGTATTACTTACAGCCCCAGCAAAAGGTGCCATTAAAAATATTGTGTATGGTGTTAACCAAAACATGATTCTAGCGGAAGATAAAATTGTTTCAGCAGCGAGTTGTACTACTAATGCAATAACGCCCGTACTTAAAGCGCTAAATGATCAATATGGTATAAAAAATGGCCATGTTGAAACTATTCACTCTTACACCAATGATCAAAATCTAATTGATAATTATCATCCAGCGCCACGTCGTGGCCGTAGTGCTCCATTAAATATGGTTATTAGCACTACTGGTGCGGCTAAAGCCGTATCAAAAGCCTTGCCTGAACTAGAAGGGCTGTTAACGGGTAATGCGATTCGTGTTCCCACACCAAATGTTTCAATGGCCATTTTAAACCTTAATTTAAAAGAACCAACTACTAAAGATAATTTGAATGAGTATCTACGTAGTGTTGCCTTGAAGTCAGAGTTACAAAATCAAATTGATTATACTGCTTCAACTGAAATAGTGTCTACCGATTTAGTGGGTTCTCGTTACGCTGGTGTAGTTGACTCACAAGCAACAATTGTAGATGGTGATAGAACCGTATTATATGTTTGGTATGATAATGAGTTTGGTTATAGCTGCCAAGTTGTTCGTGTTATGCACGAAATGTCAGGTATTGTAGTCCCAACATTACCAGATAACTGATAACTGATAATGTTGGGACTACAATACCTGACATTACCAGATAACTGATAAGTAATTATTATAAAGACGCTGTTAGCGTCTTTTTTTTATTTAACTAAATAACAGCTAAAAAATTAAATGTAATATCCCTGTAATCTCAATTCCTTACTGTGAAATTATCACTTTAAAAATAATTACACAATAATTTAACCTTGTTAATAGACTTAATGAGGTCTAAGTTTTAGTTTAGGGCTTATTAAATAGGTGAAAATATGAGTTATCATCAAAAGAAAATTGCAGAGAACAGTCCTATAATAATATTGAGGTAAATTATGCCATGGCAAAGTGTGTTGCTGTAGTTTGTTATCTTACCGTTGTTGGTTGGTTGATTGCCTTCGTTATTTATGGCAATAATAAATCTAGTTTATCTAGTTTTCATTTAAGACAATCATTGGGACTTATTGTTACTGGTTGTTTATTATCTTTTATTCCTTTGATTGGATGGCTTTTAAATTTAGGTGTCATTGTTGGCTGGTTTTATGGATTATATTATGCAGTTAAAGGCATGGAAAGTGCAGTTCCTATCTTAGGTCAATTTTACCAACAGCACTTGGATTTTATTCGTTAATAGCTCAGTAATCCGGTATAGACCAGTTAAAATTAATGAAATGTAACAAGCTCTTTACCTTTTTTAAAATATAAAATGACTAGTGTTCGACTTCGCTATGTGATTAAATTTAAATAGTTTTATATCCTAATAAGGTCTTATTTTGATCTATCTTTATCCTGCTAATAAAATGGAAAATTTATTAGTCTTGTTAGACAAAATTCAACAGGTTTCTCCACTACCTGTCTTCTCTCAAGAAACGATTGTAGTCCAGAATGCAGGTATGCAGCATTGGCTTAATTTATCCTTGGCAAAAGAACGTGGCATTAGTATGAATGTACGTTACGCGTTACCCGCTCAATTCTTATGGAAACTCCTGCGTAGTCTAGCTAGTGATGAAAAAATACCTGAGCAATCACCATATTCTAGAGAAGTCCTAACGTGGCGTATATTCACTCTACTTACCAGTTCTATTGTTTGTGAAGATGCTGATTTTACTCCAGCTACATATTATTGGCGAGGTAATAATGAAGACGCTGATAGTGAAAACGTAAAAAATAACAGTGAAACAGCATTATTAAAGTGTTATCAATTAGCTGGGCAACTAGCCGATTTGTATGAACAATACCTGATCTTTAGACCAGAATGGATTGACCGTTGGCATAATGGACAAACTACCATTGAGTCTGTGATCCAACTGGCCAACGTTCAGGATGATTTAGTAGAACAAACTGAGCTAAAGCAACTGACGTTATGGCAAGCTAAATTATGGCAATTATTGATAAAAGATCAGCCCTATAATCCGGCTTCCTTATTAAAAAACGCAATCAGCAATATTACCGATAAAAAACTGTCATTACCTAAAAGGATTTCATTCTTTGGTATTAACGCCATGGCTCCAATGTGGTTAGAGTTTATACATGCTTTAAGTGAACATATAGATATTCACTTTTTTCATCTCAATCCTTGTTATGCCTATTGGGGCGATGTTATTACTGAAAAACAAGCGGCTAAAGCGATTAAAATTTGGGTCGACGGTAGCGATGAGCCTCTTGACCAATCTGCTGATGCTGTTGGCAACCCTCTATTGGCTAATCTAGGTCAACAAGGTAGAGAATTCATGGCGCTTTTGCAAAATTATAGCAGTGTTAATATCGATTTTTTTGAAGAAATAGAACAACAAAAAGATCAGGTAACCACCACGGTTCTTGAGCACATCCAACAAGATATTCTAAGTCTAACCGATAGAAGAACGAATGGTATTGACCTACATGATGACTCGATAACCATTACCAGCTGTCACAGTGCTCTTCGAGAAGTTCAAGGATTGCATGATTGGTTATTACATCAATTTAATCAAGACAGTGACTTAACACCAAAAGATGTTTTAGTGATGTGTCCACAAATTGAGCATTATGCCCCTTTTGTTAATGCGGTATTCACTAGAGGGTGGCAAGCACTGGATGATGAAATCCCGCCATTACCTTGCTCAATAGCGGATAGAAGTGCAAAAGATGCTGAACCCATCATCGCCGCCTTTAGTGATATTTTAAATCTACCCGACAGTCGGTTTGCCATTTCTCAGTTGGTCGGTTTATTACGTTTACCTGCCATGCAGTTAAAGTTCACTATTACTTTGGATGAACTGGCAAAAATAACCTTATGGTTAGAACAAGCATCGATACATTGGGGTTTAGATAAAGAGCATAAAGCTCATATACTTCAGTCTGACCAGACAACCAATTGTTTTACTTGGCAACAAGGGCTATCAAGGTTACTAAGAGGCTTTGCTTTTGGTGATAACTTTGGCCAAGGCAATGTTATCTACCAACATCAGTCATTGATTTCTTCAATTGAAGGAGACGAAGCTATATTACTCGGTAAACTTCTGTTGATTATCGAGCAATTACAGTTGTCAGCTCAAAGCCTTACTAAAGGTAGAACTGCGGTTGGTTGGCAAAGTTATTTAATGACTACTCTCGATAATTTATTTGATATTGACAGTGAACAAAGTTTTAGGCTAATTGACCATGCTATTGCTTCCTTGGTCGAATATTGTGGTCATGCACATTTTGAACAGGAAATTTCGTTATTAATTGTCCGGGAGTTTTTAAATAACCATTTTAGTCAACCTGATCCCGGCAGACAATTTATGGTGGGTCAAGTTACCTTTTGTTCCATGTTACCTATGCGTAGTATTCCTTTTAAAATTATAGCCGTTTTAGGTCTCAATGACGGTGAATTCCCAAGGCAACGACAACCTCTTGGTTTTGATTTGATGGAATATACTCCTTCACAGCTTGGTGATAGATCCAGAAGAGGTGATGACCGTTACTTATTTCTTGAAGCACTTATCTCTGCTCGCCAGTCTTTATATCTAAGTTATCAGGGACGTAATATTAAAAATAATAAAACCAAAGAAGCCTCGTTAGTGCTAAAAGAATTAATGGATTATTTAACCCTTGGCTTTTCTTGGCAATTTAACACGGCAAACTTGACAAAAGGTTCTGGTGACAACCATCTACGTCAGTTACCAATGCAAGCGTTTAGTGATAAAAATTACCAAGGGAAATATAACTGTTTTGATGATAAATGGCTCAAATTAAAAAATGCTCTTAGTAGACCTGAAAAAATGATTGAACAACACAATTCATCAATAGAACTATTCATTGAACCAAAACCGTCTGACAGTTTAATCGAAGCGTTAAATGTTGAGCAACTGATCGCTTTTTATCAGCATCCAGCCAAGTATTTTGCTCAACAGCAACTTAATCTCTATTTAGATCAAAAAATAAGCACGCTAGATGACGCGGAACCTTTTACTATTAATCATTTAGAGAGTTATTTATTGCGCCAGTCACTATTGAAAGAATGTTTGACTAAACATAACAACGAAGATCAAACCAAACAACAACTCCATAGAGTACTTGAGAACGCTTTACTAGATGGTAAATTCCCTGATTTACCGACAACAACTAAGATATTTGAAAATTGGTGCAATGAGAGTATTGAATTTAGCCAAGCAATAAGGGATCAAAACGCTGACAATCCAGAATTTATTGATGTGCACGTCACTATTGAGATAACCGATCTTCAAAACAACCTTAAAAGTGTTCAACTGATGGCAAAATTACCAATTAAAGGCCAACAATTGATTTTTTATCGCAGCAGTTCAGCCAAGGCTAAAGACTTATTTACCCTTTATGTCCATCAACTCATTGTGCAAGTTTATCAAGACCAAAACATTACAGATTCAAACATTATCGCTATGCAGGCAAATGAGTCAATTAAACAAGTAACAGCCAGTCATGGCTTTTATTTTGATACTAAAAGTCAAAAAATTACAGAGTATTTGGTTAAGCCAATTATTGATGCAAAAGCGCAATTAGCAAAACTGATCGCTGGCTATTTTCTTGGCCAAAACAAAGCCTTGATGCTTAATGGTGATATTGCTGACAAAGCCTTTAAATCACAGATAGGGGCCAAAGAATCAGTTAAAGCCTTTGGACAAAATGATTTTGAAAAACTTTGGCATGACCCCAATGCCATGTTTGCTTTAGGGGATGACAGTTACATGAACTACTTTTGGCAAGAATGTCCTGATTTTTCTGAGTATTTGCCACAACTTGCTGACATCTATTTGCCAATGTATCAAGCGTTACAGAAAGTTAGAACGGCCAAAATAACAAAAAAAATTAAGGGAGTCAGTTAATGCCAACGCAAAACCTAAACGCACAAACTATCCCTTTAATGGGTAAACATTTAATTGAAGCCAGTGCTGGCACGGGAAAAACGCATAACATTACTCGACTGTACCTGAGACTATTATTAGAACGGCGTTTACCTGTTGAAAAAATTCTAGTGATGACTTTTACTAAAGATGCCACAGAAGAGCTAAGAGGACGTATTGAAAGCTTTCTCCGTCAAGCGATAAACAATTGGACTACCTTAATTAAAGAAGATGATTTTTTTATTGAAATAGCCAAAAAAGTAGATCAAAACACAGCCATGGCCCTATTAAAAAAAGCGTTACTTTTTTTAGATGAAGCATCAATTTATACCATTCATGGTTTTTGTAAACGGGTCTTGTCTCAACATGCTTTTACCAGTGGTTTACCTTTTAACGCTGAAATGGAGGCTGATAGTCAAGAGTTAGTTATTGAGTCATGCCAAGATTATTATCGTGTATTAGCCCAAGAGTCAATTGATGAATTTTTATTGCTTGCTCAATTTTGGCCAGACCCACGGAGCTTTTTATCACACTTCTCTCAAGCGATAGCCAATCAACAGCCACTCGAGGTATTATCCCCACATCATATTTCTGGGGTCTTCCTGCAAGATGTAAAAAAAGCCTTAAAAGATTTAGAAACTAATCATCAAGCCTTAGTGACATACTTGGTTGATGTTAAAAAAGGTGAAGAAAGAGCAATTAGACTGGCTGAACTTAACGCACTCGTACTTTGGCTCAACACTATGGCGGCAACAAAAGTTGAGGATTTTAATTCTGGCCAATTGCCTATTATGCCTGATGCCTTTATAGATGGAAGGCGTTATGGTCGCTCAAAATTTAAAACTGAGATTATTGAAATATTTAATAATCTCAATCAGGTTAAAGAACAAATAAAAACCTTAGATAAACAAATGAGTAAAGCTCTCGCTTTCTGCTTAGTCAGAACAGGCATTTACAAAATTCGTGCTGCTGTAACTATAAAAAAAGAAAGTCATAACATTCTTACCTTTGATGATCTAATTACTACTTTAGCTCATTGTTTGTCTATTGAGAACGACCTTGAAGGAAAATTTGCTACCACCTTAGTTAAGCAATATCCAGTAGCTTTAGTTGATGAGTTCCAAGATACTGACCCGCAGCAATTTTCGATATTAAAAGCTATCTATTATCGTTACGCCACAGGGAATAACACTAACGTGGATGCTGATGACGTTGATAATAAATCCAGTCAAAGTGCTATTTATATGATTGGTGATCCTAAACAAGCAATATATGGTTTTCGTGGTGGCGATGTCTTTGCTTACTTAGCAGCAAGAAAAGACTGTGATTACCAATGGTTAATGGATACCAACTGGCGTTCTAGCCCATCAATGGTTACCGGTTATAATCGTTTATTTTATGGTAATACTTTAAGTGAAAGTGCTCACGATGTCTTTGGTTATAATATTCCTTATCTACCTGTAAAAGCCGCTAAAGTAGACAGTAAGTCAGTGGATGAAAGTGGCCGCAAAGCGTTGCAGTTTGTTCATTTTGAGAATGACAGCAATACCAGCAAGGGCAAAGTTAAGCAAAGCTTTAGAGCTGACATGGCTAATTGGTGCGCCGACGAAATCATTCGGTTATTTAACGCCGATGAGAGTCTAAAAGCACAAGATATCGCTATATTAGTCCGCGATGGCAGTGAAGCCAAGTCGATTAAAGATGCATTACATCAGAAGCAACTTGCCTCAGTTTTTTTAAGCAATAGAGCCAATTTATTACATAGCAATGAAACCAAGCAGCTATTAGCTTTATTAAAAGGTGTTTTATTTGTCGAAAATGAACGTTGGTATACTGCTGCTCTCGCTTGTGGTTTATTAGGTTTTACACCAGATAAGCTGCATCAACTGCAATGTGATGAACTTCAATGGCAAAACTTAAAATTTAGTTTTGCTAACTTTAGAGATGAATGGTTGAACAAAGGTTTCATTTCAATGGCCTTAAAGTTAATGCATCAATATTTTCATATTAGCGATAAAGACCAAGACCGAGTGCTAACTAATTTATTGCACTTATTTGAGCTCTTACAATCTGCCAGTGGTCGTCATCGACAACCTCAAGAGCTATTATATTGGTTTGAACAACAAATAAGTCTAGATAATCCAGAAACTGAAGCTGAATTACGTTTAGAAAGTGACGATGACTTAATTCGTATTGTTACTCAACACGGTGCTAAAGGCTTAGAATATCCAATAGTTTTTGTACCCTTTGTCACTCGTTACAAAGATCCCTTACGTTTTGGCGCCCGAGCAGTTAATTTTATCAAGTATCATCAAATTATTGATGAACAATCAAAGGATAGTGATCAAACTAGAGCGCTAGTATTGAGCCTTGATGGCAGTAAAGCCGCCAAACAAGCGATGGCAGATGAAGTTTATGCTGAGAGTATTCGTCTACTCTATGTCGCAGTAACGCGTGCGGAAATCCGTTGTTATTTATTAACAACTGAATTTGACCATTACCATCAATCACCCTTAGGCTTGACTCTTAAATGGCAAAAAGATCAAGATATTGCCACTAATTTACAACGGCTAACTATTGATTATACGAAAGAGATTGGTCTTTTAACTATTCCATATGACGAGTTAATTGCTAAAACTAGCCGTGAGGGTGTCATTGAACATACAGACGCGCCCTTGTTTATGGTCAACAAACTAGTTGATAAAATTATTCCTCAAGTTGCTCAGTTTCATGGTCGCATCGAACGTGACTGGTGGTTAAGTTCTTTTTCTGCCATAAGCAAAAATTTACGACATGGAGGTGTTTCAACGCCAGATCGCGATCATGAATACAATAAAGAGCATTCACTGATTGATCCGCAAGACAACAATTTAGTCAGTAATTTATTGCGTTTTACCCTTGCAAAAGGAGCACATACCGGTAATTTATTACACGATATATTAGAGCATATCGATTTTAATCAGCCAGATTGGCACATCACTATGAAATGGCCTTTAGTTAAATATGGTGAACTCTCGGCTGGTTTCACTGAAGATGATCTGCAAGCGTGGTTAGCGCAAGTCCTCAGCTCAACACTAACCGAAGCTAATTGTTCTTTAGCTGACTTAACCATTGATAAAACCCTAAGAGAAAGTGAGTTTTATTTTCCAATGGAGTCAGCCAGTAGTCAACAACTGGCTAGAATGTTAACAGAACATCGCGCAAGTATTCGTCGAAGTTTAAATTTCGAAAGTTCAACACCCTTAGTACGCTTACCGACTTACCAGTCATTAAAAGGTATGATGCATGGCTTTATTGATTTGATTTTTGAACATCAAGGTCAATATTTTGTTTGTGATTATAAATCGAGTCATTTAGGTGATCAATTTGAGCATTATCACCAAGAGAGTCTATTGAATAATATTGAAAATAATTATTACGATTTACAATATCTCATTTATTGTTTAGCACTGCATCGCCATTTAAAAAATGCAGTGGAAAACTATGATCCTAATGTTCATTTTGGTGGTATTTATTATTTTTATTTACGTGGTATGACTGATGATAAAAAGCACGAAGGTGCTGGTATTTATTATCGAAAAATCACCAGCCAAGAACTTCAGCAATTAGACGAAATATTTCGTGGTAAAAAACAGGGTGAGGAACTAAACCATGAATAATAGAGCTATAAGTGACCGCCTTTATTCCAGTTTCAATCAAGCACAAAAAAACATTGCTGAAATAATGCCGATCGATTACTTTTTTGCTAAAGAGATTTGTATTGCATTAATTAACCGAGAGCAAAAGCACTCGAACTCTGATGACCAACTGCAAGTTATATTTCATCTGTTTATTTGTTTAAGTAAGAGTTTAAGAGAAGGTCATAGCTGCCTTCCTTTAAGCAGTCATGCTAATCAAAGAATCGGTTTTCATAGTGATGAACATGGTTTAGTGACACATCACGGTTTTAATATCCCCAATATTGAACTTATCGACACTTATTTTAATAATCTTAATATTTCTGCCCAAGATAATGCCTTAATTGTATATCACCAGCAGTCATTATATCTGCGACGTTATTATGAATTTGAGATCGAATTATCAAGTTATATTAGTGAGAAGTTAACAACAAAACAATTAACGTTAACCGACCATGAGCAAATTAAAAGTAGTATAGCGTTATTATTTCCAGACCAAATGTGTGAAGAAGTTGACTGGCAACAAATTGCAGTCGCCAACGCGATTAACAAAAATTTTAGTATTATCGCTGGTGGACCAGGGACGGGTAAAACTTATACCGTCATTAAATTACTGGCTGTGTTATTAATGCTCAATGAGGAAAATCAACTTCGTATCGCCTTAGTTGCGCCAACGGGCAAGGCTGCCATGCGTTTGTCTGAGTCAATAACCAAAGCGGTTATTGGCTTTAGGGGACTGATCGCTAAACCAATATTAGACAAAATACCCACTGTAACTCAGACCATTCACCGCTTGTTAGGTGTTATACCTAACGACCCAAATTTTCGCCACCATCAAGACAATAAGCTTAGCCTTGACATCTTACTTATTGATGAAGTCTCGATGGTTGATTTAGCATTAATGACCCGTTTATTTAGAGCTTTACCCAAGCATTGTAAAGTCATCATGTTGGGTGATGCCGATCAATTACCATCGGTTGCCGCCGGTAGTGTATTAGCTGATATTGCGCCAAGACCTCATTTAGGCTACAGCCAAACTAATCTTGCTTACTTAACTCAAATGACATCAGATGATTTCATTACAAAAACTGAATTTAAAAGCCTATTTAAAGCAAATAAACAACTAGAATATGTTGCTGATCACTTAGTCTTTCTTACTAAAAGTCGACGATTCGATGGTCAAGGCGGTATTGGACTATTGGCGCAGTTTGTCATTGCCGGCGACAGTAAATCAAGTTGGCAATTATTAAACAATAATAACCATAGTGAACAATTAACGCTATTAAATCCAGATATTGACCAATGGCTCGCGCGATTAGTTAAACAATATTTTCAGCCAATGTTTACTTGCCCAAAAGCAGGAGATGCTTTCAAACTTTTAGCCAAATTTAGGTTACTTTGTGCGACTCGACTTGGCGAGTTTGGTGTTGAGACACTAAACGAAAAGGTTAAAGGTATATTACAAGCTAAAGGACTAATAGCCGATATGAATACGCTTTATCAAACTCAACCTATTATGATCAACGAAAATGATTACCGCTTAGGTTTGTTTAATGGCGATATTGGTATGATATGGCGACATGATACAGGGCACTTAATGGCAGTATTTGAATCTAGTACTGAAGAACTCAATTGGGTCATGCCATCAAGGTTACCAAAATTTTCAACTGTCTATGCAATGACCATTCATAAAACGCAAGGTAGCGAATTTGATCATGTTGCCATGGTATTACCGAAAAAAAGTGACAACCGACTGCTTTCAAGAGAGCTTTTATATACGGGCATAACGAGAGCGAAATCACATTTGAGTATATCAAGTAGTAGTAATGTTTGGCAGCATGGGGTTGAAGGCCAAGTTAAGCGGTATTCAGGCTTGAAAATTAGGTAAATTACCCAAGTATTAATACGTTAATTAATTAAATTTTATAATTGAGAATATACATGCAGTTTATAGAAGTCAGTAAAACCCTTTACCGAAAAAGATTAAATATAGTCATCATTAGCTTTGTTGCTGCTTTACTAGTTTTATCGCTCGGCTTAGGTAGTACAATTATCAGTTTATTGGGTGATCTTGCGATAGAAAATTCAGCAGGCAAAATGGAAGTTAATAACTTTCGTTATAATATCTTAGGCGTAATGTTGGCGTTACTAGTCTGTGTTGCTGTATTAAGTCAACTGAAAGATACACCTTATTTCAAAGAAATATATTACGTGTGGAAATTAAAACAACTACATAACAAAATTTACCGTAAAGTTAAAAAAATCAAGTTAGCCGCCAAAAATGAGGTTGATGCTCTGATTATCCTAAAATTTTACTACCACAGCCGAAAGCAAGTTTACTTACTTGATGATAATACTTTAACCATACCAGAGTTAGATCAAGAAATTATACAGTTAGACGAAACGATTGCTAACAAAAGTTTAACGATAAGCCTATCGCAATTTAAAGAGAGTTTGCTAACCTCTTATTAATTTCATCAACTAATAAAGGACTCAAGTATATTTGGTTATTTAACATTATTAACAAATCACTTTAAATAAACGGCAGTATTTTATGATACTTTATATGATTTTATTCGATAGTATTAATGCGAAAGAGTATCAGTATATTGTCTAAATAGTTATGCTAATATTAAATCTACCAACCACTATCAGAAAGTCGAAAACTGTGGTTAAAATACAAAAGAGGCTGGATACTATTTAAAATCCTTGTTGAAATAATCTTTGGAGTTGTATGAAAAAATTGAAGAATGAAGCAGAGTTATTAAAAAAAGCAGTACTTATCGGCGAAAAATATGCGGTTAACAGGGGGTTTAAAAACTTTTCGTCAACCAACGCAGCTAAAGATAAAATTGAAAGTTTATACCGCCTATTAGTTAACGATAAATTGATTCAACCGCTTGCCGTAGATGCTGAAGATCAACCAAATATGAAGCATAAACTTGCTCTTTGGATAGCAAAACAATTACCGGAAGGGCATCCATTACTAAAATAGCCAGCTCTTTATTTATTATTATACCTATCTGGTTAGCATGATTATATTTATTATTAAGTGCTAACCGTATCTCCAATATTTAATATGGCTGAACTAGTAACTATTTATCACTACCATTTCTTTCTTTCAACAAAAACCTTAGATACTGTTTTATGATGAGTTTGATTATACGATTTAATCTTACTGTTTTCCCCAAGTAATATCCTCAACTGGTAATAGGTTTCCCTAAACAACGCTAAACCAGCGCTGGAAAACCAGCTGTTATTATAAAGCTTTTTAGTAGCAGCGACGCTGTCAGGAGATTGCTGACAAATAACTGTTGCCAACGTTATAGCTCTTTTCATTGGATTACTATCTAGATGACTTACTAAGCCTAACTGATATGCACGCTCACCATTAATTATTTCACTGGTCATCGCCAGCTCTTTGGCTACATCTTGTCTCACTAATTGTCTTAACGCTAATGTTCCACCCATATCCGCTATCAATCCCCACCGAGCTTCCATAATAGCCAGTGAAGTATTAGGCGATGCCACTCTAAAATCGCCACCAAGGGCTATTTGTAAACCACCCCCCCAGCACCGCCCATTTAGCACCATAATGACGGGCACTGGGATTTTTTGCCATCCTGTAGAAACAAATTGTGCGAGATTTGCTTGCCATGGAAACCATTTGAAAAGTAGTTTTATAGCGCCACTTTTGGATTTCATAAATGACGTTACATCTAATCCAGTAGAAAAATCTTCCCCTTTTCCTGAAACAATTACAGCGCGAATATCACGATTAATTTTAAGTTGATTGATTGTTTTTTTTATTTGGTAAAACAATGTGATGTCTAAAGCATTATGCTTTTGAGGTTGGTTAAGAAAAACATAAGCGATTTGATTTTCAATCGATAATAAAACGCAGGGAAGTTTAGACATGTGAATACATATAATGTTGTTTTGTGGTTTGACCAGTAACATTATCTGATGTAACTTATATTGTCTAATAGTAATATTTTGAATGTGACAGTTAACGCTAAGTTATAATCTCATCTAAAGTCCTAGGTGTTTCATTTAAGACTTTAGCGAGTTAATTAAGCGCATTTACAAAAAATATTATAAATAAAGAGTCAACAACATGAATTATTGAATATTAGATACTAGGCTAATAGATAGAATATAATTTAAACTCCGAATAATAAAAACTTAAGGATCTATTATGGAATCACTGCTAATCAAAGATTACATGAATCATTATCCAGTAACATTTACACCTGAAATGGTGGTTGAAGAAGCTTCTTTACGTTTTTTAAAAACCAAACAAATTGGTGGTCCAGTAATCAACAATAAAAAGGCCGTTATCGGGTTTTTATCTGAGAGTGATATATTGGCTAAAATGTTGGCTTCTATCTATCATAATGAGCACACCACTGATGTTGAAGGTTTAATGAATAAAGACGTTTTATCAGTAAAGCCCTATGACAGTATTGTTGAACTTGCTCAAGGCATGCTAGGCAATAAACCTAAGGTTTATCCTGTAGTCGATGATGATGGTCATTTACTAGGTACTATATGCCGTAATGATGTATTAAAAGCGATTGATCAACACATGAAAGTTAGTTTTCTTGCGGGGAGTTAAACTCCTCCCTAATTATATATAATTACATTAACCATATAACGACTAATGTTTAACGTTTCTAAAGTCATCAAATATCTGACAGTGCTACTTACCTTAGTCTCATTGACCACGAATTCAGAGTCGCTAAGTAGTATCGCTTTAACTTTAGAAAATGATGGAATTATAAGGAAAGACCAGGGATATACTAGCGGTATGTTTCTGAGCTATAACCCACATGCCACTTTCTTACTTGAAGATTCAGCACCTTATGGTGTTAAACACCTAGCTGCATTGTTGCCTCTCAATAATCAATATTTACAGGCGTGGCAAGTATCTATTGGCCAACAAATATGGACGCCAGTTGATATTGAAATTGCTGATGAACAAAAAGACTCAAGGCCTTATGCCGGTTTATTGTTTCTTAAAACTAATTTTTTTGAATTATCACCACGATTAACTAATAAATATACTTTTATGCTCGGTAGAGTTGGTCCTGGGTCCTATGCGGAGAAAACACAACGTTGGCTCCATGACTTAATAGGTTCTGAAAGTCCACTGGGATGGGATAAACAAATTAATAACCACTGGGTCTATATGTTAGGTATTGAGAGACAAAGATTATTAATAAGAACTGATGTTGGCCCCAATTATGGTTATGATCTTTCTTGGACTACTCGAGCCAATATAGGTAATTATAAAAGTGAAGTGGCTCTAGGTGTTTTTTATCGCTGGGGCATTAATCTTAGTGAAAGTTTTGGCAGTGTTGGTTTTACTCCTGGTAATTATTTAGACGCTAGCGTTTTGTCTTCAAGTACCTCTGGATCTTTTGTTTATTTAGGGGTTGAAGGGCGTTATCGTTTTAACGATATCACTATTGATGGGGATAGGCCTGAGCATATTTATAATATCGCTATTGAAAACTTACAAAGTTCAGTTATTTCAGGCA
>Ga0307488_10001620_pt1 | contig 18813 bp, 20 predicted proteins | sample SB02metaG_FD_202248 | JGI IMG/M metagenome (GOLD analysis project Ga0307488, IMG submission 202248) | Sea-ice brine microbial communities from Beaufort Sea near Barrow, Alaska, United States - SB 0.2 | ecosystem: Environmental > Aquatic > Marine > Coastal | place: USA: Alaska | collected... | reverse complement strand
CGCGCGGGAAGATGGCGCAAAGCGTACTTTTTGTTCACAACCAATAAAAAGCCCTGATTAACAGGGCTTTAAAATAGTGTTTAAGCAGTCTTGGTCGCTCGTGGTTTTCTTTTAGGTTTCTCTTTCTCAACCGTTTGTACTAGCTCACTATGCATGAAGTCATCAACATTGATAGTGCGTAACCGACCTTTCTCCGTTTCTCTAAGCAGCGTAGCCTGTTCTTCGGTTATCACGCCTAATTCAAGCCCTTTAGTTGCCACTTTATCTAACTCGGTAAAAGGCAAATATTGTTTAGCTGCCTTACATACTTTGTTATAAATAGGCTCGGCGGCGATAACATTTTCGAGGGTTTGTTCTAAATCCCCCATTAAATTACCTTCTTCACGGGATAAGTATTGACCTGCACCTAAACGGCTACGAGCTTCGCTTGGAGTCTGTAAAATTGCGGCGATGTCATGTTCTAATTGATCAGAAGGGCGCTTATACTTTTTACCAAATGGCATGATGATTAATTTAAGTGCTTTACCCATTATCATTGAAGGAAAGTTATCGAGTAACTCTTCTAAAGCCACCTCTAACTTAAATAAACTGTCCTGCATAGCCCAGTGCATCAAAGGCAAGTCGTCAGCTTTACGACCTTCATCATCAAAGCGCTTCAATACACATGAGGTAAGATACAAATAGCTTAACACGTCACCTAAACGAGCCGATATGCGTTCCCGGCGTTTTAATTCCCCACCTAATACCGCCATAGCCACATCAGATAGAAAGGCCATATTAGAACTATAACGTTGCATAGACCGGTAGTAGCCAGCTGTTTCGTCAGTAAAGGGTGCATGAGTAAAACGCGCACCAGTCAAAGAGAACCATAAGCTACGAAATAAGTTGCTGATAGCAAAGCCAATATGCCCAAATACAGCTTGGTCAAATTGTTCTAAACTTTCGTCAGGGTCAGGGTTGTTGGCTGCAAGTAACTCGGTCAACACATATGGATGACAGCGCATTGCACCTTGTCCATAGATCATCATATTACGTGTCAGTATGTTGGCTCCCTCTACTGTAATAGCGATGGGAGCTCCTTGATAAGCTCGGCCCAAATAGTTGTTTTGTCCAAGCATAATGCCTTTGCCGCCATGCACATCCATGGCGTCATTGACTACTTGACGCATTTTTTCTGTTAAATGATACTTACAGATAGCAGATATGACAGAAGGCTTTTCACCTAAATCTACACCTTTAGTTGAGAAGGTAGTGACGGCGTCCATTAGGTAGGCGTTACCACCTATACGTCCCAACATCTCTTCGATACCTTCCATTTTACCGATAGGCATTTTAAATTGACGACGAATACGGGCGTAAGCACCTGTTGCTAAAGCGATACTTTTGGCTCCACCTGCGGAGGCTGAAGGTAAGGTAATAACTCGGCCAACAGATAAACATTCTACTAACATACGCCAGCCTTGGCCGATCATTTTGGTACCACCGATAATGTAATCTAATGGTACAAAGATGTCCTGACCTTTAATCGGCCCATTTTGGAATGGGACGTTTAAAGGGAAATGGCGGTTGCCTATTTCCATACCGGCAGTGTCTCTAGGCAATAATGCGCAAGTAATACCCAATTCTTTTTCATCACCTAATAATCCATCTGGATCATACATTTTGAAAGCCAAGCCGATGACTGTAGCTACCGGTGCTAGGGTGATATATCGTTTATCGAAGGTAAGACGCATTCCAAGAATTTCTTCACCATTCCATTGTCCTTTACATACTGTGCCGCTGTCAGGTAATGAGCCTGCATCTGAGCCAGCTTCTGGACCTGTTAATGCAAAACAGGGAATTTCATCACCCACAGCTAATCTCGGCAAATAGTGGTTTTTTTGTTCTTCAGTTCCGTAATGCTGCAGTAATTCACCCGGCCCTAATGAATTAGGTACACCTACAGTAGTGGATAAAACTGAACTTACACTCGATAATTTTTGAAGTACACGGGATTGGCAATAAGCAGAAAAATCTAATCCGCCAAATTTTTTCTTGATGATCATTGCGAAAAATTTATGGTCTTTTAAGAACTGCCACACTTCTGGTGAAAGATCGGCATTTTTGTGAGTGACCTCCCAGTCGTCACACATTTTACACACTTCTTCTACAGGGCCATCTATAAATGCTTGTTCTTCAGCTGTTAGTCTAGCTTGGGGAATGTTGTGCAATGTTTGCCAATTTGGGTTACCACTAAATATCTCGCCATCCCACCAAACAGTGCCTGCATCGATAGCATCTTTTTCTGTGCTCGACATCTCAGGCATTATTTTTTTGTAAATTTTAAGTATGGGTTCACTGATGTATTGTTTACGTACAGATTCAATATTAAGGGGGAGGGCCACAATAAAGAACGTAACCCAACTGAATTCACCAATGACGCCTAAAATACTACCCACTATAAACAGACAAAAAATGGCGGCAGTGGCATTAAACAATTTCATTCGAAAATAACTAACCGCACCTAGTGTCGCTATCACATATAAAAGCCAAATTAGGATTTGCATAAGTACTCCCATTAATAGAGGTCAGACCATGACTTTAACAGTATATTTTAGCCAAGTAAAAATCAAGTTTACGGATTAAATTATAGCTATGATTTTGATTGGTAATTTAATTTATACTGTATAAGTAGAATGGATATCTTAGTAAAATCAGTATAGATGAATTGTTGTTGATGGGATCAGTTTTTAGTTTCTAATGAGGTATTTCAGACTTAAAATATTTCAAACGAATCTCACCTTGTTCGTCACCATCTTTGTATTGTTTTAGCTTAACTAATTGATAATTCAGTTGTGGTGAAAACCAAGCTATGGTCTCCCGTGAAGAGTTGTTACGTTCAATCTTAACCTTGATACCCTCAATCATTCCGAACGGCAAATCAAGTTGTTCTTTGCCTACTACTTTCAACCCATAATGGCGATGTTCGCCTCTATTATTAATGATGTCATAAAGAAACTCTCGCTTTCCTGATGCTAATTTCAACTGCACATCTAAACGATATAGTTGGTTATCTAATTGCCCAGTCCAGTCAATAGGTTGTGCTTGATTAATAGTGATTTTTGATTTTTCAGCATCAAATTGAATTTTGGTGCTTTTATCCGAACCTGTGCCACTGCGGCTGTATGCATAGGTATGGGGGTACAATTGCAAATTGTCAAACGAAAAAAAACTAGTTTCGGAACGTATGTCAGATAAAAAGAAAGCAGAAACTTTAGAGTAATAATCCAACCTATACAGATTGTCTTTATCAGCTTTTAGACTCAGCTTTGCTTTACCTAAACTTCTACCAAATCGATATACGATGTATTCAGCTTCAAAACCGACTAACTGCTTTGTTTCTGCATAAGCAAACTTGTTTGCGCCGCACGTCAGCAGAAGTAAGGTTGCCGCTAAATACGTCATCAACTTACCCAATTGCATATCCCTCTTCAGCTAATATTTGGTTATCTAACACTGCTTTATTATCAATCATTTCAAGCCTATCTTCACAAAACCATTTGATTACAAGAGGGTACATTTGACGCTCCTGTTGTTGTACTCGATCCGCTAACTCTTGGGTGTCTTGTTGCGCAAATATAGGTACTTTAGACTGCAATACTACCGGTCCACCATCTAACTCTGGTGTGACAAAATGCACCGATGCCCCATGTTCTTCATCGCCTGCATCAATCGCTCTTTGGTGTGTATGCAATCCTTTGTATTTGGGCAGCAAAGAGGGATGAATGTTCAACATTCTACCTTGATAATTTTCAACAAACTCTGGTGTAAGAATACGCATAAAACCAGCTAATACAATGAGATTCGGATTGAACTCGTTTATACAACTCGCCATTCGATTATCATAATCTTCTCTGCTAGCAAAACTTTTGTGATCAATAAATATTGCCGGAATGCCGGCGTTTTCAGCACGAGTTAATCCATAAGCTGTTTTTTGGTTTGCAATAACAGCAACAATTTTAGCATTAATTTTTTGCCTTGAAATCTCATCGATAATCGCTTGCAAGTTTGAACCATTACCTGAAAGCAGAACAACGATGGACTTTTGTGACATTTGCGAGTTCTGTTCAGTCACTTAGTTGATCTCAACCTGTTGCTCGGCATCACTATGTTCTATATGACCAATTTGCCATGCGTTTTCGCCAAGGTTGTTTAATATTTCAACCGCTTGGGCTGCCTTTTCATTAGGTAACGCGATAATTAAGCCTACACCACAGTTAAAAGTACGGTACATTTCATGGGTTGTCACATTACCTTTTTCTTGTAACCAATTAAATATTGCGGGCCATTGCCAACTAGACCCATCGATCACAGCTTTGGTTCCCTTAGGTAAAACTCTTGGAATATTCTCCCAAAATCCACCACCAGTAATATGAGATATAGCATTAACCTGCATCTGTTCTAATAAAAACAATACATTCTTGACATAAATTCGGGTAGGTTCAAGTAAATGCTCTGATAAGGCTTTACCTTCTAATATTTCATTTGTATCACTGGCGGATACTTCTAAAATCTTCCGAATAAGGGAATAACCATTTGAGTGAGGTCCTGAAGAGGCTAGGGCAATCAGCGCATCGCCATGAGCAACACGTGAGCCATCAATCACATCATCTGCTTCGACTACACCTACGCAGAATCCAGCTACATCATAATCTTCACCATGATACATACCAGGCATTTCAGCAGTTTCACCGCCTATGAGCGCGCAGCCTGATAATTCGCAGCCTTTACCAATTCCAGTGACAACCTCAGCCGCTGTATCAATATTTAATTTTCCGGTGGCATAATAGTCGAGAAAAAATAAAGGCTCTGCGCCTTGTACTATTAAGTCATTAACACACATTGCAACTAAATCTATGCCGATACCAGAGTGTTGTTTTAAATCCATTGCCAGTCTGAGTTTGGTACCTACACCGTCTGTACCTGATACTAAAAGTGGTTTTTTATATTTTTCTGGTAGTGAGCATAGAGCGCCAAAACCACCCAAACCGCCTCTGACTTCAGGCCTATGAGTTTTTTTTGCGACCGACTTAATTCTTTCGACTAGCTGGTTACCTGCATCAATATCAACTCCAGCGTCTTTGTAACTTAATGATGAATTTTTATCACTCACGTACTTTCCTCAAAATGGCCGCAAAAAAGAGCGCGGATTTTAGCAGCTTGCACAAATAATACCAACGACAGATATACTCAAACAACTCTAAAATTTCATATTAATTTGGTTTGGACATATAGATTGATAAACAATTGATGAATTTTGTTCGCAAATAAAAGACAATACTCTGTAGAATATTTTTCGAAGTATATTTTGAGGAGATTTGGCCCTGATGCCAATAAAAGTAAAGCCTTTTTTATTCGTGTTTTTTCTTGTCTGGCTAGTAAGTTGGCAAAACGTTAAGGCAGCGGTTATTAACGATTTATATGATGCTAAGATTGCCGTAGATGATCAGTCAGACCGGACACAAAATAATGCCTTCAGCCTAGGCCTTAAACAAGTGCTTATTAAAGTACGAGGTAACAACGACTTACTCACTAATCAAAAAATTAAAAGTGCCATGACTAAGGCAACTCGTTTCGTCAGATCCTATAGTTATGATAAGCAAGAATCACAACTCTATTTAGTGATAAGTTTTGATCCTCAGCGAGTGGAGAACGTTATTCGCGACGCGGGTTTTCCTGTTTGGGATAAAAGGCGTCCAGATTCTTTAATTTGGTTGGCTATCAAGCCTTCTGCTGATTCAGACATAAAAATTGCGAGGCCAATAGAGTATGCGGACATATATCAACAATTGAGTTTACGTGCTGCTCAAAGGGGCATTTCTTTAATGTTTCCGTTGTGGGACCTCGGCGATATACAAAGTGTAGGCATATATGACATCTGGGGTGGTTTTAGTTCGCAAATATCTCAAGCTAGTGAACGGTACGCTGTTCCATCGGTGCTTTCTGCGAGAATTTATTTGACTGATAATCAATCATCTGATGTCACTCAAAATACTGTGATGGCGAATGAAAAATATGAATTTCAATGGTCTGCAGACTGGACAATGATTGAAGGAGGCGGTTTATTGGCTGGGCAAGTACAAGGATATACCCCATTAATTATTGCAGAGGGTTTGATTGATGCATTGGCGGATCAGTTATCCTTGAAATATGCGATTGATCTGGCGCAAATAGATCGGGCAGATACTAAGGTTCAAATTGTCGTCAACAATATTGACTCCCTTACTTACTATAGCCAGGCTTTGAGCTCTCTAGAAAATATGAGTATTGTCAATGATGCTACCTTGATTAAGCAGCAAGGGTCACGTGCAACCTTTGAATTGGATTTGTTGGGTGACGTTGACGATTTAACCAATGCTCTGAGCTTGGACAGTAAAATTAGGCCAGTAGTTGACGATTTTGGTCAGCCAATACTTGGTTTGGAGTTCTTTTGGGTCAAGTAAGCAGTCAACTTTCATTGCCTATTGGCTTAAAAGATACCGAATCATTTGCTAGCTTTATCCCTGGTCAAAATGCTCAAGCTTGCAGCTATCTAAAGCAGCTATTTGCTGAACGTGAAGGCAAAAAGGTCAATAATTGGCTGACATATTTGTTTTCTGATTCTGGTATGGGCAAAAGTCACTTGTTGTATGCAACTTGCCAACAAGCCGAGTTAGCGGATGAGACTTGCATCTACTTGAGCTTTAATGAAAAACAACATATGTCTCCAGATGTACTGATAGGTCTTGAAAATTACCGTTTGATTTGTCTTGATGATATTCAAGAATTACAGGGTGAAGATGCTTGGCAAATAGCTGTGTTTGATTTAATCAACAAAGTGAAAGAACAGAGTAATAGTCGTTTAGTAATAACTGGGGATCAACCACCTCAGCAGTTATCTCTAGAGCTACCCGATTTGATATCTAGGCTGTCATGGGGCACTAATTTTCAACTTTACTCACTGACTGACCATCAGCGACAGCAGGCCTTGATAGTTAAAGCCCAACATAGAGGCTTAAATATGTCTAAAGATGTTGCAAGATATCTGGTTAATCATTGGCAGCGAGATATGCCAGCCTTGATAGCATCTTTAGATATTCTTGATGAGCAATCACTGCAACAGCAGCGAAAGCTCACTATACCTTTTGTTAAATCTATTTTGGCTCTTTAGTTTTGTGTCCTTCAAAGGCCTGTTTTTCTTCCAGTAACTCTTCTTTTAATTTTCGAATACCCAACCCAAGTTCACGTCCTCTAACCCGTGCATAAAAACTGCAACCGGTAAATAATAGTGTACATAATATTATTTCGACTAGGGCGTACAACCTCTCCCCTTCGACGGCATAAACTGCTGTCAAACCATGCAGCAAATAATACATCACAATAAAATTAGTCCATGCATAAGTATAAGGTTTACCCTCTAATAGTCCTTTAGCAGGTAATAAGATTGGCACTATCCAAAATAATAAGGTGAATAACGTTGAAGTGGTTTTATCTATAGTTAAGAAAAAGTGCCAGACCACTAACCAGATAATTAAAAGTAAATAGCTTGTTAAGGTTAATCGTCGAAAAAAAGTGCTGTTAAATGTCATGTTACTTATCTCGTATACTGGTTAATGGTCTAATTTCGCTGCTAGTACTGCCAGCCTTTTGCCTTGTTCGATACACAGTGTTTGTTCTTCATTAGAGAGTTTGTTTTTGTTATCGCCTTGTGCCAGATGTGTTACACCATAAGGGCTTCCGCCAGTCAAAGTGGTGTGTAATTCAGGATTAGAGTAAGGTAAACCGCACAATATCATACCGTGATGGAACAAGGGGATCATCATAGTGAGCAAGGTTGACTCTTGTCCCCCGTGCATACTCGATGTGGAGGTGAAAACACAAGCTGGTTTATTTTCTAATGTGCCCGCTAACCATTGAGCGCTAGTATCATCCAAAAAATATTTCAAAGGTGCCGCCATATTACCGAAACGAGTGGGGCTACCAAGTGCTAATGCACAACAATCATCTAAGTCTTGTTTTACCACATAGGGATCGCCCGAACTGGGTACTGAGTTTTGAATGAGTGTAAAATTATTACTTACTTCGGGCACACAACGTAAGCGTGCTTCAAGTCCTGATTTCTCTACACCCAAGGCTATGCCGTTTGCCATCGCTTGAGTAGCCCCATGGCGACTGTAGTATAAAATTAGTACTATTTTACTCATGATATATCCAAAGTTTGGGTCATAAAATATCCATAACAGATTCAGGAGGACGGCCAATAGCGGCTTTACCATTGAATACAACAATAGGTCGTTCAATAAGTTTTGGCGAACTAAGCATCGCGCTGATCAGAGACTCCTCAGTTAACGTATGATCTTCTAAGTTTTGTTGTTTGTAAGCGTCTTCGTTTTTTCTGATTAATTGTCTTGCTGAAGAAAAACCTAATTGCTTAACAATAAGCTGCAACTCTTGAGCACTGACTGGCGTTTTTAAATATTCAATAATTGTCGGCTCAAGCCCTTGTTCAAGCAATAATTGCAGAGTTTGACGGCTTTTTGAACATCTAGGATTGTGTAATATTCTAAGATCAGTCATAAATTTATTTTCTCTTCGAATGAGATATTGTATGTATACGGTGTATTCTACATTTTATTCTTTTTGTTACGAGAGTAACCCATAATTAGGGCATTAATATTTTGAAAAAATTCGCGGTTATATTGACTGCTTTGTTAGCTCTGTTAGTAGGTTTGTGGACCCAGCAAAGCTTTAAAGTGGACTTCATTAGTCTTGATGGACAGGAACACCGTTGGGATAATTCACAGGGAAAGTGGAAAGTAGTCAACTATTTCGCTGAGTGGTGTGCACCGTGTTTGCGAGAAATGCCCGAGCTGAACTATTTTCACCAACAATATAGTGATGATATAGATATATTTGCTGTAAGTTTTGATCCCTTGAGCAAAGACAAACTTATCCCCCTTCAACAAAAATATAATATTCAATTTCCTATCATAGTGCAGCTTAATACTATGCCGTGGGTCAGACCACCTAATAGTTTACCCACGACGTATATTCTTGATGCAGATGGCAAAGTATTAAAACAATTGAAAGGCGAACAAAGTGCGGAAAAGCTAATGCAAACTATCAATCTGTTAAAGACTTTGTAATCGCTCTTGCGCAGTTCTAAATTGTTCTATTCGAGCTCTTATTCTCTGTTTCTCAATTTTTCGTTCATTAGCGTAATTGTAAGCAGTATGTAATTCATCTATTGCCCTTGGATAGGCTGCCAATAATGCATACACTTCGGCTTTTGTTTGATGCATTTCGAGCTTTTGCTCGCTACTGCGATAAGCATCTGAAAGTAATTCATAGGCCAACATATTGTCAGGATTAATTAACAAATAATCTTTTAACAGAGATGTCGCTCTTTCAATATTTCCAGATTTAATCAACACATTCGCTAAGTTTAGGGTCAATACCCGGTTGAAAGGTGTGTACACAATTTGTGCTGATAATTTGTCAATCGCTTTTTGATGTTGATTCATTTCTATAGCAATATCGGTGTAAGTATCCAAATAAAATAAGTTACTCGGATACTTTTCCAATAGAACATCTATTATCTTTAGGGCGGGTTCAAAGTCTTCATTGGCTAAGTAAGATAAAGCTAAACCATATTCAGCTGCTTGTTTAAAAATATAATTTTCTTTTTTTAATATGTCAGAAAAGTATTCGATATTACGCTTAGGATTGGCATAGTAGCGCGCCAATATTCTGGTCTTAGCCAAGTGAAAGTTAATACTTTCAGGTATATCCCGCGGTCGAAAGGATGCGGCTCGGGTTCGTGCATCGGCAATCCGTGTTTCAGGTAAAGGGTGAGTGAGTAAAAATGCCAATGGAGTAGATTTAAGGCGGTTTTTTTCAGCCAATATACTGAAAAAACTGCTGGCGCCATTTGGGTCAAAGCCTGCCTCTGCGAGAATACTAATCCCCACTCTGTCTGCTTCTTGTTCGTTTTGCCTGGTGTAATTGATTGAAGATTGTGCCGAGGCTGCATTACTCACTGAGAGTGCAGCCATACCTGCTTCTGGATTCACCACTGCGACTAAAATGCTACCCAGCAAACTGGCTATCTGTAAAGGTGACGATTTTTGTCGCGCTTCAATACTACGAGCTATATGTCTTTGGGTAACGTGACTGACTTCATGGGCTAACACTGAGGCTAACTCCGACTCATTTCTGGCATTAAAAATAAGCCCAGTGTGAATGCCGATATGTCCTCCAAAAAAAGCGAATGCATTGATGTCTGGACTATTCAGAATAAAAAATTTGTAAGGGAATTTTACGTTGTCGGCTTGCGCAACTAAACGATTACCAATGTCTTGTATATATTCATCCAATAATGGGTCGTTGATAATAGGCGCTTGCCCACGAAGTTGACGCATAAGCGCATCGCCAATCAATACCTCTTTATCTAAGCTGATAGCACTGGATGCCACCACGCCTATTTCAGGTAATTCGTTTTTCTTATTTACTGCGCCAACTGACATGGTGCCTAATAAAAATATACTCAAGGCAGAAACAACGGTGTTAGCAATAGGTTTTATCATATATTACGTCTAATTTTAGTGTGTCTACATTACATGACAGTATCAATTATTAAATACTTGCGTGTGTTATGGATCAACTACCCGCTAATTAGTTCAATGTTAGCTGATCTATTAAGTTGGTTTTATCTCTTTTAATGGTTGATCAACAGATAAAAATATCTCTTGGATTGACTGCCCGCTACTTTCAACTACGTGCAATGATGTGCTCAATAAATCAATTAATTGAATTATTAATATATGGGCATATTTAAGTAATTCCATATCTGCTTCATCTCCACAACGTATTGTTAGTGCGATAAAGTCGCTTAATTTTGGGATACTGATTAATGGACCTATAATAGAGGGATTGAATTCTTTGAACGGTGAATCGACATCAAAAGGTTTAACCAAAGCTTGTGGTTGGTTGTTTACAACAGGAAAACAATGCAAATCAAAAGCGTAGTGATTACAGTGATTTTTCAGCGATATTGAGGGTTTACCTTGCTTACAATTGGCAGAATTCCAGTTTTTTTTATTCAGTAAATATTTTATATTATTATTAAAACCGTCAGTAAATGTGCCTTCTAATTCTAATAGTTTACTGGCTATTATTTGGAAGCTATCAGGGACCTCTCCTAAATTGAGCGATTTTTTTAGTTGCAAGATAGCTTTTACGTTGCCAAAACGACATGTCCAATCTAATTGCAAAAACAGCCTCTCTTTATTTGTGTAATCTCAGTTAAGTTCTATTTTATCACGCTAGGGTTGTGCAATAATGCTCACATCATATGGTTGAATTTCAACTATCATCAACCACTTATTGTTTGGTGATGCCTAATAATATACAAGGACACTAGATGTTAAACGTTTTTGAACGTTGGTATAAGCGAAAATTTTCTGATCCTGACTCAATGATGCTGTTATTGCTGTTACTTATCAGTTCTTTATTACTTGCGGTTTGGGGCGGAATTTTAATGCCTGTCTTGGTGGCTGCTGTCATAGCATACTTATTGGATTGGCCAGTGGTCCAACTATGTAGGTTCGGCTTATCTCGTGGTTATACTACTGTATTGGTGTTATTTGGTTTTATTAGCGTATCAATTCTGACCCTTGTGGGACTAGTACCTGTTGTTGTGCAGCAAAGTATTAATTTGATTAAAGAGATGCCGCAAATATGGGAAAAAGGGCAAGTGTGGTTATTAACGCTACCCGATACCTATCCAGATCTTGTCCAGCTGACTCAAATTCAGGACGTGTTGGACGGAATCAATGAACGAGTAGTGGGGTTGGCAGAGCTATTGTTGTCTGCGTCATTTAGTTCTTTGGGTGGGTTTGGTGCTTTGTTGATCTACATGATTTTAGTACCATTAATGGTTTTCTTTATGGTCAAAGATAAAGAAATGCTGGTCTCTAATATCTCTTCACTATTGCCTAGCGAACGCCGTTTGATTAAACAAGTGGGTACTGAAATGAACCTGCAAATTGCTAACTATATTCGCGGTAAAGTCATAGAAATTGTCATTGTTGGTACCGTGTCAACAGTGACTTTTGCGTTTATGGACTTGCGTTATGCCTTGTTACTGGGGGTATTGGTGGGCTTCTCAGTGCTGATCCCTTATATAGGTGCCGCAGTGGTGACTATTCCTGTGGCGATAGTCGCATTATTTCAATGGGGTTTGACACCTGACTTTTGGTATTTAATGGTTGCTTACGGCATAATACAAGCCTTAGACGGTAACGCATTAGTACCTATATTATTCTCAGAAGCGGTGAGCTTGCATCCAGTGTATATCATTATCGCGGTGTTATTTTTTGGTGGGTTGTGGGGATTTTGGGGGGTGTTCTTCGCTATTCCTTTAGCAACGTTGGTCAAGGCTGTTGGCAATGCTTGGTCAAGTCCTAAGGAATTAGCAACTGAAACTTAGTTAAGGCGGAGCCAACATACATACAATTGGCTCCAACTTTTAATTCTGCTTAACTCTTTAAACTCCTTTATTTCTGCAGGTATGCCAATACCACCTCGTGGTGATCTTTAGTTTTGAATTTATCAAATACATGTTCTATTTCGCCGTCTTCATTAATTAAAAACGTAATACGATGGATACCATCGTATTCTTTACCCATAAATTTTTTAAGACCCCAGACACCAAATGCATCTGCTACTGCATGATCTTCATCCGACAAAAGTGTGAAATTGAGGTTCTCTTTTTCAATAAACTTTGGGAGTCTTTTAACTGCATCAGGGCTCACCCCTAAGACTTCAACGTTCAATGCCGCCAATGATGTTTGGCTATCCCGTAAGCCTTGCGCCTGAGTTGTACAGCCAGGTGTCATAGCTTTGGGGTAAAAATAAATCAATACTTTTTTACCTGCAAAGTCGCTTAACGCAATCGTTTGGTTATCTTGATCTAGTAGTGAAAATTTCGGAGCAATATCGCCCGCTTTGAGCATTTGCATAATAAATACCTTAAGTTATTAATTAAAAGAAAATACCAAGTTATCAGTGATTTTGTTTGATCGAAGCTTCTAAATTGAGTGGTTGCAAAAGTGCTTGAAGAGCATGTTCAATTTTATCAACTTCGAGTTCATGGGGAATAGATATCACCATTTTGCACTTCATCTGTTTGTCGTTTTCATTTGTATCTAAAAATTTTAGTCTAAATGCACTGACAGAGATATTGTGTTGTTCGAAAAAATCGGTGATCTGGTCAATCAGGCCTGGTGTACTTTCACCATTTATGATGACATCCGCAAGATGCTCAAGGTTTTGTTTACAATGTTTTTTGGTGCGTTTCATCATCGACAATAAATTGTGCTTCTGACAAGTTTGCGGCAATAAACATTCGGCTTGGGTAATAGCACTTTGACTGCCTTCGATAATCATAGTGAGAGAAAAATCCTGACCATAAACGGCTTGGCGACTATCTAAAATATTGCATCCTACTTCAGATACGGTGTCAGCCAATTTACTTAATACACCAAATTGGTCTGAACCTAAGATGGTAATGATTAATTGTTGCGTCATTTTTAACCAATTCGTTGATTTGAAATTGGCTATAACATACATGATTGTAGGTGGGTTGATCCAGTTTCAATTCTAATCCTTAAAATGGGCTATTCAATGCTTGTTTTTAGGGGGCCAGATCTTTACCATTAGACGCTAATTTTTGGGGAGTATTCATGTTTACTGGCAGTATTGTGGCGCTAATTACGCCAATGTATGATAATGGGCAAATAGATTACTCGTCATTAAAGGCGCTGGTTGATTTTCATATTCGAAATGGGTCTCATGGCATTGTGTCTGTTGGTACTACAGGTGAGTCTGCGACTTTACCTTTTTCTGAACATATAGAAGTGGTTAGGCGAACCGTAGAATATGCTCAGGGAAAAATACCTATCATCGCTGGGAGTGGTGCTAACTCTACTTCAGAAGCCATTTTTTTGAGTGAACAGATGTCAGATACTGGCATAAAAGGATTTTTAAGTGTCGTGCCTTATTATAATAAGCCACAACAAAAAGGCATGGTTGCGCACTTTAAAGCCATTGCTGATGCAACTGACTTACCCGTATTGTTATACAATGTGCCCAGTCGCACCGTAGCTGACATGTTGCCAGAGACGGTGGCAGAGTTAGCTACCCATCCTAAAATTGTTGGCTTGAAAGATGCCACCGGCGACATATCGCGCTTGAAGGCTACACAGAAACTTGTTTCAGACGATTTTGTGTTTCTAAGCGGTGATGACCTGACAGGTTGTGAGTTTCTTGCAAACGGTGGTCACGGGGTGATTTCTGTTACCGCTAATATTGTGCCTAAACAAATGGCTGATATGTGTAATGCTGCATTGGCGAAGGATTTCCAGTTGGCAGAAAAGATTGACAAACAAATTACCGGTTTACATACCGCTTTGTTTTTCGAACCGAATCCTGTGTTACCTAAATGGGTCTTACACAAAATGGGGCTGACTAATTCAGCTTTTTTACGATTGCCTTTAGTTGAATCGGAACTAGCTAGCCAAAATCATATCGAACAAGTCATGCGCAGTTCTGGCGTATTATCCTAAGGAGATAGCATGACCTATAATTTTCAACTGTTTAGAGTATTAAAATGCACTGTGGTAGCAACCACAATGTTAACCGCTTGTAGTTCATTAGAAGAAAGAGAAGTTGCCAGTGGCTCATTTGAGTATGTCAAAGAACAACCTGGTCAAAAGATCAAAATTCCAGATGATGTAGACTCACCTAAATTTAATGACGCCTATAAACTGCCCGCTTTAGGTGAAAACGCACCGCAAACTGCTATGGGGAAAAAATTGAGTGTGTTCTCACCTTCATTGGTATTGCCAGTAGTGGCGGGTTCTCACATAGAAGAGGGCTCAAAAAATGCCATTGTGTGGTTTGATCAAGTGGATGACAGCCTGCCTCTAGATACTGCGGTTTGGAATTCCCTGCTCCGATTTTTAGAAATCGAAGGTATTGGTGTTGAGATGTTTGACAAAGACAATCAGCGCTTAATAACAGACTGGGTGACGTTAGATGAGAGCAAAGACGACAAATGGTATAGCTGGTCTAAATCAGAACGTACTGTTGGACAGCGCTTTGAATTTACTTTAGATAAAAAACCTCACGGAAGAACGGCAGGGCTCAGTGTTGAATTAGTTGATTACAAGGAAAAATTGAACGCTCAAAGCACCGTGATCACCCAATCCAAGGACAAAAGACGCAACGAAGTTGATATCCTGAATAAAGTAGTGAAAAACTATGAATTTGAAACAAAAGTAGCTGACGTCAAACGTTTTCGTCAAATTCGTGAAGGTTTACAGATGGACTTAGGATTTGATAGTGATGGCGAGCCTGCATTTGTAGTCGACGCTGATTTTGATATTACTTGGCCAAGACTGTTACTTGTATTGAGAACGTTAGGCTTTGATGTTAAAGATTATGACAAGTCTAATGGCTTGTTGTTTGTTAAATACAATGGTGCTGAAGACGGTTGGTGGAGCAATATTTGGTCTAGCGACAAAAATGAGATCAAATTAGACACGGAAGAGTACCGTATTAAAGTGGCTAGTGTAGGCCAAAAAACCTCTGTCACATTATTAGACGATGAGAGCAAGCCCTTTGCAGTCAATAAACTAACTGATTTATACCCCGCATTTTCAAAAACCATGTCGGCTGACGATCTAGATATATAGACTATTTACCTCTAGTTGTTAGCGCTGCTAGAGGTTTTATTTTTAAATAATCAGCATAAAAAACTTGTACGTTCTTCACCTAAAGGAGTTGGCACAGTATGTCGATTGCGGATTCAATTTTATCGATTAACAATGACCTGCCTATTCGAACCGAACTACCGGTGCACAGTGGTAAAGTGCGCTCTGTTTATTGGTTAACAAAGCAAGACAGTCGTCGTTTAATTGAAGAAAAAGACTATCCAGTACCCCATGACACGCCATTGGCTATTATGATCATTAGCGACCGCATCTCAGCGTTTGATTGTATTTGGCATGGTGAGGGTGGCATGTTGGGTGTACCAGGTAAAGGAGCTGCTTTAAATGCTATTTCTAATCACTGGTTTAAGTTATTTAAACAACAAGGTTTAGCTGACAGTCATATACTCGATATACCTCACCCTTTTGTTTGGATTGTCCAAAAAGCTAAACCTGTGATGATTGAAGCTATCTGTCGTCAATATATTACAGGCTCAATGTGGCGTTCTTATGACAAAGGTGAAAGAGAGTTTTGTGGTATTCAGCTTGAAGGAGGTCTTAGCCAAGATTGTAAATTAGCTAACTTACTTATGACTCCCTCCACAAAAGGTATTTTAAAGGGCATTCCTAATGTACCTGAAGCGGATGATGTGAACATTACCCGTCAGAACATCCTCGATAATTACACTGCGTTTAACTTCGAAAAACTCAGTGATGTTTCTTTATATGAAAAATTATTGACTGAAGGATTCTCACTGATTAGTGAGGCTTTGGCAGAGTTGGGGCAAGTGTTTGTAGATACTAAGTTTGAATTTGGCTATGTCAAAGACTTAGATGGCAATAATAAATTGATTTACATGGACGAAGTGGGCACCCCAGATTCATCAAGAATTTGGGATGCACAGCAATATGAAAAGGGTAACGTCGTAGAAAACTCCAAAGAAGGCTTTCGTCAATTATTACTTAATCATTTCCCTGATCCTGATATTTTGTTAAACAAACAACGCATGCCTGAGCGCCAAGCATTGGCCAAAGACAATGCGCTACCTGTTGAGGTATTGATGCAGGTTTCTAAGACTTATATTGATATCGCAGAAAAAATAACAGATAAACCTTTAGTGTTGAGCGAAAACCCTAAAGCGGAAATTATTCAGATTTTGCAGGATAATTATCAATTAGTTGATTGAACAGTCATTTGTTTGAGAATTTTTTTGAGAAGCTTGGAGCTCGTTCCTAGCCTAGCTGTATTTCAATATTGCTTATTGGAATGCAGCAACAAGGTAATATCTCATCATCATCAATAAACGCTAGCGGGTCCGTAGTGTATTCTACCTCTCCGCAAATTAATTTACTTCTGCAGGCACCACAAAAGCCTTCACGGCAATGATATTGAATTTCAATTTTATGCAGTTCAATGGTTTCTAGTAGAGTATTGTTGGATGTATGCTGGACAGTTTTATGATCTTTTATCGTCACCATAAAACTGTCGTTATTTTTATGCATCTTTTTTATAAATCAAAATTTACAAGACGGAATTTATAAATCAAAATCACCAAAATCTTCGGCACTGACTTCGGAATCAATTTGGCCTACTAAATAAGAACTGATTTCAGACTCTTGAGGTGCAACTTGAACGTTGTCAGAACTTAAGTAGTTGTTCATCCAAGGTAGTGGGTTATTTTTTATGTCAAATGGCTGACCTAAGCCTATTGCTGACATACGATGATTAGCAATAAATTCAACGTATTGACAAAGTATTTCTTTGTTCAGACCGATCATGGATCCGTGCTGAAACAAAAATGCAGCCCATTCTTTTTCTTGCTCTACTGCATGCAGGAATATTTGAGTGGCTTGTTCCTTACATTCCTCGGCGATTTCGGCCATTTCCGGGTCATCTTTGCCTTTAGCCCACAGATTCAACACATGTTGAGTAGATGTGAGGTGTAAGTTTTCATCACGGGCAATTAAACGAATGATTTTCGAATTGCCTTCCATCAATTCACGCTCTGCAAAAGCAAAGGTACAAGCAAAAGACACATAAAAACGTATGGCTTCTAAGGCATTAACTGAGTTCATACATAGATAAAGTTTTTTCTTAAGCTCACGCATTGTAATGACATGAGTTTCACCTTTAACTGTGTGTGTACCTTCGCCTAACGTTTGCCACAATTGGGTTGCAAAAATGAGGTCATCGTAATATTTAGATATATCTGAAGCACGTTTTTTGATTTCTTCATTTTCAACAATATCTTCAAAAATGCTACTGGGATCGCCAAATAGATTTCGCAATATATGGGTGTATGAGCGCGAGTGAATAGTCTCGAAAAATGACCATGTTTCTACCCAAGTTTCCAACTCTGGAATAGAAACAATCGGCAAAAAAGCGATATTAGGACTTCTACCCTGAATAGAATCAAGTAAAGTTTGATACTTTAGGTTAGAAATAAAAATATGTTTTTCTGAGTCACTTAACTTTTGAAAATCGACTCTGTCTTTACTTACATCAACTTCTTCAGGACGCCAAAAGAAGCTAATTTGTTTTTCAATCAACTTTTCAAAAATTGGATGTTTTTGTTGGTCATAGCGCGCCACATTGACTGGGTTACCAAAAAACATCGGTTCTGTCAGTGGGTTGTTATTTACTTGATTAAAAGTTGTATATTTCATTAATTATGGTTGCCATTAAAAATTCAAGCCGCTCAGAAAAAGCTGCCTAAGCAGCTTACTGAAATTTATATTTTACAAGCGCCACCTGCGCAATCGTCATCTTCTTCTATTACCACTTCTTTTGGTACAAACGTTTGGCTAGACAGTTCTTGTTGGGTCGGGTCGTCTGCGCCATCACGAGTATTATGATAATACAGGGTTTTAATCCCAAGTTTGTAAGTGGTCAACAAGTCTTGAAGTAATAACTTCATCGGGACTTTGCCACCTTCATACTTATTGGGGTCGTAACTGGTGTTTGCAGAAATGGTTTGATCAACAAATTTTTGCATAATACCAGCCAGTTGCAAGTACCCCT
>Ga0307488_10001619_pt1 | contig 18814 bp, 16 predicted proteins | sample SB02metaG_FD_202248 | JGI IMG/M metagenome (GOLD analysis project Ga0307488, IMG submission 202248) | Sea-ice brine microbial communities from Beaufort Sea near Barrow, Alaska, United States - SB 0.2 | ecosystem: Environmental > Aquatic > Marine > Coastal | place: USA: Alaska | collected... | reverse complement strand
AATGCAGTAGGTTTAGTTTTTGGTGATGGTGGAGAACACATTGAAACCAACAACACTGATTTCACAATCACATCAGGTGGTAAAATCAATTTAGCAACAGCTTCAGATGTACACATGGCCAATGACAGAGGAATAGTTTTTGGCGATGCAGGTGAAAAAATCGAAGGAGATGGAACTAACTTAACTATCGCTTCTTCTGCCGCATTGAACTTGACAGCGACAACAGACATCGTTGTACCAGCTAACGTTGGAATAACTTTTGGTACTGGTGAGAAGATCGAGGGTGACAGTACAAACTTGACTGTGACTTCCGGTGCTCAGATCATAATGGCGGCAACAACAGACGTAGTAATACCTGCCAACGTGGGAATAACATTTGGATCAGGTGAGAAGATCGAGGGTGACAACACAGACCTTACAGTAACATCAGGTGGTGCATTGAACTTGACAGCAACAACAGACGTAGTAATACCTGCCAACGTGGGAATAACATTTGGATCAGGTGAGAAAATCGAGGGTGACAGCACAGACCTTACAGTAACGTCAGGTGGCAAGATCAACCTTACAGCAACGACAGATGTACACATTCCAAACGCAGTAGGTTTAGTTTTTGGTGACGGTGGAGAGCACATCGAAACCAACAACACAGACTTAACGATCACATCAGGTGGTAAAATCAATTTAGCAACAGCTACAGATGTACACATGGCCAATGACAAAGGAATAGTTTTTGGTGATGCAGGTGAGAAGATAGAGGGTGATGGAACGGACTTGACAATATCTTCAAGTAACTTACTAAATTTATCAGCTGGAACAGACATTGTTATTCCGACCAACATTGGATTACATTTCACAGATTCTGCTGAGAAGATAGAATCAAATGGTACAGACTTGACTATCAATGCAGGTGCAGACATCAACCTTACAGCAGTTGCTGATATTAACATTCCATCAGCAGTTGGTTTGACATTTGGTAATGATGGCGAGAAGATTGAAGGAGATGGAACTAACTTATTGATTTCATCCTCAGGAACGGCCACTATAACAGCGGTAGGTGAAACGATCATCACTAACAACTTCAGAGTTGCGGGTGACTTTACAGTTGACGGTGCAAACACAACGATTAACACAACAACACTTTCAGTGGAAGACAACATCATAGAACTGAACAGAAACGTATCTGCCAACTCAGGAATGCCTTCTTTAACAGGTATAAAAGTACAGAGGGGTTCCACTTCAGCCGCAACTGAAACGGATCTGTTCTGGGTATGGGACGAGACCTTCGCAGATGACGGAACAACAATACATGGTAACGCAGGTGGTGCCTTCACAGCATTCAAACATGCGGCTAATTCTATACCAGTAGACGCAGACCTAGTAGACATCAGGTGTAATGTTATACATGCCTTAGCCACTTCGGCTCAGTATGCTGACGTTGCCGAGCGTTTCGAAGCAGACGCTCCTATGACTGCAGGTGCAGTAGTGATGGTCGGCGGTGACGCAGAGATCACAGAAACAACAGCAGACTTATCTGATCAAGTTTTTGGTGTCATATCTGATCACCCGGCATACGCCATGAACGCAGGTGCAGGTAACAATGAGTCACATCCATTTGTTGCAATGACTGGAAGAACTCCAGTGAGAGTAACAGGTGCAGTGACCAAAGGTCAAAGATTAGTTAGCTCAACAGTGAAAGGCTGTGCGAGAGCGGCCGCTACCGGCGAAACATATTCACCATTCCACGTTATTGGAAGAGCACTAGAGAGCTCAACTGATGCAGGAATCAAATTGGTAAATTGTGCGGTGAGGACAAACAACTAATAAATATTTTTACTTTTTAGTAGAATCAAAAGGCCTTGTAGAAATATAGGGCCTTTTTTTTTGGCTTTATAAAATAAATATATGCATGAGTGTAAAAATAAGTGGTAACATCGAGATAAACGCAGATACTTGGTTGGAGTTCCAAGGAAAAAATGATGCCGGAGAAAACATCAGAATAGGCTCGATAAAAGGTAGCATCAAGGACAACAAGAAAGGTGCAGACCAAAGCGTGATACAGATAATCGGCAGGAAAGACGGACAGCACAAACCTTTATTGACCATCGCCAACAATGCCATCTACGCACACCGTGATGTTCCATTCGTGTGGCAGACAGAAGACGGTAAAAAGACCTTCGTGTCAGGTACATCAACTACGAAAAGAAACATAGACCTACCAGACGACAACGGCACACTGATGATAAACAATTCAGGGAAAGTAATGGCAACGGAATTGCCGACAAGCGACCCTAGTAATGCAGGTCAACTCTGGAACGACAGCGGTACTGTAAAAATTAGTGCTGGTTAATTAATCAAGTTATCAAATCTAGTATAGTCTGTAACTTGCCTTTGATGGCTTTGTTATTCAATGTATTCTTCAAACCCATGTGCAAGTTCTTGGGCCAGCATTCAAACGCAGTCCAACAGTATCCTGAATGTTCATAATTCAGTTTAGGTAAGAATTCAGTCTCTATCGCAATAAGGTAAGTGTGGAAGAAAAACTTCTGATCATTTGAAGTGAACATCTCCAAGGGAATGACTTTCTTGAACTTAGGAGTATCTCCTATTTCCTCTTTGATTTCTCTCTTCAACCCTTCAAATGCTGACTCCGTGTATTTCGCCTGGCCTCCGACCAACCCCCACATGCCCTGTGTCTTCTTGTCAGTCCTCTGCAAGAACAGGAAACGCTTGGTACCAGTTGAATAGAACAGTGCCCCTGAGCAGACTATATTTTTTTCCATGTATTATTATAACAATTATGGAGTAGTGGCGTCAAGGCTTGAATTATATCCTGGATCTGCTCCACCGTCCAACACAATACTCCAAGTACCTTGTGCATACACACCTTCGTATGATTTGACCCACTCTGTGCCATTGAACCTGTATTGAATTCCTGTGTTTAAATTAGTAACATAATGTTGTGTTGAATCTGGATTTGAAGCGTCAAACGCCACGTTCCATTTACCAGTTGAACTGTTGTACTCTATGATATCTCCAATACTTGCCACTAGTGTTCCCCATGTTGCACTCTGGAATGATGAGGTGCTGTCTCCCACATCGTTTATGACCAGATACCTGTCACCGTTTGCAGGTGTGCCAGGACTAAATGTTGCAGGATTTATGATCTTGGAAACTGCTGTCAGTGAGTTTGCGGGTATCGTGTCCGAATCAATGCTGTATAACAAAATTGTGTCGTCTAATGATGTTGTTGCAATCGTTCCTACTATCTCGTTGCCATTGGGTTGGGTAAGTCTGATCTGCGATGTGCCGTTGGTCACTTTACCATACTGGTCTAGTAATGTTTTCCAGTTGACTGCTGGACCAAATGTCTCAAATGGATCAAAATTAGATGGTTCATTCGCTCCTGTCTGGAATCCGTCTCCTCCCGAAGTCACACTTGTTCCTGTAGACCCCAGTAATCTCAATTGATTCCCAGTTACTAGCAATCCAAAATTGTTTGGTGTGATGAAACTCCTCGATGTTAGTGTACCGTCTATTAACCCTTTTGTTATTCCGCCATCGTCATCATAGATGCTCATTATGATCTTCTGTATAACTCCCAGTTTCTTGACCTTCACAGGAGGTGATATCCATATTGGCATTGAAAATGTCAATGTAGCGATATCGATCTCAGAGTCAGCCCCAACGGGTATGGTCCTCGATGAGAACGTTGTACCGGTCAGTTCCACGTAGCTCAAGCTGGTCCAGTCGATGTAGTTGTCTGATTTTTGTATCTCGAAGTCTGGGTTGAACAGGTATAATATCTGTTCCATGATCTGTAATTTCTGGTCTGTGTTTGAACTCCAGATGTCTGCAGTCACTTCCAATCTAAAGGGAGAAGGCATGACTTTCTCGACCGTGTATCCTGCACCTATTTCGCTTGTGTAATTTCCGTCTGCATCAACATTCCTTTCTCTTAAATGTTGTTTTTCAATGTGATAGGGGTTCTGCATTCTTTCCCTGTCATAGTTTAGTTCTCTAACGTAACACGCAATCTTTGGAACATACTGTAATGCGTTCTCAGAATTGTTCCTGATTATACTTGCAACTTGTCTTGTAGGATCTCCGTAAACTACCGGAACTGCTCTTAACTGTATAGAATTATCTTTACCTCGGCCTGTTTCCACAGAAAAGTTACTCAATATCCTAATAAATTGAGTTAAAAATTTCCTTACCTGTCCTTCGTAAAAGTGTAGCATTCTTAATTGTCAGCCTTAGGTTTGAGAGCATTTGTTAATGTTTGTCTCTGTGTAACTGTCAACCCATTTATCGTTGAACTTGTTGCATCGTTAACAAAACTTGTTTTGTAGTTTGTTCTCGAATCATTGTTAGTTGTAGTTATTCTAACGGAATCTTCTATTTTAACCCATCTGGTTCCGTCATAACGGAATAATCTGTTAGGTAAGTAATCTGTTCTCAAGAAATAATCACCAACGTCAACACCCGACGTTGGGAAAGATATTCCAAATCCGGCCGGGTGTCCGTTTGGTGCGACCCCATCGCCGTCCATGTAGAAGCCATAGTGCGAACTTGCCGGTGTGTCTATTGTAGCGTTAACAGTTTTGTCACCACTTGCTCTTTGTTCTTCTGTGTTAATATTTTCTGTCCTAATATTTCCTCTCTCGTCTATGGGTGCAACATAGTACTGCTTATAGTTGAATCCTGACTTGGGAGCATCTGCTTCTGCCTGTGCAACTACTTGATCGTTAATTGTTTTTTCTTTGTTGAATGTTGACATGTAACTGGCAAGAGATCCTGTTGTGGTTGCATCACCTATGATGTCTTTAAATTCTTGAGAGTCTACCATGGTCTTCATCTTCAATCTCAACAGGTGTGGCCACCATGTTTGCGAAAATCCTTCCGCCGCCCTGTTAACATCCTCCACAACATAGTATCGTTTCAATGCGATCGGTATGCTCTCGTCTAAAGAATAATCTTCTTTCATGTGCGGGAATTCTATAACATCACCTGCCATTGGTTTCCTGCCTAATCTTTCAACTATGTCGTTCAGGTGTACTGTTAAAAATAGTGTGTCGTTCTGTAAGAACATACCAAACTGTGAAAGGTTGAAATCTGCATCTTGCACATTGTAAATCCCTCTCACAATGTAAATATCATCTGCATATTTCCTGTCCCTGTTCTCTAGAAATAACAGATCCTGTATGGTTCTCTCGTTTAATGAGTCTCCGGAATACTGAGGATTTGTAGGACTTGCTTCTCCGTCCTTATTTGTGTCTCCCTGATCGTAGGGGCCTATGTACTTGTGGAAATGTAGATCAGTTCCTCCAACGACGAACATCTCTTTGATGTTACGATCGAAGAACTTGTAGTCATTACCTTTTTCAGGCTTAAAAATGGACAATCTTGGCATATCATACATATTTATTGAATGCACAACGACTATAAATATGTGTATGTCGGAACTACAAACAGGACAACAAGAAATATTTGATTACGTCAAGAACAGCCTAGGTGACGGTATGATTGATGTTGAATTAGACCCTAAACACTATCAAACGGCGCTGGAAAGAGCAGTCAACAAATTCAGACAAAGATCATCAAACGCTGTGGAAGAATCTTATGCTTTTCTTCAATTAAAGAAAAATCAGAACACATACATTTTACCGGATGAGATTATCAATGTGAGAAATCTTAACAGGAGAAGTGTTGGATCTAGGACAGAAGGTGGCGAAGGCGGAACATTGTTCGAACCTTTCAACTTGGCCTACACAAACACCTATCTGTTAAAAGCAGGAGCAACAGGTGGATTGGCCACTTACTATGCGTTTGCATCATACCAGGAATTAGTAGGTAAGATGTTTGGTAGTTTCATACAGTTCCATTTTGACGTGGCAACAAAGAAATTAACTATCACACAAAGACCCAGAGCAGACGACGAAACAGTCCTTATGCACACAGACAATTTCAGACCTGACATAACGCTGTTCAAGGACATCTATTCTAAACCATGGATCAGAGATTACACACTTGCAGTATCTAAACTTATGTTGGGAGAAGCAAGGGGAAAATTCAATACCATAGCAGGACCACAAGGTGGAACAACACTGAACGGTGATGCATTGAAGAATGAGGGACAAGCCGAAATGGACAGACTCGAAGCAGACATAGGCAATTTCCAAGAAGGCGGGAGCCCAACAAGTTTCATTATCGGTTAACTTCTATTACTTGTTAACTTCTATTACCGGTAAATTATTACGTGTATTATTTTAAATACTAGTATCATGATAGACGACAGATACAAAAAACTTACCAAATGCACACTAGATGAATTGGCCGACATGGTCGATGACCTAGAGAACATTGCCATACACGCTTTGAAAGAGAGAAAATTAAGTATGCGTAAACTGGTATTAACACAGATCCATGATGTTAAAAAAGAGATTGAAAAACGTTTAAAAAAATAGTATAATAAGTCTATGTTAATAGGCATAGTAGGTTTAATAAGTTCTGGCAAGGACACAGTCGCAGAAAGACTAGTACAAGAACATAATTTCAAAAAAGATTCATTCGCAAAAAGTTTAAAAGATGCAGTAAGTTCTATGTTCAATTGGGACAGAGAAATGCTGGAAGGCAAGACAGCCGAAAGCAGAGAATGGAGAGAACGTCCTGATGCTTTTTGGAGTAAAAAATTTAATAAAGATGTAACACCTCGTTGGGTGCTACAACACTTTGGCACAGAAGTAATGCGTCAGAATATGCATGATGGCATATGGATTGACAGTTGCATGGCTAGATACAAAGGTGAACCAACAGTGATATCAGATACAAGATTTGAAAATGAAATCAAGATGATCAAGGAATCTGGGGGCAATATTATACTTGTAAAAAGAGGACAAGATCCCGATTGGTTTACAAGCTATGTTGAAGGTAATATCAAACCCTCGGGCATCCACTCTTCGGAATATGCATGGGCAAAATCAGAGTTTGACTATGTTATCAAGAACGACGGAACACTGGAAGAATTACACCAACAAGTTGACGATCTAATCGTCAGCAACAAGATCACCAATACGCCATCCAAGTCTACGGACACTGCCCAACCGTTGGCAATTGGCGCAAACAGTTTTTAGATTAGTAGTCGAGGTATTCCTCATACTCCCATCCACAAAGAACACATCCAGTTGAGATTGTTTCTGTGCCCTGAACCCACACAGCTCACACTTCTTATGTTTCTTGTATCCGGATCTCTGCAGGGCCGTGATTCCTCCCACTTTCTTCCCAGCTTTCTTTCTGTTGCAGGTATCACACAGGCTACGCCAGTAGATCTTTGTTCCTTTCCTGTAAGCATAGGCACGAGGCTTTGCCTTACACTCCTTACACAACGGTCTGTCCTTGTATGCCATACACTTATTTAAGTCGCCTATATAGGCACCAGAAAATAGCAAGTTATATCGTAAAAACCATATGATTGAATAAATAACTCTGTATACGTTAAACTTGCAAGGAGAAAACGAAAAATGGCTTTAACATCACCAGGAGTAGAAGTTTCAGTAATAAACGAGAGCTTTTATGTACCATCAGATGCTGGTACAACACCACTATTCATAGTAGCATCAGGACAGGATAAGACAAACGGAGCGGGAGATGGAACAGCGACTGGAACAACAGTTGCCAGCGCCAACACTGCTTACTTGGTCTCATCACAAAGAGAATTAACAGAGACTTTCGGAGATCCGACTTTCTACAAAGACGCATCAGGAAATTCATTACACGGTTATGAATTGAATGAATACGGTCTACAAGCGGCTTACTCATTCTTGGGTGTGGCCAACAGAGCTTACGTTCTAAGAGCAAACATTGACACTGGCGAATTACTAGGCAGTGCAACGGCTCCTACAGCAGACCCAACAGACGGAACATACTGGTTTGACCTTGCATCAACTAGCTATGGTTTATTTGAATGGTCACAAACAGATCAAGCGTTCACAAAAATTACTCCAATACTAATCACACTAGTTGGTGAATTAGTTGGCGGTGTTTCTACTGGTGCACCACTGACTTCTATTGGACAAACTGGATCATACGCAATCAACACAACACACGTTTCAAACAAGATCTTCAAGAAGACATCAAGTAACACTTGGGTACAGATTGGATCAAGTGCATGGCATACATCTTTACCAACAATATCAGTTGCATCAGGAACAACAGTTGTTAACGGTGAGAGCATGATCATGAACGGTGTAACGGTCACTGTATCAGGAACAACTTTAACTGCGGTTGCATCAGCAATCGGTTCTAATGTGACCAACGTTACAGCTTCTATTAACTCAGTAACAGGTAACCTAGATATATTCCACAACGGTCTAGCACTAGGTGACTCAGCAGGAGGAACTGGGACAATCAGATTTGACGAAGGTACAGGTATGTTGGAAGACCTTGGCATCACAGCAGGTGTTAAAAATGGTGTTCAATTACTACAGGCCAAACACACTAACAGACCCACTTGGAAAACTGCAGACGAAGACAGACCAAATGGTTCAGTTTGGTTCAAGACTACATCGGCAAACTCGGGTGCTAACATTGTTGCAAAACTTTATGCTTCATCTAGTGCAAGTTTCTCGTCAATAGCGGCTCCATTACATGATGATCACAGCACAGCGATCTTTAACATAGATCCTTCAACAGGTGGAACAGGATTAATAACAGGAACACTATACACACAATTCAACATCACTGAACAAAGCATAACGGCGGCTGATGCACTGGACACTACTCCAAATCTTGGAGACTTCCAGCTATTCAGATATGAAGGTGGTGCAACAACAGTGACAAGTTTATTGACTTCTCCAAGTTTCACAAGTTCAGAAACTTTCACAATCAAAGAGACAAGAAAAAATCAAGATGGTTTCAGTACAGCAGTTACAGTCACACTAGGCGGAACAGGTGCTGATGATTTTGTTGCGGCAGTTAACGCTAAAGTTAACGCTTCTGCATTATCTACATCAACTACTGAACTAATAAATGTTAGAGCCAGTAAATTAACAACTGGTGAGATCGTGCTTACACACGTACTGGGCGGTGACATCAGATTGTCAGATGGCGAGAGCGGTACTCCATTGGCAGATGCTGGTTTCAGTTCAACGACAGCACATGTTTACGGAACATTCACAGCAAACAGTTCAACACTGCTTGACAACTTGTACACAGTTCCTACTGGGGAGTCGCTTGACTCAACAGCCAACAACGCACTGTTAATTTCAAACTGGAAGAGATTAAGTTACACAGCTTCACTGAATGCACCAAGTAACGAACCAGTGGATGGAACACTATGGTATGACACTAGCTTATCAGCTGATATCATGGCACACAACGGAACAACTTTTATTGGATATGCGACAGCATACTCAACTACAGATCCAAATGGTCCACAGTTTAGTGCAACAGCACCAACTTTACAATCAGATGGTACTGCACTTGTGACGAACGACTTATGGATTGATACTAGTGACTTGGAAAACTATCCAAAACTTTACAAATACAACACAGCGGCTTCGATCAGTTCGACCAACACAGCCAACCAAGTAGCAGTTACAACAACAGGTGCGGCATGGGTGCTAGTTGACAAAGCTGACCAAACAACAGAAGACGGTATAGTTTTTGCAGATGCAAGATTCCACACAACAACTGACAAAGTGGCAGGAACATCAACAGCGGCAGGAGTACCTTCAACAATCAAGAACTTGTTGAGTGATGGTTTCCTAGACCCGGATGCGCCAGATCCAACTTTATTCCCACAAGGTATATTGCTTTGGAACACTAGACGTTCAGGTTACAATGTTAAAGAATACAAAAACAGTTACATCACAACCACGAAGTATCCAGGAAGTGGATCAGCAGGGTTGGGTAACATCAGAGCAAACAATGAATCTGTTGCAACTTACTACCCAGACAGATGGGTTCTTAAGTCAAGCAACAACGCAGACGGTTCTGGATCTTTCGGAAGGAAAGCACAGAGAAAAGTCATCGTTGAGCAACTGAAATCAGAGATCGACACCAACCAAGCAATCAGAGAAGACCAAAGAGGCTTCAATGTACTTGCTGTACCTGGTTACCCTGAACTGATCTCAAACATGATTAACTTAAACACAGACAGGAACAGCACAGCGTTTATAGTTGGAGATACACCTTTGAGATTAGAGGGCACATCAACAGCAATCCAAAACTGGGCCAACAACACGGCAGGGGCACTGGACAACGGTGAAGACGGTTTAATAAGTGCAAATGATTACTTGGGTGTGTTTTATCCATCAGGATTTACAACAGACAACACAGGTAAATCGATTGTGGTTCCAGCATCACATATGATGATGAGAACTTTAGCAAACAACGATAACATAGCTTTCCCATGGTTCGCACCAGCAGGAACAAGAAGAGGTGTCGTTGACAATGCCACATCAGTTGGTTACATCGACTCAGCGTCTGGAGAGTTTGAAACAATATCTGTGACGGAGTCAGTGAGAGATTCAATGCACGAAGTCAAGGTTAACCCTATCACTTTCTTTGCAGGAGCAGGCATAGTTAACTTTGGTAATTTGACGAAAACATCGGCAAGTTCAGCGTTGGATAGGATCAATGTTTCAAGATTGGCAGTGTATCTAAGAACACAGCTAGATGCTATTGCTAAACCATTTATCTTTGAACCAAATGATGAACTGACAAGGAACGAGATCAGAGGTGCGGTCGAATCATTCTTGTTGGAACTGGTTGGACAGAGAGCATTGTTTGACTTCTTGGTAGTTTGTGATGACACAAACAACACATCTACTAGAATAGATAGAAATGAACTGTACGTAGATATAGCAATCGAGCCAATTAAATCAGTTGAATTTATTTACATACCGTTGAGAATTAAAAACACAGGAGAAATTGCAAAATTAGGAAGCTAATTTTCGATAAATAGGAGAAACAAATGGCAATATCAACATTATCAAAATTTACAGTACCTTTAAGCAACGATCAAAGTTCAGCATCACAAGGTCTGTTGATGCCAAAACTCCAGTATCGTTTCAGATTGGTCCTGGAAAATTTTGGAGTATCAACACCAAGATCAGAACTAACAAAACAAGTAATAGACGTGACAAGACCCAGCTTGACTTTTGACACAGTGACACTAGACGTGTACAACTCAAAAGTATACATGGCAGGTAAACACACTTGGGAACCTATCACAATCAATCTAAGAGATGACGTCAACAACTCGGTTAGCAAACTGGTCGGAGAACAGATACAGAAACAGTTTGATTTCTTCGAACAGTCAAGTGCGGCATCAGGTATTGATTACAAATTCACAGGTAGAATTGAAATGCTAGACGGTGGTAACGGATCAAGTACTCCAAACGTTCTAGAGACATGGGAACTTTACGGTGCTTATGTTGAGAACGTTAACTACAACACACTGGCATACGCAACATCAGACCCAGTGACTATCACACTGTCTGTGAGATACGACAATGCGATACAGACACCACAGGGTACAGGAATTGGAACAGCAGTAGCTAGAACGATCGGTACACTTTCAACAGGTGGTGGACAGTAATAAACAAAATTAGACTTAGCATTTAATACACTGAAAGCGTCTTTATAGGCGCTTTTTTTGTGACTATAAATAACAGTATGCCAAGCATTAACAATTTCTTAAAAGGTTTCCAAGATGGTCTTCCAGGGATGAAGGACTACCGGCATGCATCTCGATTGTACATAGACGACAATTACAAGTTGATGCCAAAACAGAAATTCCTGTTCCACGTGGTTTTCAACACAGACGAGACCCTGTTTGTAGATGGATTCAACGCCAACGAGAGATCTCAACTCAACATGTTGGTCAAGGCGTGTGACCTGCCCAAGTACGGCATGAACATGGAAGAGAAGATACAGTACAACAAGAAGATGTATGCGGCCACACGTATACAGTATGATCCAGTGAACATAACATTCCACGATGACCATGCAGACACTGTCAATGCATTCTGGAAGAAATACTACGAGTACCACATAGCTGACTCTGTGTCTATGAATTCAGACCTACAGATATCAGCAACCAAAGACAGTTTGTATGATTCCATAGAAACCAAAAGGACGAACAAATACGGAATGGACACTCCTGCGGCACGTGGTAAACCTTTCTTGAAAGGGATAGAGATATTCGTGCTACACAAGAAGAGATTCACGTCAATGACATTGGTCAATCCTGTGATTGCCTCTTTCTCACACGACAACCTGGACGCGGCCGATGGTGCAGGGATCATGTCTAACACCATGCAAGTGATGTATGAGACTGTGATATACAAGGCGGGGATAATCAACAGGAACAATGTTCCAGGATTTGCCACAGTAAATTACGACAACGAACCATCACCGTTATCGGTGTTGGGCAGAGGAACAAACAGCATATTTGGACCGGGCGGTGTTGTAGATGGCATAGGGTCAGTGATGAGGAACATACAGTCGGGAAACATACTGGGTGCGATACTGGGTGCGTCTAACACCTACAACAATGCCAAGAAGATAAAAAAGAAAGACGTCAAGCAAGAATTGAAAGGTATAGCCAAACAAGGTATACTGGACATAGGCAAACAGGCAGGATCGTTAACCAATCCAGTTGCTCGATTCTCCGTTGGTGCGGTCGTGGCGGCAGGGGCCATCATAGCGTCACCCAGAGGAACCAGTGACAACAAAACGAAACTGAACAACACCGTTATTTCTAATCCCGTGCAGGACACGATCAACTTCCTGTCTGCAGACGAGTCATTTAACATTGTGTCAAACGATGAATCGATCAGAGATCAGATAGCATCAAGCATATACTACAAGGACATAGGTTCACGTACAGGGCTGACTGTGGCAGAGTCCGACATAGCGTATGCGGCATCTTCCGATAACGTGAAGAACGTGTACAGCAACAAGGCCATAACAGACACGAGGAAACTGGTCACAGAAGGATACATAAAAATTGCTAGAGGAACACAAGATGTTCAGATAGTAGCAGAGAAGGCAGGACTATAATGGCAGAATTCTACACCAACTTACCACCAAAGCAGAAAGACGAGCTTGACAAGACCATAGAGAAGCTGACTACCACAAACTATGAAACAGAATATCAATTCAATGTGGGAGAATATGATACCACTGTGGGTTTCTTTGTCAAGAGGGGTTTCTCTAGGACCGCGGCGGAGTCGACCGCATACGTGATATTGTCACAGGCCAAGATAGACAACATCAAACCACACGAGCTGTTAGACAAACTGACCGAGGCGTCACCTGTGCAACTGTCTGAACTGATAACGATCATATTGAATGCCAACCGATACAAATCCAGTAGGTTAGGAGTCAGACAGACTCTGGCAACTGTCGAGACTGTGTCAAGAAACATCATAGACTAATGTTACCTAGATTCGCGAGGGGCAAATTCTATCCCAAGAATGCCGAGAAGTATGTTGGCTTAAAAACTCCAACCTACAGATCAAGTTGGGAACATGCTTTCATGAGATTGTGTGATGAACATCCTAATGTGTACAAGTGGGCCAGCGAGAGTATAAAAATTCCTTACAGACATCCGTTCACGGGCAAATACACAGTCTACGTGCCAGATTTTTTCATTGTGTACAACGACAAGAACAGCAAGAAACACGCCGAGCTTGTGGAAGTTAAACCTGCATCACAGACCACCATGGAAGCGGCCGGCAAAAGCATGGCCAAGAAGAAACAGGTTGTGATAAATCACGCCAAGTGGGAGGCCGCAAGTGCCTATGCCAAACAGAACAAGCTACGATTCAGGGTTGTGTCAGAAGACCAACTTTTCCACAACGGCAAGCGTAAGTAAATAAAACAATGACAAAGAAATTAGAAGACATCCTTAATTTACCAAATGTCAAAGACGCATTCAAAGAGGTGGATAAAAAAGAGAAAGATCAGAAATTGAAAGAGACTGCCAATGGTGGTACCACTGTTTCAGCAAAAAATCTAGATCTAAAGACACAGGCAAACCTACAGAAGAGCTATGCGGAGTTTGACAAGATTGCGGCATCACTGCCACAGGTAAAGGGACTGGGAGATATGTCTGATCTAGAAATGGACAAGCTGGCGGTAGAAGCAGAAGAGAGCTACAAGAACTTAATGGACCTGGGCATGAACGTAGACTCACGTTATTCAGGACGTATTTTCGAGGTTGCGAGTAATTTCCTAAAGAATGCCATAGATGCCAAGAGCTCTAAAATAGACAAGAAGCTCAAAATGGTGGATCTACAACTTAAGAAACTGAAGCTAGACAAAGAAGGCAATAAAGACGGTTCTCCCATAGAAGAAAGCGATGGATTTGTAATATCTGACCGTAATGAATTAATGAAGAAACTATTAAAGAAAGGCTAAATATTGCATATGAGTACATTCACACAGTATCTTACAGAAGCGGCCAAGTCATATGATTACAAAATCAAGGTGGCAGGCAATATTGATAAAGACTTCGCATCTAAAATGGAAACAGCATTAGCAAAATTTGAAGTGGCTAAGATGTCAGCGGGCAAGAAAACCCCTATCATGACACTGCCGTTGGACTTCCCAATGTTATCAAATGAATCAGTTACAATTTACGATGTTACAACAAACTATCCAGCTTCATCAAATGTTATGAAGGAATACCTTTCAGACATTTTAAGAGTTCCGGCAACACACATTGTTGTCAGGAAGCCAGGTGAACCCACAGAGGAATACCAGGACGCTATGCAGGTAGCGAAAAAATCAGACTTTGCAAATAAAGTAGCAGACGTTGAACAAAAATTCCAAGACAACGCACCAAACCAAAAAGTAAAAGCAGATGATTTATCTGGTGACAAGTACAACATGGGCTTATTAAGAGAATTAATGAAGACCAAAGCAGATAATACACCTATAGAAAAAGGCACAGACAACGCAGTTGGAAAAATAGCACCAAGTGAGGATGACAAAAAAGCAGGTTCTCCAGTACATCCAGGACCAGGACCGGTTAAAGGAAATCCACACCCGGCAACACTACAAGGTTTTAAACAATAAGGATATAAGTTATGGAAATGATCGACGTATTAAAAAAATTAGAAGAAATTGCACAGACTAGACCAGAACTAGTGGCAGATGCGGTAGACAATGTTTCAAGAACTAATCCAGCACAAGTAAATGATAATGCAGTAAAAGCCGAAGCTGGAATGTCAGATGTACACATCGGTGCACAGGAAGTCGTAGGAGAATATGCGGACGAAGATGGCAACTTGAAAATGTCAAAAGCAGAAACATTACAAGCAATGGCACAAGCGAAAGCAAAAGCGGCTTTCCCAGACTCATATGAAATTGAAACTGCAATGGGCATGGTCAATGACAAATTTAATGATGCAGGTCAACCAATTGAAGATATGCCAGAACCAGACATGCAATCAGAAGTTCCAACACAAGAACCAGAAGCACTAGAAGGCAATGCATTTGCACAGGCAGTAACACAAGCCAAAGCGGCAGGCATGAAAAAAGGCGACAAGTTTAAAGTCGGCGACGAAGAACACACATTAAGAGACAGCGACTTTGAAGGGGAGAGCACAAGAGATATGACTACAGAAAAAACAGAAGGTAAAATACCAGCAGGCTTAAAAGCATACCAAGATAAAAAAGCAGGCAAAGAAGACAAAAAAGAAACTGTAAAAGAATCAATACAGATTTCAACAGATTCACCACAGGAAGCATCAATGATGATGCAGATTTTAAAACTTGCAGGTGTACAACAAGTAGACCCAGCAATGATAAATCAAGAACCTGAGCATGGTTCAGACATGGATCCGGGTGCGTTGAACAAGCAAATGGATGTTCCAGATGATGATGCTATGGGCAGTATGCAGATGGCCAAAATGAGAGACATGATGACTGCACCGGCAGAAGAGAAAGCCGAGGAAACGTTTGCGAATTCATTAGGCGATGAGAAAGAGGAACCTAAAATTCAAGACACCGACACATTGGTTAACACTATGTCAGGTGGTATGAACAGACAAAAGAAAACTTATCCAAAAGTTGCTAGTGGAGACAATCCAATGGCGGCGGAAGACACAGTAACAGCTGAAAGTTTAGCAAACAGTTTGAGAGAACAGTACGAAACGTTCAAAGAAACTTACACAAAAGTTGCCGAAACAAAAGCGAAACCTGACTTCTTAGACATGGACAAAGATGGCAACAAGAAAGAACCAATGAAGAAAGCCATCAAAGACAAAGAAGCAAAGTAATACTTTTCCGGACACCCTAACAGCGTTAAATACTACATCATGGCGTATGTATCACTAGATAGCGACCAAATTAAAAAGGCGCACAAGAAACACAAATATTCTAAAACTCAGGTAGAGCAACTAGAGAAGTGCATGGATGAAAAATCAGGTCCACTGTACTTCATGAAGTCGTTCATGAAGATACAACATCCTGTCAAGGGATCAATCCCTTTCCACCCGTTCCCATACCAGGAGAGACTGATATCAAGTTACAACGACCATAGATTTTCAATTGCCATGTTACCCAGACAAACCGGTAAGACTACATGTGCATCAGGTTTCCTTATTTGGTATGCCATGTTTAGACCAGATTCACAGATACTGATCGCGGCACACAAATACGCAGGTGCATCAGACATAATGTCAAGGGTACGTTATGCCTATGAGATGTTGCCCAGCTGGATCAAGGCAGGTGTGACCCAGTACAACAGGAACAGTATAGAATTTGACAATGGCTCAAAGATATCAGCAACTACAACAACAGAGAACACAGGACGGGGTATGTCACTTACACTAGTTTATTGTGATGAGTTTGCGTTCGTGCAACCACCTGAGAAGGCCAAAGAGTTTTGGACATCACTATCACCCACACTATCAACTGGTGGTAAGTGTATGATAACAAGCACACCTAACTCAGATGAAGATCAGTTTGCATTAATTTGGAAAGAAGCCAACAAAAGATTTGATGAATACGGCAATGATCAAGAAGTAGGAACCAATGGGTTCTATGCCATGAAAGCACACTGGTCAGAACACCCAGACAGGGATCAGGCATGGGCAGATGCAGAGAAGGCCAGGATTGGAGATGAGAGATTTAGGAGGGAGCATGAATGTGAATTCTTAATCTACGATGAGACACTTATCAGTTCCACCCATCTAATAGACATGGAAGCACAAGCCCCAGTCGAGGTCACTGGACAGGTACGTTGGTTTAAACGACCCACACCCGGAATGACTTACATGGTATCACTGGATCCTGCTATGGGAACAGGCGGAGACTATGCCGCAATACAGGTATTCGAACTGCCAACATTTGAACAAGTAGCAGAATGGCATCACAACACAACACCTATGAATCAGCAAGTTAGAATACTACAAAGTATTACCAAACACATTCATGATACAATAATGGAAAAAGATCAATCAGCATCACCACAAATATTCTATTCTATGGAAAACAACTCTATAGGTGAAGCGGCATTGTTGAGAGTCATGGATATCGGTGAAGAGAATATTCCGGGCATGTTCCTGTCCGAACCTATCAGGAAAGGACACAGGAGGAAGTTCAGGAGAGGATTCAACACAACTGCTAAACACAAAATAGACGCCTGTACTAAATTCAAAGAACTAGTAGAGAACAACAAAATGAAAATTAACTCACAATTACTGCTATCAGAACTAAAGGACTTCGTTGCTTCGGGCATGAGTTTCAAAGCCAAAGCCGGACAACACGACGATCTAGTCAGTGCTTGTTTGTTAATGACACGTATGATTAAGACATTGGCTGATTTTGACCCTAAAATATTTGAAAAATGGACTGACAGAACATCAGAGCTCAAACCAATGCCTGTGTTTGGATCTTTCTATGGCTAACAAACAAACTAAATAATGCTACATGAACCCAAAAAATTCACAGGACCTATTCAATAAGATCAGATCGCAGTTCTCAAACATCAGATTAGGTGACGAGAATGGTGCCGCAACAGCAGAACCGGCCAATGCTGTGTTCTTTGAATTTGAATTCCAAGAAGACGCAGACACGTTTGGCTCTATTAGTGTATCCATAGCAGACGGTGAAACAATGAAGGTATTCTACAACAGGAATCTAGTGGACAAGATCGACGAGGACAGCAAGGACGAGTGGTTTGCATTCCTTAAGGAATTGAAAGACTTCGCAGTAGAACATCAACTGAGATTCGATGTGCGTGATATAACTAAATCGAACCTAACGAAGCAGGACTATGAAAATCTTGCAGATACGAACAAAACGGTAAATACTGACGGAATGTCAGAAGAACTAAACAGAATCACTAAACTAGCAGGTGTTGAAAAGGCACCAGTCGCAGAAGGCCTAACTGGCACTTCAAAAAGTTCATTTGAGAATCTAAACAAAACAAAATTAATAATCAGACACAAAGGCAAAGTTGATGAGACTGTGCCTGGAGCAAGATCAAGACAGATACAATCACTGTACATCGAAAATGAAGATGGTGAAAGATTTAAATATCCAATGACTCATTTAGCAGGTGCAAGAGCCATGCAGAGACACGTGTCAAATGGTGGAAGACCACATGACGAATTTGGAGAGCACATTGTTGCAACATCAGAAGATATAGCAAAATTAAATTCATTCTCAAGATATGTTACCAATAAAGATCAATTGAATGACAATGCAGGCGACATCATTACACAGACTAAATTAAAATTAGAGAACCTAAGAGGTTACATGAAGAACATAGCTAAACAAAGTCATTACGAGGCGG
>Ga0307488_10001618_pt1 | contig 18822 bp, 17 predicted proteins | sample SB02metaG_FD_202248 | JGI IMG/M metagenome (GOLD analysis project Ga0307488, IMG submission 202248) | Sea-ice brine microbial communities from Beaufort Sea near Barrow, Alaska, United States - SB 0.2 | ecosystem: Environmental > Aquatic > Marine > Coastal | place: USA: Alaska | collected... | reverse complement strand
CCCCGGCTCAACCGATTTCCGTTCTCGGAGATCTCTCGATCGGTCTTACCTGAAACATGGTGGACGAGCTGATTGAGGCTGCATTCATCCCGACTGCACTGATTCGCGAGGTGAAGGTGAAGTGGATCGCATGCGAGAAGCGATGGTGAGACCAGTGCGGGTTGCCGAGCGTTTGGAAATCCCAAACTTTAAATTCGCATGAACGGTTTCTCAAAACTCTGCGTCCACACCATCACCACCACCACCACCACCACCATCATCATCATCACCACCACCAAACCGTGGTCGATCGAATTGGCAATGGACAAATTTGCGGAAGCCGAAATCGGCGGCATCACAGTGTGGCGGCAATGGCTCGAAGAACAGGACATTTCCAAAGTTGGCGATGAACTCCGTGCGCGAAATCTGGAAATCGTCTCGACCTGTCGCGTTGGATTTTTTCCGGCGAATACCCAGCCAGAACTCGACACCGCCATTAAAGACAACAAGCTCGCCATTCGTGAAGCCGCCGAGCTCGGCGCGCCCATGGTTGTCATCGTGCCCGGTGCCGTCCCCGGCCAGCCGTTGCCCGATTCGAGAAAACAAATCGCAGATGAAATTGTCGCCTGCCTGCCACTCGCCGAAGAATTGAATACCAAGCTTGCGATCGAACCGCTTCACCCGATGTATGCCGACGACCGCAGCGCGATCAATACGATGGCCCAGGCGAATGATGTGTGCGATCAACTCGATCATCCGCTCGTCGGAATTGCCGCGGATGTCTATCACATCTGGTGGGATCCTGATCTCGAAGCACAGATCCAATTGACCGGCGAGAAGGATCGGCTGTTCGCCTTTCACATCTGCGATTGGATGACGCCGACGACCGATTTACTCAACGACCGTGGTCTGATTGGGGAAGGTTGTATCGACGTTCCCGGTATTCGCAAACTGATTGAGGCGACCGGATTCGATGGATTCAATGAAGTGGAAGTATTTTCAGACCGCTGGTGGGCGCGCGATCAGGACGAATTTCTGGCAGAGATCAAAGCTGCCTATCGGAAACACAGTTAAAAGGCGATTTCCCTGGGAGGCAGTGCGAAGACCGCGAACAGAATCGGCAGTCTCCTCCCGGGGATCATGAAACCCCACTGGGTGGAAGTTACCCTCACCCAAGCCCGGATGGCGGGATAGTGGGATTGAAAAAACGATTGATTGCAATAGTCTGAACGCTCTTTGGCTGGTGGCGCTCTTTGGCTGGTGGTTAAACCGATGAAATGGATTTCGACCTCAGAATCAGACGCATTCAGGGTCGACCCGTCAGGAAAAGACGGTATCCGGAACACACATGAACTATTCTTTTTTGCGATCAATCCTGGGCGCTTTCTTCCTGATGGGTGTACTCACGGTTCCGCTACAACAAGTCGCTGCCGCCGGGCCTGCTTCAGGGGAGGCTGAAATCAATCCCACCGAACTCCATCACCGGGCGTTGCAGGTGATGGAGGCTTACTGCGTCACCTGCCACGGGCCGGACAAGCAGAAGGGAGATGTTCGGCTGGATGCGCTTGAGACGATTGATCCAGTCGATCAGCAGGAACTCTACGCCCTGGTGAAAGAGGTTGTGCACTTTGGTGAGATGCCGCCCGAAAAAGCCGACAAGCACCCCGGCGAAACGGAGCGGGAGGTACTCATGCAGTGGCTGGACAGCCAGTTGACCGGCGAAGCGGCCAAGGGGTTGGCCGAGAAGTTGCAGCGCTCCGAGTATGGCAACGTCGTCAAGCACGAAGACCTGTTCTCCGGCAGACACGCAGACCTTCCGGCTTACACCCACGATCGTCGCTGGATGATCAGCGAGTATATCTTCAGCGAGAAGACGAATCGACTATTAGACTACAAGCCGACCCGTAAAATTTACGGCACGACCCACAGCGTCCGTGGTGACAGCGGGGTCCACTGGAGCCCTAAAACCGAGCACGGCAACAAATTCCGCCGAACGATCACCAATCCCTTCCTCCTGCCAGAGAAGGTCGGCGTCCGATACTACGGCAAGGAAGCGCTGACGACTGGTCACCTGCTGACGATGGTCGGCAACGCCAAGCGGATCGCCGGCCACATGACGTCCGAGGCGACGATGAAGGCGCAATACCCGGCGATGCACGCGTTGATGCAGGACGAACTTCAGCACCGGGAACTACTGCGGTCACGCAAAGACTTCCTCACCACCGACAATTACATAGATCACCTGCTTGAGGAGATTTATGGCGACAAGCACGAGGCGCTTTTGCCCAAGCTTGAGCGTGTTGATATCCCTTTCCCGGGCATGAGGAAAAGAAAGTTTCCCGGCGAGAAAACATATCGCATTCAACGCCCCGAGTTCATCAACTCGCTGGACAAACAAGACGTCGACGCTGTGTTCCGAGGCATTGTGACATACAAGAAAACTCCAGACGAAGTCACCGAGGATACGGCCAAGGTGATGAAGGATGATAAGGGCTCGCTCTGGGCACCTTATTTGGACGACCAGCGCGCCGACTATGAAGAGATTATCCTGCAAGCCGAAGGCGACTGGGTCAGGCAAGGCGTCTTCGCTTATCGAATTCAGAACCGTATCACGTTGATGAAGGTGTTCTGGGATCACTGGGACATGGATCTGATATACCGCGAGGCCAAGAAATGTGGTCCTTCACCAGCTTACAAGCGGTTAAATGATGCGGAGATACAAGTGATCGCTGCGACGATCAAGAAGCATCGCGAGAAGGGTGACAGCTACCTGGCGATCATTGAAAAATGCGTAGCTGACTGGTCTGGGTCGTTCAAGCAGGAGCGCGAGTCGGCAGCCGGTGCGGATAATGCTCGGATTAACGCGTTGATCGATGAATTGTATGCCAGGATTTTTGAGCGTCGACCGAGTGAGTCGGAGTCTGTCGAGAACAGCGAATTGCTCAAGCTGTTCATGGTCAAACTGGAGCGGCAGCAGGCGATTGCCAAGCTGATCGAGTCGTTGATCTTGAATACCGAGTTCGCATACCGCCACGAGTTTGGAGCAAGTGCTGCGGATGTACACGGCCGGCGGTTGATGTCGCCGAGGGATGCGAGTTATGCCCTCGCATACGCGCTGACCGACTCAAGTCCGGACGAGGAACTGACGAAGGCGGTACGAGAAGGCCAGCTCAATACGCGTGAAGATTACGAACGCGAGGTGCGCCGAATGCTCAAACGCAGTGACCGGTGGACGATCATCGACGAAGCGGTGCAGGCGGTCAACATCAACCCCAGCGTGACGAACCAGCCGATCCGGAAGCTGCGGTTCTTCCGCGAGTTCTTCGGTTATCCCAAGGCCATCAGGGTCTTCAAGGATGACAGTCGATTTGGAGCTGGTCGCCATGAACAGGCCGTCAGCAGACTGATCGAAGAGGCGGACATGCTGGTCGAATATATTCTCCAGAAGGACGAGCGGGTATTTGAAGAACTATTGACCACAGATAAGTTCTACATCTTTCACAACGGAGACAACGCGTCGATGACGGCCGCGTCCGATGCCCTGAAAAGTATTTACGACCACTTCAAGGACAAAGGCTGGCAGGAATGGAAGCCGGAAGACGTTGTCCCGCACGAGGCGTTCTTGAGAAAATATTGGGAGTTTCAGCGTGAGAAAGAGGGCGATCACACAGCAATCCTCAAGAAGCTCCAGCGGATGATGGCCGGGCTTGAGCTACACTTTGGCGAAGGCCAATCCGGCGCTCTTCCTTACATGAAAAACGGTATGGGATTTTGGCATGGCGGGCCTGTCCTCGGCCGGTCTGGACAACAGATGCGAGGTGAGCAGGTCGCGTCCTATTGGAATCTCGACTGGCGTACGTGGGGCTATCCTGCCCAGCAACCCGCCAAGATTCCGAATCGCAAAGGCATTCTTACTCACCCGGCTTGGCTTATTGCCCATTCTCAGAACCTGGAAACCGACCCGATTCACCGTGGAAAATGGGTTCGGGAAAAACTCCTCGCTGGCACGATCCCAGATGTCCCGATCACGGTCGATGCGGTCATCCATCCGGACAAAGACAAGACGCTCCGCCAACGCATGGAAAACCGCACTGGTGCCGAGTATTGTTGGCGCTGCCACGAGAAAATGGATCCCCTCGGATTCCCTTTCGAGATGTATGATGACTTCGGGCGATTCCGCACCGAGGAGAATCTCGAGGATCCGGAGAATCTCCTCCAAGCTGCGGACAAAGAGAACCTGATCTTTGGCGCCAGCCTTCCGATCTACAAGACCCTGCCGGTCGATGCTCATGGCGTCTTGAAAGGGACGGACGACCCCGATCTGGATGGCGAGGTTACGGATGCCTTCGACTTGATCGACCGATTGGCAGAGTCGGACAAAGTTCGTCAGTCCATCATTCGGCATGCTTTCCGCTATTTTCTGGGGCGCAATGAAACCCTATCGGATTCAACGACCTTGATCGAAGCTGAGAAAGCTTATCTCGAAAGCAATGGCAGCTTCGATACGGTCATCGTATCCCTGCTGACATCCGATTCATTCATTTTCCGCAAACCCATAGAAAACTAACATGGCACTCAACCGACGTGAATTTTTCAAGAAGACTGCGCTTGGCACGACCGGTCTCGCGCTGCCCCCGTCTTTCAACCACCTCCTCGCAGCCCCAGATTACGGTGCGGCCACTATTCCTCATCGCTTTGTCTTTCTCCGTAAATCGAACGGGAACCTGCCTAATCAATTCGGCCTCCCGTCGTTTTCGTCGGAGGAGTTGAAAAAGCACGAGGAGAAAGAAACTTTTGAGGTAGCGCTCGACAAACACGAATTGCCCGACTGGCTCAAAGGACTCGAAAGTCACAAGGAGGAGATGACGATTCTTCACGGCATCTCGATGTCGGTCAGCGGCGGCGGGCATTACTCCTACTCTGGCTGCATGGGAGCTTACAAGGCGGGCCGCAATATCCTCAGCAATATTAAGTGGGCGACGATCGACTTCGAACTCGCGAAGTTGTTTCCCTCTCCCTTCGGACATGTAGAAATGTCGCTGGCCGTGCCTCATGGGCGTGACCACAGAACCGGAATCGTTTCCGGATACTCCGCTCCTGCTCCCAAGCAGCGGAACTACTGCTACGCGGATCCGATGACCGCTTTCAACGAGTTGTTCAAGTCCGTCACCAACACCGACGAAGTCGCTTCCGACAACGCCCTCCTGGACTATCTGCGCGACCAGGAAACTCGTCGACTCAAAGGTTTGGACGGCGACGAACGTCTGAAGATCAGTGACCAGGTTGATTCCCTGGAGTCGATTCGGGATCGGAATACCAAGGTCGCGGAGCTAGGCGATGTGATCAAGCAACACCTGCCCGAGATCGACCCCATCCACGCCAACGGAGGAGCCGACGCAACGCTGCCGCAGAAGCAGGCTGCCTTCACCGACATCATCGTGGCCGCGCTCGCTTCCGGGCTGACGAACGTGGTGACTTACACGATCGATGACTTGGGGACTGACATCACTTCGCTTCCGGAAAATGACGAAAAGACCAACATCCACGCCGTGGGACACGGTCAGGGTGGGCGTTCGGCGTTTATGCGTGATGTCATCAAGACACATCACATGCAACAGGTCGAGACGCTCGTGACCAAACTCAAAGCGGTGCCCGAGGGCAACGGCACGATGTTTGACAACACCACAATCATTTACATGCCAGAGACCGGTGCCGGCCACCACAATCCGGACACCGAAGCTCCCATGGTCGTCATGAGCGGTAAGAACTCGAAGCTCGACCTGGCGGGCCGATACATCCGCATGCCATTCCACGGCACCAAAGGCCACAAGACTTTGAGTAACTGGTATACCACGTTGCTGAACGCCTACGGCAATCCAATCGAGCACTACGGCGACCTGGATCTGACAATGCAGCGCAACCGGCTACCGCAGGAAGGTGCGATCGATCAGTTCATGGCTTAACTGAACTGATAGGAATTTGCTTTTTCAAGGATTTTTATCGGCGCGTCGGTCCTGCTGGGATTGAGGGGGTGCAATTCCTTCTCTCGGACAATCGCTTCCTCCGGGAAGAGGGTCCTGGCGTGCTCCCAGGAGGGGTCGTTCAACAGTTCAGCGAACTCTTTCTCCAATTCCCGGACCGCCGCCTTGGTCATGCGGCGTTCCCCGGTTTCGGCCTGCTCTAACATCTCCACAAGGATGGCTCCCTCGTTCCAGCAGACATAACTCTCGTGGAGGCTGTTCCCCCTGCTCAACGGGGCCCGGGCTGGGACACCCGCGGCCATCGTTCGGGCATTGCGACTCCATTTTTTTCCCGAAAGACTCAGGCAAGTCCGGGTCTGGTAACGCTGCGATCCCTCGGGGAAGAATGAGGAGCAATACCCGTGCAGGTCGTGCTTCCATCGCCCGACAACTTTCCAACGTCGCGTCGCAAATGGCTTCCCCCCTGTACTCGTGATACTACCAGGCTGGATGAACCTAGATGTATTGCTTCAGCAAATCAGGATGATCACGACTCAGTTCCGCCAGAGAGGGAATGGACGGAGTGATCGTGGAATCCGAAGTTCCGGCAACTTCAAAGGACTGCCGCTGCGCCCGCTGGAAAGGATCCCACCCGCCGGAGCCCAATTCAGAAGGGTCATGTGGCATCGCGACCGGTTCCAGTAATTCCTCTCCTTTGGGAAGCTCAGGAAGCGACAGGTTGACGGCAAAATCATCCCCTTCCGCCATTTCTGACCCCATGTGCCGGACGAAACTGATCGCTCCGTCCGGAATGACCGAAACGAGGCTCAAGAGGAGACACCCCAGGGCTGCCCATCCGGCGCCCCATCTCTTTTTTGCAAACCAGGCGATTGTAGTGACGAGGAAAAACAACAGTCCCAGCAGGAAACACCCGGCCAGGATCACAGGGACCCAGACGGGAAAGACGGGAAAACACAAGGTGCCAAAAATCGACCCGAGGGTGATCACCAATGGCAGCACAAACCACCGCCATATACGATTGGAATTTCTTTTCATGACGCAGAGGCTAGCTCTCCAATGTGAAAGGAGTGTGAAATTGTCGTGAAATCGTTCTACTCAATCCCATTCCCGGTTCATACGACCCGCGAAGAAAACGAGTCCTTGTCGGTAAACGCCCCTCTTTCGCCGGACCTCCCGATATCTTCTTACGAAATCCCCGGGTAAAATTTTCGAATCACTTGCTTGTAGAGGGGTGACGTAATTTTAGACTTCAGGATCAAGGCAAATGGTTCCCTGTCCTTCAGCACATTCAGTCATCTCCTCCATTAAACATGGCACGCTCCATTTAGTCGCATCGCGAGAATCCAGGAGGGACGTTGCCGCCTCATGGTTCCCGTGTGAAACTTATTTACAAACAATCACCAGGTTTTCCCGGAGATCATTCCTTTTTACAGATCCAAATCGGTGTCGTCAAATCCGGGGATCGGTGCGGCACCCGGTTTGTGGACTTTGAGCAATGCGCGTCCAGCACGGGCCTGGAGGGCTTTCCACACCGTATATTTGTCCTCTTTGGCCATGTGAGCGGCAACGCCGCCCCGGAGATGGGAAACCTCGATGTACTCCATCACATCACGAATCGCCTTAGCAGCGATTTTGCTATCGCCCTCTGATAGTTGCCCCATGCCTTCCGCGTTGGTCACCAGGCTTTCGGCCGCTTCTCCGACACCATGTTCCAGGCAATACATCAGAGTTCGCAAAGCCCGAGCGTCGCAAGCACCTACGCATCACCGATTGCGGCGGGTGGCCACCTCTACCTTACTGGACGAAGCGGAAACACCACCGTAATCAAAGACGCCGCCAACTCAGTCGGGGAAACGGTTGATACCACCCCTGCCCCCGTCGACAGCCAGCTATTTATCCGAGGTGAAAAACATCTCTTCTGTATTTCAGAGTAGCCTTTCTGTTCGGGATGCATCAGCCCGCCTCCCATCCATCTATTCCACTTCGCCAAACCTGTCGTCATGATTGTTAAAATTGTACTGCCTCTCATCCTCGCGTTCATCATGTTCTCCCTTGGCCTGGGATTGCGGGGTAGTGATTTCGGGCGGGTTGTGAAATTTCCGAAGGCATTTGGAGTGGGACTTTTCAACCAACTGATTCTCCTTCCTCTCGCTGCATTTGGCATTGTGATGCTTTTTAAACCGGAGCCGGAAATCGCCGTCGGAATTATGATTCTCGCGCTTTGCCCGGGAGGAGTGACCTCCAATGTGTTGACCCGGATCGCCAACGGCAATACGCCGCTTTCTATTTCGATGACCGCCATTGTCAGCCTAATTTCAATTGTCACCGTTCCAATACTGATCGCCTTGAGTGTGGATCACTTTATGGGAGTGGAAGGGCCCGAAGTGAATGTAACCCGACTGGGCGTGCAGATGTTCTTGCTAACCGCTGTGCCGGTCGGTGTCGGGATGCTTCTAACTCGATTGGCCCCAAACTTTGCAAAGCGGATTGCGGGTTCAGTGTCGAAGATCGCTTTGGCGCTTTTCGTTTTCATGATTGTTGCGGCAATTGCCAAAAACTGGGAAGTGTTTTCCAGCAACCTTCCTAACCTCGGCCCCGCCCTGATTTTGCTGAATATTTTCCTTCTCGCGATCGGACTTCTTACTGCGAAAGCGGCCCGTCTCGATACGAAGGATGCGAGCACCATTGCCATTGAATCAGGGATTCAGAACGGCATCCTCGCTATAGCGGTCGGCACCCTGATCGCAACTTTAAATTCAGAAACGTTGCCACCCACAACTGTGCCCGCCGCCGTCTATGGGGTCACGATGTATTTGGTTTCCGTCCCCTTCGTAATGTGGAGGCGAAAACTCCGATCGGGTGCCAATGAGGCAGCGGGTTCGTGAGTTTTCATATCATGCCGCACTGCGATCTTTTTCTGCAATTGCTTCGAGCCAATCGCGCAGATTTTTTTCCAACCCCACACATTGGCGATGGACCGTATTCCGCAATTTCAAAGGAATCTAATTGTGCCTCAGAGTTCCTTCCGTTGATATCGAACGGGGCACGCTCGAATGATTCGCAGAATCACGCCGGTGCAATAATTCTTCTCTCTGTTAATTTTCGAAAATGCACATTCGCCCTCTGTCACTGTTCGTCGCCGCAACGCTCCTCGTATCGAATGGGTTTGCCGGCACGATTGAACGCATCTGGTTGACTCACGCGAGCAACGACCCATCGAAAATCGTCATCAATTGGGAAACGGAAACACCGGGTAATTCCGAAGTCGAGTTCGGAACTACCACCGCGCTTGGAAGTCTGGTTTCATCGGACGAAAAAGTAACCCTGCACCACGTCGAGATTCCGCTGGAGGCGCGAGACACACCCTATTATTACCGGGTTCGCAGCGGCGACAATGTTTCTGAAGTCGCATCTTTTAAAGGCTATCCCACAACAGAACTGCGCATCGCAATCGTTGGCGACTGGGGTGGCTTTTTCAAAAAGGAAGATGTCGCCGCCATCGTAAAAGACAACGTTCACCTGATCGTCACGGCGGGGGACAATGTCAGCAACTTGTATCAGTCGGGCAAGGAAGAGACGAAGGCCTACAGCGCCTTGATCGATTCGAATAACGATTTGTTTCGCAGCACGCCTCTCATGCCGATTCTCGGAAATCATGATCGACAGCTCACGCCGCGCGGCCCCATACCGCCCGCCCACCAAGTCTATGACATCGAGGCGACGGCTTACCGGCAATTCTTCGCGCTACCGGGTGACGAATGGAAATGGCACTTCGACCTCGCTGATTTTGACCTCCGTTTCATCGCGCTGGATCTCAATCACATCAGCGATTTCGGCAACACGTGGCAAACCTGTCACGCCTTCCAGCCCGATTCCGAACAGTTCAAGTGGTATACCGAAACGATGGCCCACTCCACGAGTGGCTTTGTGTTCACGCTCATGAACGAAAAGCATACCCAAGTCAAAGGCCATACCAAAGGGGCCTGGCACGAGCATTTCAGAAAGGGCAGTGCGTTGGTCACCGGCTTTGGTTACTTCGCAGATCGCGCTGAGCTCGATGGGGGCCTGCCCTATTACAACACGTGTTTCAAAGGCAACGGCGCTCCCTACATTGATGGCCAATCAAAATTTCACTCCATGGAGGGCAATTACCTATTGCTCAGCCTGAACGCAGGCTCCCCGACGATGAAAGTCGAATTCAAAAATCTCCAAGGCAAAGTGCTGGATACGACCGAGATTTCAAAACGGCCCTGATCAACCAACCGCATTCCGCTACTGAACGTTCGATCCTTCTCAGCGAAACCAGAACCTCCATCATGCCCACCCCCATTCGCCCCTGGTATTGGCCCGAAAAAGGACAACCCGAAAGAACCGAACCTTTCACCTGGATCGTCGAAGGAGTCATCGCCGCCTCATGGTGGCCCGACTACGGTGTCCCGACCGATGCCCAGATCGAATGGTTTTTGGAATTGATGGACAAACACCACCAAGCCAAAGAACCCGTCGTCATTCACTGCGTGGCTGGCTGCGGCCGGACCGGCCAGTTCATCATCGCCTGGTGTGCGAAGGCCGGCTTTATCTCCAGAGGGACCAATCCCGTCGATTGGATCCGGGCAAGGCGAAAGTGTTGTTTGGAAACTTTGAAGCAGATTGCGTGTGCACGGCGGGTGACGGCGAAGTTTGGGAAAGCGTGATTACACACAAGGATCCCCCACAGAAACAGGTGCAAAATGCACCCCCTCAATCCCCGCAGGACCGACGCCCCGATAAAAATCCTTGAAAAAGCAAATTCCTATCAGTCAGTTTTGAAAGATTCGGCGCTCGAGTTAATGGAGCTTCAGAATGCGTCTAATCAATTGATCGATGGCGTATCTGATGGGGCGGTAGATCCCGATCAGGTTGCGGGAGTGAAGCAATTACAGAAGGATGTGGATCTTGAGTATTTATCAGAGGAACTTCCGCTCGCGTTTGATCAGTCGATTGATGGCGTGAAGCGTGTTGCAACCATTGTTCGGGCGATGAAGGATTTTGCGAATCCAGTCTCGAAGGAGCGGGCATCAGCCAATCTGAATGAGGCGATTCAAACGACGTTGACGATCACCCAGAATGAGTGGCGCAAAGTTGCGAGTTTGAACGTTGATTTAGCAGAAGATCTTCCGTCGATCACGTGCGTAGTGAGTGAGATTAATCAAGTGGTGTTAAATTTGATTATTAATGCGCGGGATGCAGTAGAGGATCGTCATGGAAAAGGCAGTGATCAGGGGCGTATTGGTGTGGCAACGACCTATGGGGCCGATTTCGTGACAATTCGAATTAGCGATAATGGATGTGGTATTCCGACGGAGATCCATGAGCGCATTTTTGATCCGTTCTTCACAACAAAAGAGGTCGGCCGTGGTTCGGGGCAGGGACTGGCCGTTGCTCATGGCGTGATTACTCAGCAGCATGGTGGTTCGCTTTGCTTCGAAACTGCTGTTGATGAGGGGACCACTTTTATTATTGAGTTGCCGATTCGCTAGGTTGCAGTTTGGACCGTATAGAGTTGCTCTTCCCCTTGCTGTTTATTCGAACCCTCATATATTAAAACACCCGCTCGAATTGGGTTGAGCAACGGACGTTGGCAAACTATGGTTCGGTCCTTTTGTGAGCCATGATATGCGTCGAGCCAAAGACATTCGAAGAGCTGCCCGAAAACCCTTGGAAACTTTTTTTTTCCGGGTGGCGATGTATGGCGTTCCGCTCTTACCGCGCAGGGCCATTGTTGGTCTGACTAATTTTGCCGGTGTGGCAACCTATTATTTTGCCACGCGGGAACGTCAGACGGGAATGGCCAATCTTGATGTCGTCTTTGGCGATTCGAAGTCCATGGTAGAAAAAAAGGCGATTCTTAAAAAATCGTTTACCAGCTTTGCTCGAACGATGACCGATATTTTTTGGTTCTCAAAGCATACTGAGGCGCGGACCAAAAAATATCAGACGTTTATTCCCGACCATGGAGCTTATTTTGAAGCGCGCGCACAAATCATTATCACCGCGCATGCGGGAAACTGGGAGCTAATTGGTTTGGAGAGTGGCCTGCGCGGGGTGGATGTGGCGAGTGTGGCTGCGGTGACCAAAAATGCCGTCGTGGATCAGTTATTAAACGAGCTACGTCAAAAAACCGGACAAACCATTATTGCGCGCCAAGGAGCCATGCGAACGTTGATCAGTCGTTTTCGACGTAACGGCAAGGCCGCTTTTGTATTGGATCAAAATACATCTGAAGAGCAGGGCTGTATCTGGGTAGACTTTCTGGGCTTGCCGACGCCGGTGTCCTCTGCGCCAGCTCATCTGGCCTATCGCACGGGAACGGAACTTATCTTTGCCTTTAGCCAGCCGGTCGGCGGCGGAAAATATGAAGCCCACACGGGATTAGTTATTCAGCCGCCCGTGTATGACAAGGAGCAGGATCAGGCAGCCGTTGTGCAGGCCTTGACCCAACAAATTGTCGATGTCATCAGCGCGCACATTCGGCGTCATCCCGAATCATGGCTGTGGTCCTATAAACATTGGCGCCGCATCGCTCCTGGAAGCGATCCGGCGTTGTATCCAACCTACTCCTAATTCGCCGTCTTAACGGCCTTTTTGGCTGGCCTTGAGTTCTTCGTAGTCTTCGAGCGTGCCGGGATAGTCGATGATGCCGGTTTCGGTGATTTCTAGAATACGCGTTGCGAGGGTGGCAATGAAGCGGTGGTCATGCGAAACAAAGATGAGGGTGTTCGGGAAAAGTGAAAGCCCATAGTTTAATACTTCAATGGATTCGAGGTCCAGATGGTTCGTTGGCTCATCGAGGGCCAGAATATTTCCGCCTTCCATCGTCATTTTGGAGAGAATGAGCCGGGCTTTTTCGCCGCCACTGAGCACGCCAACCTTTTTGAGGGAATTGCACCCCCTCAATCCCCGCAGGACCGACGCCCCGATAAAAATCCTTGAAAAAGCAAATTCCTATCAGTTATGATCCGCGCAGTGCTTGTGCTTGGCATTTTCTTGATCGGATTCCTCCTTGGATGGATCGCCCATTCTCTGTTCAAATTTAAAATCCCTAAAATTGCGCAGGATTAATAAAGATTCATGAGGAACCGGTAATTTTGGAATGAGCTATCAGAGATGAGGGTGCCGCAACGCGTCTTCGAATTTCTGCTCTACGGCTTTTCTCTGATTGCCAGGTGCGATTGTTTTTTTCTGATGGTTGAATTCGTATGTTGAAACCGGTAGAAAAGGGGATGAAACGCCGATTATTTCTAAGCACGACATCCTGCGGAATTTTACCGGGGTTGATTTCAGCGGCTGAAAATGATGACTCTATGGAACAGAATATCGAAAACGCGGCGAACCTAATTCAGAAGCAAATCGGCTCTGGTGCTTTGGAATCGGCGGTTCTTGAGGTCAGGCAGGGGGCATTTTCGGAGGCCCGTTTTTTTGGGAAAGCGAAATCCGTCGATGCAATTTTTCTGCTGGCATCGATTACAAAACCGATGGCAGCGGCGGGTGCGATGCTGCTATCTGATCGAAAGGAACTCAACATCTCAGATCCGGTCAGCAAATTTATCCCCGAGTTTTCAGAAGGAGAACGTAAGGATATCACCATCGAGCATTTGCTGATTCACACGTCAGGCCTTCCTGATCAGCTTCCTGAAAACGCAGATCTCAGAAAAGCCCATGCCCCGTTATCAGAATTCGTGAAAGCCGCCATTCGAACGCCGCTGCTATTTAAGCCCGGCACGAAATACAGCTATCAAAGCATAGGGATTTTGTTGCTCTCAGAAATCGTCGAACGCATCACCGAAATTACGTTTCCAAAATTCCTGGCAGACGAAGTTTTTGCGCCGCTCGAGATGAAACGAAGTGCGCTGGGATTGGGTGATTTTAAAATCTCCGACACGATTCATTGCCAAACTGAATCTTCAGCCCCAGAATCCGGAGCGGGTGCGTCTGAATCGAAAAGCTGGGATTGGAACAGCTCTTACTGGAGAAATCTCGCGTCCCCCTGGGGAGGGGCTCATGGAACGGCTGGAGATGTCACCCGGTTTTTGCACAGTTTTCTCAAGCCAACCGGCAAGTTTATGAAAAAAGAAACGGCGAGAATGATGATCCGAAATCATACCCACGGGCTTGAATCCCCCAGAGGATTGGGGTTTGATCTGAATCCAGAAAGCTTCGGGAAATCATGTTCCGCAAAGACTTTTGGACATCGCGGGGCAACGGGCACGCTTGCCTGGGCCGATCCGGAAAGTGAGGCTTCCTTTGTGATTCTGACCTCATTGCCCCTCGGCGTTTCTGAGGAATCCTTAATCAAACCCGTTTCCAATTGGATATCTTCGGCCGTTTGAGTCCGCCCGACAAAACCAGACGAGAGGCGAACGCGTCCAGACGGCCTCAGAGGACACGCTCGGGATCGTCGGCGAAGTCGGTGGTAGTCGCAGACTCAAGTCATTGCGCCGTCCGGAAAGAAGAACAAATCTGCAATTCCCTCTTCTATCTCAACCGCGCCCGCACAAACGCAGGCAATCGCTTATCAGCAGGGTTCACAATCCGGACGTTTTTGTCGTTCTTCAAATTCGGTCCCGGCGTGCTGCGCCCGTTCTCGATTTGTGATTTCAAAAGAGCGACCATCTTTTTCACTTGGTCGGGATTTTCTGCAGCTAGGTTATTGTCCTCGTGCAAATCGACGGAGAGATCGAAGAGTTGAATGAAGGGCGCTTTCAACAAATCCGCCTCCGTTGGTTTTCCCTCAAATTGTGCCAGCGCTTTTTTCCAGGCGACGTTAGGCATGGGGCCATTGCCTGCGGCATGCTCAGAGTTTGGAGGAACTCCGCTGCCCGGGCAAAGGCACAACTTCCAATCGCCATCGCGGATCACGAATTGAACGACGGATTCCATAATCAGATCTTTGCGGGTTCCTTCAGACTCGGGATCACTCAGCAAATTCGCGAAGCTGATCGAATCGGGAGCCTGATCGTCGTTCAAGGTTGTATCCGTGAGATCAGCAAAGGTCGCCATCAGGTCGCTTAGGCTGACCAGCGCATCGCAGGTTTTTCCTTCAGGGATTTTGCCAGGCCAACGGGCAATGAGCGGCACCCGCAAGCCACCTTCGTAAACGGAAAACTTGTAGCCGCGATGGGGGCCTCCCGGGAAATGTCCCTTTGTTTCCAGCTGGCTGATTTGGTCAGGGGTCGCTTTCAATATATTTCCCGCATACGGCGCTGGCCCATGGTCGGAGGAGAAAATCACCAGGGTGTTTTCATCAAGACCTTTCGCTTTCAGCGCGTCCATCACCCGCTTCACCGAGTGATCGACTTCCATGACAAAATCCCCGTAAACACCCAGCTTGCTTTTTCCCTGCCACTTGACTCCGGGACTGGTCGGCGTGTGAGGGGCCGTCAGGGCGAGGAATAGAAAGAACGGTTTTGCAGCGGTTTGCTTTTCGAGAAATCCCTCGGCTTCCCGGTAGAAAGTCTCCAGCACTTCGTGGTCTTCAAAATTCTCCTCGGCTGGTCCCACCCGGTTGAAAGCGCTCCACCCTTTCTGTGCAGTGACCTTTCCCTGCCAGACGTGTTTCCGTGCAAAGGCGTAGGGAAACATGTCGAGTGATCCCGGAAGGATAAAGCTTTCATCGAACCCGAATTGATTCGGCCCATAGATCAGAGGCTTCGAGAAATCAACATTGGTGAGCCCCTGAGATTTCCCATCCAGCGTCGCCATGGTCGTGCCGAGGTGCCACTTCCCAACGTAGCCCGTTCGATAGCCGGCGTTCCCCAGCAATTTCCCGATCGTGAAATTCTCGGTGTTCGGGCGCGGGCCCACGAATCCCCACGGCCCGTTATTCACATACGCGCCGAAGCGCCAGTTGAACCGCCCCGTCATTAACGCCCGTCGAGTCGGCCCGCAGTAAGATGCATTCACATGGGCATCGGTGAAGCGAAGCCCATCTGCAGCAAGCGCATCGATGTTCGGTGTCTCGATAAGGCAGCGTTCGCCGCCATAGCAATTCACATCCCCGATTCCCAGGTCATCAGCGAGGATGAAGACGATATTGGGTTTGTCTGCTGCGGTTGCGTGAGCCGCTATTATTAGAAGCAACAAAGACAGTTTCAGGAAATTTCTCATGGGGCTGATTTATTCTTTCCCCAACCACAAACAAGCGTTCGTCAGGACCTGAATCACCTCAGGTTGCTTGAAAACGGGATAGGTTTCGTGGCCAGGGCGGAAGTAGAAAACCTTTCCTTTACCGATGTCCCACACCATGCCGGCGCGAAAGCGTTCACCCAGTTCCCAGGTTTCTTCGAAGATGACTTCATCCGGAGCGGGAACGTGGAACGGCTCATCATACATTTCAGTTTGGGTCACTTGAAACGTGGCTGGCAATCCCTTGGCGATGGGGTGTTTCGCATATTTCACCGTCATTTTGCTTGGCTCGCCATCCGGTCGGTAAGCCGGGAAGCAACAGTAGGGCAAATGAACGATCGCTTCGTAAGTGGTCTTGTTGAGTTTGTAGGCAAACGAGCTGGGAGTGAGATCACTGCCATGGCTCGGGACGGTGCGGAGCTTTGGCGGGGGCACGGTCTTAAATTTCATCAGCTTCCCGTGGTCGGTTTTTGCAAAATGGTTTTTAGCATCTTCAATGGAACGCCAGTTCATGGCTTCCATAAACGGGCTGGAAAAATGGGCCGAGTGAAGCGCGATCATATCGAGATCTCCTGACAGGATTCGATCCATCACCCGCTTCACATTCTCTTCGGTGACATCGCCTTGCCGCACATGGCCCCACCAAATCAGGACGTCAGCCCATTCCAAATCGTTGAGTCCCTGCCCGGGATCATCCATCGCCACCGAACGAACTTCGAGATCTTCGCCGGCTGCCTTGAGGTGCTTTGCGATCTCATTGCCAAGGAAATCATCGTAGGCTTCCTCTTGTCGTTTTTGTCGCTCGTCCCAGACAAGCACACGGATGGGTTCGGCTTTTGCGAGGGCGGCCGCCATAAAAGAAAGGACTATAAAAAGGCTCAGGGATTTCATGTCAGGGATATAAAAGAGATTTAATTTCGGTGGATTCCGATGGGGGTTAGTTTATTTCGAAAACACATCATTTTCCCATTTTTCATGCAATTGGGCAAGCCGTTGAACCAACTCCGGTTTCTCTTTGGCGTAGTTTTTGGCTTCGGGGTTTTCATCTGCAAGATTGACCAGTTCATGGCGGATGATTTTTCCGGTCGTTTTGTTCCGGAAGCCAAGGAGTTTCCAGTCGCCTTCGCGAATGGCCCATCCGTTCGGCCAGTCAAAGTGGAGCAGTTTGTTGGCTGACTCGGCCTGCGCATTTTTGATAAGCGGAACCACGCTATATCCGTCAAAATCGACGTCAGGCTTTGGGACGTCTGCCAAATCCAGAATCGTTGGAAACCAATCCATGACCGTCATTACCTGATCTCGCGAAATGCCCTTTGGTAACTGTGCGGGGTAGCTGATAATGGCCGGGGTTCGAATGCCACCTTCCAGATAGCTTCCTTTTGCCCCGATCCACTTCCCTGTATTCCCGCCACCGCCATGAGCGCTGTAGTAGTGCCCTTTTGGAAATCCGCTCGTGTGATCCTCAATATCGATGGCTGCTTTGTCTTCGATCGAGTGCCCGTTGTCCCCCATCATGATGATGATCGTATTTTCAAGCACACCGGTTTCCTCCAGCTTGGCGATGATCTGACCGACGTATTCATCCACCGTTGAAATGACACGCGCATAGGATTGGCGCGGCATTTTCATGTCAGGATAAGCATCGGCATACTTTCCGATCGGTTGCTCGGGGTAATGCGGCAGATTGAAAGCAACGTAGGCAAAGAACGGTTCGTCCTTCTTTTCACCAATAAATTTGAGAGCTTCATCGACCATCAGATCGGGGAAGTATTCGCCTTCTCGAAAAATCTCTTCGTTCCCCTCATAGAGATCGTGGAAGCCGCGTCCGTGAAGAAAGTAGTGGCGGTAGTTGTCAATGAATCCGCCGAGGTGACCGAAGAACTGATCGAAACCCTGGTCCATTGGACCGTGCCCGACTTTTGCTCCTAAATGCCACTTCCCAAACAGCCCTGTGCGATAGCCGGCTGTTTTCAGGGCTTCAGCAATCGTGATTTCCTCAAGTTTCAGGTTGGCCTTGGCCGCGTCGGATTCTTTGCGATCTCCCTGCGTCCAGTCGTGAACTCCGGTTCGTTGTGGATGCCGTCCGGTCAATAACCCCGCCCGAGCCGGGCAACAATATTTGTGAGCGTATGCTTGAGTAAACTTCACTCCGCTGGCGGCAAGCGCGTCGAGATTCGGGGTGATGAGCTCGGCTGAGCCGAAGCAGTTCAGATCAAGCGTCCCATGGTCATCGGTAAACAGGATGACGACGTTAGGCTTGGCATCCGCCGCAAAAGCACTCAAAGAGAGGATTCCTGCGGAGGCTACAATGAAGAGGGAGAAGTAGAGGCGGAAATTCATGGTCTAAGACTCAACATACTCAGAAAGCCTCATGAATGCCCCCCTAAACGTGGGAAACTATCGAGATGTCTTCAAATCCTTTTCGAGGACCACTCCACCAAGGTATCAGACTCGCGTGCGAGCGTATATTCCTTACAAACGGGGGCGAGAATTGTAATGTTACCGATTTGGCTTCCCTATAGTATCCTGAAGCATATGGAGGAACAGAAACCGAAATCATCTAAGGGGGCCCTGATCTGGAGTATCACTGGATTTTTGATTCTGGGGGGCCTTGCGGTTTTGATTCAGTTTGCGGGAAAGAGTCCGCAACAATCCTTTGGTACTCCGATTCAATCGGTGGAATTCGAAAGTGGCGCGG
>Ga0307488_10001617_pt1 | contig 18823 bp, 20 predicted proteins | sample SB02metaG_FD_202248 | JGI IMG/M metagenome (GOLD analysis project Ga0307488, IMG submission 202248) | Sea-ice brine microbial communities from Beaufort Sea near Barrow, Alaska, United States - SB 0.2 | ecosystem: Environmental > Aquatic > Marine > Coastal | place: USA: Alaska | collected... | reverse complement strand
TACATCTAGCATGGGTGATTTGATGGACGCTGAGGCTTACGCGGCCTCTGTAGAAGAATAAGCGATACAAGAAAGATAGCGGAAGGCTGATCAGCCAATTTGCCAGTCATCTAGACGGCTATTCATCTAGACGGCTATTCATCAAGACCGCTATGAAAAACCTCGACTCTAAACAGGTCGGGGTTTTTTTATGCCTTGCTCAAATATCTTTAATCCCGTAGCGAGATAATCTGCCAGTGTTTTTCTTCAGCTACGGCTTGTAGCGCCGGGCAGGGGTCTACAGCCACGGCATGGTCGACTTCCAGCAGCAGTGGCAGGTCATTGATCGAGTCGCTGTAAAACCAACTGCCTTCAAGTGTCTCGTTCTGCTCTTTAAGCCAGGCATTGAGTCGCACGACCTTGCCCTCTTTAAAAGTCGGTGTGCCATCAACCTTGCCGCTGTAGCGGCCGTCGACGATTTCTGCATCCGTGGCTAACAGCTCAGTAACCCCGAGGCTGTGGCAGATGGGCTCGACAATAAAGCGATTGGTGGAGGTGATAATCAATAGTCGATCGCCAGCGTCGCGATGTTTTTGCAGCAGTGTTTGGGCTTTGACCAGCTGCATAGGTGCAATGACCTGCTGCATAAAGCGCTTATGGAGCTCTGCCAGCTCCGCCATGGACATTTCAGTCAGTGGCTGCAGAGAAAATTCTAGATAGGCAAAAATATCCAAACTACCGGCGACGTAATCAGCGTAGAATTGATCATTCGTTTTCTTGAACTGCTGGGCATCAACAAGCTGCTCAGCGACTAAAAATTCGCCCCAGCTGTGATCACTGTCACCAGAGATCAATGTGTTGTCGAGGTCGAAAATAGCCAGTGCCATAACTTAGTGTCCAATTGGGTTTTAGCCCGAGAGGATAACCATAGCGCATGGTTGTCTCAAGAGAAAATTGCCGAGACCGGCAGACTATGGAACAATGCTGCGGCGTTATTGCTTGTATAAAAAGGTGTATTTGAATTGGTTGATAAGGATGGTTATCGCTCCAACGTCGCTATTGTTATAGGTGATGGCAACGGACGCCTATTCTGGGCAAAACGCGTTGGCCAGCAGGCTTGGCAGTTTCCCCAGGGCGGCATAGATCACGGCGAGTCTGTTGAGGATGCGCTCTATCGCGAGCTCTACGAAGAGGTCGGCCTCAAATCCGGCGATGTAAAAATTCTCCAGCGCTCCAAACGCTGGCTGCGCTACAACATTCCCGAGCAGATGCAGCGCAAACACTCCAAGCCTCTGTGTATCGGCCAAAAACAGCGCTGGTTTTATCTACAGATGACCTGTGACCCTGCAAGCATCCGCTTTGATACCAGCGGCACTCCTGAATTCGACGATTGGCAGTGGGTAAACTACTGGTATCCAGTCAATTCGGTTATTTCCTTTAAGCGCACTATTTATCGCAATGCATTGCAGGAATTTTCCTCAGCCAATGCCCGCTTGCAGCATTCATCACCTAAGGGCCTTTAACTATGTTGGCGTCGCTGCGCAATATAGTGCAAGAAGTGAACAGCGCCCGCAGTCTTGGCGAGGTGCTGACGATTATCGTCAAAGAAGTACGCTCGGCCATGCAGGCCGGGGTCTGCTCGGTCTACCTATTCGACGAATCTGATCAGCGCTATGTGCTTATGGCCACCGAAGGCCTGCGGCAAGAGTCCATTGGCCATGTTCGTTTGGCCATGCGCGAGGGCCTGGTGGGTCTGGTCGCCGCTCGGGAAGAGCCACTCAATTTAAAAGACGCGGACAAGCATCCGAACTTTGCCTATTTTGAAGAAACCGGCGAGAGTCCCTTCCACTCATTTTTGGGTGTGCCAATAATCCATCACCGCAAGGTGCTCGGTATCCTAGTCTTGCAGCAGGAAACCCAAAGGCGTTTTGAGAGTGAAGAAGAAGCCTTTGTAGTGACTGTCTGTGCCCAGCTATCCGGTGCGATTGCCCATGCAGAAGCCACAGGCGCACTGCGTCAATTGGCTTCGGCTGGGGGTGAGAGGCTTCGCGAAGCGTTGTTTCGTGGCATTCCCAGTTCACCTGGTGTGGGTATTGGTCGAGTTGTATTGGTTGCTCCAACCGCAGACCTCAAAGCTGTCCCCGAGCGCTTTGCCGCTGACACTCCCGCAGAGATAGAAATCTTCCGCACCGCGCTGGAGTCTGCCAAAGACGATATGCGCAATCTCAGCAAAGGGCTTGAGGGCAAGCTGAGCTCGGAAGAGATCGCACTGTTTGATATTTATATTCGCATGCTTGATGACCACTCACTGGGTGGTGAAGTGATCGCGGCCATTGTTGAGGGTCAGGCTGCGCAGAGCGCTTGGAGTTCGGTGATTCTCAAGCATGTGCGCACCTTCCGCAAAATGGACGATCCCTATCTCCGTGAGCGCGCCGCCGACGTCAATGATTTGGGTCGCCGGGTACTGGGTTACCTGCAGCGCAATGAGCAAAATACTCAGCCTCTGCCGCGACGTATTATTTTGGTCGGTGAAGATCTGTCCGCCTCGGCCTTGGCGGATATTCCCATAGACCGCTTGGTGGGTATAGTTTCTGTCAAAGGCTCGAGCAACTCCCATATGGCGATTGTCGGCCGCGCCCTGGGCGTGCCTACAGTGATGGGTGCGGTGGATTTGCCCTGGACCGAGATGGAGGGCCATGAATTAATTATTGATGGCTTTAGCGGGGATGTGATCAGCCGTGCGACTCGCAGTATGCGTCGCGCCTATCTGCACCGTCAGCGGGAAGAAAAACTGCTGGCCAAGGACCTTGAAAGTCTGCGGGATATTCCCTGTGTTACCCCAGATGGGTTTCCCGTGGCCCTGTGGATCAACACTGGTCTGCGTCAGGATATAGCTTTGGCCTTAAAAAGCAGCGCCGAAGGTGTGGGCCTTTACCGTACCGAAATCCCGTTTTTTATGCGCTCAAGCTTTCCCACGGAAGACGAACAAACAGAAATTTATCGCGAGCAACTGCAGGCCTTTGCGCCCAACCCCGTGACGATGCGGACCCTGGATATAGGCGGCGATAAAGCACTGCCCTACTTCCCCATCGAAGAGGAAAACCCCTTTCTCGGCTGGCGCGGCATCCGTATTTCTCTCGATCATCCAGAGATTTTCCTGATTCAGATTCGCGCCATGTTACGCGCCAGTGAAGGGCTCAATAATCTGCGCATCATGCTGCCCATGATCAGCAGTGTGCCTGAACTGGATAGCGCCATGGAATTGATCGACAGAGCCTATCGCGAACTGATGCAGGAGGAGGGTTACAATCTAGAAAAGCCCGCCATCGGCGCTATGATCGAAGTGCCTGCAGCGGTCTATCAAGTGAAAGAGATCGGTCGACGGGTGGATTTCCTTTCCGTCGGCACCAACGATTTGACTCAGTATCTGCTTGCAGTAGACCGCAACAATCCGCGGGTGGCAGATCTCTATCACTCCCTGCATCCAGCGGTTTTGCGCGCTCTTAAAAGTATCATTGAACAGGCCGACGCGGTGAACTGCCAGATCAGTGTCTGTGGTGAGATGGCTGGTGATCCCCTCTCCGTGGTCATGCTTATGGGGTTGGGTTACGACCATTTATCCATGAGTGCCAACAGTTTGCTGAAAGTAAAATCTATGCTCAGTCAGGTATCGAAGGCCGAGGCCCGCAGTTTGGCCAAGCGTGCTCTGCGAATGTCTGATGCGGGTTCTGTTTCGCAATTGCTCTCAGATGCTCTCAGTCGACCAGAGCTGGCCAAGCTCTACCGCCCGGCGGAGCTCAATGAAAAAGCAGGCTTTTCAGGCAGTCTCAAAAAGTAAATATCTCGCTTTGCTCTGCAATACCTTTTATATAAGTCTGTTCGGCAATGCTGCTGCCTGAGCTCGATAGCACAATCGAGGTTGATGCCCTGGTGCCGTAATCCTCGGCAACAATAAATGCCGACGACAGGCGCTTTTCCCAGTCTGCGGGCACTCCGGTGTTGGGCAGCAGATGGTCCGGGTAGGTTTGGTTCTTCTCTAATAGGCCCAGCATGTCTCCAAGCATCTGCTGATCGTCGCCCGTCTGACTCAATGTCTGGCTCAGCTGTTGTCGGGCGTAGTCAACCTTCGGCCAGGGGCTGTCCAGTAGATGGTTGCTCAGGGCATAAATGCCTGGCTCAAGACTGCGCACCCGGTTATTAAAGTTATTCAGATAGAGCAGTTGATCGCCATCGTAAATTAGCAGATTAAATCCGCCATAGAGATCAAAATCTTCTAACACCGAGTCCGCCCAGCTCTGAGCTGAGGCCTGGGAACAGAGAAAGTCGGTTACCAGGTTGCCGCGGGATTTGGGGCGCGCCTCGTGAAACCCTGGTTTGGAAAAGTCTCTAAAATTGGTCACCGCGGCGAAACGCCCGCTTCGAGAGAGCCCCATCCAGGTTCCACCCTGCTGCTCATCGCGACCGGCTAGCACAGGCATATCCTGCCACCAATGCATAGGCAGGGTCGGGCGCTGATAGAACTCATCGCGATTTGAACAGACGGCGAGCGAGGTCTCTGGGCGATGATTAAAGGCGATTGCAAGTAGGCACATAGTCGCAGTGTAACTTTTAATATTTTATTTTAATGCTTTAATTTTATGCCTTTATTCCATCGTCGCGTGGCAGCTGCATAGATAAAAAGTTATCATCAGCGCAGAATTAATCCTTGAGAGCCGCAATGCTAAATTATCCACAGATCGACCCAGTCGCAATGTCACTGGGGCCATTTGAATTGGCGGGCACAGTTATTGGCCCGCTGCAGGTGCACTGGTACGGCATTATGTACCTGTTGGCTTTCTCCTGCGCTTGGTTATTGGCGACTCGCAACAGTCAGCGCCCCTGGTCGCCGATTGTTAAAACTCAGGTTGAAGACCTGATTGTTTTTGGTGCCTGGGGGGTTATTCTCGGGGGTCGTTTTGGCTATATGCTGTTTTACAGCGCCGATAAATGGCTCGCCGATCCCGGTATGATTTTCCGCATATGGGAAGGCGGCATGTCATTCCACGGTGGTCTGCTGGGTGTTGCCATAGCGCTACTACTCTATGCCCGCAAGCATAAACTCGCCTTTCTCAGCCTTGCCGACTTTGTTGTGCCTCTGGTTCCGGCGGGGCTATTTTTTGGTCGCTTGGGCAACTTTGTCGGTCAGGAGCTCTGGGGTCGTCCCACTGATCTGTCCTGGGGAATGCTGTTCCCCGCCGACCCAGAGCAGTTGGCGCGCCATCCCTCCCAGTTATATGAAGCCATGCTTGAAGGCGCGGTGCTGTTTTTGATTATCAACTGGTATGCCAGAAAGCCACGTTTGTTTGGCGAGGTCTCGGGTCTGTTTTTGATTCTCTACGGCGCCTTCCGTTTTGCGGTTGAGTTTGTTCGTCAGCCAGACCCTCAGTTTGCCCTTGATTCTGGTGCGGCCGAGTTACTCGGTTGGATGACTCGCGGTCAGACGCTCTGTATTCCGATGATTCTCTTCGGTCTCTGGTTAATGCGCAAATCCCTGCGCGGACTTGTTAGCCGTAAGGCGTAAGGCGAACATCGAAAGGCGAACATCGAAAGGCACAACAATGAAGCAGTATTTAGACTTAATTAAACATATTCGCGATCACGGCGTTAAAAAAGAAGATCGCACTGGTACCGGCACCCAGAGTATTTTCGGCCATCAGATGCGCTTTGATCTGAGCCAGGGCTTTCCCTTGGTGACCACTAAAAAAGTCCACCTCAAATCGATACTTCACGAACTGCTGTGGTTTATTCGTGGCGATACCAATATTCGTTACCTGGTTGAGAATGGCGTCGGCATCTGGAATGACTGGCCCTACCAGAGTTGGCTGCGGGAGACCGACCAAGAGGCGGCTTATCCTATGTATTCGCCAGAGTGGAAGGCGAAAATGAAGGAATTTGTCCAGCGTATTAAAGATGACGATGAGTTTGCTCAGCAGTACGGCGATCTCGGGCCTGTCTATGGACACCAGTGGCGCAACTTCGAGGGCGTGGATCAGCTTGCCCAAGTAGTTGAAGAAATCAAAGCCAACCCGGATTCGCGACGCCTAATAGTGTCGGCATGGAATCCAAAAGATATTCCAGTGATGGTTAAGTCGGGCCTACCGCCCTGCCACAGCCTATTTCAATTTTATGTTATCGAGGGACGCCTCTCCTGCCAGCTTTATCAGCGCAGCGCCGATGTGTTCCTCGGTGTGCCGTTTAATATCGCCTCTTATGCCATATTGACCCTGATGATCGCTCAGGTATGCGGTCTAGAGCCGGGGGATTTCGTTCATACCTTTGGCGATGCCCACCTCTACAGTAATCATATGGATCAGGTAGAGGAGCTGCTTTCTCGAGAGACCTATCCGCTGCCGACACTGGCGATCAATCCCAATGTCGATAACCTATTTGATTTTGTTTTTGACGACTTTGAGCTGCTCGACTATCAGAGTCATGGACCTATTTCTGCACCTGTAGCGGTCTAACCGCGCACGAGACAATATTATGAAAGTATCTTTAATCGTGGCTGTAAGTCGCAACGGTGTTATTGGTCTAAACAATCAGCTGCCCTGGCATCTACCGGAAGATCTCAAATACTTTAAGTCCGTGACCATGGGCAAGCCTTTGATTATGGGGCGCAAGACTTTTGACTCCATTGGCCGACCGCTTCCCGGGCGCACTAATATAGTGATCACCCGCGACGCTGAATGGCATGCGGAGGGGGTTCAGGTTGCTCAAACCTTGCTCCAAGCCATGACCCTTGCACGTTTAGCCTGCGCTGATGCTGGGGCGGAAGAGATTATGGTGATTGGTGGTGAGCAGATCTATCGCCTGACTTTGCCCGTTGCCGATCGCCTCTACTTAACGGAAGTGCAAGCCGAAGTTGAGGGCGATGCCTTCTTTCCTGAGTATGATCCCGATCAATGGCAGCAAGTCAGTGAACAACTACCCGAGAAAACTGACACCCATCCCTATAGATATCTGGTCCTCGAGCGAAAGCCGAGCTAGTTGTTACATTAGGTAACAAAGCTGATTCTTATCAACTTCGCCAAGCTCAATTTGTGGCCACAGATTGATTCTTTCAGAACAGCCTGTTAAAAAGACGCACCAATAAAAATTGTCAGTCACTGGAACAGTACTAATTTCAGTTTCTGAGAATATAAAGATCACCAATCCGATAGACCCAGTTGAGGGAACTATGAAAAAGCAACCACTAAAAGCGCTGGCCTTGTGTGCCGTACTTGCCGGTGGCTTAACTGCAGTTGCAGTTCAGGCTACAGAGGTAAGTGAAGTGCTAAAAGCCGGAACCGTTAAGGTTCAAGCCGCTAAAACAGCACAGACAAAAGTTGATCGCATCGCCGATCAGACCGACGGTCTCTTACAAGAATTCAAGCAAGTGAATAAGCAGATTGAAAGTCTGCGTGTTTACAACTCACAGCTTGAGCGTCAGATCGATAGCCAGAAGCAAATGATGGCTGAGCTCGTTGAGTCCATCGAGAATGCTACTATTATTGAGCGAGGCATCTCGCCACTGATGGAAAACATGCTCAAAGCACTGCGTACCTTTGTTGAGCTGGATGTTCCCTTCAAGACTGAAATGCGCGCTGAAGCTGTCGAAGATCTTTTCGACAACCTCGATAGCGCCAAGTTCTCTTCAGCTGAAAAATTCCGCCAGATCCTCGAAATCTACGATATCGAGTCTGAGTACAGCCTGTCTCTGGAAACCTACCGCGATATGGTTGATATCAACGCTGATGGTTCCGAAGTTGAAGTAGACATGTTGCGCGTCGGCCGTGTTGCCCTGATGTATCAAACAAAAGATAAATCACAGACAGGCGCTTGGAACAAAGCTACTGCCTCTTGGGAAACTCTGGGTTCTGAATACCGTCGCCCTGTAGACCAAGGCATTCGCATCGCTAAGAAATTGGCACCGCAGGATGTTATGGAAATGCCAATTAACGCTCCGGAGACTGCACAATGAAACTGAAATTCATTAAAGTTTGTGCCGCTTTCTTAGCTGCTGCAGCAGTAAGCATGCCAGCAATGGCACAGGAAGCTAAATCACTCGATGAACTGCTGAACATGATTCAGAGCTCAACGATTTCTGAAACTCAAGAATATCGTGACCGTGAAGCTGATTTTAAACGCGACCAGCGAAAGCAGGACGCACAGCTGAACAAAGCGAAGAACACCAAGACTGCTGAAGAGCGTCGTTCTGATAGTCTGGAACAGACTATCCGTGACAACGACCTCAAGCTTATTGGTCTGCGCGAGCAGCGTGATAAGCGCCTCGGTTCTCTGAAAGAGTTGTTTGGACACCTGACAGGAGCCGCCGGTGATATCCGCGCCAACCTGACTCAGTCCATCGTTAGTGCTCAGATCCCTGGCCGTACCGAATTCCTCGACGAGTTGATTGAGAAGATGAGCAGCGACACTCGCCTGCCTTCTATCATGGACATCGAGAAGTTGTGGTTCGAGCAGCAGCGTGAAATGAACGAAAGTGGTCGCGTTGTTAAGTTCACTCGCAATGTACTGCGCGCTGATGGTTCACAAGAAGAAATGGAAGTTGTCCGTGTTGGTACTTACAACCTGATGGCTGACGGCATGTACCTAGAGTACAGCCCAGAAAGCGGTTTGGTATCAGAGTTGGCTCGTCAGCCTTCTAGTCACCAGGGCAGCGCTGCAGATCTTCAAGAATCGGTAAGTGGTTTCACCAAAGCGGGCCTGGATCCTACAGGACCACTGGGTGGCGGCTTGTTGCGTGCACTGATCAATACGCCAACACTGGTTGAGCGCTGGCACTTCGGTGGCATCGTAGGCTACGTCATCACTGGTGTATTCTGCGTCGCGATTTTGCTGGCTATCTGGCGCTTCATCTTCTTGCAAGGTGTCTCTTCTAGAGTATCTGCACAGCTTCGCTCTCCGGGCACCGCTGATCTGAGCAACCCATTGGGTCGCGTTCTCGCGGTGGCACATGCCAACCCAGGTTTGGATCCAGAGTCACTGGAATTGAAACTCCACGAAGCGGTACTGAAAGAGCGTCCAGCCATAGAATCTGGTCTGAGCTTGCTCAAGATCATCGCCATGGTTGCACCATTGCTCGGTCTGCTGGGTACGGTTACAGGTATGATTATTACCTTCCAAATGATTACGTTGTTTGGTGCTGGCGATCCTAAGGCTATGGCCGGCGGTATCTCTCAGGCACTGATAACAACAGTACTCGGCTTGGTAGTAGCTATCCCAACTGTATTGATGCACACATTGGTCAATGGCAAAGCACAGCGTGTTCTGCATATACTTGAAGAGCAGAGTGCAGGAATTGTTGCTGGTTCAGTAGAGGGTCGCTGAGATGTTCTTTGTTGATACTATGGCAGAAGTTGGAAAGTTCATGGATTCAGGCGGCATGGTTCTTTGGGCCATCGTCGTCCTGCTGTTCGTGATGTGGACTCTCCTGTTCGAGCGCATGTGGTATCTCAAATCCAGCGTCAGTCAAGATGTTCAATTCGCACTTGATTCTTGGGAGGAGCGCTCTGAGCGCAAATCCAAGCGTGCACGTCAGATCAGAGAAAAGCTGATTTCTGAAGTGAGCGTCAAGATCGATGAGAACATTATGATGATCAAAACTTTGGTTGCCCTAGCCCCGCTGTTTGGTTTGCTGGGCACGGTAACCGGAATGATCGTGGTATTTGACGTAATGGCATTTACTGGTGGCGGTGACGCCAAGGCGATGGCAGGTGGTGTTTCTCAGGCGACTGTACCGACAATGTCGGGCATGGTTGCTGCTCTCTCTGGTGTGTTCGGCATGACTTATGTCGAACGTTCCGCTGAGCGAGAGAAACAACTGCTGGAAGATCATCTAACCATGGATCACTAACCGGAGCCTGTCGACGACAAGGTTCCCGTGAGAGAAAACTATGCGCAATAGACAAACAGGATCACAGCCACAGGGCGAGGCAATCGACCTTACTCCAATGCTGGATGTGGTTTTTATTATGCTGATCTTTTTCATTGTGACAGCATCGTTTATCAAACTGCCCGGTGTCGAGGTCAATAAAGTTGACGCTGATACTGGAGAAAACTACAAGAAAGTAGGCATTTTGGTTGCGGTAAGCGATAACAATGAAATTTGGATTGATAAGAAGCGCGTTGAAACTACCGCGCTAAAAATCAATCTACAGAGACTGTATAACGACAACCCAAAGGGCGGCATGGTTATCCAAGCCGACAATGAATCGAATATTGAAGTAGTCGCCAAGGTAGCAGATGTCGCAACAGACATTGGTATCCGTCCGGTGGCAATTTCGGTAGAACAAGACTGAGTTGATAAGTATGGCCTTTATCAGAATTGGTATTTCTGCTGCACTTGGTGTTCTGGTTACCTTCGCTTTGATCATTTTGATGTATAAATTGATCGATTCGGGCAGCATGGACATGGATGAGAAAGAGATGATTAAAATCGCCGACTTCCTCCACGTCGATAGACAGTTGACCGAAAACGCGAAACAGACTCAAGTTGAAAAGCCTGAAGATCCGGAGACTCCTCCACCGGATATCCCAGAAGACAATATAGAGTTTGACGTTCCTGACAATGCAATTAGCATGGCCGCTCCGGCAGCCAACGCCAACCTGAAAATTGGTAGTGCTGGTGGATTTGCCCGAGACTCTGACTATATTCCTGTCTATGTACCCCAGCCGCAGTATCCGCGTCGCGCTCAAACTCGCGGCAAAGAAGGCTACGCAGTGATCGAAGTGACTATTACCACAACTGGTGGTACTCGCGATCCGATCATGATCGAAGAATTCCCAGAAGGTTGGGGCTTTGGTCGAGCTGCACTAAAAGCTGCGTCGAAACTAAAGTACAACCCACGGGTTGTCGATGGCGTAGGCCAAGAAGTATCTGGTGTGCTGTATAAATTTACTTTCCAGATGGCAAAATAAGGAGTCAATGATGTCTAGAAGCACAAAATTTCTAGCTGTATTCGGCGTTGCTTTTTTATTGCCGTTGTTCCTGGCGGTAGTTGCCCCAGGCGCGAGCTTTTCTAGCGCGGTTTACGCTGCGGACGAAAAAGAAGAGCCAAAGTACAAAAATGTTAAAACACGTAAGCGTCAGTCTGTAGGCGCCAGGTGTTCCAAGGCACTAGAGAAAGTTCAGCCCGAGTTAGAACTCGAAAACTGGGCCGGTTCTCTGGAAATGCTCAAGGAAATTGAAGTCAGTGATAAGACCTGTGACAGTGATTACGAGCAGGTTCAGGTATGGAAGTTTTCGGCCTACGTTTACTATTCCCTGGATGACTACACCAATGCTATTCGCTCTTATAAGCGAGTTGTAGACGGTGTTGGTACGCCACCTGAATTGCGTTTGGATACTCGCTACACCTTAGCGCAGCTTCACACCGTACAAGAAGACTACAAGAACGCAGCACTGCAGCTCGAAGCTTGGATGGCAGAGTCGTTGATTGTCGGTGCCGACGCGAAGATGTTGCTGGCTCAGATCTACTATCAGCTGGAACGCAAAAAAGATGCACTGCGCTTTGTAAATGAAGCCATTGCTGACGTTGAAGCTAAAGACATCTTGCCGAAAGAAGGCTGGTGGGGTCTGCAGCGTGTGCTCTATTACGAGAACAATGATTATAAGAAAGTGGTCAATATTCTCGAGAAGCTGGTTAAGCACTATCCAAAGTGGACCTACTGGCGCCAGCTTGGTGGTATGTATGGCGAGCGTGAACGTGAGATGGATCGCCTGGTAGCAACAGAGCTAGTTTATCTGAATGGTGAGCTTAGCAAAGAGAGTCAGGTTCTGAGCATGGCCTACATGTATCTCGGTGCTGAAGTTCCCTATCGCGCTGCTGTGATTATCGAGAAAGGCATGAAGGACGGCATTATCAAACGTTCAGCAAAAAATCTCGAAATTTTGGGTACTGCATGGTACCAAGCGAAAGATTTGAACAATGCTGTGAGGGCCTTGGAAGATGCTTCGAAGAAATCTGATACTGGAAATCTTCAAGCCCGTCTGGCCGGTATTTACCTGGATCTAGGTCGTGATGCTGCAGCCTATAAAGCATCAGCTCGTGCGGACAAGAAAGGTGATGTAAAGAAACCTGATTCGAATTTCTTGGTAATGGGTAACGCATTGATTAACCTTAATTGTTACGAAGATGCGGTAGGCGCCTTTAAGAAGTCCTTAAAAGTGGCCAAAGACAAGAAGGGTAAGCGCTATCCCAGGCAGTGGATAAAGTATGCAGAAGCTGAGGGCAGTCGTTTACAAAAACTGCGTGATGTAGGTGCTACGGTTCCTGGCTGTGCTAAAAACGGCTAGTGGAAACAGCGCAACTGGCAAGTCGCTAGTGAAAGCTTATAAAAAAACCCGGTGCTTGTGAGCCCCGGGTTTTTTTATGCATAGGATTTGGTAAATCCCAACTTACTGCTTTCCTGTTAATCGAGCTGAGAGAGGTCCCTAACAGCACCCTTAGCGGCGCTAGTAGCCAACTTGGCAAAAGCCTTAAGGGATGCAGTGACCTTTCGTGGACGCTCTTCTACCGGCTTCCAGCCCAACGTATCTTGCGCTGCCCGGCGCTCGGCCAACTCATCATCTGAAATCAGAACATTAATGCTGTGATTGGGGATATCAATGCGAATCATATCGCCCTGACGTACCAGACCTATATTGCCGCCAGCAGCGGCTTCAGGTGATACATGGCCAATAGACAGTCCCGAAGTACCGCCAGAAAAACGTCCGTCGGTAATTAACGCACAGGCAGCGCCGAGATTCTTCGATTTGATATAAGTGGTTGGGTAGAGCATTTCCTGCATGCCTGTTCCACCGCGTGGGCCTTCATAGCGAACAATCACTACATCGCCAGCTTTGATCTCGTCGTTCAAGATTTTCGCTACAGCTTCATCTTGGCTTTCGGTAATAAAGGCAGGGCCTTCAAACACATGAATCGACTCATCGACACCAGAGGTTTTAACCACTCAGCCATCCGGTGAAAGATTACCGGTCAGGATTGTCAGGCCACCCTCGAGACTAAAGGCCTGTTACAGATCGCGAACACAACCGTTGGCTCTGTCTGCGTCCAGTGATGGCCAGCGAGTGCTTTGGCTAAATGCTGTCTGTGTTTGAATGCCTGCAGGTCCAGCCTTATAGAAAGTCTTCACTTCTTCACTGACATGACCGCTGACAATATTCCATTTTGCCAAGGCTTCTTTTAAGATCGCCGAATGCACTGTGGGAAGATCGCCAAACAGTTCATGGAGTTGGCGGTAAACATACCAGAGCAAGAACCGCAGGTGGGGCAGGCGGAACGCTCGTACTCAGCAAGCTCTTCGTCACTGGCGCTGTCATCAACCGCAATCACCATGGCATTAACCAGGTCGAGCTTATTCTCAGAGAGCATAGTCTTACCGGCTTCCATGGGACCGCCGGAAACAAATACTGTTGGTATATTTAGGCGCATAGCGGCCATAAACATGCCCAGAGTAATCTTGTCGCAGTTAGAGATACACACCAGCGCAGTGAGCATTGACCATATATTCAACCGAGTCGGCGATTACATCTCGCGAGGGCAGCGAATAGAGCATGCCGTCGTGCACAGCTATAGTGTGGAACTCACGGGCAATACCACCAGACTTAGCAATCTCTGCCGCAACCAGATCACCCATATCTTTAAGGTGCACATGACCAGGAACAAACTGGGTCTAAGAGTTAGTGATGGCAATCATAGGCTTATTAAAATCATCGTCCTTCATGCCTGTCGCGGGCCAAAGTGCACGAGCGCCGGCAATATTGCGACCCTGGGTGGTGGTATGTGATCTGTACTTAGGCATGGGATATCTCATTAACGAAAAAATGTAGACCGCAAGATTGCAGAAACTCCGGCCAGTCAACACCAGCCGGTCTGCTTGAGACTAAAGTTTTTTGCTAAAGATTCGCGACTGGCGTTGGTAATTGTAGAGTGACTGTTTTTCCGCAGGCAACTCACTGACTTCAGCCTCGGTAAAACCTTGCTCTCTAAACCAGTGAGCGGTCTGGGTGGTCAGTACAAATAGTCTCTCTAGCCCGTTATCAGTGGCGTCGTCTTCAATGCACTTGAGCAGACGGGAGGCAATGCCCTGATTATGAAATTCTGGGTGGGTCGCGACACAGGCAAGCTCGCCGGCAAGACTATCTGCTATGGGGTAGAGCGCAGCGCAGCCGAGCAGTGTTCCCTCTGGATGCACCACCACCATAAAGCGTGAGATTTCTGTCTCAAGTAATTCTCGCGAACGCTTAACCAAAATACCCTGCTGTTCCAGAGGTGAAATTAAATCGAGAATGCCGCCGACATCATCGATGGTTGCCGCGCGAATAACCTCGGAATGATCTTTCATAATCAGTGTGCCGCTACCCTCACGGGTAAACAGTTCGCTGAGTAAGCTACCGTCTTCGCTGCAGCCCACCAGATGTACGCGGTCGACATTATTACGACAGGCTTGGTAGGCGGCAGAAAGTAAACCATAGGTTGCAGAGTCTTCACCGCCAGCATGTTTAAGATTGGCTTTGAGGTCGGCCACCTCAGGCAGTGAAAGATTGCGTAGCAGGCTGTTGTCGGCGTCGATAATTCCCGCAGCCTGAGTAACCAAAATAAGCTTCTCGGCATTTAGGGCGATTGCAGTCTGCGTGGCCACATCCTGATAGCTGAGGTTAAAGGCTTCACCTGTAGGCGAAAATCCAATCGAAGACATCAGCACCAGTGCGCCAGCCTCAAGCTGTTGTTGAATGGCACTGCTATCAATGCGGCGAATTTCTCCGGCGCGCTGAAAATCAACACCGTCGCGAACACCCACAGGTTTGGCTGTAATAAAGTTGCCGCCGATCACGCGCACACGGGCACCGTGCATCGGTGAGTTGGGCAGCCCCATGGACAGCGCAGATTCAATCTGGAAGCGAGTAGAGCCCACCGCCTCTTTGACACACTGCATGGCATTGGCATCAGTAATACGCACCTGCTCGCGAAAATCGGTTTGCACACCGGCCACTTGCAGGCGCTGATCAATCTGTGGGCGGGCGCCGTGGACCAACACTATATTGACCCCGAGACTTTGCATCAGAGCTATATCGTGAACAATGCCGTCGAAATTGGAGTCCAGAACAGCCTCACCACTGATTGCGATAACAAAGGTTTTACCTCTGTGCGCATGGATATAGGGCGAGGTCTCACGGAAAAATTGTACGTAGTTTTGAGTAGTCATCGGACGATTATAAGCAACAGCGGCCAATAAGTTGAGATAAAAAATTAATAGTTGGTTGCACGCGATCAAGGGGCAGGAATTCATTTGGCTGATGGGCCACATCAATGTCCCCAGGACCGAGCACCACCACGTCCATTCCGAGCTGCTGGAGATAGGGTGCTTCGGTGGCAAAGGCCACGGATTCAGCGGCATGGCCAGTGAGTTTTTCACAGAGCGCGACGATCTCCGATTGGTCGCCGCTGGTAAAGGGTGGGACGATTAGCTTCTCCAGTGACCAGCCCATATTGTCTGCCTCAGCGGTGGCGGCAATCTGGCGTTCCAGATCGATTTGCAATTGATTGAGGTCCATACCGGGCAGCGGACGAATTTCAAAGGCCAAAAAGCAGTGGCCACAAATTCGGTTTGCGTTGTCGCCCCCCTGAATGCAACCAAGATTTAAGGTCGGGTGATCAATTAAAAAGCCCGCGTGTTTCTGCTCTTTCATGCGATCGCGCATGGCCATCAGCTGGCCGAGAATACGCTGCATGGATTCCATGGCATTGTTGCCCAGCTCCGGATTACTCGAATGTCCGGATCTGCCGGTTACGGTGAGCTTCTCAATCATAATGCCCTTGTGCATTTTTACCGGGCGCATATTGGTTGGTTCGCCGATTACTGCACTGCGGGCAATGGGGGCACCCGCCTCCACTAGCGCTTTAGCGCCGCCCATCGAGGATTCCTCGTCTGCAGTGGCAAGAATAATTAGCGGCTGTTTCAAGTCTTTAATCACCAGAGATTTAAACGCTTCGATGGCTAGAGGGAAAAAACCTTTCATATCGCAACTGCCGAGACCGTACCAACGGTTGTCTCGCTCGGTGAGTTCAAAGGGACTGCTATCCCAGAGTGATTCGTCACAGGGCACGGTGTCAGTGTGGCCGGCCAGCACCAAACCGCCGGGACCACTGCCATAGGTGGCGATCAGGTTGGCTTTGTCATTGCCCAGATCCATAATCTCAGTGGTAAAACCGAGCTCTGCCAGAGTATTGGCCAGCAGATCAATCACCTCGCGATTACCCTGATCTATAGCTGGATTAATACTGCTAATCGAATTGCTGCGAATAATTCGTGAGAGTAGATCGGTCATTTCCATAACGGGATTCTTATTCAATCATTTGCATTGAGTTTAGCGGATTGACCAATTTGCGCTACCTCTATTGAGATTAGCGACTAAAATTGATGGATACAGGGACAGAATAGCGATCGAATAGCCCCCAAATACAAACAGGAGTTGATTGTGAATAAGACATCGGTGCGGGGCACTAGCGTTGCTCGGAGCAATACTTCGGACTTAAGAAGTATCTTAAAAGATTTAATCAGCGACGGTTTGATCGCCCAGTCGGATGCTGCTGAGATAGTGACCACGCAGCGCAATCGCAACGAAGCGCTTCTCCACCCCCTGGAAATTGTCGCCGCCAAACAGCTTATTTATGGTCCTGATAAGAAGCCCCTTACACTTGAACTGCTCAGTGAATGGCTGGCGAAAAAAGCCTGCCTGCAGCTGGCCCATATAGACCCCTTAAAAATCAATGTTCCCGCAATCACCTCGATCATGTCCTTCGCCTATGCCCAGCGTTACGGCATTCTCTGTCTTAAGGTGAGCCGCGACGAGCTTGTGATTGCCACCATGCAACCCTTTGATCGCAGTTGGGTTGAGAGCCTTGAGCAGACCTCGCGCCGAACTATTCAAACCGTGGTCGCCAATCCCGCCGAAATTAAAAAATACACCCTCGAATTTTACTCCCTGGCAAAATCGGTTTTTGGTGCCGGCTCCGCGACAGACAGTGGCACGGGCATCGCCAACTTTGAGCAGCTGCTGGAAGTGGGCAAGCTCAAAGACGCAGATGCTCAGGACCAACATATAGTGAATATTGTCGACTGGCTGTTGCAGTACGCCTTTGAACAGCGGGCCAGTGATATTCATCTCGAACCGCGGCGCGGCAAGGGCAAGGTGCGCTTTAGAATCGACGGCGTACTGCATCTGGTTTATGAGCTGCCAGACAATGTGATGACAGCCATGATCAGCCGACTGAAAATTCTCGGGCGCATGGATGTGGCGGAAAAGCGCAGACCACAGGATGGTCGCATAAAAACCAAAGCCCCCAATGCACGAGAAGTGGAACTGCGCCTCTCAACCATGCCCACCGCCTTTGGCGAAAAATTAGTGATGCGAATCTTCGATCCAGATGTGCTGTTGCGCAGTTTCTCTCAGCTTGGCTTGGAGGCACAGGACTATGAGCATTGGCAGTCGATGATTAAGCGCGCTCACGGCATTGTATTGGTTACCGGCCCCACCGGTTCAGGTAAAACCACCACGCTCTATTCCACACTCAAGCAACTGGCCACGGATGCGGTGAATGTGAGCACAGTGGAAGACCCTATCGAAATGGTGGTGGATGCCTTTAACCAAAGTCAGATTCAGCCCGCCATCGATTTTGATTTTGCCGCCGGGATTCGCACCCTCATGCGTCAGGATCCGGACATTATTATGGTCGGTGAGATTCGCGATCGCGCCACAGCCGAGATGGCCGTGCAGGCAGCCCTTACAGGACATCTGGTGCTCTCGACCCTGCACACCAATGATGCGCCAACCGCCATCAGTCGCCTGCTCGATCTAAAGATGCCCGCCCACCTGATTAAAGCCACACTGAATGGCGTGATGGCCCAGCGCTTGGTGCGAACTCTATGCCCAGACTGTCGCAGTGAAGTGGACTGTGACCGCGACGCCTGGCATGAAATGGTCGGCTCAGCCGAGCTGCCGCCACCGGCCAAAGTCTATCAACCGGCCGGTTGTCTCGAGTGTCGCAATACCGGCTATTTGGGCCGCGAAGGGATCTATGAAATTATGCCGTTGACGAATGCTCTGCTCACCTATATAAGTAGTGAGTCTGATATCCAAGAAATTCGCCAGGCGGCAATTTCTCAGGGCATGAAAACACTGCGCATGGCCGGAGCCGAAAAAGTCGTCGCCGGTATCACATCCATGGAGGAGGTGTTGCGGGTTACCCCTGAGCTTGGCCGCTAAGCCGCTAAATAACCGAGAAGAACCCTCCTATGCCGAAAACGTTCCCGCAGCTGATCAGCTCCAGCTATCAGCGTCGCCTTGAAGGTTTTCAGGCCGCCCACCCCGACCCCACTTGGCTGGCAACACGACTTGTCGAGTTCTCGAATTACCCTCTATTTGCAGAGCATTTACAGTTACTCTGGGGTACCAGTGACTTTGTCGGCGAGCACTGTGAAACCTATCCGGAGATGTTTCAGCAGCTGGTCGACAGTGGTGATCTGCAGCGCAGCTATTCCCGTGAGGACTTTCAGCAGGCCATTGATCAGCGACTCTCAATCGGGGGAGATGGCAGCAATGAAGAGGCCGTCAACCAAGTAGCCCTGGATGAAGATCAGTTAGCCGCACATTTAAGGCTCTTCCGCCGCCGTGAACAGCTGCGTATTATCTGGCGCGACTTCAGTCGTCAGGCATCCATGCCCGAGACCACCAGAGAACTTACCTGGATGGCGGAGGCGGCCATTAGCGCCTCGTTGAATATCCTACATCCGATTACCTGCG
>Ga0307488_10001614_pt1 | contig 18836 bp, 21 predicted proteins | sample SB02metaG_FD_202248 | JGI IMG/M metagenome (GOLD analysis project Ga0307488, IMG submission 202248) | Sea-ice brine microbial communities from Beaufort Sea near Barrow, Alaska, United States - SB 0.2 | ecosystem: Environmental > Aquatic > Marine > Coastal | place: USA: Alaska | collected... | reverse complement strand
ACTTAGATCCTTTGTTCTTCTTCTTCTTTTTCTTGTCCATTGTGATCCTCCTTTGTTCTGTGTTTGGTTGGGAATTTCTCTGGCCTGCCCTCGTTCCTGCTTGGTGCGTATAGGTCCAACAGCTCCAGGCCCCTTGCGTGTGCCACCCTCTTCAACAGCACACAGGCCTTCCTGGTCCTGGATGCGGCCAACTTGCTGGGTCGCTTCATCAATTTCTCGTAGTTCGTGAAGTAGTCAAGGCACAACTGTTTCATCTGTAGGTGTCTGGCCGTCTCCTCTGGTAATCTGTAGAGTTTCCTTATCATATTGTGTAGTGTGAGTTGACACTGATCCTCATGTCACTGTCACAGGTTATGTCTCGCTCCTCCCTGTATGGTTTTACGTGTGACTTTTTTATCTGGTCAAACAGTTCATACCTGTCATAGAATTCCGTGTCTTGCAAATCAAATGTTGTGGCACCTTTGTCGAAGTCCATTACGAATTCTCCGCTTGTAGGTTGTATTGTGTGGCGTCCCATACGCTGAACTGGTCATCGGCCAGTGTTGTGAATCCCCTCTCCCTGTCCAGGTATTTGTAGTCCAACTTCTCGATGTCGAACTGTGCCAACCAAGTGAACACGTCCCTGATCCTGAAGTCCTTGCAACTGTAGACGTCCAACTGTATCACACCCGTCTCCGTCCACGAGTGGAATGTTATGGAACTGGTGGTTATGATCGCAGTTGAACTCCATCCCAGATTGCCTGGTTCCTCGCAGTATGCTGAGTGTGGTCCTGAAAGGATCTCCATGTCTATGTGTTTGATAAGGCTACGGATCTCGAGATCCAATCTCCTGCTTGAGAAATTGTATAGGGGTGGTGAGTTGACCTCGGCCCTAACCAGTAGGTGTTTGTGTTGGAGATGCGGTTTCATTGTTCAAATCTAATAACTCTTGTTTAGCCGCAGTTATGTCCGCTTGGCTGATTTCTGAATGTATCTGTAGGATCTGCTGATCCGTGTAACCTTGCATTATCATCTCTTTTATGTGTGCTGATCTGTCCGCCGGTGTGGTTGTAGGATGTTGCATCTCTTCTAGATCATCCTGGTCCGTTGACATCAGTTCCATTATCTTGTTGTCCAACATTGATTTCACTTGTGGTGATGCTGTCGCACTGTCCCTCTGTGCCACCGCCGCCTTCTGTATGATGTCCATGTCAAGACCTTTGTCCCTGATGTGGAAGGCTGATGGGTATTTGATCTCGCCATCCCAGGCCTGTCCCTGCCATAGGCCGAACAGTCTGAATATCTGTTCTTCCGCAAGTTCGAGGTTCTTGGCCTTCTCTGAAAGTTTGGCATCCAACAATAGGAATTCTGATTGCATCGCGACGCCTGACATCTGTCTGGTCTCGATGGCCCTGATCGCCCCTAGGTGTGCCATCCTGTCAATTGATTTAATTGTGTTGTCCATTGTCTCCAGTATGGCCTCTAGGTTACCACCTGACGGTTGTAACAAGAAAGGTTTTAAATTACCATCCAGTTCCTCTGGCATTGTTATTATCGCACCGGCACCCGCTGATGCCTGCGTTGAATTCGTTTTCACCAGACTCGGGTGATTGGTCAATCTGATCAACTGCTCCGCCTCACTGTTCAGTGAGTGTAGGAATCTTTGTGATTGTGCTATGTCGTTGATGTCTGAAACACCTATGCCCCTGATTGGTCCCCTGTTGGCGTAGACCCATACCGCTGGAACCTTGCCCAGTGTGTTTGGTCTCTCACTGATCAATTCCAACACTTTGTCGTTGTCAGTGTTGAATGCTTCCAGTGTGATCTTTTCCTTGGTCCAAGTCCTGACGTAGAATTCAGCTGACTGTTCCCACATCCTGTCGTCCTCTTCTAGGAACTTGACCATCTCTAATTCGTAGTGTCCGTTGGCCTGTCTGATGAACTTCCAGTCCAACACGTTCTCTGGTGTGTAGATGGTTGTGTAGGGTCTGATGTCCTGTGCCAGCTCTTCCGCACGTGTTCCCACCTGCATCTCTGGTCTGTCCACCAATACCACGCAGTGTCCGTATATGGAACTCTGTAGGTTGGCCTCCCTCATGAATGAATCCCAACTCCTGCCTTCTAGGTCACAGTCTTTTAGGAAATTATTGATCTCTGGTGTGTTCTCTAACCAACCAAAATCCCTCTTTGGTTCTTGTCTGTATAAGAAGGAATTGTAGATGTGACAAACGCTCCGACAATGATTGTCGATGGCCGATTGGTCTAACCTGTTCATGTATTCGCCCTCTGACTCGTATGTGTATTTGGTCAGATACATTCCTTGTTTGTATTCGTTACCTCCTAGGTAACTCCTCTTTAAAAATCTGTATTGATCTATGTGATTCTCATAGTCCCTGTGTGTGGGTAATCCCTTGACGCTTCCATTGATTGTGGTTTGGTGGTAGTTGGCCATTATCTCATTGCTCCTGTTTTGACTGCGAATCTTTCCTGTGGTGCTGGTTCATAGAATGTCTTTATAGGATACAAGAACGATATTAAGTATCCTAAACTGTCAGTAAAATGATCGTATCCTTGTGTCTTGTCAGGCAAAGTTGTTCCCTCTTTGTAAGTCTGTTTAGCTATGCTATTTAACATATTCTTGCACTTGGGGTGTATATAGATATCTCGCTTGCCGGACGCCGAACACAGCTTGGCATTGACGGAATTTATCCTGTCCCTGACGGCCATGTGCCTGGGCATCACCTTGCATATGAAACCCGCATTGGTCAGGATACTCAGATCCGTTTTTCCTCCAGCTGAAGTTTTACGAGCCTTGGCTGACGGGTCTGGATACACGAATATCTTCTTGCCTGGATAACGACGATGTATCTCCGCACACATCTCGTCAGTGTTTGAACTCCATATCTGTATCTCGTCAAACACGTTGACCACACCGTCCTTGATGTGACTGACCACGGCACTCATTGGATCCAAGTTGAAGTCCATGCCTATGTGTATGATGTTGTTGTCCAGGGGTTCCTGGAAATCCCTGACGTTGTCCTTGATGCTGAAATTGTAGATCACTCCTGAATAATTTTCCCACGTGGCCTGGTATTCCTGTCTGAAGGTCTTGACGTCAAGGTCCTTGCGGGCCTGCTCTATCTCCTCCGGTTCAACCCATCCCCCGTCCAGTGTGGTGAATTGGTAGGAACTCCATTCCTCCTCGGTCTGGGTCTGTCCCCTCTGGTAGAGGTCATAGAACCAGTTCATGCCCTTGGGTGTTCCGATGAACAGTGCGTTGCCCTTGGTGTCTGATAATGTTGGCCTCAGCACTTCCGTGAATGCACTCTCTTGGATGTCGGCACACTCATCCAGCACCAGGAAGTCAATACCAACCCCACGCAGTGAGTCAGGGTTGTCCGCACCCCTGAGGCATATCCTTGATCCGTTCTTGAGTGATACTGTGAGTTCCGCTTCATTGATCTTGTTGACCCAACGTAGGTCCTGTAATATCTTCTTCAATTTGACCCAGGCTATCTGTTTGGCCTGTCTGTAACTTGGTGCCACATACCAGCAGACCCTGCCGGGTATCCTGGCGGTGTAACATAACTCCCTGATGGCCAATGTGGTTTTACCAAAACGACGACCGGTTACTAAAACGCGGAACCTGGCTTGGTCATCCGCGACCTTGCGTTGTGGATCTGATAACTTCATTGTATGTAATTATTGTTGTTGCTGTGGTGACGTGTTAAAAGGACTATTTCTCGTCCCAAGGAAGTGGTGCCGTGTTCTCTTCGTCTGTGGGTTGGTCCTTCTGATCCAGATACTGTTTGCCCATCCAGATCAACATCCTGACGTCGCCCTGGATCGCTTTCTCCATCTGTGCCCGTCTCAATGATCTCTTGCCTTCAGCCCTGCCCTTCTCTATCAGGTTCTTGAATCTCTTCTCCAGCGTGGTCACTGACGTGGCCGCTATCTCGGCTATCTCCGCGTATGTGCAGTGTATGGATGCCAACTTGAATATCAAGTCATGATCCAGCTTGTATGATTTCTTCTGTGTGTCCATTACAGGAACCTCTCCCTGCACACGATCCTGAATGATCTGGCATCGGTGTCACCCTGTGACGTGGTGATCACGCACTTGATGTCGTATATGTTGTCCACCGTGCCGGCTGACAGTCTGATGTTGACCAGGACTCCGCCTGATATCAACACGTCAGTGGCCGCGTTGGTTGGGAACGCCAGTGGTGCGGCATCTCCCGTGATTGCTTCTATCGTGACCGTGGCACTGGCCACAGTGTCACCTGAGTTCAGGTAGTCCGTGAAGTCCAGTCCATACTGTATGTTGGAACTGGGAGACTTCTCGATGTATAGTCCATCTTGGTCTTTCTTGAATCCTGTCAAATTGGCCATTATTGCTCCTGTCTAACCCTTGGTGTTGAAAATCTATTTTTGAATGGTGCTATCCTCAATTTCAAATTCCTCGTTTCTTGTGGGACTAGGTAGTCCGACGTTTCTTGTGTGATAGTATTTAACCTGTTCTCCGACATTACCAATGTTTGTCTATTTTCAATAGGTAAAACAACCTTACGGAGTTCACGCGACACATGGGCGATCTGGTAAGGATCGGCCGGGAAGAACAGTCTTCCAACCGTGAGTGTGCCCGCTGACGCCACCATCGCCGAGAAGCCGGCCGGTTTGAATGTTGGCACCAGTTGTTCGAATGTGGATGCCGTGGTGATGGTTGAAAAACCTGCAGGTTTGAATGTTGGTTCAACCGCGAATGTGAAGGCTACATCAATGTCAGCAAATGTGTCTGTGATTGCATTCGCGGTTAAAACTGGTGAGAACGCACCCGTTATGGTTATCGAGCTGTCGTTTAAATCGTATATTATGTTGGCCGTCAATGATGGCGACATCGCACTGGATATCGCTACCGTGACATCGATGATGCCCACCGCGGTGAAATCCGTCGTGAACTGTGATGCCAGGTCGGCCTCCGCCGCCTCCTCCAGTGCCGTGCCCTCCACGATAGTGAAAGCACTGTTGTATGTGACCACGTCTCCCAGTTTGAATGCTGGGGTTATGATCATGGATCCCGCCGTTTCTAGTCCGTATGGTTCCTCCCACACGTCCTTGGGCCAGTTGTCCCACGTGGATTCGTCTCCGATCCAGGTGCTGGTGGTCCAGTCGTCCCAAGAGTCAGTGGACAGGAACGTCCAGCTGTATTCGCCTTGGCTCTGTGAGAAGTTGTCCACGGTGAAGCCCTGCACGAAGTAACTGTTGAGGTTGAATGAGTCCCAGGTGTATTCGCTGTTGACGTCAAATATGAGATTGCCCTGGAATGCGGCCGTGACCGCTGATGTGAAATTGTCATCCACCCCAGGTCTGAATGTTGGCAACGTGGATACTGTTGTTGTTGCAGTCAAGTTGGCATCACCTAATTTCAGGTTGGCAGTTGACGCGAGTAAGGTTGTGTCGTTGGTCAATGTCTCGTCTATGCCAACTATCACATTTCCAGCGATAGACACAGTTGATGTTACCGTCACAGATAATGGTGCGAAGAATTTTAAATTTTTACTTTGTTCGTTGAGTGTTGATTGTGATGCTGTCGAACTTCCAGCAACTTGTTTTATACCACCAATGACTGTCATGGTCGAAGTCACTGTTCCTGTGTCAATAGTATCTGAACCTACCCCATCTATTGTGTAGAGATTACCTTCCCAACTCCTCGTGGCGTCTAAGGCCACATACGGTGTGTAACCCATATCCCATCCGCTGTAATATCCAGGGGTGTTATAACTGCCTGCACGGAATGTTGTGCTTAAACTGGATAAGGTATTTTTGGCCCCGCCCGTGACGTTGCTACCTTGGATGTGGTGATCTGTTCTAAGTTGGAATTGCCGAATTTCTCCTGGAAGATACCAGTTTCCTGATATTTGATCGCTTAAACTATAAGTTGTTGTTTGGTCAACACCACTGCTGTTTTCTTCCGTGATCGAAATATCATACGTTATTGGAATTGATCCTGCAGGCCCATTACCAACAAAATAATTGTTGATTATTCCGTTTGATGATACATCTATCCTACATTTGGTGCTTGGAAGACCGTTCTTGGTCGTGAGAAGATTTTGGAATCCATCTCCCCATGGTATGGCAACAGTTTCACTGTTTCCACTGCTGTTGCTGAGTGTTTTTCTAAAACTTGTATTCTGCCCATCTCTACCACCTCCTGATCCGTATGCTGTGGTCCAAGGACCACCAGGTCCACTGGCAGTGTGTGAAACATTGTCCGTGCCGTGTAATACCACATAGCCTGGGCCATACTGTGGATGGACATTCCTTAATGTCTCTTCAAAGACGAATTGTTTGGTGTCTGACACAAGGATTACCTCCCAGTGTTATGCTAGGCTGATTGATAGGTTGCCGGTTGATACAGTGAACTGATCCCCAGAACTCACAGTCTTGTTCGTAGTGAGTGCCCCATAGAACAACACGTTTCCACCTGTTGATGCGTCCATCAGTGCGATGTGTGTGACAACATTGCCTGTTGAACCCGCCGTCTGGTAGTCCGCTGTGGCCACTGGGAATGAAACAGTGCCCGAAGTCTCTATCGTTCCTGTGGTCGTGGTGCCCGCCGCCGCGAAAGTCACTGACTGTCTGGCGTATGCGCCTGCGTTGATCTCGTAGTAGCCCCATTTGTTTGTCGCGTCCGTTCCTGTAGTGTTTGACTCCAGGGCCGCCGCCACTCCCGAACCTGAATCCGAGAACAGTGCCACGTAGATAGTTGATGGTGCCGTGTAGGGTGCCGTTGAGTATCTCAACGTGTGGTCTAGTAATTTGTCTTCTAAGTAGTTTGATGCCGCTGACATAGTTGTATTCTCCTTTGTAAATTTACAATGTTATTTATTTGTTAAGTTGCTGTAATCCTGAATGTCACTGATGGTGCTCCCGCACTGTGTCCCCCGTTTGTGACATTGCTCACGAACAGCAGTCCTTTCGCGTTGGTGCTGGAATTGATGACCACACTGCCCATGCTGTCTGGGAAACTTGGCAAGGTCAGGGTTGATGACGCCGTGCCATCCCCACTGTAACTCTTGGTGCTGGTGGTATCTGTGAATCGTTCTCCGCCGCTGTTGAAGAACCTGCCCACACCCGCCGTGAAACTGCTGACCCTCGTGGTGCTCCCTGACACCGCCGTTATCTCTATGTTGTATGTGCCATTGGTCAATGGCAGATGGTTGAATTGGTCGGTGGCTGATCCATCATTGGTTGGCGTTCCAACTATGCCCAACTCGTCCTTGACCGTGGTGAAACTTTTTGATGGTGGATCTGAATAGGCACTGCCCACTGAGTAACCATTGGCAGTCACTATGGTCTCCAGCACCGCCGCTGATCCTGATGTTAAGATGTTTCCCTTGAATCCCAGTGGCATTATGCTGTGAAGTCCTGTGCTATGTTGCCCAAGTAGTTGGTGCCATCATAGAACACGGATACCACATCAATGTCGCCTGTGCCTGTTGATAAGGTTGGTGCCCCGCCTGGGAACTTGACTGAAGTGAATGAGCCCGTCCTTGAGCCTGTGCCATCCTGTGTGACGATGATCATAATTGATTGTCCAGCGACCATATTTGATATTGCGAAAGTGGCCGCGTGTGCCAGTGTCACTGAGTGGACTGGTGCCGCGGAGGCGTCAACCGCGATGCTGGTTGAACTTGTTAAAGAATTTATGTCTTCCTTGTAGCCCACGTTGAATCTGACTATGTCATCTAGGTCTATTGTGTCACCTGATGATGCTATGGTTGAATTGGTTATGGTTAGGTCGCCATTGCCATCGTCCGTGATGAATCCTGAATCATTAGTGAGGTCGCTGACCACCGTTGGTATTGTTGGTGTGCCAGTCAGTGCGGCGTATGTGAAATCCTGTGCTGTGCCTGTGATCGTTACGGTGTCGCCTGATACCGCTGTGGTTATGTTCGTGCCACCCGCTATCTTGAACGTCTCTCCTGGGTTTACCGCCGTGCCCGTTGAGTCATCTCCAACGAATGTGGTGGCTGATACCGCTGAACCGGTTGCGTCCGTGTCTAACTCGAACCTTGCGTTTGAAGTGTTGTATTTGAGGATCTGACCGTTGGTTGGTGAATCGATATTGAACATATCAATCACGCTGTTGACGTTGTCCACGTTCTGCTTGATGTCCGGTCTGGCCAGTCTCGGTGAATCTGTTCCTGAGTCTAGATGTGTTGTTCCTGCTTTAGTTCCTGTGGGCCAAGTAGCCATTGTGTTCGTCTCCTTTTTTTAGTATTTAATTAGATCGCGTCCGTCTTAATGATCCTGTAGTAGTTGCCACACGTCACCATGGCCACGCCTGTGCCAAATTTGGTCCCAGACATCGTTTTTTCCGGCACGGTGCCTAAACTTATAGTATCATTGGTCCTGGTAATTGTGGGTGCCGCTGATGTGTTGGGTGTGACAGTGAATGTGCTGATGTAGGCCGTGGTTGACTTACGCCATACCACCGCGAAATTGTTGTTATCTAGATTGAACAGCGATGCCGCGTCTGGATCGAACGCCGTTGATGTTGAATCAGCACCATTGGTGACGCTGACTGCTAGACTGTTTGATGCGTGTGTCTCCGTGGCTGTCTCGTCCTCGGCATTGATCATGTTCAGTGCGTAGTTCTCGAATATGTCGTATATGTCCTCACCGGTCGTGCCGCAGGCTGTGAGATATAGATTGCCACCCTTGGTGCCAGTGGTGTCTGGATACATTCCTATCCACGTGTCGTCGCCCACCTGTATAGACTGTATGAAGTCCTCCCCCAGCTCGGCCTCGCTACGACCCGTGTCACTGATGTATGTGACCCTGTCATTGTTGGCTGTCCTGGGTTGGGCCTCCGAGTTAGGGTAAATGTTATCTGTAGGGCTGTCCAGGGATCCTTCCTGAGCTCTGCCGTCGTTCATTGAGCCTACTGGACTGAATGTGCTGTTGGTTGTGTTGCTAACGGGTTGGCCCTCGTTCCTGACGCCGCCCTGCTGTTGGGCCTGGTGTGTTGTTATGGTCCATCCCACAGTCAGTTGGTCTTGGTCGGATCCTGATCGCAGTCCCCGCCAATCTATGAATTGGTGATGGACATTTCCACCTGATGCCACCTTCCACCAATCGTAGTTGCTGTCCACGGCCTGCCGTGCTGTGATGTAGTCCTTGCTCTCTCTCATATAGAATGGTCTCACGATCTGTCTCATAGGTCCAGCATAACTGGAACCGTCGTGGTTGAAAAATGTTTTATCTGTGCTGGCACCATTACTGCCGTCACGTGATCCCAGCGTTGTGCCGGTGCCACTTAGGTTGTGGAACACGTGTGATGGTAGCCAGGCGGTCTGGGGCCTGTCTGTGCTGACGGTCTGGCTCGTGGTGGGTGTCACCGTATACCAGGTGCCGTTCGTGGCACCACTCTGCAGTTCCGCGATGTGGTCCAACGAGTTGAATGATGTGGTCCTGGTCAGCATGTCGTCCCTGATTGTGTTGATGTTGGCGTCACTGGGTGGTGCCGCTATGTCTCTGGTCCAGTTGTTGGACTGGTAGGCCCTGAATGCTGGTATGTGGACTGCATTCTGGACGTTGGCGTTGGGTAGTGTCTGTGATCGTGTCTGTCTGCCGCCCATCAAGAACACCGTGTTGGTGGCGGCTTCTGTTGTATAACCGGTCGCACTGTCGTTGTATACGCTGTCAGGAAGCTGTGCCTCGTATAGCACACCGAATGATCTTTCTGATGATGCCGCCCCGGTGGTCAGGACATCTGTGAGCACACCCGAGGAAGTGATCCCCGTTCCGGCGATTGCCATCAATACCACACTGCCTTTATTTTGTAGACTGGTCATCATCATCTTGTCTCCTAGCTTGACTAACTCCGCCCTCTCCATGTCATAGGCACCTGTCAGTGTCCATTTGGCGTTGGTGGCGTCCAGCGTGTCTACCTCTATCTGGCCTATGTATTCCTGTGTGCCGTTTGTGACTGCCATGAATGCTTTTTCTCTGCTGTGTGATGCTGTATTACGTTCTGTGTTGGTGGCCTCATATCCTGTGCCTAACGCCGTTGATGAGTCATCAACCCACTGTTGCCATGCTGAATCGTTGGTGCCATCGTAGGTGCTCCAACTGCTTGACCTGCCCGTGGTCTCGCCTGAACTGCCTCCTATCCAAACTGCCCTGCCCGCTCCTGGGAATGTCATAGTGGTGTCTCCTTAACTGTAGGTTGGTCCAAGCGTCCAGTAGAACGTGTTGCTTGATCCGTTGTATCTTGAAAATATGTATACCGTCTGTATGTCGTTGGCGCTTGAAACTGGGCTAGTAGTGGCACCATTGGCGAACTTGAATGTCTCTCCACCCGTTGCTGAGAATGACATGGTCCTTGATCCCGTGCCGTCCTGCACAAGGTAGAGTGTCACGCCCACTGACCGCTTGATGTCAGTTGGGAAGTTGCTCATGGTGAATCCCGTTATGTTGGCACCAAGGGTCACCGTCTGTAGGTTACCGTTGGCCCAGTCCACTGTGTAGGCACCATTGGCGCTGTGCGTGGCGTTGTGTGACCACTCGCTGAACTTGTCAAAGGCACCTGGCCTGTTCTTGACGGAGTCATCGTCAGTGTAGAATGCGTATGGTCTGTTGGTGAACGTGGTTTCTTGTCCATTATGAGTGTAGTAGTAACCATAAGTGTTGGTCACTGTCAGCCCATCACCCGTGAATCCGCCATAACTGTATGAGATTGGAGAACTAGCCTTGATGCCGTATGAGTTGGTCACCACGCCCGTCATGTTATCGTATTCTGTTGGGAAGATTGTCATCCCGTGCATGTTGGTGTGGTTGACGTTTCCAGCGTTGTTGGTGTTGCCTGACTCAAAGACGTAGTTACCCAGACCCACGGCGGTCGCGTTCCCCTGGTTTGAATCGCTGGTGCTGGAGTTGGTGAGGTCAGAGTATATGTTGGTCATAGCACCACGTGAACTGCCGGAACTGGTGCAGTCAGTGCCGTTCAAGTCAACCTTGACGTATGAAACGTTCCTCAATCTGTAGTTGCTGGACGAAGTGTCCGTGCCGTCCAGTTTGTAGTGTGATACCATGCCGTTGCTGTATCGCCTGTCTGAACCAGCCGTGTGTGACAGGTCCTCGTGATACATGATGTTGGCGTTGGTGTATCTTGACTGTGTGCTGAAGTTGTCAAATGAGCCGCCATTTGCTTTGAGCACGATCATACCAGTGCCTGACGTTGATATCTCGAAGTCTGCGTTTGATGAACCCGTTGATATCTCGTTGCCAGAGAATGTTATGTCTCCTGTGTTGGCGTTTGAAGCACCTATCGTAATTGTTTTCGTTGTGCCTGTTCCTGACGCTACGACTCCGGCACCTACGAAGTTGATCGTTTCGGCCGCCGTCGCCAGTGATGATCCCTCATCCTGCACCGTGATCGCACTGCCTCCACCGCCACCCGCGTTGGCATCAACGTATGCTTTTATTGACTGCTGTGTCGCAAGTTGTGTGTCGCTGTTAGTGGCCATGTCGTCTTCGTCTAGTATCGCTGTTCCTGAAACACCCGTGTTCAACACTGGTGATGTCAAGGTCTTGTTCGTGAATGTCTGTGTGGCAATCGTTCCCGCCAATTCCTGGTCACCGCCCGCTGGCAGTGTGAGTGTGTTCGTTACTCCAGCACTGTGTGGTTGTGCTATCACTGTCTGTCCGTGTGAGTTGCTTTCACAGTTGAATATCAGTGTTCCTGGGTTGGTGTTTCCTTTCAACACCGTCTTGCCTGTTCCGTGTGGGGCAAGTTCTATGTTGGCGTTTGATGTTGTGATGATGTCCTGTCCGTTGACGTCTAGGCCGCCACCCAGTTGTGGTGTGGTGTCCTGTGCCAGGCTGGTGAATGTTTCTGATGTAAGGTATGTGCCTAGGTCGCTTATCTGTGATTCCGTTATTGACAACGCCGCTTGGTGTTGCGTCACAGAGCCCTGTGTTATGTTGGCGTTGGGGACATTGGCCCAAGTGACCGCCGCTGAAAGGTCATTGCTCTCCGCTGTCAGGTATGTGCCGAAGTCACTGACTTGTGATTTGGTTATGCTGAGTGCGGCCTGCTGTGCCGTCACGTCTGATTGCGTCACAGTGTAATCCGTTATGTAACCGGCACCATTGGTCAACGTGTTGTTGTTGGTTGGTATGGTCGGTGTTCCCGAAAGGTCTGAATATGCACCTGAAGTTGCCACTGCATTCAAACCTAGGTTCGTCGCGGCATTCGTTTTCTGTGTAGAAGTCAATCCTTGGTTGTTGACGTCAACCCTCAATCTGTTGCCCAGTGATGTGGCAGTAGTTGTGGCGAAGCTGGCATCATCTCCCAATGCCGCCGCTAGTTCATTTAAAGTGTTAAGGGTCTCTGGTGCTGAATCAACGGTGTTGGCCACCTGTGTGTTCACGTAACTCTGTGTGGCGTATGAAGTAAGGTCTGGTCCAGTGACCGTTATAGTGTCTCCCGCCACCGCTGTTGTGATGTTGGTTCCACCCGCTATCTTGATGTTGTCGTTGTCCTTGGCACTGAATGTGATTCCAGTTGAGTCATCTCCAACTATGGTGATGTTGGCATCAGTGATGTAAGATCCTAGGTCTGAAACTTGTGATTCGGTCACGCTCAACGCCGCTTGGTGTTGCGTCACACTTGATTCGGTTATGTTGGCGTTGGGAACGTTGGCCCATGTCACAGCACTTGTCAGGTCATTGCCCTCCGCTGTAAGGTATGTGCCAAAATCACTCACTTGTGATTTGGTTATGCTGAGTGCCGCTTGGTGTTGCGTCACTGAGCCCTGTGTTATGTTGGCATCTGGGACGTTGGCCCAAGTGACAGCACTTGATAGGTCGTTCGTCTCCGTGAATGAAGTCAGATAGGCTGAGTCATTGGTGAATTGTGATATGGCACCTGACTTGTTGGTCAGTGTGTCCGTGCTTGAAGCGGTGATGTAAGATCCAAGATCTGAGACCTGTGATTCGGTCACGCTCAATGCGGCCTGATGTCCTGTCACATCCGATTCAGTGACCGTGTAGTCAGTGATGTATCCCGCCCCATTTGAAAGTTGGTTGTTGTTGGTTGGTATGGTTGGTGTTCCTGAAAGATCCGTGTATGCCCCTGAAGTGGCCACCGCGTTGAGACCTAGATTGGTGTTGGCATTTGATTTCTGTGTTGAAGTCAACCCTTGTGACGCCGTGTCAACCCTCAACCTGTTGCCCAAGGCCGTTGATGTAGTTGTGGCGAAGTTGGCATCATCACCTAAAGCGGCCGCCAACTCATTGAGTGTGTTCAGTGCCTCTGGTGCCGTGTCAACTATGCCAGCGACCTCCGTGTCCACGTATGAAGTCGTTGCGAATCCCGCACCATTTGTTAATTGGTTGTTGTTGGTAGGTATCGTTGGCTTGTTTGATAGATCCGTGTAACTGCCTGAGAAGTGTGCCAGGTCTGATATCTGTGATTCCGTTATGCTCAGTGCTGACTCATGTGCGGTCACGTCTGCCTCGCTCACTGACGTCTTGTAGCCGCTGTCGTTGGTGAATTGTGATATGGCACCTGACTTGTTGGTCAAGGTGTCCGTGCTTGAAGCCGTTATGTAACTGCCTAGGTCTGATATCTGTGATTCAGTCACTGACAGTGCCGCTTGGTGTTGCGTCACTGAACTTTCAGTTATGTTGGTGTTGGGAACGTTGGCCCATGTCACTGCCGCTGAAAGGTCGTTCGTCTCTGCTGTCAGGTATGTGCCCAGGTCTGATATCTGTGATTCCGTTATGCTCAACGCCGCCTGCTGTGCCGTCACGTCGCCTTGGGTGACTGTGTAGTCAGTGATGTAGCCTGCCCCATTTGTTAATTCTGTGTTGTTGGTCGGTATGGTTGGCTTGCTAGTTAGATCAGTGTATGAACCTGACGTGGCCACCGTTGCCAATGAACTTGATTGTGCCAATCCTGAAATGTCTGGTCCAGTCAAGGTCAGCGTGTCCCCTGACACCACTGCCGTGATGTTCTGTGTGCCCGTTATCTTGAATGTCTCGTTTTGATTTACCAGTGTGCCTGAACTGTCATCGCCGACGAATGTGATGCCTGCTTCGTCTCCACTTGATGCGTAACCCAGTGCGTTCCAGGCCGCTGAGCCCGTCCCTATCTTGAATTTGTTAGTGTCTGATTCCCAACCAAACTCTCCAGCCGCCAAGGTTGTGTTGTTTGACGTCCAGTTTGATGCCGTGTCCCTACGTAATTGTATCTGTGTAGCCATTATGCTGATGTTCCTCCATTGATAGTGGTCGTCCCACCGTAAGTTGTTGTGCTTGAACCACCGTCAATATTTATTGCGTTGTTGATCGTGCTGGCGTCAACCGTTAGTGTTCCGTCAGTCGTGCCTATCGTGATGCCACCCGCACCCGCTATTGGTAGGATGTTGCCATCTGATACCGCTATCTGTGAACTGTCTGGTGCCTGGAATGTTATGCCCTGTGCCTGTGATGTGCCTTCGATGGTCACTGTTGATCCCGTGACTGAAGTTGATATGCCGGTTCCGCCCGCTATGGTCAGTGTGTCACCCTGTTGCACGTCCTTGGTGCCGGTGTCCGCCGCTATGGCGTGTGTGGCATCTCTGAGATTGATCAAGGTTGAGTCGATCTGTGCGAACGTCAATGGTGTGTTGGTGTTTAAATTCTCAGTGGATAGGGTGCTCGAGGTCTGTGACCTTGTCACTATTGCGGCCTTGGTTGGCATTCAGGATCTCCTTTGTAATTACAAGGATATTTATTGGATTATGGATTAGACTGTGCTGTTGTCGTGGACGTATCGCCAATCACTTCCATCATAGTAGGCGGGTTGGCCTGCTGGACTTGAATTACGAATGCAAATTAACATACCTTTGTGATCACTGGTAAGGCCACTTGGCACAGCGGTGTCAGTGTATCCTTGTAATTGCATTATGACGCCTTCAGGATTTTCACTGCCTGTTCCCATACCTGATGGCGAAAGATTGACCTGGAAAGGTATGACAGCATTAGAAGTTTGACCATTTGAACCATATACTGTGAAATGTCCACCATAATTTCCATTGTGATTAAAATCTATTTCCATATTATTAAAACCACCCACTGGAGCATCTATGAATCTTGCTAATTCACCCTGTCCGTAGTTTGTTGAACCGTTTGTGTCAATTTGGAAATCGCCACCTTGTATGGTAGTTGTGTTAGAACTTCCTGACCTTATGGTTATACCACCACTGGTGCTCATAGTAGATCCACTGAAGGTAAAATTTCCAGTGTTGGCGTTTCCGCCTGCTAGGTTTGAAACCGTGATGTCGCCGTTGCTGTCCGTGGTTATGGTGGCACCATCAAAATTGATCTGAGTGTCCGCCGTGATGGTGTGCTGTGTTGAGTCATCCGCCCGTAGCCTCCATCCTTGGTCCCTTAAATTAAGGAAGTTTGAATCCAGTTCCGCGTTGGTGAGTCCTGATCCCTTGGGGATCGAGTCCGCTGTTACTGATGTGGTTGATGCTGATCGTGTGACTAGTTTGGCCTTGGGCATTTTGGGTCTCCTTGATTACGTTGTTATTTAATCCACCAGTTCCAGGTCATGTAGCTCGTCGGCGTCCAGGTATATCTCGTCACGCTCGTAGTTCTTCCTGACCACACCCTGTGCCGTCAAGATGTGTCCCTCGCCCAGTATGTGTGTGATGGCTGGCCATCCCACCTGGTCATAGTTCTCCATCCGGCTGTCTATGAATGATCTGCCCGACTGTGGGTTGTCAATGGTGCTTATGCTCACTGACAGCTCCCTGTATTTGCTCCCTGGGTTGCTGGCGCTCATCCTCTCGCCTGATATTCCGGTTAGGTATACCCTAGCTGATGGGTCATAAACCGGGTCTTTCTTTCGTTTTGCCATTGTGTTCTCCTTAGTTGATTAATTTGTTTGGTCTCGTCAGGGTCTCCACCAGGTCCCGTATCTCGGCCGGTGCCATGTTCTGCTGTTGCAGGCTCACTATGGCGTATTGCAGTGCCAGTGTGGCCTTGACGAATGGGTTGCCCTCCACTTTTGCTATTTGGTGTTCCATCTGCTCACGTGTAGTGGTGTATTCCCGTGCGAAATGGTCGAACTTATCCTGTCTCTTCATTTTTGTTCCTCCTTTGGTTCTCAGTCTTCCAACTGTTGGTTAATTCAAGGGCCTCACGTTTGCGTTCACGCCTCTGATGTATCTCTTCCTGTTGCTGTGACTCTATCAGTGCCCTCACGAACTGGTCCTCCTGCCGTCTCCGTTGTTCTGGTGTCATGCGTTTCTCCCTATGCTGGTGATCCGCACGCTGACGTCCATGTGGCATATGCCCCAGTATTGGTATTGCACACTGTTCTGGCCCGCGAACTTGGTCCAGGCGCCATGCTCATGTTCCCGCCATCCCGGGTAGTTGGCGTATTCGTCGAAAACTATCATGGTGCCCACCACTAGGTTGGGTCGGATGGCCTCCAACACCGTGCTGGTGGCAGGTCCCGTGTCACAGTCTATGTGTATGACGCTGGCGGGCGAGGTGCCCATCACGTCACGTATCTGTTGCTGTTCAAACAGTCCCGGGACCAGTCGCACGTTGTCAGGCATGGACAGTGCCATCTCCCTGTGGGCCTCCTGGGTCCACGTGAACGATCGGCTGTGGTCGAAGTTTCCGGTCCAACGATCCGGCAGTCCCGGTCCTTTGAGATGCCATGCGTCAAAACCCATGACCTGTTGTCTGGGCCTGCAGGCCGACAGCATCCTCAGGCTGAGGCCGGCGTCAACGCCGAACTGTGCAACCGTTCCTGTCCCGGAACCCAAGGTCACGGCCGCCAGGTGCTCCAACTTGCTGTCATATTGCACTGGTTGTGGTGAGTGTTTTTGGATGTAGTCCTGCCAGGCCGTGAATGCCCTGGCCTGTGCGGCCGTGTGCACCGCGTTTGCGTTTGATCTCTCTGTCATTATCCCTTCCTCCAACGTTGGTGCAGTCCACCACCCAATCCTGGGGGCCTTGGTCTCTTCTTGCCCCGGGTCTTCCTGAGCATTGCCTCCAACCTGTTCATCAGGTGCACGTTCTTCAACGTCCATCCCCGTGTGGTGTCACGCCTGACCAGGTTCAAGCTGTCTGTTGTCCTGCCCAGTTGGTCTATGTGTCCAACCCATATGTCCCTGTATTGCTCCCAGGTCAGACGCCACTCCTGTGACCAGAACTTGGCCTGGTTCTTGGCACGTAGCCAACGCCTCCTCAGGTGCTTGAGTTCGGGGTCCGGTCCGGTCAGCCATAGGTCCGGCCTTGGACCCATGCCCTTGCCCCTCCTACGGTCGCTGTGTGCCTGTCGTTCCTGGTCAGTGAGGTTTATTGAATATTGTATGCCCCAGTTCCAGGGTCTGCCCCGACGTATGTTGGTCTGGACCCGTTTCTGGTTGGTGGGAGACACAGTTGTCTCCTGTGGTCTTGATCGCCTTGTGTTTGTAGCCATTGTTATTCTCCTTTTATGTATTTATTATAACACCTAAATATCCTGGTGTCAATGTGAATGTGGCCGACCGCAACGTTCGGTGATGGGATCGGTCCAGTTGCCGGTCTGGCAGGGCCATCCTGACTGCAACGCGGAGCAGTTGGTAATTGTGAGTGCGAGAATGGCGAATATGGTGATCTTGGTGAGTTTGGTCATTTGGTGTCCGTGCTCCGTTGTAGGCACAACACGATGTGCTTGATCATGCTGTAGAACCGATATCGTCCGCTCCGCTTGTAGATCATCTCCCTGTGCGGGATCGACTCCCTCAGCGACTCATATGCCCGTTCCAACACCGCGAGACTGCCCGGGGGCAGTGCACCACGTGGATACTGGTCTATCAGGTCCTGTATCTCGGCTTGGTTAGGTAATATGTGTTTTGCCATGTGTGTTCACTATTGTAGCATACATCTGTGATCTGTCAACCAGGCGTGTTTTGCAGATGGTTTTTTTGCGTCCAGCAAAAATATGCGTCGATTTTCTGAGGCTGGTCTACGATATATCTGGTAGATATGGTTTGAGTTCCTCACAGGTGCACTCCCATATGATCCTGTCAGCCTCCCAATCATTGTCACAATTGAAACTGCCTGACATGGTCCAGTCCTGTAGCAGTCTCTCCGCCTGACGATTGAACCAGGCCGTGCCCAAACACCATTGATACCATAGACGCTGTCTATACAGTTCAGTGAGTTGGTGACGGAAATCATGTTTGGTAAGCATCAGTCTTGGTATTGGTAGATCGCTGGCCCTAGCCTTTGCCAATCTACGCGAATATGCTTGTCTCTGTTTTTGATTGCGTTGCATAGTATGATTATAGCACGGATCTGGTTCCTGTCAACCTTCCGGAAAAGTGTGGATTTTTGTGCAACGCTACTAGGCCCAATCCCGTTACCAATCTCAGGGGGCGCCCGCCTCCACCCATGGAGCCAGAATGACGCCAGGCTCGCCAAATATCGTGGTAATGGATCCCGGCTAGGCTGTGACTGCCTTGTGCCACTCCTGCTTACGACTGATGGGCCAGGCCTTGTTGGCCAACACCCGCCGCTTGGCTTCTAACTCCTGGACCTCAGCATGGATCTGCCACCTCAGGTCTGTTAGGCTTTGGCTGTCGTCACCTTGATTGTGTATGGCCGTCAACTCCAACAGCTGACATCTCAGTTCATATACTTTCTTTTCTACGAGTAATTGTTCTTTTAGCATTGTGTTCCTTTTGTTATACTACATTATAGCACACTTGGTAAAGCTGTCAACCTAGTTGCTCCTGTTCCGTAGTATCAGTTCCAGCCTGTCAACGGCCTCATGGAACTGCACAAGGCTCTGTGGT
>Ga0307488_10001611_pt1 | contig 18849 bp, 12 predicted proteins | sample SB02metaG_FD_202248 | JGI IMG/M metagenome (GOLD analysis project Ga0307488, IMG submission 202248) | Sea-ice brine microbial communities from Beaufort Sea near Barrow, Alaska, United States - SB 0.2 | ecosystem: Environmental > Aquatic > Marine > Coastal | place: USA: Alaska | collected... | reverse complement strand
TAGTTTGGTAGTCAATATCAAAGGTTTGCTCGATACCCAAAGCGCGTGTTAGATAGCTTACGTCAGCAGAGACCACACGCCGATGATCTTCAGTGAGCTGTTCTAATTGCTGCCCAGATAAACGGTAAATCCTAGTGTCGCCTGAATGGAAAAGATGTGCAGTATTTGATTTCAGTACTAGTGCACTGAAGGTGCAGACATACCCTTTATCTTTATCAAAACGATAGGGGCTATTACGAGTTTGTGCATAAAGCCATGAATTAATTGATCGAATAACTTTTTGAGCGGAGGTTTTAACCGACCATGAGTCTGATGTGCAGTAGTAATCTTCTAAAAAACACGAGATTGCTGTTTCACTCGCAATTTGACTGACCTCACTTGAGCTAATACCATCAGCCATAGCCATTACAATACCTTTGCTACTTAACATCGGCTCAGACGGAATAACACTACCGATAAAGTCTTGGTTAACCGTTTTTATACCTTTATTGGTCGCACCGCCAATACTGACAGTTAAGGGCTGACTCATGACTGTTTCCTATTGTTTTTATTATTATTACTAAGAGTTTATAAGAAGAAAAAGACTTTGTAATCCTAATTACAAAGTCTCTGCTTAATTGATACAAACTACAGTATGTCAGTTGTTAGACAACTTAAGACATGGATCATGTATTACTTAGCCAATACTCTGTTTGGCGACGTTTTAACATGCGTTAGGTACAGAGGTAAGCCAACTAATAATAAACCACCAGCAAGGTTACCTAATACCGTTGGAATTTCATTCCATACCAAGTAATCATAAACGGTAAATTCACCACCCATGATCATAGAGAATGGGAATAAAAACATGTTAACAATTGAATGCTCAAAACCCATGAAGAAGAACAACATAACAGGCATCCACATAGCGGCCATTTTAGCACCGGCTGATGTTGAAATCATCGCACCCACCACACCCATAGAGACCATCCAGTTACATAACATGCCACGGAAAAATATCGTTATCCAACCTGATAATCCATGTTCTTGATAGCCTAGTGTTCTTGATTCACCAATAGAAGCGACCTTTGCCGCTATTGCGCCGCCTTCAGTTGAATAACCATAGGTTAAGATAAAGGACATTAAGAATGCGGTGGTTAACGCACCACCAAAGTTGCCGAGGAAGACCAGTCCCCAGTTCCTCATGACTCCACCAAAGGTCACACCGGGACGTTTATCTAATAATGCCAACGGCACAAGAGTAAAGACACCGGTGAGTAGATCAAACTTCATTAAATAAAGCATGATAAAGCCAACAGGGAAAAGACAAGCACCTAAAATGGGACTCCCTGTTTTTGTGGCAACCGTAATAGCAAATACTGCCGCTAAACCTAAAATTGCCCCGGCCATAAAGGCACGGATAATGGTATCTTTAGTCGACATGTAAACTTTTTGTTCACCGGTGTCGACCATCTTGGTTACAAATTCACTGGGTTCTATATACGCCATTGATATATCTCTTTAAAGTTGACTAAGTTATTTTTATTTCTTTACTGATTAGGCAAACTAAATGCCAATGAGTTAAGTTGTTGAGTTTATTGGTTTAGCTGTTTTTTTTATTAATGTTAGTTTGATTAATTGAACATATAACGAGCATTAGTTAAAAAATCGCACCAAAATGGTTACCAAGAAGCATAAGGTAAAAATTTACCATTTAAGGTTAAAATTACCCGATCGCCTTTAGGGTTTTCTTCCTTGTCAACTTCCATCGAGAAATCGATAGCGCTCATAATGCCGTCGCCAAACTTTTCTTGAATGACTTCTTTTAATGTCTCACCATAAACGCCAACCACTTCATACAATCGATAAACTAACGGGTCTTGCGGTACAGACTTATCCCATTCTTTTGTCGGGTATTCCATTAAGGCAGCTTTTGCTTCTGCGGGTAAACCGATAACATTGACTAACTTTTCGGCTTCTGCTTCTTTACAACTGTTCATGCCTAAGCAAGCAGAGGTGGTCCAAACAATCGACATACCAATATCATCCGCAATTTCTTGCCAAGATAAGTTTTTCTTTTTTTTTATTGTAAATATTGCCTCGGTTACATCGAGCTTATTCATATTATTTCCTTAGGTTAGTAGTTTAAGTGTGAAAATTTATCGCTACAGTCATTGAGTTGTATGTTGTTAGTGCATTTAGGTCAAAACGGTGCAGAAGTTGAAATTCCGTGCTGTTTTTCTTTGAACACTATCTACTGTGGCTATTTGCTATTGGTTATAGCGATTATTGTGCCAAGATGACGGCATTACTTAACCCATTGAAATTATGAATTTTAATTTTAAATAGTCGGTATTTTGCTAACACGAAATTTCGTTGTAAACGATATTTCGTGCCAGTTAAACGAAATTTCGTTGTTTGGCTTGATAATTGTATCGTTGTAATAAATAAAACGTTATCTGGAGAGATATTATCAAAGAGTGCTTATTTCTACATGCCCCTAAAGCCTTGTTATACATTGACCCTTTTAGTAATCAAATTTTGCAAGCAAATAAAAAAGCATCAGCATTATTTGGCATTAACAACGATGATTTAACCGAGCTAACGGTTAGCCAATTTTTTAATGGTTGTTTAGATAAATTGCTTAGTTTTACTCAACAGATACTCGAACAAGGTGAAGCTTGGTCCAATGACTTATTTATGGTCATTAATCATGAAAAAATATATTTGGACATAACCGCCAGTGCTATAGACAATAAGCTTTTGTTATCTTGTCAAAATGCTAAAGTCACTTTTGCTCGCTATCATCAGGCGATTGCTCAGGCAGAATATCAAGCGGGTCTTGTTCATTGGAATGCTAACGAAACAGTATTTGAAGAAATTGAACGACAAAATCAATTATTATTAAGTGCCGTCGGTGATGGTATTTATGGGGTTGATGTTGAGGGCAATACCACCTTTGTCAATAGTGCAGCAGAGCAAATATTAGGTTGGAAAAAACAAGAACTGGTGGGTAAAAATATACATGATGTTATCCATCACTCTCATGCGAGTGGCGAACATTACCATGCCCACCAATGCCCGATTTATTCTGCTTTTAAAGATGGAGAAGTTCATAGCGTTGACGATGAAGTGTTTTGGGCCAAAAATGGTCAAGCTATTGCCGTTGAATATAAGAGCACACCAGTTACTGAAAATGGCTTGTTAATTGGCGCTGTGGTTATTTTTAGAGATATAACTCAGAGAAATTTGATCCAAATAAAATTGCTTAAGGCATTGAAAGAGGTTGATACGCTTAAAGAACGGCTTGAAATGGATAATGCCTATCTATTAGAAGAATTAAATGCTGACTTTAATCATCACCAGATCATTGGTCAGAGTAGTAAAGTGCAGTATATGGTCAATCAAATAGAATTAGTGGGGCCAACAACAGCTAACGTACTGATCACTGGTGAGTCAGGCACTGGCAAAGAACTTATTGCTCGAGCGATTCATGAAGTCAGTGAACGAAAAGCCAGACCGTTAATTCGTGTTAATTGTGCGGCTATTCCTGCTGACTTATTTGAAAGTGAATTTTTTGGTCATGTCAAAGGGGCTTTTTCAGGGGCAATTTCAGATCGTATTGGCCGCTTTGAACTCGCCGACGGCGCCACTATCTTTTTAGACGAGGTCGGTGAAATCCCGCTGCAACTGCAAGGCAAATTATTACGTGTCTTGCAAGAGCAACAATTTGAACGAGTAGGGGAGTCTAAAACGAGAAATGTTAATGTCAGGGTAATATCTGCAACCAATCAAGATCTGAAAAAATTAGTGGAACAACATAAATTTCGAGAAGATTTATACTTTAGGCTTAACGTCTTCCCAGTTCATTCCCCAGCATTATGGGAACGTGCGGGTGACATTCCGCTGTTAGTTAAACACTTCATTGAAAAAATATGTCTGAACTTAAATAGGAGCCATCCAGAGGTTTCTATTGCACAAATGCAATTATTAACAAGCTATCATTGGCCGGGTAATATCCGAGAGCTAGAAAATATTATTGAACGCCAAATTATATTAGCACAAAGTAATAAAATAAGTTTTGATTTTCTAGCGGATGAAACCATAACCAATCCTGTCGCCGTTAACCTTAAAGTAGCGCCGCAGTTAATAACGGTTCAAGAGCAAAAGTTGATTGATAAAGCCAACTTAGCTAATGCCTTAAAGCATTGTCAGGGTAAAATTTATGGTGATAATGGCGCGGCAGAACTTTTAGGTTTAAAACCGACAACCTTATCTTCAAAGTTAAAAAAGTATGGAATTAATCGACAGGAATTTATTAATTAACTTATCCATTGAATATACCGATATCGTTAGGTTTGACTAGAGATCAGTTCATTGTAAGCATGGCGCTTATTGGAAAAAAACTGGGTGGAAAGAAGACAAATAAATTGAATTGTATCGATAAGAATTGGTTGCGGGAGCCAGATTTGAACTGACGACCTTCGGGTTATGAGCCCGACGAGCTACCAGACTGCTCCATCCCGCGTCCGAATGGTTTAAGTATTACTGATAAAAGTAACATTAAACAAGCCAAGTTGTTTTAATTCAAACTTAAGAATTGGTTGCGGGAGCCAGATTTGAACTGACGACCTTCGGGTTATGAGCCCGACGAGCTACCAGACTGCTCCATCCCGCGTCCGAATGGTTTAATTATTACTGATAAAAGTAACATTAAACAAGCCAAGTTGTTTAAATTCTAACTCAGGAACTGTAATCAAAGTTCAATACCCTGAAAACGAGCGTATCATAAGGATACCATTGGTAGATTGCAACCTGTTTTGTTAATTAATTCTTCTATTGTACGATTGCTCAGCTAAACGATTTAAAAACAGACGCATTGTTGTGTTTTTTATCAGTATTTATAACTAAAGAGCGATATCAGCAACTATTAACTCTCATTTAATAGTTAATAGTTTAAGTGCAGAGTGTCTTTGTTTATAATCGCGCAAATATTTTAATTATCTTAACTTAAGATAATTTTAACAGCTTACTCCTTAGATTATTTGTGGAAACAAACATGCATCAATTTTTAGCGTTAACATCCTTTGGTATTGAAGTACTCCTTGCCGATGAGATTAAGTCTCTGGGTGGCGAACAAGTGGTTCAAAAACCCGAAGGTGTTTATTTTAATGCTTCGCTTGCCAAGGGTTACCACATTTCACTGTGGACTCGAATGGCGACACGAGTCATGTTAAAGCTAGGAGAAGGCGACGCTAACAACAAGGATGAGTTATTTAATACCGCGAGCAAAATTAATTGGTCGGAGCATTTTTCGCCTTTCTCGACTTTCGCTATTGATTTTGTTGGTGTTAGTGAAGAAATCCGAAATACTCAATTTGGTGGTTTAACAGTAAAAGATGCTGTGGTTGACCATTTTACCGATCAAGGTATTGATCGGCCCTCTGTCGATAAGACCAACCCTGACCTTCGTTTTCAAGCGCGTTTGCTTCGCCAACAAGTGATTATTTATTTAGACTTTTCAGGGCGAGGTCTCTTCCAACGTGGTTATCGCAAAAACAGTGGTGCTGCACCATTAAAAGAAAATTTAGCGGCAGCATTGGTTCAACGTTCTGGCTGGTTAAAAGACACTAGTAAACCATTACTTGATCCTATGTGTGGTTCGGGCACTATTTTAATTGAAGCCGTTGCTATGGCAGCAGGCCAAGCGCCTGGTATAGAAAGGCAATCATGGGGCTTTGCCCATTGGCTTCATCATGCAGAAGAGAGTTGGCAAGCGCAATTACAATCTGCCAAGGTTCAATCACGTAAAGGGCTCATTGAGCTAACGAAAGTTAAAGTTTTTGGTAATGATATTGATAGTCGGGTGATTAATACCGCTCAAGAGAATGCCAGGAATGCTCAGTTACAACAATTTATCGAATTCTCTTGTAAAGATATTAATCAGCTAGATAATAATTTTGGTAAATCGGGCACCGTGTTAATTAACCCGCCTTACGGTGAGCGTATTGGTGAACTGCCTGAGTTGGTCGAAAATTTTGTCAGCTTTGGTCAAACCCTTAAAACACAATTTTTGAATTGGCGTTTAGCTATATTAACCGCAAACACCGATATGTTAGCGATGTTAAAACTGTCGAGTTTTAAACGTTATAAATTTAAAAATGGTCCTTTAGATTGTCAATTAGCTTTATATGAAGTTAACGATAAGCAACTGGCTAAAGATGCGGTCAATCCAAATACCGACTTTGGCGAGAAAAATGATTCAGACTTTGCGAATAGATTAACTAAAAACATTAAGAAATTTAAAGGTTGGATTAAAGCAGAGCAAATTGAATGTTATCGCCTATATGATGCGGATATTCCAGAATATAATGTTGCTGTCGATGTTTATGGTGATTATGTTGTTGTTCATGAATATTCTGCGCCATCGACCATAGACGCAGACAAAGCGGCAAAACGTTTACAAGAAGTTATATACTGGACACCCAAAGTGCTAAATATTGGCACCGACAAGTTGGTATTAAAAACTAGGCAAAAGCAAAAAGGCACCAACCAATATCAAAAAGTTGATAAATCAAAGCAATTTATTGTCGTTAATGAATACGGTGCCAAGTTAAAAGTAAATTTGTGGGATTACCTTGATACGGGCTTATTTTTAGATCATCGTAAAACCCGTCAACTAGTGGCTAAAAAAGCGAAAAATAAATCATTGCTTAATATGTTTGCCTATACAGGTTCTGTGTCTTTGCAAGCAGCACTTAATGGTGCTGCTTCTGTGACGACGGTTGATATGTCAAATACCTACCTTAATTGGGCACAAGAAAATTTCACTTTAAATAAACTGGTTAGCCATAAATATCAGTTTATTCAAGCAGACTGTCTTCAGTGGCTAAAAGATTTTGATGCCACTAAAAATACCCCCTTTGATGTAATATTTATTGATCCCCCGACGTTCTCTAATTCTAAACGAATGGAAGAGAGTTTTGATGTTCAACGTGATTATGTTTCATTAATTACTGACGCTTTAAACGCATTAACACCAAAGGGTGAGATAGTTTTTACTAATAATAAGCGAAATTTTAAAATGGATGTTGAAGCTATGCAAAGTCTTGGTTTAACGGTTAAACCTATGACCGAGTTAACACGAGATAAAGACTTTGCTCGAAATAAACACATCCATAATAGCTGGTCGCTGATTCGCCATTAAAATTGTTTTTACTGAAAAATTTATGGAGAAAGGTGCTTTGACAAGTTATATGAATAGACATTTCAATTTATACAGTAGTGATGGCTGCCATTTATGCGAATTAGCTTTGCTGATTTGTCAGCCGTTAATCGCCGATAATACATTACGTATTGTTGATATTGTTGAGGATGAAAAATTAGTTGAGCTTTACGGGGTTCATATCCCGGTACTTGAGCGAGTCACTGCAAATGACAGTAGTGAGGCATTAAAACTATTTTGGCCTTTTACCGCTGAGCAAGTGAGTCAGTTACTTGTCTAAATCAAGTACTAGAAAACAAACAGCATATTATCAGTAGCTATTAAACTCATAGTTACTTTACTTATTTAAAGAAAAGCAGTTAACAGAAGTTATATATATTTATGGAATTACTAAGAATTGCCAATGCCGAGCTTGCTTTTGGTGAAGATAAAATACTAGATAAAGCCGAATTGAGTGTACAAACAGGTGAACGTATCTGTTTGGTTGGGCGTAACGGTGCGGGTAAGTCAACATTAATGAAAATATTAATGGGCAAACAAACCTTAGATGATGGTCAAATTTTAAAATCTAGCACGATGAAGATGGCCATGTTAGAGCAAGACCCACCTGAGTCCTCTGATAATACCGTTTTTGATTATGTTGCCGAAGGTGTACAAGAAAATGCTGACTTAATTCGTCGCTATCATGCCCTTATTCATGAGGTTACCGAAGATCCGTCTGAGAAAAATCTTAATAAACTCAGTAGAGTACAAGATCAACTAGAACAAGCTAATGCATGGCAAGATGAGCAACGTATTGAACAGGCGATGAGTACCTTATCTCTAAATGCCGATGATAAAATAGCTGACCTTTCTGGTGGTTGGTTACGTAAACTTGCGCTTGCTAAAGCGCTTGTTACTCAGCCCGACATATTGCTACTGGATGAGCCAACCAACCATTTAGATATTGAAAGTGTCTTATGGTTAGAAAAATTTTTAATAGAGTTTGTTGGCACTATTATTTTTATTAGTCATGACAGGGCGTTTATTCGTGGTTTATCAACACGTATTCTTGACTTAGACCGCGGCCAATTAAAGAGCTATCCAGGCAACTATGATTTATATATAGAACAAAAAGCCCATGATTTACAGGTTGAAGATCAACAAAACGCCTTATTTGATAAAAGACTTGCTGAAGAAGAAGTTTGGATCCGTCAAGGAGTAAAAGCCCGAAGAACACGTAATGAAGGCAGAGTAAGATCACTTGAAAAACTCCGTTTGGAACGAAATGCTCGTCGTGAAGTGCGTAATCAAAGTACCATGAATATCACTCACGGTGATCGTTCCGGTAAGCTAGTTTTTGAAGCGGAAGACTTAACCATAGCGTTTGATGATAAAGTTATCATTGAAAAGTTAAACTTGTTGATCACCAGAAATGATCGATTAGCGCTCATTGGTGCCAATGGTACCGGTAAATCAACCCTGATTAAAATGATCATGGAAAAACTTGAGCCAACAAGCGGTAAGATGCGCTCAGGTGTTAATCTTGAAATTGCTTATTTTGATCAACACAGAGAAGCGCTTGATCTCAGTAAAACAGTGCAAGAAATTGTTGGTGAAGGCAAACAAGAAGTCGTGGTCAACGGTAAGCCTCGCCATGTTTTAGGTTACCTGCAAGATTTTCTGTTTAGCCCCAAACGAGCCAGAACACCGGTAAAAGCTCTCTCAGGTGGTGAAAAAAACCGTTTGTTACTTGCTCGATTATTTTTACGACCCAGTAATTTACTTATTCTTGATGAGCCAACTAATGATTTAGACATCGAAACTTTAGAGCTATTAGAAGAAGTTGTTGCAAATTATGCAGGAACCGTTATTTTAGTTAGCCATGATCGCGACTTTGTTAATAATTGTATAAATACTTGCCTGTATTTTGATGGCACTGGTCAAATAAATCAAATTGTTGGTGGCTACGATGATGTTGATGATTATTTAGCGCAAAAAAGTCAGCAACGTAAATCGTTGGCAGAAGGTTCTGTGGAAAAAACTAAAAAGATCCAGCAAGAAATTAACTCTGTTGTGGCTAATGTGACTAAAAAGAAAAAATTGTCATTCAAAGAATCAAAAGAGCTTGAAGAATTACCTGTGAAAATTGATGAACTTGAAAATTTAATTGAATCCTTACAAGCGCAAGTTAATGAAGCTGATTTTTTTAATAAAGATGAGCAATTAACTAAAAATATATTGAACCAGCTAGCAGAAAGTGAGTCGAATCTCGAGGTTATCTATAAAAGGTGGCAAGAGTTAGACGATTAAAAGTAAAAGTAACGTTATAAAAAATGTTAATACCTGTTAGGTTAACAGCAAAAGTTTTAATCAATGCTGTTTTCACAACGAGCCATAATAAGCAATAAAGAGTTTAGAAGTTAAATGAATAGATTTGTTAAATCGATGTTGGCACTCTCAATGACCAGTGCTATGACCATACCCCTAGTAAATGCTGCCAGCTATGAAGTGATCGATATAGGTGATGCTAGTGTTAAATATACTTATGCACAGCACGCTAATAATAATGGTGATTCGGTGCTTTCAGGCACTAATGGTTTTAATTTTCCTGTACAGTTTGATCAACTTGATGAGGATGACTATACAACGATTGAAGCTTATGCAAATGCAAATGCAAATAGTTCTAGATTTCGAGAGTTAGAGCCCATTGAAAATATAGATGCGCTCAAAGCCGGTAATCCAACAGCCAATGATTTAACTTGGACTGTTAAGTGGTTAGAAACAAAATCTACTGATTATTCATACCAAAAATTCGGTGGTACAATTGCTTTGCTTAACTCAGGCCAAAGTAGCGATGAAATCGTGATATTTGATAATAATGTTTTACTGCCTCAGTCTAGGTCAACAGTAGATATTGTTAAAGGTATTACCGATGGTGGCTGGTTATACGGTAGTGCATCCGCGCCTTATTTACCACAGAGCTTTACTAATAGCACAGGTATCGAAAGTACATTGTGGTATCGTGACTTTTCTAGCCGTGCTTTTTTCTCTGATGACAGAGGTGTTAATGTTTATGAAATTAAACCACCGACTGAAAACAACGCCGATACAGGAAAAAATCATGGTGGCGTTTCGGGGATTTTAGATATTAGTGAAACCCAAGTTGCCGTTGGTTACATGAGTACAGCAATGGCAGCGAGTTTTCAAGAAATAATTGAGTCTGCAACTGAAAGTCAAGGTTGTGCTAATCCTGAATTTATTGCCAATCTGCCTGAAGAGGTTTGTGTTCAAGTTTATCGAGATGACGCTGCAAATAATCCCTATCAAATACGAGCATTTAAAACGGTAATAACTGTTAATGGTGAGAGTACACTTGATAACCTAGGTTTGTTAGTTACACCTCATGCAGACGATGCAAGATCCTTTGAAAGTTATGCTCAGGCGGTGAATGACGATGGTGTCGTGGTTGGTTTTTCTCATGCTTGGATTGATGAAAGTCAAACAACACCAGTCAGTAATCAATCGAGAAGTTTATACGCTGTCGTCTTTAAAGACGGTGCTATCACCTCTTTCGCCAAAGACCATAGTTTACATTTCGACTCTCGTGCTTATGATATTAGTAATGCAGGCATTGCTACTGGCCATGTGAGCATGGCAATAAATGGTAAGTTACGAACAAAATTTTATTATATTGATACAAACAATGTCGATGAGATGGAATTAGTTACCCCTACTGACTTTTTTGATAGTTCATCAAGTACAGCACGATCAATAAATGATAATGGCTTTATTGTTGGTGAAGGTGAGGTTGAAACTCATACTGACAGCAGCCAAAACCCACGACGTACGCACGCTTTTTTATATGATATTAATAATGATGTTTTTCAAGATATTAATGATTTAATTGCTTGTGATAGTCAATACAGTATTATTGAAGCTCGTCATATTAACGAAGATAATATTATATCTGCTTCTGCTGTCTACAAAGTTCAGCGCCAAGATGCCACCGGTGAATTAATGTTTGATGTAGATGGTGAGGCTCTAATGGAGGATATCGTCCGTGCGGTGAGATTAAAGCCAATAGAGGATGATGAACAGGTCTGTTCTCGAGAAGAAGAAGGTAAGGTTATCCGTCAAGGTGCAGGTTTTGGTTTGTTGTCATTATTTACTTTATTGATTGTTGGTATTCGCCGACGTCTTTATAGCACTAAATAATACTAAGTATGGAAGCTATTGAAAAATTGTTTATTTTGGCTTTCAATGCTTCCAGATTTTCAGTTCCTGACAAAAGTTAAGTTGTGAGATCGATGTAAATAATCGACTGAGGCGACTGAAGTTCGAACTGTTGCTTAGCTATTATGTTTAATAACTAGGCAGCAGAGTATTACGATTTTTTTATTTATTCGCCAACAAAAGTGAAACGTTTTTGTTTTTTACCTTCTCTTTCAATCGTTTCATCAAACATAGCTAAAGGTCTTACCCATACATCTTGTTGACTCTTTTCTTTATCAGGCGTTTTATCATATAAAGGTAAATAAACGACCATAAGATCCTCATTTTCACTGTGTTTGGCAATATATAAGACTTGATAAAAATCACCTTTAAAATGTTGATATTTTCCAAGTTTAATCATTATTTTTCCTTTAGTTTACATTTAGCTTAATCGGGTTAGCTTTACTTTAACTGATATATTTCATTCCACGATACGCTCATAAGGTGGGAGTGAGTCGAGCAGTTGTTTACCATAGCGTTTTGTAACAAGTCTTTTATCCATAATAGTAATAACACCTTCATCTAACTCGTTTCTTAATAAACGGCCGGTTGCTTGTACTAATTTTTTAGAGGTTTCAGGCACAGATAAAGACATAAACGGATTACCGCCTTTAATGGTGATGTATTCAGCTTGCGCTTGCTCAACTGGAGAAGTTGGTACCGAAAAGGGTAATTTGGTGATAATTAAATTAGTTAAATATTTGCCCGGTAAGTCTAGCCCTTCGGAGAAACTTTGTGTTCCAAAGACAATGCTTTGTTGCTCTTTATCACAACGTTGCTTATGAGTTTCAATGATATGTTGACGGGAATGTTCACCTTGGATTTGAATGTTCATTTTATTTTTATCACGTAATTCTTCTGCAACTTTCTCCATTTGCCAGTAGGAAGAAAATAAGACTAAACTTGCTCTACCTTGTTCAATATACTGTGGTAGCTTTTCGATTAACTCATCTGTAAATTTTGGGGCACTGGGTTCATTTTTCATTTTAGCAATGACCAGTTGTGCATTCTGTTGATAATTAAAGGGTGAGTTAACTTGTTGGTATTGACTACCATCATTATTTTTTAAGCCGCTTTGAAAGCGAAAATGGTCAAAAGAATTGAGTGCTAATAAGGTAGCTGAGCATAGTACAGCACCTTCACATTTACTCCACAGTTTATCCTCTAAAGTAAATCCTACTTCTATTGGTGATGCACTCACTAGATAGTCTTGACGCTTGCCTTGTGTGATTTCAAGCCACCTAGCCATAGGAGCACCCTTATCACTGTCAGTTTTGGCATACATCATCCATAGGGCGGTTAAATTTTCTAATCGTTGTATTAAAAAACCCGCTTCAGCCAATAAAGGCTCTGCCAAGTACATTTGTGTATCACCATCTTTAACGGACTCCATTAAAAAATTGTAAAGTTTATTGATGTGACTGAGTGATTTTTTACTTAGTTCTTGAATATCTTCAGCCCAATTTTTTAATGCTTTAGGTATCAGTCCATTTTCAAAACGGTAGATTTTTTCATCTTCTTTTTTAAAGTTTGATGGTTTTTTTTGCTCTTCGGTAGTGGGGAAATACGTATGTTTATTGTTTTCTATAAAGTTAATGACTTTTTGCATTTCAAGTAATAATTCTTGACAGTCATCGCCTAATTTTAATGCTGGTGTAATGGCCCTTTGTGATTTGATTAATTTTGCCATTTTATCACCTGTTTCACTTAGTTTATTTAACCAGTCTACCGCACCTTTGAGACTGATATTCGCACTAGAGTGGTCACGCGTTACCTTGGGTAGGTGATGTGCTTCATCAATAATATAAAATGTCTCTTCTGGTGAGGGCAGTATTCTGCCGCCTCCTAGCTCAAGATCGGCTAATAACAAACTATGATTTATTACTAAAACATTTGCTTGTTCCATTATTTCTCTAGCTTTATGGAATGGGCAGTGTGAGTGCTCGGTTAAATGCTTTAAACAACTGTGTTTATCACTTTGTACTTGTTGCCAAATGTGATGAGGTAGATGTTCAGACCATGAGTCAATATCACCCAGCCAACTGCCATCAGTGAGTGCCATATACATTGAATTTAATGTGCGTATATCACTGGCTTGTGGTTTTTCAGTAAAAGTAAAACCGACTTGAGGTGATGCTGACTTTTGATTTGAAAGTACTGCCAGGGAAAGTTTCTGACGACAGACATATCTTTGTCTGCCTTTAGCTAAGGTAAAAGTGAAATTGAGCCCTGAGTGCTGCTTTAAAAATGGTAAGTCTTTATCGACCAGTTGCTCTTGTAATGCGACAGTAGCTGTTGAAATACATACTTTTTTATCACGAGAAAGTGCCAGTGGAATGGCACCTAATGAATACGCAAGTGACTTACCCGTACCGGTACCAGCCTCAACAGTGATAATTTTTCTCTCCTTTGAATATTCACCTGCTAAGGTTTTAGCAATTTCAGCGATAAGAAAAGTTTGCTGTGATCTGGGATTGAAATTTGCTAAATTTTCACCAATGGTTTTATATGCGCCACGAATAATTTCTTTGATTTTGTCACTTAACATAGCAGTAATACGATTCCAGGGTGTGAAGAAGTCAAAATTTTAGCCATGGTTACATTAAATTCTGTTTATGTCTATAAATACTGTATACACTACTGTATGGATTTTATCGCCCTTTTATTAGTTATTATAAATCAAAATGCTTAATCAAATACAAAATGGTTTTATATTAACCAAACAATCACAAGATATCAGTACGGGTATTAAGGTGACGTTATGGCTAAAAACGAGTCAAGGTCCAGTAAAGCTCGAAATATTAAATGAACAAGCTGTCTTTTTTGTTGAAGAGCGTGAAGTTGAACGTGCCAAGCAAGTTTTGTTATCCAGAAATGTCGAGGTTAACAAAGTAATCCGTCTGGATCTAAAAACATTTAGCCAGCAAAAGGTCTGTGCTTTGTATTTTGATTATATGCGTGATTTTTACGCGGCAAGAGCGTGTTTAAAACAACAAGCTATAAAATGTTATGAGGATGACTTTCGTCCAGATGAGCGTTATTTAATGGAGCGCTTTATCACTTCGGGGATTAATTTTATTGGTGATAAAAAAATCAATGACAATAATCCATTTATAACTTTTAGTAATGCAAAGTGCAAAGCCCAGTCAACTGATGTTGTCTTATCCATGGTATCAGTTGATATTGAATGCTCAATGGCGGGGGAGTTATATTCCATTGGTTTTTACAGTGACAGTTACCAACACGTTTTCATGATAGGTAATCAGGCTAGAGTAACCTCAATAACGGGAGATAGCGATACTGACCTTAATGACTTAACCAATATCACCTGGGTAGAGGATGAAAAACACTTATTAAATGCCTTTGTTGCTTGGTTTAAACAATATGATATTGATATTATTATTGGTTGGAATGTCATTAATTTTGATATGGCGTTATTACAGGAACGGTTTGATAAATATGGTGTTAATTTTTCTATTGGCCGAGACGGTAGTGCCCCTTATTGGCGAAAAAATAAAAATACCGAACAACATTATTTAGAAATTGCAGGCCGTGTTGTTCTCGATGGTATCGATTTACTCAAAACAGCCACTTATAATTTCCCCAGTTTCTCACTTGATCATGTTGCTAATTCCTTACTAGGTATTGGTAAGAAGGCCGAGGATGTTGACAATCGTTTACAAGAAATCACTGATAATTTTTATCATAATAAACCCGCTTTAGCGGCTTATAACCTTGAAGATTGCCGTTTGGTATGGTTAATATTTGAAAACACTCAGCTGTTAGAATTTGCTATGTTAAGATCACAATTAACCGGCCTAGCGATTGACCGAGTTGGTGGCTCTGTTGCCGCTTTTACTAACCTTTACTTACCCAAATTACATCGTAGTGGCTACGTTGCTCCTAATATGGGGGATGGTGAGTCTGATTTAATTTCTCCAGGTGGCTATGTGATGGACTCTATTCCTGGCCTTTATAATAATGTTTTAGTACTCGATTTTAAAAGCCTATACCCTAGTATTATTCGAACGTTTAAAATCGATCCCATGGGGTTGATTGAGGGGTTGCTCTGTGAAGAACCATCGGAACAAATCAAAGGTTTTGATGGTGCATATTTTTCTAGAGAAAAGCACTTTCTTCCCGATATTATTCAATCTTTATGGTTAGAGCGAGATAAAGCGAAACAAGAAAAAAATGCAGCGTTATCACAGGCAATCAAGATTATTATGAACAGCTTTTATGGCGTACTCGGTTCAACAGGCTGCCGGTTTTTTGATCCCCGTCTATCTGGTTCTATTACTAAACGTAGTCATGAGCTTATAAAAACAACTAAAGGCTGGATTGAAGATCATGGCTATCAAGTTATTTATGGCGACACTGATTCAATTTTTATACACGTTGGTAACGAAAAGACAGCATCACAAAGTTGCGAACTCGGACAAAAGTTACAAGGGTTAATTAATCAAAAATGGCAACAAGTCCTAAGAAGAAATTTTAATATAGAAAGTGAATTAGAAATTGAATTTGAAACTCACTTCAGTCAATTTCTAATGCCAACAGTAAGGGGAGGGACACTTGATAGTGGTCACTCGATAGGAACTAAAAAGCGTTATGCGGGTATTGTTTCAAATGGAGGTGAAGATAAGCTAATTTTTAAAGGAATGGAAACCGTCCGCAGCGATTGGACCGAACTTAGTAAAGTCTTTCAACAAGAACTTTTCAGACGAGTTTTTAAAGGCGAGCCTGTCGAACATTATATTGTAGAAATGGTGAATAAAACATTGAATGGAGAGTTTGATCATTGGCTCATTTATCGTAAGCGAATCAGAAGAAGATTAAATGATTATGTTAAAAATGTTCCTCCCCATGTTAAAGCCGCTCGACTTGCGGATGCAATTAATAAAAATCTGAATAAACCGTTGAAATATCAAAATAAAGGCTGGATCGAGTACTTGATAACTCTTAACGGCCCCCAACCGAGGGAGTATCTAAACTCAACGCTAGATTATGATTTTTATGTTGATAGACAATTAAAAACTGTGGCAAATGATATTTTACCTTTTATTGGTAAACGTTTCGAAAAAATAGTTAATAAGCAATTAGATTTATTTTGAGTTGGTTTTATTTACTATTGGTGCACTTTAAAACGGTGAATGAATATTATGACTTCGACACTTTTTTAACTATACCGTCTTCAACATAAACATACTCTATGTGACTAAAGGAGCCTTGAATTGAGAGGTAAACAAATTTTTTCTTAGTATCATATCTAGTGGTTATGGTATTAATTTGCGCATATTGATATTTGGTTTGCATTAAACAGGCTTCACTCATGCCCACTCTAGCTTCATCATTAGCGGCTACTCGTCGGTATTTACCACACACTTTAGCGAGTTCGCTTACTTTAGATTCAAATTGACTTTGCCACTGTTCATTAGAAACACAGGCAGATAATAAAAAGATAACAATCAACATCACAAGAATATAATTTATTTTCATTGGTTAACTAAATTTCATTTAAAGGTTTAAGGGAAAAAATAATATCTCTATTTAGTCTATTTATTTATCACTAAGCACAGAAAGAGCTTTTAGCTACTTAGTTACGTGTGATAACGTCGGTAGTATACCCAAAAGGTAATTTTCCTGCCAGAATTGTCGAGCAATTTCCATGATTTACCTCTTTGGGTAATAAATATCCTCAACTCAATAAGCTGTTGAGATAATTAATGTGTTAATGTTTTTGTCTCATTGAACGTTCCTTATTTACATAGACTAAAAGAGCAAAATAAAAGGTGCATCTATTTTCCTTTCAGGTTATAAATGATTAATAGATGGCTAGATAGCTATTTGAAGTATATTACCTATTGATAAAAGAGTGAAAAAGTGACTAAAAAAGATACTAAAATTGTAATGGCGGGTCGCAAACCTGAATTTTCTAATGGTGTAGTAAACCCCCCGGTTGTTCGTGCTTCTACCGTAGTTTTTAACACCGTAAAAGAGATGAACAATGCACTGGTCAATAAACACAATAACACTATGGTATATGGCCGACGCGGCACAACCACTTCCTTTGCCTTTAGTGATGCGATGACCGAGCTTGAAGGTGGTGCCGGCTGTGCAATCTATCCTTCAGGTACTGCCGCAATTACCAACGCTATACTCTCTTTTGTAAAAACCGGCGATCATATTCTAATGCTTGATAGTGCTTATGAGCCTACACGTGATTATTGCAATGAAATTTTAGCTAAGTTAGGCATTGAAACGACTTATTACGACCCTATGATAGGCGGTGATATTGAAGCATTAATACAACCTAACACTCGAATTGTTTTTCTCGAATCTCCGGGGTCATTGACTATGGAAGTACAAGATGTACCAACGATTGCCAAGGTCGCACACAAACATGATTGCATTGTTATGCTGGATAACACATGGGGCGCAGGCATCAACTTTAACCCATTTGATTACGGGGTCGATATTTCAGTTCAAGCGGCCACTAAATATATTGTTGGTCATTCAGATGTGATGTTAGGTACGGCAACTGCTACTACTAAATACTGGCCGCAATTAAGGGATAATAGTTATTTAATGGGGCAGTGCACATCTCCTGATGATTTATATTTGGCACTTAGAGGTATTCGCACTATAGGTGTTCGATTACGACAGCATCAAAAAAGTGCGTTAAAAGTTGCCAATTGGTTATCACAACGTGAAGAGGTGCAAACTATTCTTCATCCTGCTTTTGAGTCATGTCCTGGCCACGAGTTTTTCAAACGTGATTTTACCGGATCTAATGGTTTATTTTCTTTTGTCTTAAACAAGGGGAATAAGTCTGCCATTACCGCATTACTCGATGGGATGTCACATTTTAAGATGGGTTATTCATGGGGTGGATTTGAAAGTTTGATTTTAGCTCATTCAAATGTGCAATCACTTAGAACCGTCACCAAGTGGAAATATCAATATCCATTAATACGCCTTCACATTGGTCTTGAAGATGTTGATGATCTCATTGATGACTTAACCAAAGGTTTCGAACGCTTTAACTTAACCCTTGCGCCGCCTTGTTGTGACTGAACAATAGGGTATTTGTTCAGTCGCTACTTTCATAGTGTCACTCTTTATTATGAGGATAAATTACTAGTTTTTATTGATTTACCTCGACGTTTATTTAAAATGATTTTCAAAGTGGCGCTAGCACTGGCTTGCAACAATAAAACGGTAATAGCAAAAATAGCACCGGTTAATAATGCTCCTATTTCTATGGGAATAGCTAATTGAAAATCGTTTAAAGTTGCTCGGGCCATGACGAGATCTATTTGGCAAAAAAAGTTATAAAGTTGAGTGGTATAGTCAGGGTTTTCTAATTGACTCAGTTGAAACTGAAAACC
>Ga0307488_10001610_pt1 | contig 18851 bp, 13 predicted proteins | sample SB02metaG_FD_202248 | JGI IMG/M metagenome (GOLD analysis project Ga0307488, IMG submission 202248) | Sea-ice brine microbial communities from Beaufort Sea near Barrow, Alaska, United States - SB 0.2 | ecosystem: Environmental > Aquatic > Marine > Coastal | place: USA: Alaska | collected... | reverse complement strand
TCTGCTATTTTTGCTGAAGTTACAGCATTGTCTGCTATTTTAGCAGTGGTTACGTTAGCATCTGTAATATTTGCGGTAACGATAGCATCATCTGCTAGTGTAGTTGTGATTGATATTCCGGCTGAACCGTCAAAGTTAGCAGTACCTGTAACATCTCCTGCTACAGCGATTGCTCTTGCTGTTGTTAAAGTTGCAGCTGAGCCTGAAGTGTTTTGGTTACCTACAGCATTTACGCCTGGTAAGTTAATGTTTGCTGAGCCATCAAATGAGACTCCACCAATAGTTCTTGCAGTTTCTAATACTGTGGCGTCCGCTGCGGTGCCTGAAGTATCTTGATTACCTGCTGTATTAACTCCTGGCAGGTCAATGTTTGCTGTACCATCAAATGATACACCACCGAGTGTTCTTGCAGTTTCTAAAGCTGTCGCTGTTCCTGCATTACCTGTTGTGCTTTGGTTAAGTGTTCCGACTACTAAGTCGATAGTTCCGTCTAAATCTTGATAAGTTGCTGTGATATTTGTTTCAGTATTTCCTGTAAACATTCCACCTGCAATATCTTGTACATTTTCTGTTGTTAATACTGCATCAGCTGCCCAAGCAATATCTGTTCCGTCTGATTTTAATACATATCCACTTGTTCCTAGTGCTAAAGCTGAAGGATTGCCAGAAGCATCCCCTACGATTACTTTACCACGAGCAAGTCCCGCTAGTTTATCAAGAGTTACTGCATCATCAGCTATTTTAGCTGTTGTTACATTAGCATCTATAAGATGACCAGTAGTAATTTGAGCATCATCGATATGTCGGGTAAGTATCGAGTTCTGCGCTATTTTAGTTCCGTCTACGGCGTTGTCTGCTATGTTTCCTGTTGCAACAGTATTTGCTGCTAACTCTCTAGTAGTAATTGCATTTTCAGCAATCTTTACTGCTGTTACTGCATTGTCTGCGATTTGTAAAGTTGTTACTGCATTATTTGCTATCTCAGAAGTGCCTACTGCATTTTCTGCTATGACAGCTGAAGTTACAGCATTTCCAGCTGGGAAAGTGTCTTGAGGTCTTTTACCTATATAAGCCATTATGATTGCTCCATTACTGATACTATTGTATCTATTGAACTGGCAGTGTCGGATATAATTTTAATTACATCACCTGTTTCTAGTACTAGTTTTTGGTCTCCACCTACAGCGACTAAAGCACCGCCTTCGAAGATTTCTGCATTCTTTACTACATAAAAATGAGCTGTTGCTGACGCATCATATACTCGAATACTAACTTTTATAGGGCTAGTACTTGTTACATTTGCACAAGTAAGTCCGATTACAGTAGTAGTAGTTGAGCTCGGCACAGTATATACTGAAACTTCAGATGTGCCAGTAGCTGCTGCTGCAGCGTTTTTGAATGTATTTGCCATATTATTATCCTAGTGCTATTGCAAGTGCTATAACGTCATCTTCTATTGCTTGAGCAACGATTACGTTATCTGTTTTCCGAAGGTATATCTTTCCGTCTACTGCGCTTATTGCAAGTTCTCCAACATCTATATCACTAGTTGTTGGTGCTGTTGTATTGTTTATATTTCTTTTTAATTTAATCTGTTGAGTCATTAGCTATAAGTTCCGCCATCAATATTTTGGTACGCAAGAGCTGAACCATTAGATACTAAAATCTGTCCTGAAGAGCCTACTGAAGATAGTCCTGTACCACCTTTAGCTGTTGATATTGCTGTTGCGTTCCATATACCTGTTGTAATTGTTCCTATCGTTGCTAAGTTTGGTATTGAAGTTATATTGCTTTGTGCTGCTCCCATTACAGTAGTTGCTTGTGTTGCAGTGCCTTCTAAGTTTGCAGCAATTGTTCCTGCTGTTCCACTAAATACATTGTTAGTATCTGTAGCATCTGGAATAAAAGTAAATTTACCCGCACTATCATCGAATCCAAAGAAACCAGTTTTTGCTCCCCCATCACTCCATTTAAATTTAATACCTCTGTCTAAGTTATCATCAGAAGATGACTCTCCAATTTCAAAGATTGGGTCAGAGATGGTAACATTTGTTGAATTTACTGTAGTAGTAGTACCACTTACTGTTAAGTTACCTGTAACTGTCATATTGTCATTAACAGTAACTTCTGAAGTTGTATGTCCTATTGATATTGGAACACCTGAGTTTGCTGTACCGATAGCAATTCCACCAGTAGTATCAGTAGTATCGATATCAATATCATCTGTTGCATCAATATCAAAAGTGCTGACATTCATGTCGACTGCACCTGTTACTGTAAGTCCTGCAATAGTACCTACGCTTGTTATGTTTGGTTGTGCGGCAGTTGATAAAGTACCTTTAACTTGACCGCTTGATCCGTAGATTACTGCTTTGTTGTTTACAACTGTATTTGCGACTGATCCGTCTAATAAGTTAAGTTCTGCGAAAGTTGATGTGATTCCATCAAGTGCTGAATTTATTTCTGTTGCGGTTGCTGTTACTAATGTGTCGCTTCCTGATGTACCAAGATATAATGCTCCTGTTCGTAACTCTGAAGTAGACTTATTTGCGTCTACAATTAGTGCTGAACTTGCGGTTGTTGTGCCATGAGCATGGTCTAGTAAGTTGCTAAAGTAATTACCACCAATTACTGTGACTGCATTTGAATTTGCTGGATCTCCAATAAATAGCCTTTGACCCAGATTACTCTGAGAACCTGTTCCCCCTGAGAAAGCTAATTCACCTGCTGCTAAAGAACTTGGAGCTGTAGCTCCTGTCGTTCTTTTAATTTTGATTATATTTACTGCCATGTTATTATCCTAGAATGAGCCTCCGTCTAGAGTGAAGCTCGTGGGAGAAGATCCCCCTGCTGAGGCAATTGTGTGCCATTCGAATCCACCTGGTACTTGTCTGTATACAAATAATTCTTCTGATGAAGTATTGTACCATAAATCACCTTCGCCTAAATTATCCCCAGATGGTGTGGATGCTTGCCTAAAAAACTGGTCGGCTAAATCTGCTAAAGCCTCTTGAACATTACCGCCAGGTAATGTGGTTGTGGCAGTATAAGTGATTGATTCTGCTACGGAAACTGGGAAAGCTAAATCTGTACTAGTAGTAACTGTTATTGGATTGTCGCTTTGGTTTAAAGTAACAGTATTACTTGTTTCATTAACTGTTACATACGTTGGTGTCTCAGTTACAGTTACTGTTATAGCCATTATCTTGTTACTTCTGGGGTTACTGTTATAGTTCCTTGTAGTATTCTAGTTACAGTACCAGCTCCTGAAGTGATCTCAACATCATATACATACATTGCTTCTTCAATTCCTGAAGTTATAGAATTAGATAGTGAAAGAGTTATTTGCCCAGAACTGGCGTTACTTACTGTTCCTGTAAAGGTAGCGACTATACTCGACGAATCGTGAGTTGATCGCATCTGAGACGCGATAGAATACCCAGTCAAATTCATTGCTGAGCCGTTCTCCTGTAAAGTCAAGACTCTACTGAATGTAGTCCCCTGCTCTATTGTAAAATTATAAGTCCCTGCTGACATTTTTTCATTACCTCCAATGTGTTAATTATACCAAAAATTTACCTGTGATGTCAAGGATAATTTTTCCAATGTGAAATCATCAGACATCACTTTCTTTATATGTTACGATAGCATCTATTGAAGAATCGATAGAACTCGAAGCTGCAATGTAGTCGTTTACATTTAAAAGTAAAGTATTTGTATTACTCACATTTACATGCTGTCCGCCCGCTGCTAATACTCCATTCTTTGCTAAATAGATGCTTGTATTTGCAGAAGCATTATAGTATCTTAGGTTAAAAGTTATTTCGCCGTCTGCAGTATTTGAAATACTAAATCGTGATATAGTACTTACCTTGCTTGTAGGACAAGTATATAGTACTTGCTCTGTTGTTCCTGTATTTTGTATTATTTTTGTTATCATGCTGTGTCTACTCCTTCTACGTCAAATATTAAAAATGCGTATTTTATTTCTAGTGGAGATATTGTTTCAGTTTCTTCTAAAACATTATCCACTTCTGCAGTTCTTTCTCCTCCTGCAAAGTTATTATAAATCTTTAGAGTTGTGGTTGTTACTTCAAACCATACTCCCCCTTTAAATACCGACTCAAAGTCTTGTGTATTATTTCCATATTCTGTATTATAATCAAACTCATCATAGTAAAAATGCATTGCAGGATACATTTTTGTCGCTACTCCACTACTTACATCTGTTGAAAAACACCATTGAACAATTACAAAAGGTTTATAACCTAAGTTATGTGTTATTGTTGTGAAGGTATCTCCTTTTAAAGTATCTGTTTGTGTAGAAGGCAATCCTAAAGTTCCCTGTCCATGAAACTTAAGAGGTAAACTACCAATTCCTACTCTACTATCAAAAAGTAAATTGTCTCCATTTGTAAGAGTTCCTGAATCATTCACAACATCTGTACCTGATTTAGATACAAACAACCCATAATCTGATCCTGCTTTTCCTAGTACTAGTCTTCTTGCCATTATGCGTACCCTCTTAAAACTATATAATTTACAGTAGTAGTATTTGGTGTGGGCCCAGCTGTAGTATTTGAACCATATACACTATACCCATAGCTTGATACTGTTGGATAAGTATTAGGAACACTTAAAATAAAAGCTGTAGTACTTACACTTGTTAGCTCTATATAGTTTCCGTCTGCATAAATAATAACAACAGGATTTGGAATAGCAATACTTGAAAAAGTTGTTGTAACTGCATTGCTGCTCCCTCTTGATACATTTATAGTTCCTTTTTTAATAACTTGTGTGTACCCTTTTTCTCTACTATCAAAAATCATAAGATCATTATTGCATAAATTACCTGAATTATCTACAACATCTACTCCGATTTTAGAAATAAATAATCCATAGTCTGAGCCTGCCTTTCCTAGTAATACTCGTCTGCTCATTATTCTTCTCCGAAGACTGCAATTAGATGCGTTTCAGTTTCATCTAATTTTGTTTCTGTGGCGTTCATATTTATTGTTCCATCCTCATTTATAACCGCAGGTATCTCTATAAAATAGGTTTCTGTTGTTTTTTGTGCCATTTGTACTATGCCGTCTAATCGTATGATCATGTAAATACCAAGTATCTATTGCCACTTGATGCAGTGTAATCCGCTGGTAATTCCCACATAGTTGTACTAAAAAAGAATGGGTTAGAAAATGTGCAACTAGTTCGTGCAACTGTTGCAAGTAAAGTGGCAGAAGCACTTGTACCATTGTATATTTTTAAAGTTGTCCATCCCGTATTTGAAAATGTTCCATTTACCTGAAAGAAAGTATTTGTTGATGAAGGTATATCCATAAATCTCCAAGTAGGAGTTCCTGTAAATAAATCACAACTTGCATCTGTTGTAGTACCAAAAAAATTAAACATTCCAGAATACCCATCCCCTTGTCCTGCTCCTCCTCCCATTGCTATACCTACTTCCCATAAGTTTGAAGCTGCGGCCACTTGTGCTACAGTAAAAGAGTCTGAATCACTACCCCCTTGACTAGTAGTTACTGAAACAGTTACTGTTGCAGTACGAGCACTGCCTGTATTGGCTGCTACTGTTCCACTTACTACTCCAGTTGAACTTATACTTACATTCGATAACATGCTTCCTGGATTTGAAGTTACTGAAGCACTTAAAGACGAAGTTCCATATCCACTTTGTGAAAAAAGATAAATATATGCCGATATTTGGGTTGTAGCAGGGTTACTAAAAGCTGTCGCTCCTGATGAGACGTTTGCAATGTCTGGAAAAGAACCAAGGTCGTATAAGGGTGGAACAAATTCAGTTACTGAGATAGCACTTGAAGCTCCTGCTTCTGCTGTTCTTCTTGCATAGTATGTTACAGTAGTGTTTCTCGTTTGAGTAAATGTTGTTCCTGTTCCCCAATTACTATTATCATTTGAAAATTGTAGTGTTCCCGAGCCTCCACTTGCAGCACAAGTTACAGTTTGTGTATTAGCATTAGTATTCGTAGATTGTGTTGCAGTCATGCTAGTAGGAGCACCTGCAGTTACTGCTGTTCTTGTTGTAACTGTTTGATTGATTGTTGTGCTTCCTATAGTTACACTTGGGTTTAGTGCAGCTCCAAAAGTGCTACTTGCAGTAGAACGAATTGTTATTGTTTGACCACTTGTTACGGTTCCACCACTACCAAAGCTTCCTCCTGCAATACTTACAGTACAACCACTTACACTCACAGATAACCCTACATTTATTCCCCCGACTGTAATCGCATTCGAAGTCACTGTTGCCCCTTGATTTACCCCACTCGTACCTGTACCAGTATTTGTAAAATCACTCGGATTAAAAGTAGGTGTATTATCTGTTGCTGTTGTAACAACAAATGTTTTTGTTGTAGCCCCTACAGTAATATTAGCGGATGTAAGATTTCCTCCACCTCCTGTAGCATTGAGTGAGAAAGTAATTGTTGTACCATTTACACCACTACTTGCACTGACTGATCCTGCTGAAGTTGAAACAGATGCTGTATCTCCTGTTCCTAATCCTGCTATTGTATATTGTGCTGTACCTGCCGCTCCGCTTGCTGCAGTTGCTGTTAAGTTACCAAATCCTGAAGGAGTGATATCAACAGCTGCTGATACGTGTACATGATTTGTTCCAACAGTTGTTGATACTAGACTACTTTGTTTTGCGAAATAATATCTTGTTGTACCTCGAGGATGATTGAAACTATTTGAACTTTGAAAACTTAATCCTGAAGCTGAGTTTGAACTTCCTTGTGCATATGTAATTGTTCCTGAATTACCAGAACCAGCTGAAGCAGCTACGGCAACAGTATCATTTGTGTTGTTTCTTGCAGTTCTTGAAGTTCCAGTAACTGTTGGAGCAGAAGCTGTTCCTCCGCCTCCACTGCTTCCTCCTTCTCCTGAATTTGTTCCTGTTAGTACAGAGTTACCAAAAAGAGTTGCATTATTTGTCATTTTTCCAAATTGACAAGGTATTCCAAGTATCTGTACTTTTACATCTCCATCACTTGATGCACGAGATCGTGCTGCAAAGAAAGGATAAGTCCCATCGCCTCCCCCAGGACGAGGGTCTGTCATACCATCAATATCTACAAAATAAGGAATGACTTTATTTTTTGTTGTACCACTAGAGTTAAGAGAAAATTGAAACAGTCCACCCCCTGCCGCAGTATTTAGAGCATTAACAATTCTGCCTCGTATATTGCCTCCCGAAGTTCCGCCTGAACCGTATTGTTCATCGAATCTTGCTTGTGGATAAAATGCTCCCTTTTCTGAAATAATAAAAGCAGGTATATATGCATTATTACTAGAATCTGAAGTGGTGGGTAAATCTACGCCTGAAGTTGTCATAGATGTATAAGTTGAGTTTGAACGGATTACTCCAGCACGATACATTTCAGAGTTAAATAAATAATCTCTGTCATTAATTGTATCGTCAATTACATCAACACTCGGTTTGGAAACTTTTAGAACGTAGTTGCTACCCTCTTTTCCTAATAATACACGCTTAGCCATTATGAAGCGTCCGAAATAATAATTTGTTGAGTATGGGAATTTATATCAATAGAACTATTTGGCCCAGCAGCTGATGTAGTTGTATTCGTTTCTGCCTGCAATTTTCCGCTTGATGTTAGTAGTATTCTTCCCCCTGAGACATTTGTAGTTCCAAAAACCAAAGCATTTTGCCCTGCCATATAAGCACTTGTTATTCCTAGTCCACTTGTTGATAAAGTGGCAGCACTTCCTGTAGGAGAAAAAGTACTACCATCAGGTAATGTTAAGTTTACAAAAGTAGGAGAATTTGTTAAGTCAGTATATGCACCACTAAATAATGTTGGTTTTCCTGACAGACTAGAATAAGCCCCATCGAAGTCACTTATGCCAGCTCCGCTTGTAAATGATATTGTATTTGCTGTGATTGCTAATGTACCTGCGGAGACATCAAACTTAATAAAGCTATTTGAATCGCCTACATGAAAATCTCCTGTGCCGTCCATGTAAAGACCGCCATCAGTATCTGTAAATGCTGATTTATTTGTTGAATAAAATTTACCACTACTTCCAAGAACCATATTGCTACCAACATTTAGATTATTTGTTAGTGTTGTGTTTGCTGTTAATTTATTTGCTGATAGAGTTCCATCTACAATTACTGATCCATCAAAAGTTTCTACAACTAAAGAGCTGAAGTCTGAGGCCTGTAAAGAAGATGCTGCTGTTACTCTGTTTCCTGTATATACTCTTGTTCCTGCTTTACTCGCAGAGTTATCTGTAACAGTAATTCTATCATTTGATACTATATCATTATCTTCTGAAGCTGCAATTATAGCTGTACCTACTGCTACTGCATCGGCGTTTGAAAAATTACCATCAGCAAAGTTAGATGCATTTGTTGCACTAATTGCTGAAGTAGTACTCTCTTCAAAAGTAAAGATACTACCTCCTCTTTGTCCGCCTCCAACTGTTTTTGTTAAAGATATTATCTGTGTAGTGAGTAGTGAGCCATCAGAATTATCCAAGATTGGTACTGTTATACTTCCTTCTTGGTTACTTGAGCCTGTGCCTGAAAGTATGTTTGAACTTCCTGTAATTGTAATAACACCCGAGCTTGAAACTGCAGAAACAACATTATCATTAACTACTGTTCCATATCTAAAAGTATTAGCTCCGTAAGGAGAAGAGCCGTCGTAAGCGAATGCTGTTGTTCCCTCTCTAACATTAAATTCACATGAAAAACTTGTTGCACTTGCAGCACCTGAGGCATCTCCTACAAAGTTATGTGTTCCATTTGTAGGTATAATTGATAGTCCATTTGCTCCAACTACTCCGTCTTGTACTACAGAGAAATGTTGGAATCTAGTTAGTACTATACTTGAGCCTATTCCGTTTTTAACAGTAATTGTATAAGTTATTACTGGGGTATCCATTGTTGTATTACTATGGTCTGCAAAGCGAACTATTGTACCATTTCCACTTCCATCATTTACTATACTAGAACTTCCTATTGTTATGTCGGCTGTAGAATTTGAATCGAAATCTGAGGCAACTGCTGTTACTCTAAAGGTATTGTTTGCTTGTGCACCAGCTTGGTCTGCAACTAGTATGCTTTCACCGAGTAATACTTGAATGTCTGTTCCTGAGCCTGTCATATTTATTGAGCCTGCAGCAGTCTGCTGTAGAGTCATGCCAGGATTTGTTACTGTTACAGTGATAGCTGCTGCTTGTAGGGCTACACCTGCTACTCCACCTGTAGAGCTTGCTGGGAAATATGAGGAAAATATAGGCTTTTTATTTTTTGATTTTCTTAGTCTTGTAATTCTTTTATGTCTTATCCAGTAGTACTTAGCTGCTTCTGCTCCAATTGAATGAGAGAAGGTTGTTTCATCATCTGCTTCTCCTACTTTTACCTTGCTAGAATGATTTAGATCATTTACATCTGATGCATATATTTCTGTGCAGTCAGTGGCGTTTACAAAAGTACTTGCTCTTGTCCAATTTAATATTGTTGTTCCAAATTTATCTGTACTTGCTGTAAGGGCTGTGGGAGCTCCTGGAGCTCCTGTTTGTGCTGTACCAGGTATTTCTGTATTTGTAACTCCAGTTGATCTAGCATTTGAAATAACATACATATCATCATTATACTCTACGGCTGATATTCTTACTAAACAGTCGGGTTGTATATCTAAGTCTACAATTCGAAATAATTTATCGTCCCACCCAAATCTAGTATAGTCTATTTTTAGTATTTGCCCTGCTTTCATCAATATACCTTTTGGCATAGTTGTAAAATTTATAGCAAGTGGAAATCTTGATTCTCTTAAGAATTTTTCTGCATTTATTCTACCATTCCAGTAATTAGTTATTCCACTAAATTTTATATTTCCTGTTTTTACAACATTTCTATCTGCTTTTACAAAATTTGAGTTATAGAAAGATACTGAAGTATTCGACCATTTATTACCAGGGTCGCTTATACTTGCATTAATTGTATTAAAACTTTTTCTTGAGGGATCATCTGTTACATTTAAATTACCAATAATATCAGATTGAGTTATATGGTATACTCCATTATCAGCTGGTGTATCTTCTTGGGCTTCTACCTCTAGTTCATACTTTCCATTAGAGTAAGAAAGCATACCATTATAATGTTCTAATATACTATTTGTATTTTCGAATAAAGAGTTGGTACTTTCTATAACAGAGTTCATTTGATGACGAGTTACCCAACGTTGATTATCGTGAGCCCACCCAAGCCATCTCCAATACTTAACAAAATCAGCATTATACAGTGAATGTTTTTCAACGTATTTTTTATAAAAGCTTGTTAAAGTTGTGCCTGTTGCTCCTGTTTTAAAGAAAGTTACATTATTAATATATGTAGTACCTTGTGGAGCTGCATTAGTAGGCTTTGTTGCTATATACCCTGCGGAAGTTACCCTAAAGATATTTCCGTCTGCCTCTGTAAAAACAATATCTCCTACCTCATAGTAAGACCAATTATTCCACAGTCGTTGAAACTGGCCATGTACATCTTCTAGTAAAACTTGTGTATGTGTGCTTGTAGCTGTTACAGATTTTACTGTTCCTCTTGCTACTACTGCTCCAGAAGCTGAGCCATCCGCAGTATGAAAATACTCATCTCCAACTGTAGGTGCGGAAGTCGTTGATAGTGTTATATTAGATCGTGAATCGCAAGTCCTTGCCGCATTATTAAATGTCTCTAAAGATAGGTCATCGAGTGATAGTCCTTTACCGTAAGTTTTTGCAAGAAGATAGTCTAAAGTATGCATTGCTGGGTTATTACCTGAACGTAAATCTTTAGCTCTCCCTGAAATATTATATCCACTTGAAGTATTTGGATGATCAACAAAGTTAGAGCGCAATGTTGCTACTTTTGTTGTTCCATTATAATCAATAATTGTTCTTTTTTGGCCTACACCTGTGCCTGAAGTTACTTCGATAATTTGGTTATTATAGAAATCATTACTGCTGGAAGCGGAACTTGGAAGCTGTATAGTACGACTTGTAATCACTCTTCCAGATGAAATTGTATCGCTACCAGACAAGGTATTGACATAAACATCTAATGTAATGACTTGATTAGAGTACGTTCCTTTTATAGTATTGTTTTCAAGATTTGCAAATTGTCCGTTTCCTGTTCCAACTATTTTAAATTCAGTCACTCCGCTCAAAGCTGTGTCCGCCATTGTTAGTTCTACTTTTCCTGAGTCACTATTTCTACCAATAGAACTAATAGTTGAGCCTTGATTTGGTAATGCAGCAGTTAGGTCTGTATGATTAAATGTAAGCATATGCCAAGTATTATTACTTGCATCTTTTGCATAAAATTGTGTATATTCAGGAACATCGTCAACATAAGGAAAGTTTCCTGCATGGTAAGGTTTCGCTCCAAAACGGATTACATCCATCATATCCCCTGTTTCTGGGTTTGATATTTTATATACATCTTTTACTGTTGTTGTATTAAGTGCTGTATCGTCACTTGTTCTATAAAAAGTTACTGATTCACCTTCTATAAAATTTGAAGCTGCCTCGCTTGAATGAGAAAGATCATCATGTCTGTATTTGTAATCATAGTTGTAGTTTTCATGTATTTTACCTTTTACTACAAACTCTAATTCTGGTATATCTGAAGCTTCTTCTGTTACTGTAATTTCTGCCACTACATAAGTTGTGTCTAATAATCTGTGGTTTGGTGACCAATATTCTTCATCACTTGTAAAGTAGTCTGCTTGTCTTTTAAATTTAGTGCTTGTAGCTACATTTATAAGTTGAGAGTTAGCTTCTTGGTCAAATCTTCCTGAATGAAACCATAGTTTTATATTTTGAGGGTTAGTAAGTTTAAATTGTTGATTATTACGAATACCTACATCACTAGTATTGCCTCCAGATACGGAAACGCTATTTGTTAAGTTTTGGTAGCTTCCTGTTATTGCTGCCTGCCATTCCCCCATAGCATGATCGTACTCGTCAAAAACCATTCCATCTTGCACATGACGAGGCTCATCATAAAATTTTGATTGTCTTCCAGGAGGATAAGAATTTATAGTACTTGATGTAGCTATAGTACCTGATAAGGTTTCTCCTTTGTCAGCTCGACCAGCACATAGCACTGCACTACTAGGTTCCGTAGCTCCTGTATTTCTGTCGTCAAAATCTGGTTTATTTAAACAAATAAGAGGTTGCCCATCCACATAAATATCATAAAGAGCTTCTACTTCTCCTTCGCAAATTGCATATACAACATAAATAGTATCTGGGTCATTTGAAGGAGTATCTGCAAATACTGGGATGCCCGGAATTTTTCGAACTCCATAAACTACAGGTAGGTACTTTGCAGACATTTCAACAGCAAGTTTTACATCTCTATCCCGAGATTTCTCTTCCATTGTCATTTTTACTTTTTTCTTAACTCCAAAAAGTCCATGACTTGATGTAGTTATTTTTGGCTCAAAATATTTTTCTTGATAAGTAGCTAGCACATTTACACTAGTATCTCCATGCATAAATCCCATGTCATCTGCATAGTCAGGTTTAAGTGTTGCGTCTCTTTGTGGTATTCCTTCTGCAGTAAGTGCTCTATGAGTTTCATCAGAAGTCATTCTTCCTTGTATTCTACTAAAGTCTGCCCAATGACTGTTTAGTGTCCATGTTACTCTACTTGATTTTGAAGGATCTTCATTTATATTTGTTTTTGTTATTAATCCTTTAAAAATAAGAATACTTGCATTTCCTTTTATTTCTCCAGTTTCTGGGTCTATGAATACTTTATGTACTTCTACATTTTTATTGAGAAAGCTAGGGTTTGCTAAATCTGTACCTCGTGCAATAAGAGGCCCACGTATTTCTTCAGACTCTAGTGATATTGTGTAAAGTTCTCCTGTCGAATTTGAAGTAAAAGCATCATCTAAGGTTTCGATTGTAATATTTTGATTTGAATTTGTAAATCCTATAATTAAGTATGTTTTATTGTGGTTTGAAGCTGCCCCATCATTTGCTTCTAGTTTAATTTTATCGCCTTCTTTAAACCCTTCTTCTACAAAATCTATATTAGTAGAGCAAGTAATTGTAGAACTAGCGAAAGTTAAGTTACCGACTACTGATGTACCGAGTACTTCTGCTGCTATTGTAAGAGTCATGTTTGAGGCTTTTGCCTGCATACTCTCTTTATATCCTGTTACATTTAACAGTTTATTTGCTCTGTATATTTGAGAACCATTTGCACTTCCAGAATCATTTGTTGATCCATCATTAAAACTTATATCTCTTGCTCCATCAGTAAGATATACAAATTTATTTGCATTTGTAGAAAAAGTATTATTTGCATTAGGAAGTTGTGGGCGTTCAAATTTTACAAGATGTGCGTATTCAAACGGCTCATTGTTTAATAGCGTTGTACGAATTGTAGAATTGACGGAACGTTCAATAGGCATTAGGGTTGAGCCTCCTCTAGGCTAAGTGAAAAACTGTATAGGTTGTTTGTTCCTAGAGAATACTCTCTGACATCAGAGGATTGTATAACTCGTACGAGTGGGGAAACAAAATTAAGTGTGCTGTTATCTGCTACACTATATACTAAATTTGGTTGACAATATATTCTGTATTGATCTGCAGAAGGTTGTGACTCTCCTGAATAGTAGTCTGAGTTTGTTTGAACTCTTGTAACTGTGTAAAGTTTTGTATGATTACTATTTGCGCTGTCTGTAATTGTAAAAGTATCTCCTCTTTTTGGAGTACCTGTTAATGAAGAATGATCTGCTAGAAAGTTATCTTTTCCAGCTGCATAGGCTCCATCAACAGGAAGAGTTCCAGAATAAGTTGAATCTTGTGCGTCTGCATATTGAGGTAAAGATACAAAGAACGGTTTTAATCTACCTTTTTTCTCTGTTAAAAAAGAATACACTGGTTCAAACTGAGCACGAGTAAGAGGATTATAAGTAATTCCTATTTTTAATTTTTCTCCTACTAAAGATCGAGTAACGACTCTGCCACTATTAGTACGAGACAGCATAGCAGGTTGCTCTTTTGTAAAACTTACAGAGGCAAAGCCTGGTCCATAATTGGCCGCTGAATTTGTGTTTTGTCCTGCTTCATCTATTCCATAAGCAGGGTCTGGTAATCTATTTGCAAAAGCACTGAAAGCTGCCATTATCCCTCTCCTCCATACCCGATATTTACATCAGGTAAAAAATCTTGTCCATAGGAGTTAGCGGCATCTCTTATTGCTCCGACTACAGCTCCTTGATTGTTTGTTAGTATTTCTTGTACGCTTGCTCCGTCTAGTGCGCTTACATTGAAAGTTAAGTTCATCTCTTTTGACCCACCTAATGCATAGTTAGGTATTACTTCATTAGCAGTTACAACTTCAGGCCCTCTTTCCCCAACGATCATTCCGCCATCTGCGTACCCTTTTCTTCCCATTGCGGCACCAGTAAAGTTTTGAGCATTACTTCCAACTCCTTGCCCACCTCTTAAAAATGCGGTTTCTCCTGAAGAGGCCCCTCGTGATACATCTACTTTATTGTTTCTTTTTCCACCAATATTAATTGTAGAAGCTCTTGGAGGTTCTACTTTTGCTGCTCCTCCTCCACTGAATTGAGTTTTTGCAATCATTGCAAGTTGTACTGCTCCCATAACACCTATAGCCGCTGCTAAAAATACATTTGGTAAGGCTGCAACTACAGCAGAAGCAGTGTTAATGACAGTTTCTGCCATTTTCATTTTTTTATTCTGTTCAAAAGCTTTTCTCTGTTGAGATAACTTTTTGGCTTCTAATGCTGCTATTTTGCCCATTGATTCTTTAGACTTTCCATCTCTTTTCTGTTCTGCGGCAATTTGATTATCTATTTCTGCAATCTGTGCTTTTGAGTTTGCTGCCATCATTGCACTTACTCCACTTATCATTCCGCCTACAGCTTTTAATTTGTCTGCTTTATCCATTGAAGTTGTAAAAGTGTTAAAAGAATCTGCTATCTGCAAGGCTCCATCAGCAAAAGCAACTACAGCTTCTCCTTCTGGTCCTAAAGCTTCTAGGGAAGATCTATATCCTTCTAGTGCAGTTTTTGCTAAGTTAATACCTTCTACATTTGTAATTTTTTCTCCGCCTGTTTTGCCGTCTCCACCTGCGCCTTCTCCGGCGGTTGCTGCAGCTATTGCTGTTCTAAGACCTCCGAGTGCGTCTCCTCCAGATGCTTGTTCAATTCCTTTCTTGAAGCCGTCCATTACTGTGATTCCAATTTTATCTTCTGCGTTGCTTATAGCATCATCAACATTGCCTTTTGCATTGCTTTGTGCGATAGCTAAGTCTCTTAACATTGTATTACGCTTGCCAGTTTCTAAGTCCATTAGTTTTACTCTTTCAAAAAGTAAACCGTATTCTATATCAATAAGAGTTTTCTTTATATCTGCTTCTTGTTTTGCAAGGGCTAAACTATCTCGTTGCGATTGTATCTCTAACTTGAAAGAATCGTCACCAGTAAGTTTTGTTTCTCCAGTTCTTGTAAACTGTGCTTTTTGAGCTGCTAGTTTATTTGACTCTTGCTCAAGTTTATTTTGTTCTTGGCTTATTTTTAATATTGCTTGTGCGGCAGTGGTTTGATCTTGTTTTAATCTTAGATTTTCTGTATTTGCTGTAAATAATGCTTCTTCGGATATTAGTTGATTTTCTATAAAACCATTTTTTATTGCATGTAAATCAATATCATCTTTTCCTAGTCGAGTAGCTTCAGCTTGAATTTCTTTAAGACTAGTCATTTTACTAAGTCTTTCTGCGTCTGCTTCTCCTAACCCTTGTGTAAATAATAAAGATTTAAAATTAAGCTCGTTTGTTGTTGCCTTTTCTTTGGCTATTAAGGTTTCTATGGTTGATTGTTTGGCTGCTGCTTCTCCACCTACTTTACTTGCAATTGAATATTGTTTTGCTTCTGCTGTTAAATTTTTCAATGCATTTTTTGATTGTGCAATACTTGATCGTATATTTTCAAATTCGTCAGTTACACTTTCAAAAATTTTCTTGCCTGCTGTAGTATCAGTCATAATCTCTTTTATCTGTTCTTTTGTAAATAATAAAGCTATTGGCTCTTTGTTAAAAGCACTAAAAAAGTTCTCGGTTACTTCTATATCATCTTGACTTACTACAGTATCTCTTAATTGTTTTAGAGATGATGTTATATCGTCAACCTTTGTTGTTTGTACAAAAGCACTTTGAAACTTAGATACTGCTTCTTTTGAACTTTCTAAAGCAGAAACTCTTTTAGCTTCTACTTCTACTAAATCTTCTAAACGTTTTGCATTTGTTTCTGTTATGTTCGCTGCTTGAATATCAGTTATATTTAATTTGTTTCTTTCAATTTTTTGGGCTTTTGTAGCAGCTTTACTTGCTGCTAAAGCATCAACATATGCTAATTCTTGTGTTGTCAACTTCGATCTTAGGGAAATCATCTGAGTATTACTTCGGTTACCTTCTAATGCAGCTATTCCTCTAAGTTGCTTTAATTTTTCTCGTGATGTTCCTTTTAGCTTTCTTTCTGCTGATTCTAAGTCTCCTGTTGCCATTAAGGCTCTCCCAGTAGCTTTTGAATAATCATCTATAGCGACACCTGCGTTTTCAAATATCGTTAAAGTACCTTCTCCTGCGTCTGTTGCTAATGCTGCGTCTAATGTTTGTTTGACACTATTTAATTCTTGTTTTAAAATGTTGCTTTCTTGGTCTAATCCAAATATCATTTTGAAGTTATTCCAAGCTAGTCCTAATCCGCCTACTTCTCTTTCAAAATTCTTTAAATCTTCTTTTGATTTTGCTATTAATTGACTTGTTTCTAGTTGGGTCTTATTAAAAGCAAGTACTGCTTTTCGTGTTTCTATAAAAGCTAATTTTGTATTATTAAGTGCTTTTGTTTGAATACCAAAACGTTCCTCTAAATTTTCTACTTGGTCTTTTAACCTAGAATAGCTTTTTCCTAGAGCTGCTGTTTCTGCTGACGCAAGCCCAGTGGCTTTTGCAATAGCAGGTAAAAATGGTGCTAGAATAGTAAAGGCAATCATCAAAGGCCCGAGTGCGGCAAATAATCTACTAACACTTGCACCTAAAAGACCAAATGATCCTTTTGCTATAAATGCGGCTTTACCTGTTCCTTTTAGTTTTTCTGTATTTCCATCTACTACGACTTCTCCAGTTTTTATAGTATTGAAGAAAGAACCGAACCCAGATCTTAAACCATCGTTTTGTGCAGTGGCAAGTACAGAAGCTACTCCTGTTCCTACAATCGCTTTATTTAAACTTCGTGTATTTTCTATGTCTGCTAGTGTTCCTGACGATGCTCCGATTGTTTGATTTTTGATTCCTACTCTTTTTTGTTCTAAAGCTACTAATTGAGTAAGCTCGGTTTTCTCTAATGCTATTAATTTAAGTTCTTGATCAATGATTGCTTTAGTTTTTGATTTTGCTGTATTTCTAGATTTTTCTAGATCAATTTGTCTTTGTTTGAGAATTCCAATTCGTTTTTCAGCTTCGCCTTCTTTTTTGAGATTTTGAACTCTTTTTAATGTAGATTTATCTAATGCGCCTTTTGCTTTTGATTGAAATCCTCCGCCTGTATCTGTTCTAGCGGCTTTTGCTCTATCTTGTGCTGCTTTTAATTCATCTTTGTTTTGTTTTAACGCAAATTCTCTTGCTGCTGCTCCTTTTGCTTTTTGAGCTCCAATGAAAGCTTCCCTATCTTTTAAAGCTGCTACAGCACTATTTTCTAAGTTTACTGTAAACTGACTAATCGCAGGTATAGCTTGTCTTAGAAGTATAGTAGAAAGTCCTACAAATAATCCAAATAATAATCCTCTTGATTCTGCCAAGAAGCCTACTAACGGTCCTAATGCTTTGTTAACAAAACTTGTTACATTCTGAGCAATATCTCCAAGAGCTGCTCCTAGTCTTGAGTATGGATCTGGATCCACTTCATCTGCAAAATCTTGGAATTTTCTAGTACCCTGTTCAATAACACCATTTAAGAAAGCTTGTCTTTTTTCATATTGAGTTAAAGAAGTAACACTCTTACCTAATGTTCTTGCATAACGTGAAGCTTCTTCATCTACACGAACAAATAACCCAATCTCATCTAGTAGTTCAGGTTCTAGTTTAATAGCACCTCGGAATATTCTATCTAAAGAGTCTCCCAGGTTTCTACCTAACGCAATAGACGCTCCTTTTGCAATTGTTGTAAGGGATTGAATTTGGTCTTGACCTAAACCAGCACTTGTTGCAAGTGCTACTTGTTTCATAGAATCAGCAAAAGCTATAGCTCCGCCTGAAGCAGTAACTAAGTCTTTTGAAATATTTGTTATAGATTGCCCACCTGTGGCACTTAATCTTTCCATAGACTGAGTAAGTGTATCAATTTGTGCAGATCGTGAAAGAACACCAAATGCTGCGGTTAAAGCAAAAACGTTAGCAGCTAATAAAGCGTAAGCTCGTACGAGTCCGCCTCCACCGCCGCCACCGTCGATGTTTTGTTGCATTTTTGAGAAATTTTTAGTAGAGTTTGAAGATATACCTGCGACACCTTTTTCAGTACGTGCATATCTATCCCTACTTTTAGTAAGTTTTTTAGTGCCTCTATCGGCTCTTTCTGTAGATTTAGCGAGATCGTCCGTTTGTTTCTGAACGACTTTTACACCTTTTGCGGTAGTTATTATCTCAAATATTACCTTATTATCTGCCATTAACTTTTTCTCTTTATTCTATCGTACTCAGCTTTTAATTTCTTCTGAGATATTTCGATTGCTCTACTGTCTAACCACAGTATTGTTTCATTTAC
>Ga0307488_10001609_pt1 | contig 18868 bp, 36 predicted proteins | sample SB02metaG_FD_202248 | JGI IMG/M metagenome (GOLD analysis project Ga0307488, IMG submission 202248) | Sea-ice brine microbial communities from Beaufort Sea near Barrow, Alaska, United States - SB 0.2 | ecosystem: Environmental > Aquatic > Marine > Coastal | place: USA: Alaska | collected... | reverse complement strand
AATTAGAGATGCAAAAGATAATTGCCCAAGAGGACCAGAAGGCCCCGCTAGTATTGTCGAAGGACCAAGAGGACCAGAAGGCCCTGCGAGTATCGTCACAGGACCATTAGGACCAGAAGGCCCAAGAGGACCAGAAGGCCCTGCGAGATTACGTGCTAACTGAATTTCTTCTAATACTCTTTCATCCATAATATACTCCTACTGCTTATATGCAGAGATTCTTTTAATTAGACCTTCATCATTAAACTGAATAAGATCGACTATCTTCAGCGTTACATGATCTTCCGCAAAGTCTTTAACTGGATCGTTACTTGCGGTCATGATTTCAATATCAAGTACAACACAAACGTTATTACCATCTACGAGGATATCATCAATGATTGGTGTAATCCGTAAACAGTTAGCAAAGATAGTTTCGTTAGCTTGGAGTACCTCTACGATACCTTTACAGTTAACATGACTATCGGTCAAATGGATATCTGAGTCAAACATCTTGCATAGAGTTTGATCGTCCTTATTTCCAAAAGCCGTAAAATAGTCCCTTACTTTATTTTCAATTATCGCGTCTTGTCGTTCCATTATGCCACCTCTAATTGTTTAATGTGTTTACAATCGCCACGGAACTTGAACCCTGGGCAGGAACATTTATTGTCCGCTACGTAATAGGTGTTACCATTACTGCCTTGCACAGCAACACCGCCTAGACTACCCTTTTCCTGATAGTCTCCAATCTTGACGAACTTGCGTCTAGATTTAGAAAAGTGTTTCATTGGCTTATTAAAGATTTTTAATTCGCCACCTTCAGCCTGATATGCAACAAGCTGAGTTTGTCTATTAACATGATAATAACCATTAGAGATGACATGATCACCCCAATCTGTTACTTCTTTTAGAATCTCAATCATTAAAAAAGTCCTCAATCATATCAGCACCAAAGGTATCAAACCGTGTGGCCATATCGGCTACGAATTTGATTATAAAATATAAAGGCGTCCAACATATCGCAGGAATAATAACAAGAGATACTTTTCCTACATAGATCCAATTAATATCCTTTACTTTATTTACAATAGTATTTATAGTAGAAACGGCTAACTCTTTCATGTGTTATCTCCATCTCGGTATTTAATATCAGACTTATCAAAAACTTTGCGCTTTGTCATATAAAGTAATCCGTCTTTCTCCCAAACTAGTGGGATGCGTTTACCTCGCCGTTCTTCTTCATTAACCACAGCTCCGATATAGACCGCGACTGCGGCTAACAGAACAAATATTAAACCAATAAAACCGTAAAGTAAATCTATCATTATTTCACCCATACCATATTATATTTAGAAGGCATATCCGTACATGAATATTTATCGTCTTCCTCATAGTTTATTACTGTAACACACTCATTAGTAGAATGCGATACGCGTACATCAGGAATTGCAGCAATAGAAGAAAATGAGAATATGCCTAATGCAAATATAGAACTAACGATTACGATTGAACCAACCGTCTTTATAATATCCTTCATATTACGCTACCTCCTTATGATCTTCAAACCACTTGGTTAACTCTTGGTATGAAACAATGTCTCCATCTTCCATCAAATACTCAGACTTATAATCAGTCCTTTCATTGTCTTTTCCAAGAACCCAAGTCTCAGTGACTTCTAGAATTTCCTTTCTCCTGAAACCATTTTCTCCTCTATTATCAGAAACCTTCATGGCTGTCCACTGATTATCTCTGAAGTATAATTGAACTGGAGTTTCCCAGTGTTCACAAACGGTAGCACCGTCATTCATCATTTCCCAATCAAGAATATACTCTTCAGTATATCCATCAGAAGAACATATCAATTCTTTAACAGAATCAACGATTTCATATAGAGCATTAGCAGATACACTGCCGGTATATAGAACTGAAGACTGAATGTTAGCAACCACGTAAGTTGAACCACCTTTGAATTTCCAATGGTCGTTTGCAGAAGGACCGGTCCAGCCATCATTGTTGGCTGAGTAGTTTTCTTTATATTGTGTTTGAATTACTAATTTCATATTTCCATTCCTTTTATCAATTTATAGTACCATTATATATGGTTTCATGGAGAATGTCAACAACTTTATGAGATTAAACCCTTTTGTTTAGAACAAAAAAGAATATGGTTATAACGAATAAGAATATATCCATTAGAGTTAAAAGGCTCTGCCTGCTATCATTATCATCAGCAATATGATTAAACATAGATTTGACCATAATAATACCAAGCAGACTTTAAGTAGTAACTGAGCGTCCATGCTCAATTTGTTTTTATTTGTCTTGATCTTCATTGTCCCACTTGTTAAGAATTAAACCCACCATGAACATTAGACCGCATAGGATCAAAAAGTCCACTATGATTCCGTCTCTACACCAATAACGCGAGGCGCAGCCTTAGGGCGTTCAGCTTCTTCGTCCCATGCAGTTGGCGCTAAATATTGAATGACTCCACCATTAGCGATAAAGTTTGCTACCAATTCGTCTGCGGCTTCTTTTTCGCGTTTAATTGTACTTGCTGTTTTAATCATTACACTTTCTTCCTGTGTGGAGTAAATTGACCATCTTTGGGATTTCCCGTTCTTGCCATCTCAGACGTATAACCATTCATAATACGTTCAAGACGATACTTCTCAATACCTTTAGCCTGTAAGACTGCTTTCTTAACTGCTCGCAATTCCTTTGCGCGTTCTTCACTACATGATTTTTGACTTTGTCTATGAGCAATTTTAAACAGCTCATATAATTGTCTTTCAGATAGACCTTGGATCAATTCCTTTGCTTCTTTATCAAAGTTGCGCTCAGCGCCGCGATCTCGGCTTCCATCATTCATGTTTCTATTCGCCATAATCTATATCCTATATTATATTTTTAAATCATCAGAATTAATACCTGACATAAAGGTAGTAGGGTCAACGTTTCCTTTCTCAATCTCCAACTTTAAATAATCAATCGTGTCATAGATAGCATCTTCAATGGTCTTCTGTGGTGCCCATCCAATTGCTTTGGCTTTATCAATGTTGGAATATATAGTATGTGCTTCACCGTTGATCTCAGGTAAGTTGTCATACTCTAAGTAATCAGCTGGTATCTCATCTTTTAAATATTCAAAAATAATCTGAGAGATATCATATAAAGAATTAGAATTATTCATTCCAAGATTGAAAGTTTCATTAACTGTTCTATTATCAACTAGACATTGTAGATGAAAAGCATTAACATCATCAACATGTATGAAGTCTCGTCTACGTGTTCCATCTCCAAAGATTATTGGATTGTTACCACCTAATAGACGAATAGCAACACCAGCAAACAATGGAGGTACAGTTCTCTTATAGTCTTGAATTGGTCCTGCGATATTAAAATAACGTAGAGCAGTATATTCCAACCCTCTTGTTCTTGCGTAGGAATCTGCAATTAACGCAACTGCTGCCTTAGAGGCTGCATACATTGTAGTAGGATCTGATGAACCTTCAACATAACCACCTTCAGGTAACTCAACGTTTTCGTATACTGCAGATGATTCAGAAAAGATAACTCTCTTACAATCGACCTTTAGAGAGGCATTAAATACATTGATAGATCCAACAATGTTGTTAGTCGCAGCACTAACTGGATCATTATGGCAATCGTAGATTGAGACTAGACCGCCGAAGTGGAACACTACGTCTGGTTGTTCTAAGTCAAAGATACTTTCAAGATGTTCTACATTGCGTATGTCAGCTTGATAAAATTTTGCATCTTCATGGAACTCTGGAACGTAGACTGATTGAGAGAGATTATCTACTAAGACAACCTCATGTTTTTCTGCTAAAAGGAGTGGTAGAAGATTCGTACTAACGAAGCCTGTTCCACCGGTAATTAAGATCTTACTCATATTCTTCGGCCTCTGCCATTTTTGCCTTGATACTATTAACTATGTCGATTAATGATTCTATCTCTTCATTATCTCTAACAGTATCAAGTTCGATTTCTATTTTAATTTTCATAATTACTTCTTATATTACTGTGAAACATTCCACAAAATTATTTATGCTTATGCATAGTAGCTTGCACGTTGAATATAAACATCTACTGCAGCAGCATTCGCGAAACCGCCGATAACGTCGCCATGATTTGTATGACCGATGAGGTTTCCTGTCCATCTATTAACTACTTTGTTAATAGGCTTGCGAGCTTTTAGACAAGTTCTGTAACGTAGCTTGAAACCGCGCTTATCGACCGCACCGGCAGCTTTAAGTTCTTTGTTCATGTTCTTAACATAAGTCTTAATGGTTTCTACTTGTAACATGTCTTCTGCACAAAAAGTAGAAAAGGTACCTTGATATGCTTCTGTTCTTTGTTTTCCATTGGCATCAAATTTCATAATATATTTCCTAATCAAGTTTAATTTGTTTTATCAATTTATAGTACCATTATACCATAGTTCATTATGAATGTCAATAGTTATTTTCATTTATTTTCATAAAGAATGGTCAAAGAGACGGCTTACGCCATCTCCGCCATTTTAACTGCTGTATCCAAGGCATCAAGCTTGCGTTTCGCGTTATGACCGAACCAAGCAGCCGCTGCGCGAGTATCATCAGACCTTCCCATTTCGTGGTCAGTCATATATGTTACTGCGTTATAAGCATTCCACCATGAACCTCTTGCCATATCAGCTCCTGGCTGAGTATCAACGATTTCCAACGCACGTTCAGCAGTCCTTGATAGAATCTTACCTTCTTGATTAGAAGTACCAAACACGTTGGCAAGGAATGTTTTGAACGCAGCGTCTGAATAACGCTTCGAAGATAGGAACTCAGCAGCTTCTTTGAATTGCTCTACACGATTATGCGATATACCTAATAACTGTTTAACCATGTCTGGATTAAACTCGTTTCTGTGGGATAGTCGTACTGCAGGTTGACCACGTTCAGTCAAAGCCATAGACAATGTGTTATTACATACAACACGAGTCATAATGAATTTAACGTCAATAGATTTACCATAGACATGAGGATTTGAGAATAGAAGGTAACCTTTTACTTCATCTCCACCTGCGAGGGTAAATCCATCATTAACATCAGCAGCCGCGAAAACGATTTGACCGTCCTTCAAACTACCTGCAGTGTCCATCTTCATATCACCAGCAGCAACAAAATCGTTAAAGAAGTTGAATGCATCTTCGTTTTGACATGGCTTCCAATTACCAGAAACATTAGTCAGAATACGACCGTCAGATTCGCGAACCAAAGCTTCTTGACCCGTCTCAACATTTTCTCCGTTGATTTCAACGTAAGACTTCTTCTTAGATACTTTCCAATCAAGGTTAGCAGCTTTCATCATTTCAATCGGTGTCATGTTATCATGAACTGGAGTACCAAGACCATGCCAAGGAATACCCTGTGATTCGCGGTATGCCATGTTTGCGACGCCATTTACCATTTCTAATTCGTGACTCATAATATATTTCCTCATTAATTATTAATTTAATTTATAGTAGCTATTATACAACAGTTCTTTATGAATGTCAATAGTTATTTTAGTTTATTTTCATAACGCTCTAAAGGCATATGATTTGTCATTTCCCAGTAGAACCCTGGGAGAATAGAATATGTTTGTGCTTCAGCGATAAACGAAGAACCATCAGAGAAGCTTACGTAGTTCAAGTCTGACGTAGTTGTGTTTATACTTGCACCTGTTAATGTCAACATTATACTAATCCTTTTTTCTTTGCGACTTTAAGAATGATTTCATCCATCATTGGTTCAGTGATTTTCTCTACAGCGTCCCAGTCGTAACCGCGGTTCATAGAACGATATCTATTAGACTTAAGACGACTCATAACTCCAGGAAAGAAGTAAGAAACCTTGCGACTTACTGAATTACAACCACCATTATTATAGATGTCATAGTAAGCATTAATTGCTTGACGTAAACGATCTATAGCTTTGTCTTCACAAGCTCCTTCAATTGGGATTTCCTCTGAAAGTTTATCGATGATTCCTTGGTAAGTTCCGTTTCCATTCCAATAAGTATTAGACATTATTTCTTCCCCTTATAACCAAGTTGTTCCATTGCTGCAACTGGTGAACCACAAGTTTCATAACCGTACCTTTCGTTGAAGTATTTAGTACCATGATCAGCAAGTTCCATATATTTTTCAACAGTAGCATTTTTGACTAAGAAATTAACCCAAGCTTTCCAAGGCTTGTAACCGTACTTGAACCTAGCAACGAAGGCAGGCTTATTCATACCTTTCCATGAAGGATGGGCATCAGGACAAACATCAAGCATCTTACGAGATCCGTTAAAATCTCCACGATACATTAAATACATTCCATCCCAAGTAAAATCTTCTTTGTTAAATTTAGTCATAATTATTTCCTTTTTCCAATTTATAGTACCATTATATACGGTATCATAAAGAATGTCAATAGTTTTATGAGATTAATTTCATTTATTTTAGACAACTGACATTCTACGGAGAATAGGCATCATAACGTCAGCATATTTCTCCATAAAGGCAATAGGATGCGGTTTACTGACGAAGTCAATTACCTCTTTAATATTCGTTGATAAAAGAAGATCTTCACCAGCTCCTATTTCCGAGCAGTATGTGACAGCAAAGATCCAATCTTTGAAATCATCACCAGTCATACCTAAATGTTCCTGAGATTCTTTTCTTTCGGCAAGATCTGGAGAATTGACCCAGATACGATATCCGTTAGTCTCAAAAGATGGTAACTCATCGTTACCCCAAGATGTATTTTCCCAATCAGCAGGAATGCAGTAACCTTTCGTGTATTGATCCCAAGTAATCATTATAGTATCTCTCCAAATCCGAATGAATCAACCATGACCATTCTGTTATTAGACTTATTAACAATAATATCTCCGATAGAAGTAGAATGACCTGTTCTGAATCGTTTGACTGCAGAATCATCATTCCATAGATTAGTCAATCTAAATACATCGTCAAGGCTATCAGCTTCAACTTCATAGGTATCAGTAAAGAATTCTAAATCATCTTTATTGAATCCTTTCTTTGAACCGAAGTGCGTGTAGTCCATCTTTACTCTCCAGTGATCAGACTCAGTGATTGCTCCATCCCAACCTTTTTGGTTTGGTAGATCACGTAGTTCAGCAGGGATTGCGACTTGTTTAACGATATAAGTATTTTTCATGATTATTCCTTTTTTCCATTTGATATAGCTATTATACAATGGTTCGTTATGAATGTAAATAGCAAATAAGAAAAAAGTGTGATTATTTTAGAACAAAAAAGAATATGGTTATAACTAAAAAGAATATGGCACGAAACCAGTCGATTAAGACTGATTCCATCATAAGCGTACTGCTACTCTGAGCGGGTTATGAGTATTGTAATCAGATATCACGTTTTACCGTTGATCTGCTCTGCTTTCACAATACGCTTATGATGGAATCAGCCGATTAAGACTGATTCCATGCGTCGTCTAGGATAGACTGTGCTTGACCCTTTAGAATAGGATCGGCTAAGGTTAAAATATCTAGGAGATACTGTTTCTCATGTTTGTAAGCCTTATGGAAGAACTTCTGATCATGAGGTATAATAGACAAGCTGTTGTGAATCAAATCAGCTATCTTTATCGTCTGCGACTCAGCAGGACCTAACGCAAAATGATCTGCATCCATCTTTTTACGAAACGCACGATTTCCATCTACTTTATCCGATACGTTCGTACAGTAGTGAACTAGTTCAGCAACCTTAGATCCAAACTCATCTCTTAACTCTCGAAAGGTAACATCGGTATCTTCTACCACGTCGTGTAACAGCGCAGCTATCACCATTTCAGGAGTGTGATCAATTGTCTCTACTATTTTAGATACGGCAATAGGATGCGTAGAGTAAGGCTCTCCAGTATACTTTCGTCTTTGACCGTCGTGAGCTTTTATAGCTAACATCAACGCGTCTTGTATTAATTGTTTATCTGTTTTCATAATGGCTATTATAATCTATTTTTGAGTTAATGTCAATAGTAACTTAATGAATCGTATCACTTACTTCTATACCGACTAATCCATCTATCATATCAAACGTATCTTCACTTAAACCATTCTTAATTAAATCGACCACAGTTGGAAATTCTGAATCGCACTCAATCGCCTTTGTTATCAATTCTTTTTGTTTTCTTGTTGGAAACATATCCTTTATAAAATGGTTAGCTGCACGTTCAGTTTTGAAGCTAGGACATGTTGTTAAAGCGAATGGGTTGTTCGCCGCGAAACAAGCATATATTCTACTATCGTCTTCTCTACCTAAATCGTAACCATTATATGTACCGAGGAATATTCCCATGTTTGGATCAGATATCACGTACCTTGTCTTTTTCATACATGCCCTTATATGTTTCACGAACTGCTCTAAAGTGTTCTAAGTAATCTTCAGTGTTAAACTCAAATACCTGAGGTTCGTTGTCATCAACTCCGATAAAGATAACACCTTTCTTAATTGGTATACCTGTCATATCCTCAAATGCTTTTGCGTAGAACGCGACTTGCATGTAGTAATTTAGAATCCATTCTTCTTTCTTTGGTCTCCTCGATGTTTTGTAATCAATAACAGCAAGTTCACCATTCCATTCGCCAATACAATCTACTTGGCCTGCGGTCTCAAGTTCGTTTGAATATAAGAAACATTCTTGGTACCATACATTATTTATTGAAGCATCTAATATAGGTTTCATTGTATTGAACATCTGAATATTAGAAGGCATGTGCTTCTTAGAATAATTAGGATCGTTATCTACGTAGTCTTCACAAAGTTTATGAACTGCGGTACCACGTCGAGACGCTTGAGTAGATATTTTATTAGCTTCTGCATGTCCAACGCGATCGCGCCATTTCTGTATGTCTTCTTTTCCAAGAATACCTAGGACTGTTGTTACTGAAGGGTAACCTGCACCAGAAGGCGTTTGGTAAATACGTTTACCGTCTACAGATGCTCGTGTTAGTTTCTCGAGGACTGGTGCCTCAGAGTTATGCTCAAATTTAAAATCCATAATATATACCTTAAAGGTTCAGCCGGCCGAAACCGGCATTCCCTGTTTTTAGTTTATCCTAACTTGCTAATCTTAGCTTAGGACTTATTCCGCCTTCTTTGGCGATGATGTATTCCTTAACGAGGCCACTCCTAACTATATCCTCGATACCAAATTGAATTATTTTAAACGATTCATCCATTTTATTTAGAACTTTCAAGAAGTCCGTTAGTCCTGATGTATCGTGTTTATGTCTAGTTCCAGCAAGATCATCCTGAGCTGTATCGCCACAGAAGATAATCTTAGACGAATCACCAACTCGTGTAATGATACTATCGAGTTCATGATAAGTCATACTTTGACATTCATCTACAATAATAATAGAATTATCAAACGTTAAACCTCTAACGAACGATGATGTCATAAATTTGACTGAAGACTTTTGGTTTAGTATTGACCACGCATCTCCTCTGCCAAATAAATCATTTACTACGTCTGCATAGGGAACCGAATATACTGCTTCCTTTTGCGCTTGAGTCCCAGGCATAAAACCTTGTTCTCTTGTTTGAACCGCAGAACGAACAATGATAACTTGATGGTAGTCATCGTTGGCTAATACATCACATAAGCCTAGATAGAGTCCACACATTGTTTTACCTGTTCCTGCCGTACCAATGGCAGCGATATTATACCCAGCATTATAGCTGTCGAACATTTCACCTTGAGTGTCAGTAAGTGGTCGAATTTGATTCATAGTGAATTTAGTATCCATTCTTGAACCTTCTTCTTTACGACCTTTCCTATTTTCTTTCTTTGGTGATAAACGACGCTGTCTTGACATATAACCTCCTAAGTTCACGTTGGAAGATAAGGTTAAAATGGAGTCTTATTTCCAATCGTTGATTTTGTTTCCGGTGTATGATTTGTTTTGTTTCATGGATGAAAGTATATCGCGGAATCCTTGGTCAGGCTTTTGCCTTCCCATACGTATACTATCAACCATAGGCGTGCCACTAGTTATGACTTGTTTGATATGTGGGTTGTCTTGGAGGAAGACTTCGCGGTCAGCCATCTTCAGAAATTTATCGAAGACCTCGCCTGTGCCGTCTTTGTTTTTAAATGAGTAATTTGGCATTTAATATATTATCCTAACAGTCATATAGTTATTTATACGATGGACTCGTAGATTTCTTTCCAATTTTTAACTTTTGCTATATCATTATTAATATAATCTATATTAAAGTCATGTTCAATTAGAACAGCTCTGAGTCCTAAGTTTGCGCCACACTCGGCATTAGATGGTTTATCTTCTACCCAGATACATCCACTATCTTTATAAGGTAGTAATCCTTCGTCTTTATCGTCTCCGCAGTCAAGACATACCAATTCTTCAAACACGCCTTCGCCGAACAATCTTTCAAGATTCGCTAATCTCATTATCTTTGCGTATGGGTCTGTTGATAAAGAAGTAATGCAATGAAATACGTATCCTTCTGCATGTAACATTTTAACGTACTTGATAGCATCGCGTAACCCAGGGAGGAATCCAATCCTAGCTGATTCGTTAAACTGTCTAACTAAGGTTTTTGCCTCAAGTTTTGTAATATGAAAGGTAGTAGCAACGTCATAGACGCCTTCTTCCATTACTTCCAGTCCATTACTTTCTTCCATCCATTTATAGAAGGCGTATTTCCAATCAAGTAATACACCATCGCAATCTACAAGGATTAATTTGTCTTTTCTGTGATCCATTCTTTATTCCAATTCATTATCAATTTATAGTACCATTATAACACAGTTTGTTATGAATGTCAACAACTTTATGAGATTAATTTATGTTTTTCACTAAGCTTGTGCTTGCGGGTCTCGGACCGAGTACGCTTCTTATCTTTCTCGCGTCTTCGGTCCTCCAGCTTGGCTGATTCCCATTCGTTACCACTATCACGGATCTGTTTAAACCGCTTGGCCATCATAGTATCCTTATCGCATATCCATTGGTGTAGTAAACAAATCAGGAAAGGCTTCTTCAACAACCTTTCTTGTTACGCCTTTAACTGCTTTATGAGGTACTACGTTTTCGACTAAAAGCTTTGCGTCTGATGGGTGAAGATCTTCAAGCAATCCAATGAATAAATTTTCACGTTTGGATTGCTGTAGATTGTCGTAACCGCCACCTTCAATAAAGATTTTCATCCGTCTTGATTCACGATATAACATAGTCTCAGTATTCTCAATGGCACCATTCACTTTATAAGGTGGAGGGCTATCAGGAATAAGGAAATTAATTTCTTTGTCATATATTAGACGAAGAATAGTTCTTAATGCAACTGAAACGTTAGATTGAAGATTCGCAACCTTTTCTTCTGATGTTTTTAGTTTGCCTGCAGCTAAGATAGTGTCTGCAATTGATTCTCTTATCATTTTAAAAGTCCTGTAAGTCGCCGATTAAACCCTTGAGCTTGTTTTTAACAAAATAGTTAAATAGATGTCCTCGGCCAACATCTGGGTTATTGTTATAGTTTTCAAGAATCTGATCTATGAACTCTTGAGGTATTTGTGTAAGGTCAATCATTTGTTTATTACGCTTAAACCTTAATCGCGTTTCTTCATCCATTGACTCTGGGTTCTGAGTAAACTGCTCAATCCTTTTCTTAGTCATTGGCTTTTGTCTTTCACCAACAGCTAAACAATTATCAGGAGAAAGGATATTTGGAACACCATCACCAGTATCACCTTTAAGAACATGTTCAACCAAATACCATTGAGGATTTGCATGAGTAACCCATTTCTTTAGTACTGGATTATATTGATCTACGTTAGCGTACTTATGTAGTTGAATGAAATCCTTATCTCCTGAGAGAACAAGAATCTTTTCAGAACCGGTATTTAATTCAGTACCATGTTCCATACATAATGTTGCGATGATATCATCAGCTTCACAACGATCTACCGATACAACCTTGTATGGGAAGAACTCTTCAATCTCAGCACGAATACGATGAATGATTTCAAACAACGCATTCCAATCTAAATCAGAATCATCTCGACTCTTTTTACGATTGGCTTTATAGTAAGGATAGTAATCACGTCTCCAAACATTTTTGTTATCGCAACATAATACGATCTCACCATATTCAGCAGTAAACTTTTTGCGATTGAATCGAATAGAGTTTAAGAACATGTGACGTAGTAGATTTTCATCTAACTCAACGTTTGTGTGATTGCCAATACTTGCGAATAGACTCGCTAGCATAACTTGGTTATAATCAACTAATATCATAATGTAACCTTTTATTTAATTTGTTAGACTATTATATCAAAGATCTGGGTCAATGTCAATGGTTTCATCAACTTTTTTCATAAAACCACCAGTTAAGGCAGTTTCGTCAGATCCATCTGCTACATATACGTTTTCTTGAGCATAGTCTTGGAGTTCGTGATCAACTCCCATAGTCATGAGATGTAAAGAACGTATTGCTTCAAAGATTAGAATCATACTCGGAAAGTATAACTCAGCGTCTTCCTCTAAGTCGCAACCAGCTCTTGCCATCTCACCCAATACGTTTTCCCATATGATCTCTGATAGCTCAGACGAGTACGATTCCTTGTACTGTCTGATCTTCTGCCCAACCTCTTCGTGAGAATTGGGCGTTTCATAATCAGTCCTTGGAAACTGTATTACGTTGTTTTTATTTTTGATAGATATCTCCGACGTTTCTCAATAGAGTATTAAACATAGTAGTGAAACTAGGAACAGTATTACGTGCCAAGTTAAACCTATCTGAATAAGTAAACCCATGGAAATAGTTTTCGTCGGTTTTCATTTGATTAAGTATCTGTTTAGTAACTGCGAAACAATAGTTAGCATGAGTATTTGCATCTTCACTCCAATCGTACATGATAGTAGCATTAGATGCAGTCTCAGGCAATGCACCGTAGTTAGGATGGATACAAATCATCTGAGATTTAATAGCTTCAATTAAAGCAATACATGAGGTCTCTTTCCAAATATTAGGATATAAGAAAATATGCGATTGCTTTAGCGCTTCCATTACTACTTCGTTTGGTTGTACACCGTGATAGGTCATCTTATCATGCTGACCAATTCTTTCGTACAATCCTTTATACGCTTCATCACGAGATTCCCAACCATAGATACCGAACCCTGAATAAACATCAAGATGGATATTATCGAATTCTTTACATAGTGCTTCGAATACAGGAATAAGTAACTCAAGACCACGATGTGGAGTTGTATGATACACAAAGCGAATAGTTTCCATATCCTTTTTAAATGGAGCATACTTTGTTTCAATAGCATTGCTAATAACAGAACACTTAGAATATGGAATACCGAATCTTACGATATACTGATCTCTCTGCCATGATGACACAAAGACAAAGTGTTGAAATACATTCCAACCGCCATCTCTTAAGATTTTGTTTTCTGGATCTTCTGCTAGATCATGGCACCATAATACATTTGGTACGTCATCATATACTTCTCTGGGTCGAGATAGATGTACTGCCACTTTTTCTAATACACTTTTATCAACATTGTCTATTAGTCGTTGTCTCATCATTTCAGTTCCGCCTTTCGAGTTAACTGATAATTCTGATTCTACGATCTCACCTTTATATACTACACTCATTTTAATTCCTCATAAATTTTATTAGTTTCACGTTCATCATCAAAGATTTCCTCAAGCGATAACAGAGAGCCTTTATTTGTCCACCAATCCTTTAGGAACTCGTATGAATAAAAAGCACTGCTTGCCTGTTCGTTGTAATAATATATATTCTTTGATCTAAAGTCTGTAACATTATGGTTGAATAATGGAAAAGTAATTACTAAACCAAATCCGTGCATAACATTGTTTTCTGTTGTTATTGGAGATCCTAATGGCATACGATAATGAATCTTACTAGAATCATGACCAAAATAATAATCAACGATCTTAGTAGCATATTCTCTAGTTAAAGCGTATGCTTGTAATCCATGATCCCAAGGCATTCTTTTTCTTGGAACCATAGGAATGTATTCATTACGATAGTCATAAGGATACTCAAACACATTACACAAATGCAGACAACCCCAATCCCATAGGCTGCACCTCGCAATATATTCTTCTAGTGTAAAATTCCAATGATCTATTGTACTATAATCAACATCATCTTCAAAGAACAATCCATATTCTTCGTCGGTATTTTCCAGCCACCATTTAATAGTTAATAGATGAGAAGAGGTAACACCTTTAGTTGTTTGGTCAATGATATCCTGTTCGCCGATGAACGGAATAGAAACTCCTTCTTCATAACGATCATAAGAATGAACGCGAATGGATTTTACTCCACGTTGCATCCATTGTTCTTCTGTCCAATATTTTCTATCCCTACATTCGGTAAGGTTTATTATATTAGGCGTCGGAAGGTTCTGTAGCTTCGAGTCCATGGGATTCCTTCAAATCATTATATATATTTTCAAGAGCACTATGAAACGCAGTGACTGAACCATTGTTATGAATTCTATATGTAGAAACATCCATTTCTTCTTTTAAGACATATGCCTTATCAATGTCGGTTGACATATTAACAGTATATTCTTTAATTAGATTACCATTAAAGTACTTTCTTGAATCAGTCGAATAGTCACAACCTTCTCTAGTTAATTGAACTATGATAACATTTTCTCTGCCAACCTTTTTAACAATAGGCTCAAGTTCTTCAACAAATCCACCATCTGCTAACGCATAGTGATTATCTTCGAATATTTCATCGGCGACTGAACGACCGAAGTAATCCAAACCTTTCTTTGGTTTAATAATATTCTCAGATACATGAATCATTGCTTCACGTCTTGACATATCGTTTAGAGCAAACTCTCTCTTTTCCTTTTGTGCTCTATTGTTATATCCATCCATGAACCATCTTTCATCAACTTCAAAATGATTAATAGTTTCTTTGAATAATTGATACTTAAAGCTAAGATTGCCAAAGCCAAACCTTTCTTTAAATACAGTTGCTGCTTCATCTTTTCCTGAAGCTGGAGGTCCGTTAAATATTACTATCATCTTTCTTCTCTATTATTTGAGTAAAACCATATTTACAGATATAGTAAGCATCTACAATATCAGTAATAGGATTCCACGATTTGTTTATTATACCACACTTTTCACGAACGTTAACGCCTGTCTCTAATTCAAATGCATCTATCATTGCTTCTTTATTTGCATTGCCTTTACCACACCCAAACTTTTTAATCATAGTTGGTGCGTAGACATCGTAAGCAATTCCTTTCTCCCATAGTTTGTGTTTAAGCAATCCACAGTTCTCTGCTATTTGAAATACTCTACCGACCGCTCCAAACGCGTAGCCTTCAATTCCAACGAAGTCACATTCAAAACATTTTGCCTGAGACCAAGATCCGATGATATCATATCTGTCTTGATCGTTAAACCAGTTATCAGGATACATTGTTGCTTGATACTGTCCCTTCTCTCCAATTAGTAATTTCTTTTGCTTTACATAATAATAAAAGGTACAGTTATCGTAACTCCACTCATCACCTTCATGTACACAAATTGCTGGACTACTTAAACTGTAATCAACACCGGCAACTCTCATAATTTACTCCATAATGTTTATATGGATATATTTATTAGTTTTCTCGGTAAAAGATATGGGTTCCTATATGTCCAACTAAATCTAACGAAGTTGCCCAGTATGGTTCTACATACGTTGTGTGGTAATGAGTAGCGCCTTCTGTTATTCCTTCCATGCGACCTTCGAATATTAATTGATGTGCAACTAATATACTTTCATTCCACGCATCCTGTTCTGTAGGTTCGTCTGGCTTCCCATCGCAATACCAACTGAACTGACAGCGATTCCTTACAGGTACTTCTTTAGTAGGGTCCTTCCATGACGGTTTAAGTTCAGCGTCGTATATTACACCACAAATAGTATTAGGGTATCTACGATCATTTAAACGATTCACTACCACATCAGCAACAGCAAACTTACCAGCAAGATTCTCAGATCTACTTTCATGGTAAATATTCAATGCCATACAATATGTATCTTGAGTCATTAAGAACGATTCACCATGCATATCTATATCGTAATCATAATCAATCGCAGTACCTTGAACCTTTAAAGGACTAATTAGAATCATTGATAATAATAGTGCAGTTCTCATAGAGCTAACCTTATATACTGTTCAGTTAACTCTTCGCCTTTAAGTTCAGTACCAAACGTATGTATTAGCTTTTCGTTTTGATAGCGTTTAACGACACCATTATTTAATTCAACATCAGTCACTGCCTTACCGCCTTCAGTATCTTGCGGTCGAGTGTCGTAGTACATTGATGATAACGAATGGCCGTGAATTGTCTGAACTCCTTTAGACCATTCAATAGCATCCATACGTATCTGATGATCTTCAACATCTTTAGTATATTGTGTCATAGTTTTTCTCCAGCATCTAGTTCATTAATTTGGTCAAGTACCATGTTTGCTTCTTCCGTCACTGTAGAGTAACTCATAATATCGCCTGAGCGTTGTAGTACCATTGCGTCATACAATAACTTTTCGTATTGTGTCTGCAGTTTCTTTCTCGGGTCTTTCTTGAATAATCCAAACATTATAGTTTCTCTCCTGGCTCGAAGCCTCTAAACGTTTTAAATCGTGGGAACCTTAAACTATATAGATCCTCACTGGTTTGAGATAAACTTATTGAGTCAGCTCTTATCTCTACAAGCTGTCCGATAACTGCGTTCTTTTGTTCCCAGAACAATTTCCTATCAGCATCAGATAAACCAGTTCCAACGTTAACACTAAAGTCTTTACCTTCATCTCTGCCTTCGCAAACCAATGCTCCAAGCAATCCAACGTTCTTACCAGTTCCTTCTTCCATATCAACTACAGTTAAAGTCAATTCAATATAAGGTTTCATTTTTAACCAACCGTAAGATCGTTTACATTCGTATAGACCATCTTGTGGTTTAACCATGATGCCTTCGTATCCTTTCTCAATAGCTTCCTTATTCATTGCTTCAAATCTAACAACACCATCTGGTTCGTTAAGATCCATTAATTGATAATCAACCAATCTAATACTATCATCAAACTGTGCAGACAATATATTCAGCTGAGCTTTTCTTAATGTAATTGGTAATGTACTTTTACCTTCTGTAAATTCAGTAATAGGTAAAAAGTCAAATAATGCAAAGTATGCATCTTCAGTTTGAGCTCCTTCCTTTCTATGAATCTGTTTCATCAAAGCCTGAAAGTCATGAGACATAACTTCACCATCAAAGACTAAGTCGTTAAAGATCTTCTTGCTGAATGCTTTTTCAATATGAGGGAAGTTAGTTAGCAGTTTACCGTTACGACTATAAATGACAGCAGTATCGTTTTGAACAATTACAACAGCTCTTACACCATCATACTTATATTCAACAACCACTTCACCTTTAATCTTTTTAGGATTGTTATCTCCTGAGTGAGCAAGCATACACTTGAATACAGGGACCGTACCTTTGGCCACCTTATTAACCGTGTTAATACCAAAACCTGCTCTAAAGTCTTTTAGTAAGATCCTACGATACCAACCGTTCCATTGTTCTGATGTTGCGGTTTGCATTGCTGCAATGATTGCGTCTCGAGCAGCATGACCAGTTAATTCACGATTCTTTAATTTATCGGCAAGAACATAAAAGTCAGTGCCACCTATCTGACCTGTGCCATCTGAAACACTTTCAGGAATATCTGCTACTCCAAAAGTAATCATTGAATCTAAACCATACACTAAACCTTTAACCAACATTGGATTATACAACGTATGATCTTTAACAATATACCGACTTAGATAATCTTCTTTAAATAAGCGACTGTTATCTGACTCAAGTACTTTTATTATATCCCAAGGATTATTCATACAAATCTACCTTCATCATTAACGATATCTTCTAACGCTTGTGGAACTTCGAATTTGTTTGCGAACAACATTAACTCTCTAGCCAACGACATGGCTTGGGATCGAGTTAGTTGGATGTGACCTTGCGTTTCCCATGGTGGCGTTAATTGAATGCACGTACCACGTTCCTTTCCACCATAGAACCTAGTTTGCATTATATCGGTATTTGGAACAGATCTCAATTCAGTACTCATAATGTATTCCTTTATTCAATTTATACAACCATTATACCATAGTTCTTTATGAATGTCAACCATTATTTTGCCATTCGGCTTATTTCTTCTGCTTGTTCTTGATTTATGACTGGAACTGCGTTGGATTTGTGCATTGTAGCGATACCTGTAACTAAAGTACCAGTATATCTCATAGGTTCTTGTTTTGTACCACCGCCATGACCACCTTTCGTTAAAGAAGGATACTCAACATCGCTTTCTCTACGATATACTGTATTAGTGACTAATGGTTGGAATTCCTGAGTTGACTTTTGTTTTCTGCCATGACAGTAATCAATATAGTCTTCCACCGTTGAATAGCGGAGCTCATGCATTCCGTTCTGTTTACAACGTTTATTATGAATAAGCCAGTTAGACTCGTATTGAGCCATTTTAGCTTTTGTGATTTTAACTTTACGCTTGCGAGTGCTAAGCATAGACATTCCGCGAACTAACGCCATAATATAACTCCACGTTTAAATGGAGCCCACACCAAGAGTCGAACTCGGGACCTACTGATTACAAGTCAGTTGCTCTACCAGCTGAGCTATGTGGGCAATAAAAAAGAATTGATAGGCAACATCTGAAGGTCCTTATAGTTACGTCATGATACGTTGTGTTTTGTACTTGTATATAGTTGCATTATAATAATG